>Ga0181530_10000090_pt1 | contig 106295 bp, 80 predicted proteins | sample PEATcosm2014_Bin_42_FD_119769 | JGI IMG/M metagenome (GOLD analysis project Ga0181530, IMG submission 119769) | Peatland microbial communities from MTU Mesocosm Facility, Houghton, MI, USA - PEATcosm2014_Bin10_60_metaG | ecosystem: Environmental > Terrestrial > Soil > Wetlands > Peat | place... | reverse complement strand
AGATCGATTGCAATATGTTCCACGGCTGGCCTCCTTCGGCTGCACAAAAAGTGCAATCCATTTTGCGGAACGGTAACTCGTTACCGCGTTGTCGAGCAGGCCAGCCACTTCATCAAATCTCAATAATTCCGCGCGGACTGTGTAGCGTTTTGGATTTCGTCAGTCCGCCCGGATGACATGCTGGCGAAGCACAGCCGAGCTCCTCGCGATGGTCACCTCGCGCTTCGACGGGACGAAGCTCCGGCGGCGGCCCCATCCCCTTCATCGGCTACCCAATGTTGGCCGAGTTTCCCGATGAGATCCTGCCAATCGAAGCGGCGCATCTTCCGGCAATCCTTCGACAATTTCCGGTGTGGGTTTCCGGATGGCACGGGATGGTGGCACAATGGAGAACAACTCGCATGGTGATCCAGACGGTTGTCTTCGTTGCGCTCCTGGTGGTGGCCGTCCTCGGCTGGCACGCCCGCAGAATGGCTCGGCGCCTCGCGCGCGCGGAAATCGAGCGCGACTTTCTGGAAGGCATCCTCGACGCCATCGCGGACCCCATCTTCGTCAAGGATAGGGACCACCGCCTGGTCTGGGTCAACGAAGCCGAGTGCCGCCTTGCCGGAAAGGAGCGCCAGGCTCTCGTGGGCAAGACCGACTACGACTTCTTCCCCAAGGACCAGGTGGACGTCTTCTGGCGGCAGGACGACGTGGTCTTCGAGACCGGGCACGAGAACGTCAACGAGGAGGTGATCACGTCCGCCGAGGGGGCAGTTCGCGCCATCGTCACCAAGAAGAGTCTCTGGGTTGACCGCTCCGGAACGCAGCACATTGTCGGCGTCATTCGCGATATCAGCGACCGCAAGCGCGCCGAGGAAGAGGTGCGCAGGCTCAACAGCAAACTTGAGCAGCGGGTGACGGAGCGGACGGCCGAGCTTTCCCGGGCGAAGCGCGACCTGGACGAGATCATCGATACGATCGCCGATCCGCTTTTCGTCAAGGACGAGCAGCACCGCTTTGTGCTGGTGAACCGGGCGCAGTGCGATCTCGCCGGGTTGCAGCGGCACGAACTGCTCGGCAAGTCGGACCACGATCTGTTCCCGAAGAGCGAGTCCGACGTCTTCTGGGCCAAGGATCAGCTGGTGCTGGATACCGGCGCCGAAAATATCAATGAGGAGATCTTCACGAACTTGAAGGGCGTGGTGTACACCCTTAGCACCAAGAGGACGTTGTTCATCGATGAGAAAGGTGGGAAGCGCATCGTCGGTGTCATCCGCGACATCACAGAGCGCAAGCGCCTCGACGAGCAGCTCCGGCAGGCACAGAAGATGGAGAGCGTTGGCCTCCTCGCGGGCGGTATCGCGCACGACTTCAACAACCTGCTCACGCCCATTCTCGGCAACTGCCAGCTTCTGCTTCTCGGCCGACTCGATCCGGCAGCGAAGGAGATGGTGGAAGAGGTCGAGCGCGCCGCCGAGCACCTCAAGGTGCTCACCCGACAACTGCTGGCGTTCGGACGCAAGCAGATGCTCGAACTTCGGCGGATTGACCTGCGCGACGTGGTGACGAGCTTCGAGCCGATCTTGCGCCGAACCATCCAGGAGGACATTCGCATCGAACTCTCCTTCGCGCCGGATCTGGAGACCGTGCTCGCCGACGCCGGCCAGCTTGAACAAGTGTTGCTGAACCTGGCGATCAACGCGCGGGACGCCATGCCGACGGGCGGCGTGCTCACCATCGAAGGGCGTAACGTCAATATCGATGAGGGATTCGCGAGGGCGCATCGGGGATTTCGCTCCGGGCGGTATGCCGCGCTCGCGCTCCGCGATACCGGCACCGGAATGGACCAGGAGACGCAGCAGCGGCTCTTCGAGCCGTTCTTCAGCACCAAGAAGGGCGGCAGGGGTAGCGGTCTCGGCCTGGCGATGGTTCATGGCATCGTCGAGCAGCACCTCGGGGCCATCCTGGTCCATTCTGAACTCGGCAAGGGGAGCACCTTCGAGATCTACCTTCCGTGCGCCCCTCGCGTTGGCGGGGCCGACGTCTCGGGCTCGCGCCTTCCCGGTCTTGCGATCGATGCCGGCAAGGGGGAAACCATCCTGGTCCTGGAAGACGACACGATGGTACGCGCGTCTGTCTGCAATATGCTGCGCCGAATGGGGTACAAAGTCATCGAAGCGGACAGCGCCGAGCACTGCTGCCGGCTCGCGGCCAGCCACCAGGGCCACATCGATCTGTTCCTCACCGACGTGGTCATGCCCGACATGAACGGCAAGGAAGTGTACGAGCGTCTAGCGCCCCTGCGAAAGGGCCTGAAGGTGCTCTACATGTCAGGCTATGCCGCGGACGTCATCGTTCACCGAGGGATCGTCGACGAAGAAGTGCAGTTCATCCAGAAGCCCCTGTCGATTGGGGCGCTGTCGAGGAAGATTCGCGAGATTCTTGATTCCCAGGCGGCCAGCCAGACCTGAGCGGAGTTCCATCGGCCCGCGGACTCGGGGCATGGGCGCCGCAGTCGGCACGGTCGGCTGGTCGCCGTCCTGCCCGATCATTTCCGGTCCCGAAGCCCTGGGCGAAGTTCGGCTGCCTGGTTCGATCCCCGACGCTGGACCCGCCGTATGACGGCGATTCCCAGACCAATGGCATAGAGGTAGAGAGCGAGCGGTGCCTGCGATGTGCCACGCGCGGCGAGAGCGCACGAACAGCCGCCCTTTCCTGCCTGATGGGGACCCGCACCGGCGTCTGCCTCCGCGCCACCCCCTAGCCCGGACACTCCGCCAGTACCCGTGTTGCCTCCGGCTTGCCCGGACACGCCACCGCTGCCTGCCCCACCACTGGCCGCGCTGCCACCAGTTTGCCCGGACGCGCCGCCGCTGGCCGCACCGCCACCGGTTTGCCCGGACACTCCACCACCACCTGCCCCACCGCCGGTTGGCCCGGACACGCCACCGCTGCTCACGCCGCCGCCACCCTCGCCACCACTGCCACCTCCTCCCCGACCGCCGGTTTGCGCGGACGCGCCGCCGCCCCCCGCCCCACCGCCGGTTTGCCCAGACACGCCACCACTGCTCGCGCCACCGCTACCCACGCCACCACTGTCCCCTCCGCCTCGGCCGCCGGTTGGCCCGGACACGCCGCCGCTCCCCGCGCTGCCACTACCGCCACCCCCGCCCGCGCCCCCAGAGATCCCCCCCGCGCCATCTCCAGGTTGAGCGTCGACAGGCTCCGCGCCTGCATCGCTGACTCCGCTGCCTGGACTGATGGCGAGAAGTGAGATCCCGAAACGCGGCAGATCGAAGCTCACACTCACTGACCCGCCGCTGACCGCGAGTGACTGTGGCGCGTTCAAGGGCATGGGATCCATCGCTTCCTGCAACGCCAGAATCTGGGCCGCTGAAGGTGCGGCCGGGCTGCCCTGCGATGTCCACACGGCGTAGGCGTCGCCATGGGTTTCGTCGACACGCATGTGCGAAACCGTGACGGTTGATCCGAATGCGGACGGAACCTTGACGATCACTTGGACCGGCGATGTCGCCGTCGTCACCAAGTCGTCGTGGTAGTTCCAGACCAAGACCTGGATGCTCGCTCCGTTCAGCGTCGCCATGGCGTCGATGTCGGGATTGCCCCGCACGCTGTTGGCCAAGATGGAATCCAGCGTCGCGGCGCCGCTGCTGGTAACGGGCAGGCGCGTCCCGGCTAGGCTCCCCAAGAGCTTGAAGGCACTCAGCACGGGAAGGCTGATGCCGTTGGTCGCGAGCGCACGGTAGCCGGCAAAGTACGGCGTTCCGGGAAACGTGAAGGCCCAAGTCAAGAGCCCGCCGACTTTCACGCCCATGCTCGCCTCCAGCTCAAGGGTGTGCTTCATCATGGCGATCTCGTAGGCACCGTACGCCGGCGAATATCGGTACGCATCGGCGGGCGTCGAAGTCGCCGGGCAAGCGGCGCAACCGTCGGGATCGGCCTCGGTGATATAGATGGGCGTCTGCTTGTACGCCGCCACCGCGCTCACCTGGGCAAAGCCAGTCTGGTGCAGGCTCAGCTGGTGACCGAGGTTCATCTCGACGTGCCCACCGGTGATCGTCGTGCCGCCCTTGGCATGAAAGGTGATGAGGTCGAGGCGTGTGCCCGTCTTGCCGGTCATGGCATTGGTCCCCGTCGCGCAATGCTGCAGAAACTGGGACACATAGGAACTACCTGCGCTCGCCACTGCGGGGCCTCCCAGTTGCGCCGTCGGCATTACGCCGTGGATCGCTGCCTCGGTGTAGTCGTAGAGCTCGGCGTATTCTGCGAATGTTCCGTGCCAGTAACTGTTGTCAGGTTCGTTCCACAATTCCCACAGCCACGACGATGCGACGTTCGGGTAGCGCGCGTTTACGTGAGTCGCCCATGTCGTGATGAGGCTGCCCCACTTGGTGTAATCCGTGGGCGGGTAGAAGCAACCACCATCCAGCGCGGTCACCGCCGAGTTCTGGTAAGGAGTCGGGTGCGTTGACAGCGCCTCGGGCATGAACCCGATCTCCGCGAACGGGAATGCGCCAGCTCCTGTGATCGCGTCCATGATGCCGTCCATCAACGTCCACGAGTAGACCGGATTGCCCGCGGCATCTTCGGTATAGACGTTGGTTGAGCCCCACTTCAGCGAAGGAGTGCCGTCCCCCGTGTTGAGCAGAAAGTGCGTGCGCACGTGAACCGGGGCCGTATGGGCCGTGGCCAGGGTCTTGAGCAGAGCCTCACCCTCCGGGGTCGTCGAGTAGTTGACCTCGTCGTAGCCGTGGTACGGCCAGACGCGCTCAAGCGGCGTCCCGCCCGCCGTGGCATCAACCGATATCGTAACCGTTTGCGCCTGAGCGCGAGTGGCAAACCCAGCGCTCATGGTCATTGAGATGGCAACGACAAGACGAGCGTGCTCGACGCGTTTTGTGGTCATGATTCTTCCCTACTACTTGTTTGTCGGGAACCTGCGTCCAAAAACCGACGGTCCCCGCCGCGCGCTGCAATGATTCGGATCGGTCACGCTGAGGACAGCAAGCTTGCAACAGTTATGTGCCGCTGGAGCAGCCCGACGGCTCAAGAATGTTGTCCCAGCTAGTGCCAGCCCAACGCACTTGCAGGCGCGCCGCCAGGACTCCAGAATCTTCTGGTGCGCAGCTACGCACGCAGTTCTTGAACTTCGCGAAGGAACAGACATGTCGAACAAACTACACGTGACGCGGTTCTCGCTCGCGCTCTGGGGTGCGCTGGCGGGTCTGACGATAATGGGCTGCGCCCACTCGGTGGCACCGCGGCGCGTGCGCTATGCCGACATTAACAACGGCGCCCTGCAGGGCTACACAGGAGCTGAGCCACTCATTGTCGAATTCCAGCCCGGCGATCGGCTGCCCGTGAATTTTGAGTTCACGGGCGATGACTTCGAGCTGCAACCGCAGCACCCACCGCTCGAACTCGTCGCCAAACGGCACGGCTTCGTACGCATCGGTGCCAATGGTATCCGCACAAGCCCCGATCCCGATCACTTCGACATCAAGCCAAGCCAGCCGGGAAGCTTCCGTCTGGGATTCGGTGCAGCTCAAGGGAAACCTGCCAAGCTCGACGTCGTGATTGTGGCACCGCGCCGTTGATGTTGTGCGACAAGAACTCAGGGCGTCATCGCCGATGGCGTCCCGCGCTTTCATGGACAGATTTCTTGCGGAATCGCTGCTGCAACAAATTGTAACAATCAGTCCGCCGACGGACGCTGCTGCCCAGTAACTTCCCGCGCGCGCCATTCCCATCCGGTTCGCGTTTCCCGTTGACCTAGTAGAGTGCTATCGTTCCGTGCAGTCTCTTACGCTGTAGGCGAATGACCATGTCTCAAGTCTTAAATCGGCATCGATCGGTGGCCTGCGCGTGCAAGGCTGCCCGCACAACCTGGAACGTAACGCGCTGGTTCTTCCTGGGCGCGGGCATGCTACTTGTGCTGTGGAGTTGCAACCCGCATCCTCTCACCGGAGTAGAGCCTGAAGTCACGTTCGTGCCGTCGGGCGGTACCACGGGCACCGTGACGACCTCCAGGCCCAAGTTGCCGCCAAGTCCGTTCGCGGGCGGAAGCACCGTCGTGGCCGCCGGAGGTACAGGAGGCGACACGGGCACGCCTTCAGGCGGTGCCACCACGGTCTTCTCGAACCCCGCTGGCGGGCAGCCCAGTCCAGACGCCGCCGTCATCACAGTCCTGCCTCCACCAGACGCCGCGCCGCCGCCACCGGCGCAGGAAACCTACTCCTGTCCCGCCGGCGATGTGCGCATCCACATAAGGGACGTCTGGTCGAGCACGGTGACCCCGACCATGAACACGATGACGGCTCCGCCCATGTCCGTTATCGTCATCAACCCCACGGGCGGCTACGACCAATACGGCGCGCGCCAGGATTCGGCGAACTGCTCCTGGTATTCGGTTTGCGTTCCCAACACCATCACGACATTCCAGATCCAGCCCATCGGTCCTGACGCCTGCCCTGACGGCAATCCCTCGGGCGCCTTCGACGCCTCGCAGTTGATGCCCACCAGCACGGACATCTGGCTCGACTACACCGGCCCGTCCAGCACCCTGGCCGCCGACTACAGTGCCTATCCCAACGCCACCGTCGGCCCCCAGCATTTCCGCCTGACCAACGACCAGACCGCGGTTGCCTCGGAAGCCTGCCCACAGGGGCAGCCCGATCAAACCGTGCCCAGCGGCTTCATCAAGGTCCATTTCCGCTGGCCCTGGGGTGATCCCGAGGAAACCGGATTCCCGGGCTCGGCCTGCGGAGCGAGCAAGCTGGGTCACGACACGCCCCCCTACCCCAGCAGCCTGAAGGTCACCGGCGTGGGCTGCGGCGACATGCAGGCCCTGCTCGAATTCCAGGACAACAGCTGCCCCTGGTACTACGTGCTCATTCCTACCGCCGATTGGACGAAGACCGCCGCGAACCCCGTGAACATCACCTTCCGCTACCCTGATGACAGCGTGGGCCTGTGGACGCCGAATCTGCCCCTGCCCGTCCTTACTCCCGGTGTCACCGAATACTGGATCGGCTACGCGGGCGCGCCGGACAACACGTCGGCGTCCATTCCCGTGTGCATGGACTGGTCGCAAAATCCGGAGGCGTTTTACTTCTACACGCAGAACCCTGGTCCCGGATATACCCACTGTGGCGGGTCCACTGCCCCGGTCGATCCGTGCAGCCCGCCGCTTCCACCCGGCTTCCACACCATACACTTCCGCTACATCTGGGCCGGACAGAAGACCTTCACTTACTTCCCCAAGCCCCAGTTGATGCCCGAGTGGATGGAACTGGAAGTGAGCAGCAGCAACGAGATCATCTGCTTCCGCGAGGCGGATCGCCCGTGGTTCAACTGTCCTGTGCCCGACGCGCTCTTTGTCCCCGGTGCCACCTGGCGGGCGGTGGACAAGACGCGCAACCCCGAGTGGAATACAGTCGCGCCGCGCCCCTTGGAAAACCCCACGACAGAGCCAGACTGGCTTCCGGCTGGCCCGTTGCCACCCGGCGAGTATTGGCTGCGCTGGGAGTATGGCAAACCCGATATTCCAACCAGCGGCCTGTTCAGGTTCTACAACTACTATCCGGACTCCACCAATGGCGACTGGTCCGCCACCAGCAATTGGAACGATAGCGCCTGCGCACCCAAGCCGCCGGCCCAGCCGGTCACGGTCGGCTTTGGATACGGCGGTTGGTTCCCCTATGCCAGCACGAACTACCTCTATCCCAATGGAGGATCCCTCGCGTACGTCTATCCCGACGTGGCGACGGTCCAGGATCTGTTCAACGCCTTCGTGTTCGAACGCTACCTGATCTTTCGAGACAACTACGTCACCACCACCGACACGGTGTGCGGCCCGGGCACCGCGCGCATCAAGACCAACCCGCCCAAGACCGTGAGCGAGGGCCAGGGCTATGGCATGGCCATTGCCGCAGCCATAGGCGACAAGCCGACCTTCGATGCCTTGTGGAATTTCGTGCGTCATTACCTGTCGCAAGCCGCGGACAAGTACTGTGGCGGGCTGATGGGCTGGATGTGGGACGGCACGATTCCGTGCCGAACGCTCGATTCGCCCTGCGATCCCGCCAAGGAGAGCTGCAGCGGGAACGAGGACAGCGCATTCGATGGTGACGTCGACATCGCCATCGGGCTGGTGTACGCGGCCCTGCAATGGCCCGAATACACGCAGTTCGCGGTCGGTTGGCTCACCAAGATGGAGTGCGAGATCGACACGAATTATGACAGCTGGAATTACCCGACCGAGGGCGACACCGGCCCCAAGAACTGCCAGAACTATCCCGGCCAGCCTTGCTCGTACACCCAAGGAGATGCCGCCGTGAACGTTCACATGGACTACTACCCGCCGGGGTATTTCCGGGTGTTTGGGGATTTTCTGGCAGCCCAATTGGGCAGCACCGCTCAGGCGGCCAACGGGCAAACCCACCACGATTTCTGGTACAAGGTCGCCCAGACCGTCTACGTGATGCTCGAGCGGTGCTACAACCAGGCGGGATTGCAGCACGGCTTTGTCGGCTACGAAGGCACGCTCGACGCGCCTTGCTCCAATGTTGGTGGCTCGCAACCGTATGAATGGGAGCGCGCGCTGTGGCGGCTGGGTATCGACGCTGCCTGGTTCGGCAACGACACCAGCTTGCCGGAAGCCGCCCCCAATTCCTCACAGTACGAACCGACCAAGTCCAAGATGCAGTCGGAAATCGACCACGTTCAGGACTACTTCAACAATTTCTACGTAAACAACCCGCCCGAGGCCGGCGCCAATCGATTTTCGACCATCTGTGATTCATTGCCACCCAGCGGCGTGATCAGCGGGTGCGATCCGGGCTTTGGTCACAACTCCTATACGGTCAACACGGCTATGTGCGCCTACGCCAGTGTGTTCAACGACGGCGGGGCCACGACCCTGAGCATCCGGCAGGAAGCCATCGAAGAGTCCATATCCACGACCGTCGAAAACGATGCCTATCTCCAGGAACCGCTGGGCGTCTATTCCATACTGTTTCTGACCGGCAACTTCCCCAATCCGATGACTGTCCCAACGCAGTAGCTGATTGGGGCCGCGGCTAGGGCGTGCGTTCGGTTGGACAGCCGTGGACGGCTGAGAACACGGAAGGGAGTGAGGAGGACCCAGAGTTACTTCGCGGCCGCACTCACGCAAGGCCCTCCCCACGCACATTCAAGTGCGCTAGAAGGGCGCATGTCTCGCCTTCTGATCCATCTTGCCGCGACCCTTGCCGCCGGGGTCGGTGTCGCCTGTCAGCGTGCGCCTGCGCCCGCGCACGCGGCGGCGCCTTCGTCTTCGTCGCCCGCCAAAGTGCCGCAGTCGACCGCGCCACAACTGGATGAGTTCGGGCCGCGCGTGGATCTCCTGGCCAACCGAGCCCTGTGGCACATCTATCAGCGAGGGCTGGTCATTCCTTTTGCCAGCGAAGGATTCCGCAAGTACAGCCAGGAATACACCAGCCCGTGGCGAGGGGTGACCAAGCTGCAGGATCGCTCCGGTCGCGTTCTGGGCGCCACGACGAGCACCCTGCGCTTTCCCTGGGATGGCGAAACCGGAACAGCCACCATCGTCGTGCGCACGAGCGGCGACGGCGGGCAGCGGTTGTCGCTGCGCCTGAACGGCAAGCCGCTCAAGACTGTGGGGCTGGCCGGCGGCTGGCAGGCGGTGGCCATCAATGTGCCGGCCGGCGTGCTTCGGTCGGGCGAGAACGATCTTGCCATCGCGGTGGCCAAGAAGGGCGCGGTCTTTCACTCACTGGAGGTGCTCGCCGGCCTCGCGCCCGAGCCGGCCGACGCCTGGCCCGCACTGTCCCCCGTGGTCACGGCCAATGTGGCGGGGCAAGAGAAGACCGCGCTCGGCGGTTTTCGTCGCTATGTCATGCTGCTGGAAATCCCACGCCAGTCGTCGCTGGTGCTCGAGACCGCAGCGGCGCAGGCGGCCGCGCACCTGCGCATATCGGTGCAGCCCGAGGGTCAGCCGGCGCAAGTCCTGCTCGACGAGACCCAGCAGCCGGGACGGTGGCAACCGCACACGCTGTCGCTGGCAGCTTTGGCCGGCAAGCTGGTGGAGCTTGAATTCGCCATCGTCGACGGCGGCGAGGTGCTGTGGGCCACGCCGCGCATTCTGCTTCCCGCTGCGCCGTCTCTGCCGCGCCCCAACCCCGTGCGCAATCTGGTACTGCTCATCGGCGATGCCATGCGGGCGGACAGCCTGGCGCTCTACGGCCAGACCAAGGTTCTCACCCCGCGCATCACCGAAGCCGGCCGCAAGAACGGCGTGGTCTTTCTCAACACCCAGGCTGCCTCGCCCTCGTCACCGCCCTCGCACGCCAGCATTCAGAGCGGCACCTTGCCGCGCGTGAACGGCATCCTGGGCGACAAGGCCAAGCTGAACCCGGGCACGCCCATGATCAGCGCGGTGCTAGGCGCGGAGAAGATCGCCACCGGCTACTACGGCGACAATTCATTTGCCATGGGTCGGCTCAAGGCCGCGTCCAAGTGGACCGCGTATCACCAGCCCTCGCAGGAAGGCAAGGGTGGCGGCTGCCCCACCTTGATCAAGATGATGCTGGGCTTCGCCGACGAGCAGATCAAGGCCGGACGGCGCTTCTTCCTGTCGTCCATCGCGTTCGAGCCGCACACCCCGTACATCTATCACCAGGGCATTACTGAACACTACGTGAAGGGCGAGTTCGACCCGGCCATCGGCAAGAGCCCCGACGGCGTCATCCTCACCGCCATCGTGAAGGGGAAACTGCCGATGACCCCGGCGCGCTGGCAGCAGTTGCGCGGACTGTACGACGGCGAGGTGGAGTACCTCGATCAGTGTTTCGGCACCCTGGTCGACGGCCTGGCCGCGCGTGGCCAACGCGACGACACTGCAATCATCCTGCTCGCGGATCATGGCGAAGGCTTCTTCGAGCACGGCAGCCTGGGCCACGCCTATGGCCACTGGTTCGAGGTCACCCAGGTGCCGCTCGTGCTTTGGGTGCCGGGCCTCACCGACAAGGAGATCACCGTCGACACGACAGTCAGCCACGTGGATGTGGCGCCCACCATCCTCGACCTTCTCGGTCTGCTGCCCGAGCCGCGCATGCAGGGACAGAGCCTGCTGCCGATGGTTCTGCGCCAGGGTCCGTGGACCCCGCGTGTGATTCCTGCGGAATATGGCCGCAGCTACTCGCTCCGCTCCGCCCATCTGCGCTACATCGTCGACTACGGTGGCAAAGAAATGCTGTACGACACGGCGGTTGATCCCATCGAGAAGACCGACGTCAAGGACCAGCGCCCCATGGCCCTGCGCTATCTGCGCGACTGCGCCGGCTTCTACCTGGCCCACCGTAGCCGCTGGCACATGGCCAGTTGGGGCACGCTCAACAATCAAACGCCGGAATTCGTGCAAGCCACCGGCGGTTAGGAGCCGCGAAAAGATAACTTGTGCAAAGAGCGCGACCGAGGCGCCCGGATGGCAAGAAGCGAGGAACGAGCATACCCGTCGGTATGTGAGCGACGAGCGACGCAGCCAGCCGGGATGGATCGGCCGCGCGCCTGCTAGAGTTATCTTTGAGCGGCGACTTAGCTCGCGGGCTGCACGGGTCGGCGCTTGCGGCGGATCAATTCCAATTCGCTCTCGGAAAACACGTAGTGCTCGCCGCAGAAGTTGCACGTGACGAAAGCCTGGTTGTCTTCGAGGATCATGGCCTGCAGATCCTCTTCGTGCAGCATCTCCAGGGTGGCGGCAACGCGTGCGCGGCTGCACGCGCAGGAGAAAATCGCCGGTCGCCGGTCAAGCGTCTGCAGGGTCTCGGACACGGGCCCAAGCAACCGTCGCGCGAGGGACTCGGCGTCCAGGGCACCCGAGGCTTCGCGCAAGACCTGACTGAGTCGCCGCCCGTCCAAGGTCTGGCGAATGAACTCGACCAACGCTGCGCCCTGCGCCTGGGGCAGTGTCTGCACCAGCAGGCCCGCGGAAGCGACGACCTCGCCCTCGCGATCGACCAGGGTGTCGCAGCGGAGCACACTGTCGATCTGTTCGCTCTTCATCAGGTAGGACTCCACGTCAGCGTCGATCTCCCCGCTACGCAGCGTGGTCTGCCTGGCATAGTTCTGCGCCAGGCCCAGATCCCGGATCACGCTCACCACGCCCTTCGTTCCCACCGCTTGTGCCAGCGACAACCGGCCCGGTTCGGAAGTACCGACCCAGGGAACCGCGCCGGGATGCTTCAGGTAGCCGCGCACCCGACCCGACGAGCGCGCGTCCACCGTGATGCCGCCCAGCGGCCCATCGCCGAGTATCTGCAGGGTGACCTGTTCCTCATCCTTGGTCAGCGTGGCCAGCGTAAGGGCAGCGGTGACCGCGCGACCCAACGCGACCGCAGCCACTCCACGGGCGTTGTGCCGGCGCGCGATCTCTCGCATCGTCAGCGTCGTGGTCACGGCCACCACGCGAGCACGGCCATTTTCCAGCAGACAGCGAAGAATCTCGTCTTGCTCAGTCATGGTGTGACCCTGCCAGCGCGCATCGCTCAGTCTCTTGAGGAGAAGATGATGGCTCCAGGATCCCGTTCGCGGCCCGAGGCCTGGGCGCGGACCTTCTCGATTCCTGCAAGCTCCTCGGCAATGCGCGGGAAGGCGTAGCGGATCTGGCCACTGTCATCCGTCACCACGTCGCCGCCCAATGCCACCAGGGACTTGCTCAGCGCCTCAGCCGCGGCTGGCTCGGGCGCCAGTTCCTCGACCGACGCAGCCTGGCCCCGTTTGGCCAGCACGGGTTGCAACAATCGGCGGCGGGCGTTGCGCTTGCGCCGGCCAGGCTCGCGCGCCCGCTCGACCAGCCAGCGGCCAAGCGGCACCGCGAACAGCAGCGACGAGAAGACCAGGGGATAGTCGTGCAGCAGGAACTCCTGGCCGGGAATCGGCGCACTGAGGCCGGCCTCGAAGGCCGGCACGATCCACAGCGGCGCCAGCAGGTTGAACCCGTTGAACAGGCTGATGGCGACGTTGGTGCCGGTGCGGTTGCCGGTCAGCGGTGGCCGCGACTCCAGGCGTTCCCAGGCCCGGTGCACGACGAGATCGGGGCCGGGGATCTCTTCGGCCGTCTTACGAATGTCCTTGAACGCGTAGACCACCACGCCATCGTCCGTGACCTCGGGCTCGCCGCCGTAGTTGACCAGCAAGCGGGTGGCCTCCTCCTCGGCGCGCGCGAAATCCCATCCCATCAGCATCACCAAATCCACCGCAGCGATGCGGCCGTTTTTCTGGCGGATGTGGGCCAGAATCTCCTTCTCGTCGGCCAGCGGATCCACCGGCGGCTTGGGCGGCCCGAACACGAACTCGAAAACTTTTTTGTACAGCGGCTTGTCGGGGAGCCGGCGGCGCGGTCGCCGGTATGGGCCGACATCTCCGCTCGGACCCCAGCCCCACATCCAGAACAGCGGCCAGGTGAAGTCCATGTCACCACCGCTGTCGCGGTCGTCCGAACTACGCCGCGCGAACAGCACCGCGATCAGCATGACGACGAACGCGACGAAGTACACGACCAGCGTTGTCACGATGGAGATCTTGAAAAGAAAGGTGAACCCTCTCCACAGCGCATCCCCCGCCTTGGCCAGCTTCTCGCGTAGCGACACCGCATCCCGGCGGGTGAACGACGGATCGAATTGATAGATCAGCTCGCCACTCTCGGTGGCTGCGAGATGGCTGCGAAACTCCTTGAGCAGGCCGGCAAGTGCTTCCTCGGCGACAGGCACCGGGAGACCGGATTTCGCGACCACATCCGCCTTGGTCAACTGACCGCCCTGGCCCTTCAGGGCCTCGAGCAGAATGCGGCGCGCCTCGCGCTCGGAGTACGTCTTGTTTTCGAAGGTGGTGTCGGCCGCCATGCTGCTTGTCATGCCTTACATCGGCGCGATCGCCAAGGTGTTCTCGCGATTCGCGCTGCTGCGATTGCATCCACCGCGCCGCGCTCCCCAGCCTCCAGCCTCGCGTCTCCAGCTTTACCTGTCAGGCCTGGCACGACAGCGGTTGCAGAGCCGTTGCTCGCAGCTATAGTTGTGGGATCGGCGCCCGTGTGGCAGGGCGCGGAAAGGGAGCGAGTGGACGAGAGGTTAGCTGCAGACATGGGCCAGACGGACATGGCGATTGCAGCGATGCCTGATGGCCTTGCGATCTACGCGCCCGACGGAGAGATCCTGCGCATCAACCCCGCGGCCGAAAGGATGTTGGGTCTGGCCGGGTGCCGGAACGACGGTCCCGCCGCAGACCCCATGGACGGCCCCAGCGTGCTCAACACCGACGGCAAACCCATCGCGCGCGAGCAGCAGCCGACAGCGCGCGCCTTGCGCGGTGAGGCGGTCTTCCACGAGGTGATGATCCTGGACGGGCCCGCTCCGCAGGGACGGCGTGCGGTGTCCGTCAGCGCAGTCCCCATCAAAGGGCCGGACGACAAGGTGAACGCGGTGGTCGCCACCTTGGTCGATGTCACGCGTCTGCACCGGATGCAGGAACAACGCGATGACCTGCTCCGCACAGTCTCGCACGACCTGCGCACTCCCCTGTCCGCCCTGCTCTTGCAGGCGCAGATGCTACAACGAACGCTGCAACCCGGGGATCGCAACGCCAAGCGCGTCGACACCATCGTTTCCAACGGAGAGCGTCTTGCCACCATGATCCGGGATCTGGTGGACGCGGTTCGCCTGGAAAGCGGCCAGTTCCAGTTGGCCCGAAAACCGATCGAGGTGCCAAGCTTCATCACCGGACTGTGCGAGCGGCTGGCCGGAATCCTGCCCACCGAGCGCCTGCGACTGTCATTCGAGCCGCGCCTGCCCTCTCTGCCTGCGGATCCCGAACGGCTGGAACATATGCTGGTGCACCTGCTCAGCAACGCGCTCAAGTACTCGGATGCGCCGGCCGAGGTCTTCGTGCACGTGAGTTGCGCGGATGGCTGTGTCGCCATCGCCGTCACCGACCATGGCGTCGGCATTCCCCGGCATGAGTTGCCCCACCTGTTCGAGCGTTGCATGCGAAACAGAGAGCACGGCCGCCAGCAAGGCCTGGGGCTGGGCCTCTACATCACCGCCCTGTTGGTGCGCGCGCACGGGGGCCGCATCGGAGTCGAAAGCGAACCCGGCAAGGGCAGCGTGTTTCGCGTGCTTCTGCCCGTCGACGGAGAAACTGCAGCGCTGGCGTGGTAGCGGCAGCGCACGCAGAAGTCCCGTTCGGGTCCTGCCGAGCCGGTCCAGTCAACCGCGCGAACGTCAGGGGCTTTTGCTGTACCATGGCGTCGAACGCTCTGCTCATGCCAATTCCCGTTGCTCTCGTCTCGACCTTGGTGGTCGCCCAGGCGGTCCTCACTGGTTTCAGCCCAGACTACTTTGTGGAGATCAACGGGGTCAGAACCGTCATTCTTGCTCCGTCCCCCTGGGAGGGAATCGCTTCGGCCAAGCTGGAATTTGTCGTCATCACTTTTCGATGGAGGTTCAGTCATGAAGAAATGGCTTCCCTTGGTGATTGTTTCCTTGTCCTGCTTCGCTCTTGGGTCGTGCAAGGATGTCCGCCTTGGAGCTAGCGGGGTGGATGCGGGTGGCGGGAGCGGAGGTGGCGCCGGAAACACTGGTGGCGTCATCGGCACAGGCGGCACCGGCGGCACGGACACGACTGACGGGGCCAACGACGCTGCACCGGCGCTGCAAGGAGTTTTTGTGCCCACGGGCAGCATGGCCGTGGGCAGGGAGTACCACACAGCGACGCTGCTGCCTAACGGCAAGGTGCTCATCGCTGGCGGGTGGGTCCACAGCGCGCTCGACGACACCGCCGATGTGGCAAGCGCGGAGCTATACGACCCAGGAACCGGAACCTTCACCGCCACCGGCAGCTTGAACGCCGCAAGGCAAGGCCACACGGCGACGTTGTTGGCCAACGGCCGGGTACTCATCACCGGCGGATTCCACTACCAGGAGTGGCTCGCAAGCGCTGAGCTTTACGACCCGCGAACCGGGATTTTCACCGCCACTGGCAGCCTGAATGTCGCAAGGGCAGGCCACACGGCGACGTTGTTGGCCAACGGCCTGGTGCTCATCGCTGGCGGATACAATGGGGCCATTCCAGCAACCCCACAGCCAATAGACCCCGACGCCGGATTCTTCTACACGGGGACATTTCCGGCAACCGCAGAGCTCTACGACCCAGGAACCGGAACCTTCACCGCCACCGGCAGCTTGAACGCCGCAAGGGATGGGCACACGGCCACGCTGCTTCCCAACGGCCTGGTGCTCATCGCTGGCGGAAACGACGGCTCTTCATATCTTCAGAGCCTCGCGAGCGCGGAGCTGTACGACCTGGGAGCCGGGACATTCACTGCCACGGCTAGCATGGTCGCGCCAAGGGCGGGCCACACGGCGACATTGTTGAGCAACGGGACGGTGCTCATCGCCGGCGGCGACAACGGCGAACCCGAAAACGCGGAACTATTCGACCCGAGGGTTGGAACATTCGCGTCCACCGGCGGCATAGCCGAGTCAAGGTCAAACCACACGGCGACATTGTTGAGCAACGGAACGGTGCTTGTCGCCGGCGGAGCCGGTAGCGTCGGCGACCTCGCGAGCGCGGAGCTATACGACCCGGACGCCGCGAGATTTGTGGCCACCGGGAGCATGACAGGGACAAGGACGCTTCACACGGCGACGTTGCTTCAGAACGGGACGGTGCTCATTGCCGGCGGGGTCTACGGTGGCAGCGGTGGCGGGTGGTCCGCAAGCGCGGAACTCTACCAATAGCCTTGCACCCGAATCAGCGACGCGAACGCCTGCGTGACGGCGCCAACGCCCGTCGGATGGGCTCGACCTCGTCGGGGGTGCAGCCCAGCCGCCGTGCGATCTCCGCCGGGCTCGCGCCCGAAACGAGGCGGCTGGCGACGATTTCCACCAGGTCGCTCCGGATCGCGCGGCTCCCGATCACGGGGAAGCCCATGGCCACATAGGTTGCGTCGCTCACGTCGGAACTTGGAACGGATGACGCCGCGTCGGCTCTCGGTTGCTCGATCCGCCGTCCGATCTCGGCCTGGCAAAGCAGAGTGCGCTCGCGCAGCGCCGCAGGTTGCAGCAGTTTGCTTGAAAACACCACGTTTCGGCCTACCCGCACGCCCGCGCGGCCGAGCACGCTGCGATCGCGCGGGTCCAACTCGCGCACCTGCTCGCGCGCGCTCGCGACCAGGACTGTGCCCAGTCCCTGTTCAAGCTGATACACCAAGCCTCGCGCGGCCGGTCCCAGGCTGGCCAGTCGTTCATCACGCAAGGGCGCCAGCAGTTGCGCCACCCAATCGCGCGTCCACGCCACAAGTCGACGGTGCAGACGCAGGCGCTGGCCGGCGCCCAGGTCATTCACCAGCAGCGTGATCTCGGGCCGCAAGCGATCCACGCCCGCTGCCAGCCGGGCCAGCGCCCGATCACCGTCCAGGATGCGACCGGCGTCGTCGAGCCGGAAGCGCTCGTGACCCGCCTCCACCAACCCGTCGATCCAGCGCGGAATCGCAGTGTTCGCGTCCGCGTCTTGCGCGCGTGTGTCGGACGGCACGACGGCGCGCAGTTGCTGGCCCAGCGATCCGTCGCGCCGGCCGCGGGCGCGCGTGCGCCGGGAGGTGGGATCCACGAAGCGCGCGACCAGCCGCTCGTGCAGGGCATCGCTCAGGCGATCCTCGATGGCCCGCGCCCGTTCCTGCCAGGCCCGGGCATCGTCCACCCACTGCGGATGGTGTGTGATGTACGTCCAGGTTCGAATGAAGGCCATGCGCGCCAGCAAGGTGTCGATGTCACCCTGGGCATCGTCCAAACGATCGACATGGTGTCGAATCCAATCGTCCGCCAATCGCGGTCGCGCCCCCTGAAGCTGGAGAAACACCGCGCGCAGAAGCTGAAAATGGTCGTCGAGTTGCAACTGGCGATAGTCAGGGATCTGGCAAACCTCCCACAGCAGGGCGACACTGTCGGCGTTTCGCGCGCGCACCAGCACCTCGCTGTCCTGGGCCAAACGCGCAAGCGCGCGGGAGTCTTCGGCGCTGTCCTGAAGTTCGAGGCAAGCAGCAAACGGCCGCTGCCGCAAGGACGCCAAAAGCGCGTCTAGCGAACTGGTGTCGAGATCGCGGCTGCGCCAGAAGATGCGTCGTTGCGCCGGGAAGCGATGGTCTTCGATGGCATGGCTGACGGCAGCCGGCAGCGGCGGCAAGGGCGCCAGGGTAGCGAAACGACCGTCGTTGTGGTATCGGCCGGCGCGCCCCGCGATCTGCGCCAGCTCTGCATCCTGCAACTCGCGCGTCTGCCGGCCGTCGAACTTGCACAGCTCGGCAAACGCCACGCAGTCCACGTCCATGTTGAGGCCCATCCCGATGGCGTCGCTTGCCACCAGATAGTCCACCTCGCCGGCCTGGTACAGCGCCACCTGCGCATTGCGCGCCCGCGGCGACAAGGCGCCCAGCACCACCGCGGCGCCGCCCCGCCGCACGCGCAGCAGCTCGGCAAGCCGGTACACGGCGCCAGCCGAGAAGGCAACCACGGCGGTGCGCGGGGGAAGACTGCGCAACGGCAGGGCACCCGCGCCATAGAGACGTGACAGGCGCGGCCTCCGATCGATGACCGCCGTGGGCACCAACCCTTCGAGGATGGGCCGTATGGTGTCGGCTCCCAGAAACCAGGTTTCCCGTCGACCGCGTCCGTGCAGCAGGCGATCGGTGAACACATGGCCACGCTCGGGGTGGCCACACAACTGAATCTCGTCGACCGCGACGAAATCCACCTCGCGCTCTATGGGCATGGCCTCGACCGTGCAGACCCAGTAACGCGGACGCGGCGGCACGCGCTTTTCTTCGCCGGTGACCAGGGCCACCGCTCCCTCGCCGACCCGCGCGCTCACCCGGTCGTACACCTCACGCGCCAGCAGGCGCAGGGGCAAACCGATCATTCCGCTTCCGTGCTGCAGCATCCGCTCGACAGCGCGATGGGTCTTCCCCGTGTTGGTCGGGCCCAACTGGGCCGTGATGGATTGCGCACCCTCTGCGCGGGGCGGATGCATGGGCCAGAGACTACACTGTCATGCGACCGTCGAGGTGCTGCTTCCGGCGCCGCCTCCGGGACGACAGGAAGAACAGAAACCCCTCGCCTTCGGGCGAAATCCCGGTGTAAACATGACCGGTCGCGGCCGTCGAAGCGGGGCCGCAACTTTCAAGCGATCCTACAGTGATTGACGGACAGAAGATCATCGTGGTCATGCCGGCCTACAACGCCGAGCAGACCCTTGAACGAACGGTGGCCGAGATCCCGGACATGGTCGACCAGATCATCGTGGTGGACGACCGTTCCTCCGACGCAACCTCCGAGCTGGCTCGCCGTCTCGGTCTTCACACCATCGTACACCCGCAGAACCGCGGCTATGGCGGCAACCAGAAGACCTGCTACAGAGCGGCTCTGCAGCAAAACGCCGACATCGTCATCATGGTCCACCCTGACTACCAGTACACGCCCAAGCTCGTGCCGGCGCTCGCCCATTGCATCGCCAGTGGTCTCTATGACGTGGCCCTGGGCTCGCGCATCCTGGGCGGACGCGCGCTGCAAGGGGGAATGCCGCTGTACAAGTACATCGCCAATCGGGCGCTGACTGCAGTGGAGAATCTCCTGATTGACGAGAAACTTTCGGAGTATCACACGGGATACCGGGCCTTCTCCCGCAAGGTACTCACCACACTCCCGCTGGATGAGAATGCCGACGGGTTCGTGTTCGATAACCAGATGCTGGTGCAAGCAGCGTACTTCGGATTTCGCATCGCCGAGGTCACCTGCCCTACCCTCTACTTCGAGGAGGCGTCCTCCATCGGCTTTCGCCGGAGCGTCCGATATGGGATTGGGGTGCTGGAAACCGCTATCCAGTGCCGCCTCGCGCGCATGGGAATCATGGCGCCCGCCTTCCTCTCGGCCACCGGCCGAAAGCTCAGCAGCGACGGCGCCCCATGACAGTCTCCCGTGGCGCGGCAAGGCGCGCGTTCACGGAGCTGGCGGCGCTTCCTCGGCTCTGGCAGCGTTCAGCTTGCCGAATCCGAAGAGTGGAATTTCCTTTTCCGGCTCGGTTCGATCGTTGCTCACAACGACGATCCTTCCCACTGTGCCTCGGGTTTCTTGCTTGACGCCCTCTTCGATCACCTTGACTCGCACGCGGAAGCTGTTGTCAGAAAGTGGGCCCTCGATGGAGGCCGCGAACGGTCCCTCCAGCACGCGCACCCCGCGCACGGCGAAGTCCGGCTGAGAGCTCCGCACTTCTATCGCCACGACTTTTGGACCGGGCAATTTGAGGTTGAAGTAGGGGTTGGTCGGCGACACTTCCAACGTACCAGCCACCTTGCAAGCATAGGGCATCGCGATTTCCTTGGGACTTGGCAGACCTGTCGAAACAACGAGGTTGCCCGAATGCACTCCAACCTTCTTGCCTTCGCAAAGAATACGAAAGCCCCCGGTTGAACCGGTTTGGCTCGACAAGAGAGTGACACTCGAATCCTCCGCAAGCGCCGACTTCTTGAGCCCTATGCCAGCCTTGTCGACCGCTGTGCCCACCAGACGGACCTCCTGGGACCGTTGTTCACCGAAAGACATCTCAAGATTGACCACCTGCGGATCGAACGCCAGCAGGCCCGTCACCTTCCCCACCAGCTCGATGGGAACCTTCTCCGCCGTTGGATCATTGGAATGCATGAGCAGGAACTCTCGCAAAGGACCATGAAGGTCTGAGCGACAAGTCACCTCAAGTTGGCCACTCGCACCTGGCGCGATGGTCTTCGGGTCGATGCTCGCGGAACAGAACCGACTTGCCTCAATTGTGCCGATTTCAAGCGGGAGGGCTCCCGCGTTGGACACGGTGATAGAACGTCGCGCAACTTCGTTCAGTACCATCAAACCCATTCGATAGGGCGGCATCGCAAGCCTGAGTCGCGGAGCCGCTTTGTCCGCACCTGTGCTCGATGCCGATGCGGGCCCCGGTTTCTGCTCCCGATGGCAAGCCCCCAGCAGGCCCACAACGACGAGAACAAGCAACAGCGGGGGTGGTCTGATGGTCAAGTCCGCTCAGACTCAGTAACAGTTGGGAGGCGTGTTCAGTTGACTTCGGATGCTGGCGATAGTGGTACCCCAGGTGCTACTTGGGCTGTACTGACTGATCGAGATCACTCCGTCGAGCATGCGCGCGTTGATGTTGACCGGATCATCCCAGGCGGTATCCTCACCCGCCGGGGCCCCGGCCGCGCCATAGCCCGTATCAGCCAGGATCGACTTGCCCGTCACTTGGTGAACCCCGGCCCAGGTCATGTTGTTGTTGGCCCGGATCTTGACATTGCCGGCGTCGGTGCCACCACCCGAGGTGTTGATGAAGGTGAAAAGGGTCATGTCGAAATTCGGGTACCAATTGGCGCCGTTATTGGAAATCCACGGCGAGATGTCCATGGAGAATACGGCGTTCGGCAAGGAACTCTTCAGCGCATTCACCAGGGCTGTCATGTTGGTGCCAGCCTGTGCCGCAGTCCAGGGTTGGGTTTCACCACCGCCGGTATACTGGTACCAATCTGGCTCCATCTCAAAGATGATGGGACGGCCACCCAGGCAGGCCGCAAAGCCCGTCGAGTTGCTCGTGTAGGCGGCAAGAATATTCGCCCACTCCTGCGTGATGTACTGCGAACCATATGTGCACAAAGTGCCGCCCGAGCAGCCGCTCACATTGCAGTCGCACAGTTCGTACTTGTTCTTGACGTAGTTGGCAGAGATGTACGTGACATCCACGGGGACCAACCCGGCGAGAGAGCCACCTGGATTTGTGCTGGTGCACACGCTCTTCTGGTTGAAGGTTCCCATCATCCATCCGGGAGTGAAGAAGTCCAACTGAGCGACCAGCGCGCCACTGGCCATCGTCGTGCCGAAGTGGAATCGGCACTGGCTGAAGATCTTGCCTGACGCTGCCGTACTGCCACCCGCACCGCCGGTTGCCGTGCCGCCGGTTGCGGGCGTCCCGCCGATCGCGACGGTCCCGCCAGCCACGCCTGAGGCCGTGGTAGCCACGGTCCCGCCCGTGCCTCCGCCGACGCCACCGGTCGTTGCCGGTGTTCCGCCGGTTTCGGCTGGGTTCCCGCCCGTCCCCCCCGCACTGGTGCCATTGCCATTTCCAGCGCAGCCGCCGGTGAACAGGCAAGCAGAAACAAACAAGGTTGCCAGGTACCCGATCCGACAAGACTCTCTTGAACGCATTGTTGATCCTATGTCCTTCAAGCCCGAAACCTTCTGGCAAATCAGTGCTGACGGCCCACGAAAGAGGATCATCCCGTCCTGAGCAAGACCCTCGCTCCCGATGTGATCGTTTCCAAAGCTCGCCCGCATCAAGGATGCTTCCCTGTCCGCGGGCTGTCCGTCCGTGAAGTTTCGCCCGAACGATGCGCTTTGCTCGCTGTCTACTGACCGTTCTTCGTGTACAGCCAGTCCTTGACGAAACCACCCTCCTGGCTCGGGCCCAGCAAGAGATTCCAGTTGGCGTCGAACATGTCTGGAAGCCAACTGTTCGACGCGCACCACGCAGTCCAGCTCCCGCCCAAGCCTTCCAGCCAGGTCAACATGGGCTTTCCATAGCTGGCCCCGAGGTCCGTGCCATTCCCTGGCTGGCTTGAGCAAGCACAGTATCCCCATTCCGTCATGATGATGGGGTTGACCTTTGCGCACGTCGCCGCGTTCTGCGTGAGCGAATTGTTCCCGTTCCCGTAGTGTTGCGCGTACATGTGGACCGAGTACATGATGTTGCCGCCGGTGAGTGGATTCGTGGCCGCACCACCCATTTGCTGGTCCCACGAAGGGCTTCCCGAAATGATGATGTTCTTGGGTGCCAGGCCCCGGATGGTGTTGACCCAGCCCTGCATGGTAGCCTTGTACGTGGCCCAGTCGTCCTGAACGCTCGACTCGTTGAACACCTCGTAAAATACGTTGGAATAGCTGCTGAAGATTGGTGCAACCAGCGTCCAGAACTGGCTGACCGCGGCCTGGTTGGTGTAGGGGCTGGCGACGTAATGAAGATCGATGATGGCGTAGAGGCCAACCTTCGTGGCGTAGTCCACCGCAGGTTTGAGGGTATTATTGATGTACGTGGTCGATGTCCCTGGGGGATCGGCAGGGAGGCGCACGATCTTGGTGTACCAGCCTGGCGAGCCTGGCGCCTCTGGTGTGGAGGCAGCCGTGACGTCGTTCTTGTTGGTGATCTTGTCAAGCAACCCGTCTATGCCGAGCGAAGTCTCCGACTGGTCAGTGAGACCTTCAATCGAGACACCCCTCAGAATTACCTGCTTGCCAGTTGGATCCTGGAGTTGGTTCCCCACCACGGTCAGCCAGGGCAAGCTGCTCGTCCCGCCACCGCTGGTGGTACTGCCGGCGACACCGCCGGTCCCACCTGAACTCGTGACACCACCCGAGCCTCCCCCGCCTCCGGCACCGCCCGAACTCGTGACACCACCCGAGCCTCCCCTGCCTCCAGCCCCACCGGAAGTCGCGATGCCACCCGAACCGCCCGAGCTTGTTGCGCCGCCCGCGCCGCCTGAACCTGCTACGCCACCCGAACCGCCCGATGATCTGGTGCCGCCCGCGCTTGTGCTGCCTCCCGAGGCGCCCGAAGTCGCGATGCCGCCTGACCCGCCTGAATTCGTAACAGCGGTCGTGCCGCCCGCGCTTGTGACGCTGCTCGTGCCGCCCGAGCTTGTGACGCTGCTCGTGCCACCCGAACTCGTGACACGGGTCGTGCCGCCCGAGCTTGTGACGCTGGTCGTGCCGCCCGAACTTGTGACACTGGTCGTGCCGCCCGCGCTCGTGATACCTCCCGAGACTCCCGAACTCGCGACGCCACTCGTGCCGCCTGGGCCTGCACTGCTCTCGCGCGCGCTAGTCCCGCCGTTGCCGGTAGCGCCGCCACTGGCGATCACACCGCCAGACGCCGGCTTGCCGCCCGAGCCGCCAGGGTTCGTGCCGGTATTGCCGGCACTTCCCGTGCTCCCATTCTGACCGTTTTCCCCGCATCCGAAACTGCCGCAGGCCGCGAGCAAGAAGGTTCCAAAGGCAGCCTGGTGAAGGGAAATTCTTTTCATGAAACTCCTCCGATGATCGATGGGAACGTCCAGTACTACAGTGCCGGCAGTCGACGAAAACCGCTCACTGAACACGGCTGGGTTGGTTCCAGTTCTGCGCATAACGACAAAGCTAGCCTGAATCGGACGATAGCCACTGCGCGAACCGGGCTGGGTTCGCCCGCCCCTGGAAGACACCACACGAGCCAACTGCCCCGAATGAATAGGGCGTGATTGTACCCGTTGTTCGGCGGAGCGCCAAGCACGCGTCACCATCTCCTGGCGCGATGCGCGCGACGCTGCTGCGAGTCAGGTGATCTGCGACGACCCGGCAGTGCTAAAAACGGCCCATGAACAATGGCGCGATGGAAAGCTGTCGGCCGCGGGTCAGGTCGTTTGGCCTTCTGGCGATCTTGTTCGCGCAGCCTTCGGGGGCGGCGCCCTCCGATCAGGCCAAGATAGCCCACCTGACGGTTCATGCCGGCCAAGACGGACCGAAGATCAGTCCGCTTCTTTACGGCATCTTCTTCGAGGAGATCAACCGGGCCGGTGAAGGTGGCCTGTGGGCCGAGATGATCCAGAACCGTTCCTTCGAGGACGATCACAACGAGCCCCTGGCTTGGAAGTTCTCCGGGCCGGTGAAGGCCAGGCTGGACAGGCAAAGGCCGCTCTACCCGCAGAATCCCACCTCCCTGCGCCTGGAATTTTCCGGTTCCGATGCGGGCGTCGCCCAGGACGGGTTCAGTCGCGACAAGGACCGCTACCCGGGCGGGATGGCATTCCGCAAGGGAGAAGCCCTGCGCTTCTCACTGTACCAGCGGGGTGAATGCGGCCTGGAGGTCCGATTGGTGGGACGAAGCGGGAAGGTGCTCGCGAAGACCTCTCTCCCCGCGCCCGGCGGAGCCTGGGAGAAGGTTGACGCAACGCTAGAGCCCTCGGCCACGGACCAGTCCGGAAGGTTGGTCCTGGTGGGCCAAGGCGCGGGAGAAGTCTGGATCGACCAGTTGTCCCTGATGCCGGTTTCGACCTGGAAAGGGCACGGTTTGCGGCGGGATCTGGCCGAAATGATCGCTGCCCTGAAGCCTGCGTTTGTACGGTTTCCCGGGGGTTGTTTTGTCGAGGGCCTGAATTTGCCCAATGCCCCCCGATGGAAGGACTCGATCGGCGAGCAGGCCCAACGCCGTGGAGTCGCCAACCGTTGGGGCTATCAGACATCAGGGGCCTTCGGCGTCCACGAGTTCTTGCAGTGGTGCGAAGACCTCGGGGCCGAACCGCTCTATGTGATCAATTGCGGCATGGGCCACAACTACACCGTGCCCATGAATCGAATGAAGGAGTGGGTGCAGGACGCGGTGGATCTGGTGGAATACGCCCGGGGCCCGGTCGACAGCAAGTGGGGCGCGATGCGGGCCGCTGCGGGCCATCCGGCTCCGTTCAAGCTGAACTACCTGGAAATCGGGAACGAGAACGGCGGGCACGAGTACGCCGAGCGCTACGCTCTCTTCCATGACGCCCTGAAGGCGAAGTACCCGGACCTGCACCTTGTCGCCAATTTCTGGGACGGTGGCGTCCCCAAGAGTCGCCCTGTGGAGATCCAGGACGAGCACTACTACCTCGATGCCGTGGGGTTTCTGGGCATGGCGGACTACTATCAGCGGGTCGGTCGAAACGGTCCCAATGTGTATGTGGGCGAATACGCGGTTACCAACGGCGCCGGGAACGGCAATCTCTCGGCTGCGCTCGGCGAGGCGGCCTTTCTGACCGGGCTGGAAGCCGTCGGCGACCACGTGGTGATGGCGTCCTACGCCCCGCTGCTGGCCCACCCAGCCTGGAAAGCCTGGACCCCGAACGCGATCGTCTTTGACCAGGGCCGCGCCTACGGCACGCCCTCCTATCACCTGCAAACCATGTTCTCCGCGAACCGGGGCGACGTGGCTTGCCCCGTCGAACTCACGCAGCCGGAGATCCCGTTCGAGACTCCGAAGGGTAGTTTCGGCGTGGGAACCTGGGGCAACACCCAGGTCGAATACAAGGACATTTCCTTCACCTTGGCCGACGGAAGACGCATCTTCACCGGCAATTTCACCCAAGGGATGAAGGGCTGGAGGCCCTTCAAGGGTGTGTGGACGGTCCAGGATGGCGTGCTACGCCAGGCCGGGAAGGAAGACGCCTTCGAACTTGCCCAGATCGCCGACAGCCACTGGAGCGATGGTGTCTTCGAGGTAAAGGCGCGCAAGGTGGGAGGCGTCGACGGATTCCAGATCCAGTTCCAGGCCGAGGAAGACGGCCAGCAGAGGGTCTGGAACGTAGGCGGCTGGGGCAACACCCAGATTGGGCTGCAGGGGATCTTGGGCGAGCCGAAAATAGCGGGCAAAGTCGAAACGGGCCGCTGGTACAGCATCCGCATCGAACTCCTCGGGCCTCGCATCAGGTGTTTTCTCGACGGGAAACTGATACAGGAAGTGGTCCGTCCGAACCCGCAATGGCTGTACGCGGTGGCCAGCCGGACCCAGGACGGCAAGCACATCATCCTCAAGCTGGTCAACGCCGGCACGGTCCCGCGCAAGACCATGTTCGACATCGAAGGCGTTACGTCGGTCGCCCCCCGGGGCCTGGTGACGGCGATGACCTCGAAGGATGGGAACGACGAGAATTCGTTCGAGCAGCCCCGTCACGTAGTCCCGGTGGAAGCAGTTGTGACCGGGATGGGAAAGAGCTTCACCCGGACCTTACCAGCCCGCTCGGTCACGGTGCTGAAGCTGCTGGTGACTCCTTTGCTGGAAAGGCAATGAAAGGACTGGGTGTCGGACTGGATGGCTACGTGAAGTAGGCGAACCGGAGTTCAAGGCGAAGCACGCGGGGCACAGGTCGGTTGCGCTCGACGTCCGGGATGCGCGGCGAAGGTCGCCAAGACAGCCGATCCTGCTGTATGTTGCCTCTCTCACATGTCGTCCCGCTCGGAGAACCGACCGCCTGTACGCCGGGAGCGCTGGGTTCCCCCCTTGTGGCTACTGGCGTTCGCCGGCTTCTTCCTGCTCGGCGGGGCCTGGGCTCTCGCCGCCCCCTACGAAGGCACGCCGGACGAGGCAGACCATGTCTACCGCGCGGTCGGCGTGGCCCGCGGCGAGTGGATTGCCGAAAAGGGCATCTGGCAGACCGTGCCCCGGAGTCTGCTCGGCCCGCGCTGCTTTGCCGGCAAACCAAGCCAGCCCGCCAACTGCAGCCCCGAACCTGGCGGCGATGCCTCGCTAAGACGGGCCACCACCGCCGCGGGACGCTACAACCCCGCCTACTACGCCCTGGTAGGTTGGCCGCTGCGCCTTTGGCCAAACTGGACCGGGATTCTCCTCGCCCGTCTTCTCAGCGCGGCGCTAGTGGCTGCTCTGCTCGGCGGCGCCTTTCACAGCGCCGTGCGCTGGTCGCGTTTCCCCTTGCTTGCGACAGGTCTGCTCGCTGCGACGACTCCGATGACCATGCACATGGCTGGCGCGATCAACCCGAACGCACTCGAGATTGCCGCCGGGACAGCCCTCTTTGCCATGCTGATTCCGCTCTTGCTCGACGAGGCCGCACAACCACGCCGGGCACAACTCTACCTGGCAGCCCTGGCCGCGGTGGTGTTGGCCATACTCCGGGCCTTGGGTCCGCTCTGGCTGGTCATCGCGATCGGGGTGCTGCTCGTGCCGAGCCGCCACGCTTTGCTTTCCCGCCTGCGGCGCAACCGTAGCGTCCTCGCGTGCAGCGCCTTGGCCGCGCTCGGGTTCGTCGTCGGCGTGGCCTGGACCGTCTTGGTGAAGACAGGCAAGCCGGAAGTCGTCAATTTGCCTGGGCACCTGACCTTCGCCGAGGCACTCCGTTTCGAGATTGCCCTCCGCGTGGGCGCGTACGCGCAAGAGATGGTCGGCGTCATGTCATGGCTCGACACGCCCATGCCTGGGTGGGTCTATCTCGTCTGGTGGTCCGTGCTGGGCTTCTTTGCGCTGTCCGTGCTGGCCTTCGGCAACTGGATCGATCGCTGGCGCATCGTCGCATTGACCGTCTTTACCTTCGGCATCCCGGTGTTCCTCGACTCGATCGAAGTCAACACCTATGGATTCATTTCGCAAGGTCGCTACGTGCTGCCGATTGCGGTGGGTATCCCGATGATCGGCGCATTCGTGATCTCAGCGCGCGACATGCTGAGCCGCGCGCGAGCCGTCGCCCTCACGCGAACCTTTGCCCTCCTGCTGCTCCCGCTCCAGCTCTTCTGCCTCGCCTTTACCATGGTCCGCTGGCAGTCCGGCACTGCCGCCGACATGCACGCCAAGTCCTCCAATCCGCTGGCCGGCGCGTGGAACCCTCCGCTCGGATCGTTGACAGCCCTGCTGGTCGCGTGCGTCGGTCTCGTCCTGCTTGGCTTCTGCTACTGGCGACCCGACACGAGCGCCGAGGCTGCACCACCCGCAAGCCAGGAATAGCTACTCCAAGGTCGCCTTGAGCGCGCGGTAATCGGTCTTGCCGGTCCCCAGAACCGGCAGCGTCTCCATACGCACCACGCGCCGGATGTTGTGCAAGGGGGAGAGCCCCGCTTCACGCAGGCAGCGGTTGGCCGTCTCGCGATCGATGTCCAGACTGGTGAAGAGAACCAACTCGGGGTGTTCCTCGTCGGGTGTGCATTCCACCGCCAGGCTCGGCCCATCGCCCTGACCAGGGGACACCCACTTGGCCTCGAGCGCGGTCTCGACCGCGGCCAGCGGGATCATCTCACCGCCGATCTTCACGAAACGCTTGAGCCGCCCGCAGAAGGTGAGAACGCCGTCGTTGTCCTCGCAAACCAGGTCGCCGGTGCGGTACCATTGCTTGCCGGCAAACGACACGAAGGGCGACGGACCGTCGTACTTGAGATACCCGCGGAAGATACTCGGCCCGCGCACCAGCAGCATGCCGCGCTGACCGCAGGGCGTGGGCTTGCCGCACTCGGCGTCCACGATGGCGTGCTCCACCGACGGCAGGGGCAAGCCAATGGTCTCGCGCCGCGGTCGCTGGGGCCGATTGACCGACACGATGGGCGAGCACTCGGTGATGCCGTAGCCCTCGATGACCACCAGTTCGGGACACGCGCCGGCCAGGGCATCGTAGACATGGGGTGGGCACTTCTCGGCGCCGGCAATCGCCAAACGCAAGCTTGAAAGCTGCCCCGGCTGGGCGGCACGCACAATGCCGGCCAGAAAAGTGGGCGTGCCCACCAGCAGCGTGGCCCGGTACGCTTCGATGAGAGAAGCCAAGGTGGCGCTGTCGTTGGGGTTGACGTGGTACACCGTACGCAGACCGCAGAGCAGCGGCAACAGCAGGTCGACGGTTAGCCCGAAGGAATGGAACGGCGGCAGGATGCCCAGGAGAGCCTCCTCGGGGCGAAGCGGAATGACCGCGAGCGCGTCGCGGATGTTGGTCAGCAGATTGCTCTGGGTCAGGGGCACCGCCTTGGGCACGCTCTCGGAGCCGCTGGTGAAGAGCACGGCAGCCACTTCTGGCGCGCGCGCCTCCTCCAGCGGGCCGATGAGGCCCATGCGCGCGCGCAACGCCGCGAGCAACTTGCCGGGAAGCGAGAATTGCTTGACGACATCGTCCAGGTAGACCAGCCGCCGCAGGAATCCCGGGGTGCTGGCAAAACCGTCCGATTCCAGGCGGCTGACCAGCGCGCGGGCGGTCACCACAGTACGGACATCGAGCAGATCCAGTCCGTGCAGCACGCCGCGCGGCCCGGTGGTCCAGTTGATCATGACCGGCGTCTTGCCGGCGAACAGCGCGGCCAGGGTGGCCACGGCAGCGGCGACCGAGGCGGGCAGCATGATGCCGACGAAGGGACCGGGCATGCGGGCGAAGACCGGCCGCAAGAGCAAGAGCGCCGCGACCAGATCGCGATAGCTGCGCACCCCCCTCTGCTGGTCCGCGATGACCACCTGGCTGGGATGCCGACGAGCCATGTCCAGAAACACCGCGGTCAGGCTGTCACCCGCCGGCATGGTCGGCGGCGCGGTGGCGTTTCTCGCAGCGGTGGACCAGGCGTGCGCCACCGGCCGGGGCTCGGCCGCGGCCTTGCCCACCGTCTCGCCCACCGCCGCGCGCATCACGTCTCCCACCGTCTCGATGGCGTCCACCTCGGGCTGGGGAAAACCGAACTCGCTTTCGATCCAAGCCTGGATCTCGACGCGCACCAAACTGTCCAGACCCAGATCGTGGGCCAGACGCTGGCCTTCGTGGATCTCGCGCACGCCGGTGATGTGGCGCAGATACTCCAGCACCGTGTCGCGCGTGGCTGGCGGGATCCGGCGCGCCACGCCTGGCTCGGCGCTGCTCACCGGCTCGGGCAGCCAGCGCACCCCGCCGCCCTCCCACAGAGAATAGGGCACGTAGGTGCTTCCGCCCGCGTTGCGGTTGTAGAAGTCTTCCAGATAGCGATTGAGCACCACCCGGTCCGCGGCGCGCGGCAGGTCGTCGGGCTCGACCACGTCGATGGCCACGTGGCGGCGAGGCGCGAGAAAGAGGCCGCTCTTGACCAGACCCCACAGGCCCCGGCGCAGGGCGCGCAGGACCTCGGGTGGCTTGCCCGAGGCGCGACTGAAACTGGAGCCCCACAGCCCGGCGGTGCGCACCAACACCACGCGCACCTCGGGCACCGCGCGCAGCAACTGCTCGACCGCGCTGTTGCCGCCCAGATCTTCGCGGCGCTGGCGATACACGCGGCCCGCGGGATAGAGCAACAACGCTTCACCCTGGCGCAAAACCGTGGCGCTCGCTTCGATCATGGATTCCACCTGCTCGCGGGCGCCGCGACCATCGCGGGTCATGTCCGCGATCTCGAGAGCCCGCGCCCGCCGCGCCAAGAAGTGAATTCCAGGCCGCCGGGCCTGGGCGCGATCCGCCAGTACGCGCGGCCGGAAGCGCGGCCAGAGCACGGCCATCAGGATGATGGGGTCGATGAGCGCCGGGTGATTGGCCAGAAACAAGATCCCGCGACCGTCAGGAGGGACGATGCCATCCATGCCTCGCACGCGAATGCGGTAACGCAACCAGAGCAAGCAACGGATGAGGAGACGTAGGAAGCGGTTGAGCATGGCCGTCGTGCCGGCGCAGTATATCGCCTCCCGGACGTCTTCGGGCTATCGGGCTGTGCCGGGGTGAACGGGTCTCGCCACCGTCGGTCCCTGCGGCACGGCCGATCTCGGCTCCACCGCGAACTCTGCCTCGCGAAGGCGTCCGGCCAAGCGGCGAGAAGCTGTGGCACCCATGCAGCGGAATGGGCACCCAGGTCGACGGCGCGATCGATGTTGATGGCCACCTCGGGCTTGCCACCCCTGGAGGGAGACATCCAGGTGGACGGACTTTTCCCCACGACCGCCGTCCAGCGATCCCCTTGGCGGCTCATGCTCGGCGAGAAGCAAATGGCGCGCTTATCAGTATGCGGCTATCGCCTCTGCTGACGACTTGGCACCCAGGGAAGACACCAGCAAGAAGCGCCCTAACGTCTTCCCATTTGTGCTTGTCGCCTTCAATGTAGTTGAACGCCAGCACGCCGCCAACTGCGAGACTATCCCGGCACTGTTTCAAGAAAAGCGGAGTCGTTACGAAGTCAGGAACTGCTCTGCCCTTGAATACGTCAACAAACACCAGGTCGTACTTGCGTCCATTCTGCGCCATGAAGGACTCGGCGTCGTCACACACGGGCTCTATCCTCGACGAGTTCCCTTCGCCCAGGATCTCCAGCGCCCACCCGAGTACCGTCTTGTCCTTTTCGACCAGCGTGAAGCGTGGGTCGTATCCTCGTGTACGCATCACATGCACGATGCTCCCGAGGCCAGATCCGAGCACGAGCACGCTCTTTGCTGCTGGCAGGAACTCTCTCAGGTGTCTTGCCACCGCTACGGCCGGGAAATAGCGATCGCCGTCGGAGTAGAGGGCACCAGCGGTGAGGAGCTGGAATTGATTGCGGTACAAGAGCAGCTCAAGCCAACCACTGATATCGCTTAGCGACCGCATCAGCGATACCGGTTGGAAGTAGCTTAGCACCTTCTGATGAAACGGGATGTGAATGATTGACCTGCCGCCTGTGAATCGTCGTTGGTCCGGGGCACATATCCCTTGAATGGGCATTTCCACGCTGCGCGCCGAGCACCGCTCCCACTGAAGTATCATCCCGCGAGCGCAAGCAGGTCAACCTACACTGCGCTGATCTACGACGCGACTGCCCCTTCGATACTGCCTAAAGAAACGGACCGCCATACGAAAATTTGAACTACGATGGTCCGCTTGCAGATCCGACAACCATTATCGAGGGAACAATATGATGTCCCGACTGTTTCATGGATTTACGATTCTAGCTGGCTTGTGCGCGATGGCGTTGGTCGTCGGCTGCGGCGGATCGAGCGGCGCAAAGGTCACCTGCGACGGAGGTACTTGCGGCGATGCCACGCCGGGTGCGTCGAGCGACGTCGCCCTCCCCGACACCCAGGCCGCCAACCCCGATGCGCTTGTCGGCCCCGGTGTCGACGCAACCCTGGCCGACGTGACCCCGGGAGAAGCGGCGGCTCCCGTCGACACGAACAGTTCGCAGGACGCCACATGCCCCGGTGATGCTCAGTTCGACAGTCCGATTCCCAATCCCCCACTGCTTGACGCCGCGGCAGACGCACCCTTGGGCGGCGCCGACGGGCAGTCGCAAGCCACCGGGGGAACTGGCGGAGGCGGCGTGGATGGCAGCGGCGGGACGGACGCCGAGCCGGCAGGCCTGATACCCGGCTACACGGCGCCGTGGTCGGGCTCTGGCGATCCCGCGGCCGGCACCACGGCAGAGTTGGTGACGGTGACCTCTGCGTCCAGCACCGACACCCCGCTCTACACACTGACGGGCACCTCGACTGCCGGGGTGACCACCATCCACATGGAGCACGATGGTGCGAGCGTGGATGTCGTGCCCCAAGGCGGCGCCTTCAGTTCACAGGTTACCCTGGATCCCGGCGTGAACGACATCTATCTGGTCGTCGACAATGGCGACGGCCCGCTCCCACCGCTGCACGTTGTTGTGGTGCTAGTCACAGGCAATCCTTCGAGCGTCGATCTCATCGAGGCGGCCCTGGCCGCCGGCAGCATCACGGCCGAGCAGGCCCTCGAGTACGAGGTCTTCGCCGCCTTTGGCGACCCGCGCCTGCCTGCTGCGCTGACAGGCGACGACAGCCTCCTGTTACCCGAGCCTATAATGGCGGCCGTGGAGCAGGCCGCTCCGACGCTTTCGGATGACGCCCAGGACGTCATCGGCCCATTTCTCGCCCCCGATTTCTACCAGGGCAGCGCCTATGAGCAGCGAACCCAGTCGAACCAGCACGCTCACGGCTTGAGCTACATCTGCAACCCATTGCGCGCGCTCTCTGACTGCCTGGTGAGCAGCAACTGGACCTACTTCGATGGCACGCGCGTTCGTGTGTGGTACGAAAAGGGACGTTCGGCGCAGACCGTTGCCGGCAACAGCTTCGACGGAAATTCTGATCTCGCTGCGGCGACGGCTGTGGTCTTGGCCATAGAATCACCGGGCAGTGGTGCCTGGGACACACTGTCGGCACTCATGGGCGCAACCCCCATGTCCGATGCCAACCAGAGTTACAACGGCGGCGACGGCAAGCTCGACGTCCTGCTCGTCGATATGGTGGGCGATGGTCTCACCACGCCCAATAACGGCAATGGCGACGTCAACAAGCAGACCCCCGTGTTCATCCGCCTCAACCGCAACAAGAGCGTCAACAACATTCTCGGCGCCGCGGTACACGAGTTCATGCACGCGATTCAGTATGCGCTGCCACTCTCCGGTGGCTCGCCGACGGCCTACCTGACCCTCATGGAGGCGACCGCGACGTGGGCCACCAACCGAGTCCTCCCCACCAACGATTGGGAGCACCAGTACGACTGGGCCTATTTCCAGGCGACCGACCGCAAGCTGGTTTCCGTCACAGATCCCTTGAAAGACCGCTTTCCCTACGGCGCGTGGGTCTTCTTTCTATACTTGTCCCAGCGCCTCGGCGATGCCGCCATCGCCAACCTGTGGCAAGGTGCGGCCGGCAACACCGACCAGCTGGCAATCCTCGCCAACACCATCGCTGCGTTGGGCCCGGACAATGACAGCAAAGACCCCGCCAAACTCTGGCAGGACTTCGGCGTCAATCTGTGGAACGGCGCTCCCACCAACTACTTCAAGAATCTCGATCGCATCCCCGATCAACCGACGACCAACGGGGGCGACCAACCGGTCGCGTTGGGCACGAGCGGCATCGGCTCCGGCACCTTCGACGTCGGCATTCCCACCTTCTCAACGCGCTACTTTAGTCTTCTCTTCAACGACGCCAACGTACGGACGCTGCTCTTTCTCAACGGCATGAACTTCAATCTCACGACCGCGGCCCAGATAATCCCCGTCGCGGGGACGAGCCCCGTCACCTGCCCGGCGGCCCTTCCGCCTCCCAATGCCAACAAGGCAAAGACGGCGTATCTGTCGGTCGTCCCCAAACGCGACGGCACCTGGAGCGCGCCCGAGAACTGGACCACCAAGTTCGCCAATGGCTACAGCTTGAGCTGCCGCGACGACACATCGGGCGTACTCAATCAGCTCGTGCTGGTCGCCTCGTACGCCGACGCCACGGACCAGACCCCGTTTGCTTGTCCGGGCAACCAGCCCACCCTGAGCTACAGCTCGTCTTTTTGCGCGCGCGCCACTGGCTTCGCGTCCCTCAGCCAGCCACGCAACGGCATCAACTGGACCCTCGACACCACGAACTTCGCTTGGACGAAAGCTGCCGATCTCGCTTCAGCGCTGCCGACGGGCGGCTACGCGATTTGCGGCAATGCCCTCGATCTCTCGGCCGGGCAGATCGCCATGACGCGCATTGGCGCCGAGAGCAATGGCTGCACGGCCAACGTCAACCAAACCGAGCCGGCCCCGACGGGCGCCAACGAGTCGCGACTCAGTCTCTTCGACTTCGCGACCTCACCGGCCACGCGTTTCTATTCATTCCAGGGCTTCGGCATCAACATCTACCGCGGCGGGCAGCCCATCCTCTACACCGGCACTTGCCAGTGTGCTGGCCAGGCTGCCACCATCTGCGATTGCACCTCCGACTCCTTCTTGTTCAATACGCCGATGACCCAATCGGCCATTAACTACCTCATCCCGAACAGCGGCACCCTGACGGGCTCGGGCGCATCCATGGCGGTGGCGGGCACTGGCGCGTGGTCGGTTTCACCGACGCCCTGAGGCTCACCAGTGCATCACGGCGGCGCACGAAGACCTTCCAGAAAATCGCGTGCACAGCGGCGGCGTAGCGGTGTTCTCTTCCACCGGGTGAGCAACGGGAATGGCGTGCCTTTCTTCGGGCTGTCGTAACATGGGATCCATCATGCGCACGATCACTGCCATTACCTTGTGCACCACTGCTCTCATCGCGACCGGACTGCTGGCCCAACCAGCCAACCAGCCGCCGGCCGGCAAACCGCGTCCCGCCCGCCACTACGAGGGCCTGATGACCTGGGAGGTGCGCGACGCCGACACCGGCGCGCCCATCCCGTGCAAGCTGACCTTCGTGGGCGTCGAGGGCACGCGCGACCCCGAGTTCACCCACAATGACATCGGCAAGCCCGAGGGCGACCTGGCCATCGCCGCCTACCATCGCGTGTTCTCCGCCTCGGGTGACGGTGCCGTGCGGGTACCACCGGGCACCTACGACATCTACGTCAGCCGCGGCCTGGAGTGGGACGTGGCGGTGGTGCGCAAGTTCAAGATCACTTCCGAGGGCGCCGATCTGGTGGCCCAGTTGCACCATGTGATCGACTCGCACGGCTGGTATTCGGCCGACTTTCACGTGCACGCCGCGCCCTCGCCGGATTCCATCGTGCCCCTGCCCCATCGGGTGATCGAATTCATCGCCGATGGCGTCGACATGCTCACGTCCACTGACCACAACGTGGTCACTGACTACGCACCCACCATCAAGGCGCTCGGCGTGGGCAACCTCATCAGCACCATCATTGGTGACGAGATCACCACCGCCTCGTGGGGGCATTTCGGCGCCTTCCCGTTGCCTCAGGATGTGGCGCGCGCGGGCCACGGCGCGGTGCTGACCCACGGCCGCACGCCCAAAGACATCTTCGAGGACGTACACACCCATGCGCCGGGCGCGGTCATCGATGTACACCACCCACGCCTCGATCCGACCTGCGGATACTTTATCATCGGGGAATTCGACCCGCACGTGGACCGCGCGGGCAAGAAGGGTTTCTCGTTCGACTTCGACGCCATCGAGGTGCTCAACGGCTATCAGGATCCCGCCCGCCGCAGCGTGGACCGCATGATCGACGACTACCTGGGGTTGCTCAACCACGGGCACCTGGCCACCGCGACCGGAAACTCGGACACCCATCACCTCACCTTTAACATGGGCGGCTATCCGCGCAACTACCTGCGGGTGCCCGACGACCGCATCGGGCACGTCACCCCGCAGGACGTGGCGCAGGCGGTGCGCGCCCACCACGTCTTCTTCACCACCGGTCCTTTCGTGCGCATGCACGCGGGCCAGGCCGACATCGGCGATCTGGTTGCCGCGCCCGGCGGTTACGCCCGCGTGGACATCGAGGTCGACGCCGCGCCCTGGGTGTCAGTCGACCGGGTGATCCTCTACGTGAACGGCAAGGAGGCCCAGCGCTGGGCCGTGCCGCCCAGTCAGAAGGTGGCGCGGTTTCGCGCCAGTCACGACCTCACGCTGGCCGCCGACGGCTACGCCCTGTTGCGCGTCGACGGCAACGAACTGCTGGCGCCAGTGGTGGGCGACAGGAAGACCTTCGGCGTCTACCCGCTGGCGCTCAGCAATCCCATTTTCTTCGACGTGAACAACAACGGCCGCTACGATCCCGCCTATCAGCACGGCGAGAAACACTGACACCACGACATCAGAAGTTCCTCTGCGGCAGAACCCTGGCACTCTGAGCCCCAATGACGGACCATGTTCGCGCCCCGATTCTGTGGTTCACCGGTCGGCCAGCCGCCGGCAAGAGCACCTTGGCGGCGGCACTGCGTCCGACCCTGCAGGCCCGCTGGCCGGTGGAAATCCTCGATGGCGACGAAGTCAGACGCTGGCTGTCCGACGAGCTGGGGTTCTCTCGCGCCGATCGCGACCGCAACATCGCCCGCATCGCCCAGGTGGCCTGCCTGCTGGCTCGCAATGGCGTGGCCGTGCTGGTGGCGGCCGTCTCACCCTACGCGGCTGCGCGGGCGCAAGCGCGGGCGTTGGCCGAAAACCAGGCCGTTCCCTTCTTCGAGATCTTTGTCAGCGCGCCCCTGGCTGTCCTGATCCAGCGTGACCCCAAGGGCATGTACCAGCGTGCCCAGGCCGGCCAGATTCCGAACTTCACCGGCATCAACAATCCCTACGAGGAACCAGAACACCCGGACCTGGTCATCCACACCGACACCGAGCCGGTCGCGACGAGCGCAGGCCGCGTGGTGACGGGCCTGCGCGCGCGCGGACTACTGAGGGGTATTTAACACTACTGGTTGGGCTCGCGTGCTGCGGTCACCTTTCCGCACACACGGCGAGCGGATGCGGCCCGGGCGCCAGCCTCTCGATGCCGGCGCATGGGGCCTTCAACTCAACTGACCACCCATGGCCTCCACCTCCAGGACATCGAGATGGGTGAGCGCCGTCATGCTCCTGCATTGTCAGCACGAATTGCCGGTGCACCGCCATTGAAAATTTCCTCGGCGCGCATACCCTTGCCCGATGCCAGGCGCGCGGCGCTCGTGGATCAACCCCGCCTATCTTGCGGCGGTAGCACTCGGCTGTGCCCTGCTGGTGGCCGCAGGCGTGTACGTGCCGCGCACCTCGCTCTTCGCCATCTCGCTGGCGGCTTTCATGTGCGAGTTCGTGGACAGTGCGTTCGGCATGGGTTTCGGAACCATGTTGGCGCCACTCTTGCTGGTGGCGGGATTTTCGCCCACCGATGTGGTGCCTGTGATCCTGGTGTCGGAGCTGCTCACGGGGTTTGGCGCGGCCTTCTTCCACGCCAAGGATGAGAACGTTTCCTTCGCCCGCGGCTCCAAACCCCTGTCAGCCGGGATCTTGCTTTCCATCGGCAGCGTGCTCGGCGTGTTCATCGGCGCACCCGTGTTCCTCAAGTCCTCGACCCGGCTTCTGACCCTGTTCATCGGCGTCATCATCACGATTTCGGGCGTTGCCATCTTCTACTGCCTCGACCACGCGTTTCGCTATCGCCGGGCCGGGGTCTTCACCCTGGCCACCATCGCCGCGTTCAACAAGACCCTGAGCGGCGGCGGCTATGGGCCGCTCATGACCAGCGGCCAGCTCCTGGTCGGGGTGGAGGCCAAGGCCGCGGCCGCCATCACTTCCCTGTCCGAGGGCGTGACCTGTCTTTGCGCCAGCGCCATTTTCGTGGCCAGTCGGGGTCACTACAACCTGGACCTTCTCATCGCCGTTCTCACCGGGTCGCTCTTGGTTGTACCCCTTGCCACCGGCTCGGTGCGCCGGCTGAACGAGCGCACCATGAAGAAGGGCATCGGCGTCGCCACGCTCATCCTCGGGTGTTGGACGGTCCTGAAGGCACTGCGCTAGAGCACCGAACGGTTTGACGGACCGAGTGAAATTGCGCAGTTGCGAGCGGCCCGAGGCGCGAGGAGGGAGAATACTCGACGTATTTGACCGACGAGCAACGAGGGGACGCGACGCAAATGGGCGATTTCACGACGGGAGGCAAACCGTTCGGTGCTCCAGAGGTGCGGGTGGATGGGCGCCCGCAGGTCGCCCCCATCTCTGCGGCCTCTGTGCCCTCTGGGTTCTCGGCCGCGGATGGCCTATCGGCTGAACGACCTCGCCGCTTGATGTCTCGCCCCGTCTCCAGCCCCGGCTGCAGTCCGTCGCGAATCTGCCGATGGTTGCTACTGCGCAATGATTTCTGCCATCCGGGCCGCCAAGGCCTTCGAATCGCTGTCCGACACAGACTGCGCCGAACTGGTGCGCTTCATGCGCATCCGGCAGTACGAGGCTGGCGCGACGATCTTCGAGCGCGGCAAGCCCGGTGACACCATGCTGGTGGTTGCCGACGGCGCGCTCTCCGTGGTCATGGCGGGCCCGCGCCGCGGGAACGTCGAAGTGGCCCGCATCGGCGTGGGGGAGGTGGTCGGCGAGACGTCGTGTATCGACCCTGCCCCGCGCTGTGCCACCCTGCTGGCCGCCACGCGCACAACCGCGTACGAGCTCGGGCGCAAGGAACTGACCAGCATGCGAAAACGGGCGCCCGGGTTGGCGATCGCGCTGATGGGCGCGGTCGTCCGCAGCGTGACCCTGCGCCTGCGCCGCGTGGACGAGCGCATCGATCGCGAGCTGGCCGGCCACTTGGCGGCGAGGCTCCCGGAGTTGCGACAGACGGCCGGCTCCGGGGCGGGGCCGACCGGGCCAGGCACCTGGACGGCCCTGCTGGCCCGCCTGCGAGGAAGCGCATGAAGGCCTCTGCCCTGCGGAGGTTACTGCCCGGCTATCCCAGCACCGAACTCGAACTCCTCCTGGCCGCAACACGGACTCGCCACTTTCCTGGCGGCACCTGGCTGTGCCGCGAAGGCCAGCCTGCCTCATCCTGCTTCCTCATCGCGATCGGCGCGGTGGAGGTGGTCAAGTATCTCGACGGCGAGGAGCACGTGTTGGCCACCCTGGGGCCGGGAACCCTGCTGGGCCAGACGGCGCTTGTCGACGGCGCGCTCCGCTCGGCTTCACTGCGAGCTGCGTCTGTCACCACAGCCATCGAGATCAGGCGCAGAACCTTCCAGCGTCTGGTGCAACAAGGCAGTCCCCTGGCCCTGCGCTTCCAGGAAAAGATCGCAGTTGCCGGGATCCGCCAGCTGCGCGCTGCCACCGACCAGCTGGCGCTGGTGCTGGCAAGAGCCATCCGGCCGTCGGGCAAACGGAGTGCCGCTGTCGATCGCCTGGCCCTCGCCTGCATCCAGGCCGGCACCGGCGAATGGGACATGCCTCTCGGCCCCGGCGCGTGTCCGTCCGCCAAGAAGCGTCTTTCCTAGCCGGCCTGCGCGTGCTAGCAAGCGGCGCAAGGCCATGGACCAACTCAGCAATCTCGCCATCAATACCATTCGCATCCTCTCCATCGATGCCGTGCAGAAGGCCAACGCGGGCCACCCGGGCCTGCCCATGGGGGCCGCGCCCATGGCCTATGTGCTCTGGCAGAAACACCTCAAGCACAATCCGCGCAATCCCAAGTGGCCGGATCGCGACCGCTTCGTGCTCTCGGCTGGGCACGGGTCCATGTTGCTCTATTCGTTGCTGCACCTGACCGGGTACGACCTGTCGCTGGACGACATCAAGACCTTCCGCCAGTGGGGCTCACGTGCGGCCGGGCACCCGGAATCCTTTCTCGTCCCGGGCGTGGAAGCCACCACCGGCCCGCTCGGTCAGGGTGCCAGCAACGCGGTCGGCATGGCCATGGCCGAGCGTTTTGCCGCCGGACGCTACAACAAGCCCGGCCACACCATCGTCGATCACTTTACCTACGCCCTGGTGGGCGACGGCGACCTGATGGAAGGAATCACCCACGAGGCAGCTTCGCTGGCAGGTCATCTCGGGCTGGGCAAGCTCATCTGGCTGTACGACGACAACAAGGTATCGCTCGACGGACCCACCTCGTTGGCCTTCACCGAAGACGTGGGCAAGCGCTTTGAAGCATACCGCTGGCAAGTCTTGCGCATTGAGAAGGGCGATACCGACATCGAAGCCATCGACCGCGCCCTGGTCGCGGCCAAGGCCGAGACGACGCGGCCGTCGCTCATCATGGTTCACAGCACCATCGGCTTCGGCTCGCCCCACAAGGCGGGCAGCAGCGAGGCTCACGGCTCGCCGCTCGGCGCGGAAGAAGTGAAGGCGACCAAGCAGAATCTGGGCTGGGATCCGGACAAGCAGTTCTACCTTCCTGACCAGGCAGTGACTCATTTCCGCACTGCCGTCGAGCGCGGCGCGCAGGCCGAGTCCGCCTGGCAGAATCGATTCGATGCCTGGGCCGCAGCCAACTCCGATCTGGCCAGTGAATGGCACACAGCCTTGCGGGGCGAGCTGCCCTCGGGCTGGGAATCTGGTCTACCGACGTTTTCGCCCAAGGACGAGCTGGCCACGCGCCAGTCGGGCGGCAAGGTCCTGGCCGCCATCGCCGGCAAGGTGCCCTGGCTCGTGGGCGGCGACGCCGACCTGTCGTGCTCGACGCTGACCACGCTGACCGGCCAGGGTGATTTCGACGGCCAGACCGGGCTGGGCCGCAACATCCATTTCGGCGTGCGCGAACACGCGATGGGCGCCATTGCCAACGGCCTCGCCTACCACGGAGGCGTGCGCCCATTCACCGCCACCTTCTTCGTGTTTTCCGACTATGAACGCCCGGCCGTGCGCATGGCGGCCATCAGTCGCTTGCCCGTGACCTTCGTGTTCACCCACGATTCCATCGGCGTGGGCGAGGACGGGCCGACCCACCAGCCGGTCGAACAGCTCATGTCGCTGCGCCTGATTCCCAACCTGTGGGTCATTCGTCCGGCCGACGCCAACGAAGTCGTCGAGGCCTACAAGATCGCCATGAAGCGCAGCAACGGTCCCGTCACGGTGGTCCTGACCCGGCAGAAGACGCCGACTTTCGATCGCAGCAAGCTCGCTCCGGCCGAAGGCGTGCACAAAGGCGGCTATGTGCTGTGCGACGCGCCCGCGCCGCAAGCCGTGCTCATCGCCACAGGCAGCGAAGTCGCAGTGGCGCTGGCCGCGCAGGAGAAGCTGCTGGCCCAAGGCATTCGGTCTCGCGTGGTGTCGCTGCCGTGCTGGGAGATCTTCGCGGCCCAGAGCCCCGAGTATCAGGACTCGGTCATTCCGCGCGCCATCAAGGCGCGCGTGTCCATCGAGGCGGGCGCCACGCTCGGCTGGCAGCGCTGGGTGGGCGACGAGGGCGTCGCCATCGGTATCGACCGCTTCGGAGCGTCGGGCCCAGGCGGTGTCTTGATGAAGCAGTTCGGTTTGCACGCCGACGCCGTGGTCCGCGCTGTCACGGATATGGTGAAGACGTGAAGAACATCGGTCTTGCTTTCGCTCTTGCCGCCCTCGTGACCTGCGGCCTCGTCGGGACGGCGCGCGCAGATGATCAACGACCCACGGTCTTCACCTTCGCCTATGAAGGTCTCGTGGTGGGAGCCGGGGCCGGGCTGGCCGCGGGCTATCTGGTCGCGCGCGAGGACGGCTGGAAGACTTCGAAGGACTGGAAGCCCCTGGTGTACGGGACCGGCATCGGCGCGCTGGTGGGCAGCGGGGTCGGGCTGACCGTGGGCGTGGTCGACGTCGCACAGGACAAGCCAGGCCGTACCCGCTATGTCTTGCGCGACATGGCCTACGGCGTGGGGTTCGGCGCCACCGCGGGCGTGATCGCGGGCGGCCTTACCGCGATCTCGACCAGGAAGCCCGAGCACATCCTTCTCGGTGCATCCATCGGCGTTCTTTCCGGGGCTGTCATGGGGGCGGTGTTTGGCTTCATCGAGGGCGGGCACGCGCGCGACTATGGGGCTTTGGATTCCGACCGTCAGCGCTTCGCCCTTGCGATCGTGCCGGTCGTCGAGGCAGGCGGCAAGCTCGCCTACCTCCCCGCTCTCTCGGGCCGGTACTGACCGCTCAGCGAGCGCCGCGGCGTCGGCGAGCCAGCCGAGCGATCAGTCCGGTCATGCCAAGCGCCAGCCACAGGCTGCCCTGGCCCGCGTCGCTGCCACCGTAGGCACACCCGCTCGAGTGGCCCATGGGCTGAGCCAAGGTACCTCCGTCCGCGGCGGCGTTGGCTGTGCTGGGGGGCACCGGGGTTACCGGAGATGGTGTCGTGCTGGCGGGCTGCCCGCTCACAGGGCCGGCACCGCTGTCGCTGCTGGTTCCGCTGGCACCGCCGGTGCCGGGGGCCAAGCCCAGACCCACCGTCGCAGTCCCACTCGATCCCGAGTTCGCCGCGAACTGACCGCCGTCGGAAGCGTGCCCTTGCGTCGCGAGGATAATACCGTCGGGCAAGCAGGACTTGTCAGGCGCGTTGGGGCTCCAGGTCGGCCGGACCCCGCCGTCGTAGTTGGAGAAGTCGAAGCAGCTCCAGCCCGCGGGACAGGCCTGACCCGATCCGCAGTCAATGGGCTTGGGCATGCAGTTCATGATCACCGTGGTGCCGCAGGTTGGCGGCGTCGGCGCCGGGCAGGTCTCGCCCGCTGCGCAGGCCCCGCCCGATCCGGAACACCAACCCTCTTCGCTGACCTCCACGCACTGGTAGAGAGGGTCCGCGCAGTCGCTGTCAGTCGTGCAGGTCACAGGCACGTAGGTACAAACTGACGGTCCTGGGGTGCAAGTATCCGCGGTCGTAGTCACGGTGCCGCCGGCTCCCCCGGTCGCTCCGCCCGAGCATATCGCGCCATTGGCCTGGCAGACCAATGGTGTCGGGCAGTCGGCAGCGGTGCTGCACGCGTGCGGCTTGGCCACGCAGGTCCCGGTGGTGCCGGTCTGCGGCGGCGGCGTTTCGCACTTCGTGCCCGCCGGACAGGAAGGCGCGACGACCGGAAGGACGTCCATCACGCAATCGAAATCCGCGCTGGGACAGTCAGCCACGGTGGTGCAGACAATGGGCTTGGGCTCGCAGATCCCTGTGACGGGCGTGGGCACCGGCTCGGGCACGGATATAGGAGGCAGCAACCCAGCGTCCGGCCCTGGCAGGGGAGCCGCGCCTCCGTCCGTCGCAGGCACAGGCGCACTGCTCGGCGGGGACACTAGCGTCGCACAGTTGGTGCCCGCCGCACAGGTGCTCGCAGTAGCTACCCCGGCCCCGGGACTCGCCGCGCTTCCTCCTGCGCCGCCGGTGCCGACACTGGCGCCCCCAGTTACTGGCCCAGCCCCGACGCTCGTCGCCCCGCCTGTCGCGGTACCGGTCCCGGCCACGGCCTGCCCAAAGGAACATTGATACCCGGTATCGCAATCCGAGTCGGTCGTGCAATCCTTGGCCGCGGCTGTCCGTCCCATCCCGCCAACCAGCAAAGAGACGGCGGCAGAGGTCAGGAAAACATGGCGCGAAGGTCGCAAGGCTTTAATCAACATGGCTTGGGCTCCTTTTCGACTACTGCTTGTCTTCAATCCTGTCCTTGCAAGCCCGGTGCCGCCACCCACGAACGCAATTCTGTTGCGATCACGCCGGAATTGCCCGCCTGTCCCTCAGAAATCTGAGGCTGACCACTCCTCGTCCGTCAGGCTTCTTCTACCCCTGGTGCAGACGAGAGGCCTCAAACGAGCAACCTTGCGCGCCAATCCCGTCAGCCGTGGGGAAAATCTCGGCGAACGTCTCGCGCACCAGGTGTGCGATGACGTGACGGTTGGCCATGGCGCAGTTCATGGCCGCGCGCATGGCGCCCAGGCAGCGCCGGCCCAGGGCAGAGATCTGGTGGCTGTGCTTTGCCTGGGTTGGATCCGTCCCGCACCTTCGACCCGCGTAGCGTCCCACGGGCAAGATATGTAGACTCGGGTGCATGATCAAGCGCACGACGGCCGCCCGGTCGAGAAGCAAGCGAGCCGAAGCCCAGTGCCACTAGGGGAGATCGTCGCTTGAGCCATGTGCTTCTCATCACGCCGCCCATGGTGCAATTCAACACGGCGTATCCCGCGCCGCCGGTGTTGGCCGCGTTTTTGCGCCGGCACGGATACGAGGTAGGGCAAGAGGATCTTTCCCTGGCGTTGGCTTTGCGACTCTTCTCGCCGCGCGGGGCGAGGGAGGTCGAACGAGCCCTGCGCCGGCGCTTTGCCCACCGACGTGGCCCGCCTTCGGTGCGGCACTTTCTCGCCCACGCGACAGAGATCGAATCCGCGGTTGCCGAGGCCGTCGCCTTCCTGCAAGGACGTGCGCCAGGGCAGGCGGCGCGGCTGGCACAACGACGTGGCTTGCCTGAAGGCCCGCGCTTTGCGTCCGTGCGCGGGCTCTTCGCAAGCGACGACGAGGCCTCGTTGGCGCGCCATCGCGCGAGCCTTTTCCTCGACGAGATTGCCGATGCCGTGCACGACGGCCTCGACGATCTCTTCGATCTGGCCCGCTACGCGGAGCGCCTGGCGACGACAGGCGATTTCGAGTCGTTGCGCCGCGCTCTCTCCCGGCGCCGCAGTCTGGTCGACCGATGGATCGACGAGGAAGCAGAAATCGCGTTTCGCTGCCACCGGCCGCGCATCGTGGGCATCACCGTCCCGTTTCCCGGCGCGCTCTACGGCGCGCTTCGCGTCGCCCGCCGGATGAAGGCGCTCGATCCGCGCCTGGCCACCGTCCTGGGCGGCGGCTACGTCAACACCGAACTGCGCGAGCTTTCCGACCCACGCCTGTTCGACGATTTCGACTATGTGACCTATGACGACGGGGAAATACCTCTCCTTCGCATTGTGGAGGATGTTCACCTGGTACGTACGCGGATGCGCCGGCGCGGCCGCGTGGTCTGGCTGGACGATGCGACGGCGCCGGTACTGCGCCACCGCGATCGACCCACGCCTGACTTCGCGCCGCTTTCCACCCGCGGTTATCTGTCCATGGCCGAGAGCCCCAATCCCATGCACCGCCTCTGGTCAGAACGACGCTGGCTCAAGCTGGCCCTGGCGCACGGATGCTACTGGCACCGCTGCGCGTTCTGCGACACCTATCTCGACTGCATTGGCCGTTTCGATCCGGCCGACGCCGCGACCATCGTGGGCTGGATGGAAGGGGCGATGGCCCAGACCGGGGAGCGGGGCTTTCACTTCGTGGACGAAGCCGCACCGCCAGCCTTGCTCGCGGCGGTCGCTCGCCGCATTCTCGACCGCGGCCTGGAAGTCGAGTGGTGGACCAACATCCGCTTCGAGCGGCACTTCACGCCCGAGCTCGCCCGCCTGCTGGCGCGCTCGGGTTGTCTGGCAGTCACCGGCGGGCTGGAGTCCGGCACGGATCGTTTGCTGGCTCTGCAGGACAAAGGCTTCGATGTGGCGCAAGCCACGCGCGTGATGGCCGCCTTTGCCCGCGCCGGGGTGCTGGTCCACGCCTATCTCATGTACGGCTATCCCACGCAGACCGCGCAGGAAACCGTGGACGCGCTGGAACTGGTCCGCCAGCTCTTTGCCGCCGGCTTCCTGCATTCGGCCTACTGGCACCGTTTTGCGCTGACCGTACACAGCCCGGCTTTTCGCCAAGCGGACAAGCTAGGAATCCGGATTATCGCCCCAGGGCACATGACCTTCTCGCGCAACGAGATCCCCTTTGCCGAGCCCACCGGGGAGGATCCGGCGCCCTTTGCTCCCGGTCTGCGCCGCGCGGTCTACAACTTCATGCACGGCCAGGGCTTGCGCGCCGACGTGCGTAGTTGGTTTGATTTTCCCGTGCCTCGCGCAAGGCTCGCACGCGGCTTCGTGCACACAGCCACGCGCGATTCTTGACGATCAACCGCCGCGAATCTTGTGCAGGGTGAGCATGTTGGTCTGGAACGGCTCGTCCCTCAAGACCACGCCGTAGGTGACGATAATGTCGTCCCCGGGCTTGGCCATGGCATGAGCGCAAAGCTCGCGCTCGGCCTGTTCGACCACGCCGGCGACACCCTTGACCCAGGCCCCGTAAAGCGGGCGCACGCCCCAGAAAAGGCCGAGCTGGTGCAAAACGGAGTCGTGGCGCGAGAACGCCACGATGTTGGACAGGGGGCGCTGCGCGGAGAGCAAGGCCGCCGAATGTCCGCTCTCGGTGTACACCGCGATGGCCGCCAGCTTGAGATCTTCGGCGATCTCGGCGGCGGCGTCGGCTATCGAGCTGGAGTAGGTCCGCTCGGTCACGTCGGGCCGCTCCTTCCACAGCTTGTGGTAGTACTCGCTGCCTTCGATCTCGTCGATGATGCGCGCCAGGGTCTTGACCGCTTCGACTGGATAGTCGCCCACCGAGGTCTCGGCCGAAAGCATGACCGCGTCGGTACCGTCGAGAACGGCATTGGCCACGTCGGAAACTTCGGCGCGCGTGGGCCGCGGGTTCTTGATCATGGAATCGAGCATCTGGGTGGCGGTGATGGCGGGCTTGGCGCGGAACTTGATGTCGCGCAGGATTCGCTTCTGGATGAGAGGCACCTTCTCGTGGCCGGCTTCCACGCCCAGATCGCCCCGCGCCACCATGACCGCGTCAGTGACGTCCAGGATCTCGTCCAGCCGGCCCACCGCCTCGGGCTTCTCGATCTTGGCGATGATGGGGATCCCGCCAGCCAGTTGCTTGGCCTCCTCCACATCCTGCGGGGTTCGCACGAAGGACAGGGCGAACCAGTCCACACCCAACTCACGGCCGAACACGATGTCCTTCTTGTCCTTCTCGGTCAGGGCCGGCACCGACAGCGCCGAGCCCGGCAGGTTCATGCCCTTCTTGTCCTTGAGCAAGCCACCGTCGATCACGCGGCAGATCACGTCGTCGCCCTTGATGGATTCCACTTGAAGCTGCAAGAGGCCGTCGTCGAGCAGGATGGGATCGCCAGGTTTCACGTCGCGCGCCAGGGGCAAGTAGGTGTGCGAGACTCGCTCGCTCGTGCCCAGCACTTCCGTGGTGGTCAGGCAGATGCTCTTTCCCCTTTCGAGGGGCACCTGACCGCCGGTCATGCGTCCTACCCGAATCTTCGGGCCACACAAGTCGGCAAACAGGGTGATGGGCCGGCCGGCCTCGCGGGCCGCCGCGCGCACCTCTTGGTAAGTCTTGCGGTGGGTGTCGTAGTCGCCGTGCGAGAAGTTCAGACGCGCGACATCCATGCCGGCATCGATCAACTCCACCAGGCGGGGCACGCCCGCGGTCGCAGGTCCCAGGGTACAGACGATCTTCACCTTGCGCATGTGTGGCCTCCTGACGCGGCTATGGTCGCAGAAGGTCACGCCCTGCCGCAAGCTCGTTAAGATCTGGCGGATTTTCTCTTGACCTGTATTATTTCCGGCCTGAGACGCTAAACGTCAAGGAGGGATCCCGATGAAGCGCATGGTTCTTGTTTTGGTTGTGTCCGCGGTTCTACCCATTGCTGGCCTGGTTCAGGCCCAAACCAAGGCCGCTCCGGCTGCTGCTCCGGCTGCCAAGGCCGCTCCTGTGGCTGCTGCCGAGAAGCCGGCTGCCAAGGCCGAAAAGCCGGCCAAGGCTGAAAAGGCCGAGAAGCCCGATTGCTCTGCCAAGCAGACTGCCCTCGACGATGCCAAGAAGGCCGAGAAGGACGCTGCCAAGGCCGATCTGTCGAGCTGCAAGGAGATGAAGGGCAAGGAGAAGGCCGAGTGCGAGAAGCCGCTCAAGGCGAAGGCCAAGGAAGATGCCAAGGCCGCCAAGGAGAAGACCGCTGCGGCCAAGAAGGAACTCGACTGCTGCAAGTCCCCGAAGAAGAAGGGCTGCGAGTAGTTGGTTCTGCAGGCGCGCCCCTCTATTGAGGAGCGCGCCCGAGAGGCGTGGAGCCTCTCGACAAGGCCGGCAAAGCTGGCTTTGTCAAAGGGCTCCGAAGCGGTGGTTCAGAACGGCGAGGGATGTCCGGCCACGACCACGTCTACGGCCACGGCCTCACCGACTGGCGGGCGCGTGCGGTTGCTGGTATCACAGACTGCACGGAGCCCACCATGGCCAAAGCCAAAGTCGCCGTTCTCAAGTGCACGCCCGAAACCATCCTGAGCGACATCGAGCGCTTGTGTGGGCTCGCGGGAATGAAGCAGGCGCTGGCGGCGGGCAAAACCACCATTCTGAAGGACAACATCTCGTGGCACTACCCGTTCCCCGGCGCCAACACCACACCCTGGCAGATGGAAGGCACCATCAAGGCCCTGCGTGCCGTCGGGTACGACGACATCACCTGCGTGCAGAACAAGACGGTGGTGACCAACGCCTTCAAGGGCGAGGATCTCAATCACTACGTGCCGCTTTTCCGGAAGTACGGCGTTCCGGTTCTCTACAACTTCAAGGAAAACGACATGCGCTGGGTCGAGTACAAGCCCACGGCGCGCATGCACGTCTTGCCGCGCATCTTTCCCGACGGGATTCGCATCCCCGACTACTTCCTGGGTAAGAACATCGTCCACCTGCCCACGGCCAAGTGCCACATTTACACCACGACCACCGGCGCGATGAAGAACGCCTTCGGTGGCCTCTTGGCCACGCACCGCCACTACACGCACAGCTGGATTCACCGCACCCTGGTGGATCTCTTGGCCATCCAGAAGGAAATTCACCCCGGCATCTTCGCGGTCATGGACTGCACCACCGCTGGCAACGGCCCGGGGCCGCGCACCATGATCCCGGTGATCAAAAACTTCATGCTGGCCAGCGCGGATCAGGTCGCCATCGACGCGGTGTCAGCCAAGATGATGGGCTTTGACCCGCTATCTTTGGAATACATCAGCGTCGCGCACCAAGATGGACTGGGCGTGGGCGACCCGCGCGACATCGAAATCGTCGGCGACGACATCTCAAACGAGAGTTGGGGCTTCAAGGTGGGCGACAACCTGGCCAGCATGGCCGGCGACTTCATCTGGTTTGGGCCGCTCAAGGCCATCCAGAAGCTGTTCTTCCACACCCCGCTGGTCAACGTGTTCGTGGCTGCCAGTGAGGCTTACCACGACTACTACCGCTGGCCGGTCAAGGACAGGAAGACCTTCGAGAACTGGAAACGCGATACGCAATGGGGCCGCCTTTTCCAGACCTACGAGAACGTCTGAACGCAGTCTAGCGTGAGCGGCTGATCGAGACAGCGATCCGCGGCTGAAAACACAGATGGGAGAGGCGAGGACACGGAACAGGCTTGCGGACGTTCAGCGGCGCCGCCAGGCCACGCCTTGCACGTCGCTGTCGTAGGGTGAGCCAGCGTCGATGCGCATGGGCGGAGCCGGGCCCAATCGAGTCGAGGGCGGCGCCAGCGCCTTGGCGATGGCTGGGCCGAGCCTCTTCCAGAATTCCTTCTTCAACACACGCGCCAGTTTCTCCCGGTAGGCCGCGATTTCCCAGCGTCCCACCACCGAGCCGTCGATGCCCTGCCAGACCAGGAAAGTCATCGCCAGCCGCTTGCCCCGCTGCTCGATGTCGGCGACGACAAAGGCTTTCAGTTCGCGGTCGCGTGCAAGCTGGGGATACTGTCCGGTCCCGGACACGGCGGGGATGGAAGTCAGGACAGCGAAGCCGTGTTTGGCCACGATGCGCGCGACGTGATGGCGCACCGACCGGCTGTCTTGGTCGGGCCCGGAAAACGGCTGCACCGCCACGCGCGGAGCGGCCCAGGCCAGATGGGTCGCGAGACAGACCATGGCGGCTGGCAAGAGACGCAGCATGGCGCCTATGGTCGCCCAGGTTGGGGGTGGAAAGCAATTCCGGCGGCGGTAAGATTGGCCCGAAAGATGCTGTAGCAAAGGCTCATGCTCGGGTCGATCTTCCACACGCATCGGGGGTTCACCATGAAAACCATTCGCCGCATCGCCTTCGTTCTGTTGGTTGCCGTGATGCCGGCCTGTGCCACGACGACCACCACTTCCTCCGAATGGGGCCAAGGCCCGGAATGGGTACGCTACGGCACCGTCACCAACGTTCGCGAGGTCATCCAGCGTCGCGAGGGCAACCCTGCGGGCGGCGCTCTCGCGGGAGCTATCATCGGCGGGATCCTGGGCGGTGGACGCGGCCCTGGCGCCCTGTTTGGCGCGGCGGGCGGCGCAGCGGTGGGCGCGGCAGCAAGCTCAGGCTCGTCTGAGCGAGTGAGCTACGAGGTGTGGGTCCGCTTTCAGGACGGCGGCTACCAGGCCTTCGTGTACGCCGGGCCCCCGCCCTTCCGCCCCGGCGATCCCGTGGCGCTCACGCCACACGGGCTGTACCACGCGTGAAGAAAAGTCACGGCCCACGATCCAGCGATGGCCACAATCGGTCGTGGCCGTAGACGTAGACGTGGTCGTGGCCGTGGCCAACGGCGATTACGCCTGCGGCTCTTCCTCGACCAGCTTGATCTCGTCGTCGGTCAGGCCATACAGGCCGTAGACGAGACTGCCCAGGCCTTCGGAAACTCGCGCTTCATCCGTTCCGAAGTGTCGAAAGGACGGCCTGCTCCGTCAGATAGGGCACGACGCCCAACCAGGTGAAGAAGGTTTGTTGCGCCGGATCGAAGCCAGCGGCGGCCAGGCCGTCCGCCAAAATCTCTCGCTCGAAGTCGATCGGAACGAAAGTGAGCGTGCCGGGCACCGAGATCGCCGCCTGGGCGAGCCGTTCGCGCTTCCAGGTTTGGGTCGTTGGGTGGTCCACTTCAAAGATGCGCAGGCTTTCCCCAAAAGTGGTGCGGTACGCATGCGTGTCGAGTCCCGCGCCAAGCACGACCAACTGGCAGACGCCGCGTGCGACGGCAGCCGTCAAGGTATCCTCGGCAAATCGCGTTCTTGTGGCAATGAACAGGCGCAGCTTTCGTCTCGACGGATCGTTCGCCGCATCGCGGACAGCCGTTTCGGCATCCGCTCCCGGGATGCGCACGGCCAGCGGATCTTTGAAGGTATGACCGCGCTCCAGCACCTGGTGGACGGCGCGATGGACAGCCGCCCCAAGGGCCGTACGGCTTGGCTGTCCTGGCTGCATGCTCCCCGCTCAGTGCTTCCCTACTTCGCGAACACACCCTTGCCTAGCACATTCTCCCGGATGAATCGAATCGTATCGAAGATGGTGTCGCTCGCCTCGCGCGGGGTAAAGCCGAGTTCGCTGCGGGCCTTGGTGCTGTCGAAATACCAGAAGTAGCTGGCCATATCGACACTGGCCGGCTCGATCGGGCTGCTGCGGCCAGCCGCCTTGAACACGGCCGATTGCACCTTGGCCGCCAGTACCGGCCAGCGGCCGTGCGCCTTGAACCGCGGGTGGTACTCCTTGCTCGTCCGTTCGATGCGGTCGAAGTACTCGGCGAAGGTCATGTTGTGGCCACCCAGCAAGTAGCGCTCGCCGGGACGGCCCTTGTCCATGGCCACCGGAATGATGGCCGCCACGTCGCGCGCGTCGACGAAGTTGATCCCGCCCGAGGGCACGAGCTTGACGTCGCCGGCGAGAAAGGACAGCACGTCGCGCGTGGATCCCATGCGCACATCCCCCGGGCCGAGCAGCAAGCTCGGGTTCACCGTGACCAGCTCGATGCGGTCCCCGCAGATCAGCCGCGCCGTCTGCTCCTGATACAGCTTGCTCGCGTAGTAGGGCCAGCCGGAAATCAACTCAAGCGGCGTGGGCGAGTCCTCGTCGGGCATCTCGTCGGCTCGCTTGGAAACCGCGATGGTGCCGCTGGTGGAAACCATCAGGATGCGCTTGACCCCGGCGTGCAGCGCGGCCTCGCACAAAAGCCGCGTGCCGTGCACGTGAATCTGGAACATGCGGTGGCCATCCGCAGGCTTGCGCGAGACGAAGCCAGCCAAATGATACACGTGGGTCACGTCCTCCAGCGCGCGCGCCACATCGGCGGGCGTCAGGATCGACCCCACCTGGACCTCGACGCCGCGGCCGGAGAACTCCGGCGCCGGAGCCACGGCCAGCAAACGGAGCTGCTTGGGCTCGAACTGCTGGCACAGCCCTTCCAGCAAAGGCGATCCCAGAAAACCCGGGGCACCGGTGACCAGAATCTTCATGGGCGTTCCCTGCTTTGGGCGACGACCTGCGGCTCGCCGTTGTCGGCCGGTCCCAAGCGAGTCACCAGCGGCCCCAGCTTCTCGCTGTTCCACGCCGCCCGCACGCTGGCCACGTCAAAACGCGTGGTCACGCCGTCGCGCAGGTTCTCGACGATCCTTTGGGTCAAAGCCGAGCAAAGACGCCAGGACTCCTTGTCGGACAAGCCAGCAATCAGCTCACGCAGGAACTCGATGTCCAGGAAGGGCCCGAAGTGGACCTCCAGATCGCGCTTCTTGGGAATGGTGGCGCCCACGGGCAGCGACTCGTGCGTGCCGCGAATATAGGCTGGCAGGATGCCCACCTCGGCGCGCAGGGCCAGGTAGCCCAGGCTGGGCAAAAAATCCGCCATCACGCCGCCGCGCGCCCGCGTGCCTTCCGGGAACAGCATCAAACTGCGACCGCGGCGAAGCACGCCCTCGGCGATGGCCAGCGACTTGCGCACCGAACCGCTCCGCTCCATGGGAACCAGATTGGTCAGGTTGGCAAAGTAGGCGCGGCGCCAGCGATTGGAGAAAAAATAGTCGGCCGCAGCCAGCGAGGCCAGGTCGCGTCCGGCATCGCCGAGGGCCACCTTCACCGCGCCCATGTCGAGGTGCGAGGAATGGTTGGCCGCCACGATGAAGTGGGTGTGCTGCGGGATGTGGGCTTGCCCCCGCACCTTGGTCTGCAAGGCCCGCGTGTAGAAGAGTTTCTGTGCAGTCGACAGTCCGCGTTTGCCCAGACGTTGCAGCGGAGCCGGCAGCCTGAGGTCGCCTTCCTGGTGGTGCTGGAAGGTGTCGCGCCGGCGCGGCTCGCGCCTTTCCAGGGCTGGATGGTGCCGCTTGCCCGTGGCCAGGTCGTACAGCGCGGCCACATCGGCCGCACCCGTGAACACCACGCCCTCGGGCAGGTGTACGCCCGCGGCTTCCAGCGCCGCGGTCAACTCGGTGAAGGTCAAGCTGTCGAAGCCGAGCTCGTCGACGCGGCTGTGCATGCGGATCTCGTAGGGCGCCTTGCCACAGGCGTTGGCCACGATCTCCAAGAACCAGCCCATGCCTGTTTCAGAGGCATGCGCCTCCTGGTTCTGCTGGCTGTCGCTCTTGCTCTTCTGGTGACGGCGGAGCAGCTCGTCGGCCACTTCGCGCCGCTTGATCTTGCGCGAGCTGGTGCGCGGCAGTTCCCCTTCCCAGAATTCCAGCGTGCGCACGCGCTTCCAGAAAGGCAATCCGGTGGCCACCTCACGAAAGTGCGCCTCGATCTTGGCCTGCACCTCGACCCGCGCTAGCCCCGGCTCGTGATCCAGGCTGGGCACCACCGCGCAGGCTACGTGCTCGGCCACGCCGTCGGGCAGACCGACCACCGACAGCTCCTTGATGAAGGGGCAGTTGCGGTAGAGATCCTCGACCTCGTCGGGATAGACGTTCTTGCCGTTGGTGTCGATGATGACGTCCTTGGAGCGGCCCACGATGAAGAGGTTCCCCTCTTCGTCGAATCTGCCCAAATCGCCGGTGTAGAACCAACCGTCGCGAATGGCTTGCGCCGTCGCCTCGGGGTTTTCCCAGTATCCAGCCATCACGTTGCGACCGCGCGCGATCACCTCGCCCACACCCGAGGCATCGGGGCTGTCGATCTTGACCTCGACGCCGGGCAGCGGCTGGCCCACCGACCCGAGCACCGGCTTCTTCTTGGGCGTGGTGACCGAGAGCACGGGCGCGGTCTCGGTCAGGCCGTAGCCCTCGAAAAAATCGAAGCCCATACCGTAGAAGGTCTTGAGCACCTCCGGTGGCAACGACGAACCGCCGCTGATCATGTAGCGTACGCGCCCGCCGAAGCCTTTGTGGATGGGGAAGAACACGAACATGCCCAGATCGATCCCGGTGCGCGAGCGTAGCTCGAAATTGGCCCGCGTCAGCGCGTTGACCAGGGATTCCGCCAGCGCAGAGCGATCGGAGAACTTCTGCAAAACCCGTCGGCGCAGCGCCTCCCACACCGCAGGCACGCCCACGATGGCGGTGATCTTGCCGGTCTTGAGCACGGCATTGATGGCGTCGCCAGTCAGCTCTTGCAAGTAGGTAATGCGCGCCCCGCGCGCGAGCGGGACCAGAAGCCCGGTCGAAAACTCGAAGGTGTGGTGCAAAGGCAGCACGGAGAGCATGCCGTCGGTGGGCCCCAGGTCGAAGGTGCGCAGAAGCTCGGACACCATGAAGGTGAAATTCCGATGGGTCAGCATCACGCCTTTAGGGTGCCCGGTGGTGCCCGAGGTGAAGATGAGCGAAGCCACGGTATCGGGTCCGTGCTTGCTGTGCAACGCGCGCTTGCGCTCGTCTTCGACGGCCAGCGGCTGCAGCGCGAACACCGTCTCGAAGGGCCACAGGCGCGTGGCTAGGCCTTCCTTGGAAAGAGCGGATGGAAGATCGGGACGTTTGTCCAGCAGATCGTCGCCGGCAATCACCCCCACCGCGCCCGACGCGCGCGCGATGTTCACCAGTTCGGCCGTGGTCGAATCGTGCGCGACCGGCACCACCGTTGCGCCCGCCTTGAGCACGCCGAAGAACGCCATGGACCACTCGGGCGCGTTCTTGGCGTAGAGGATCACACGATCGCCGAGTCGAACATTTTCGCCCACCAAGAACGTGCCGGCGCGGGTGGCCAGTTCCTGCAGGTTCTCGTAGCTGTACGATTCCTGCCGCTTGCCGCGTTCCATGCGCAAGGCCACGCGCGTGGCGTGCAGCTTGGTGGTGGTGTCGAACAGCTCCAGCAGGTCGTGGTAGGCGTACACGCTCTTGGGCTTGGCCGCGTAGGTCTCGTCCAACTCGGGCAAGACCCACTTCTGCAGCCCGGGGAAGTGGATGTTCAGGAAGTAGTCGTACCAGTCGATGGTTTCAGGCGACCAGGGCAGAAGCGCGCGTTCCTCAGCGGGCAGCCGGTCGCGCAGGGCGCGGATGTGATCGGAACGCAGGACGTAGGCGTTGTCCAGAATGAAGGGGCGAAACAGATCGATGTTCTCGCCCGCCTCCTTGGTGACTCGCTGGACCTCGTCGACCTTCTTCTTCACCCGGTCGACCAGATCTCCGAAACGGCCGCCAGCCCAGCGCGGTCGCACGCGGTCCAGTGTCTCGGAGGCGCGCTCGGCCAGGCGGTTAACCAGGGGTAGCGACTTCTTGTCGTATTCCTCATACGTCACCGGCCGGAACTCCATGCGCGCGGCCAACTGGTTGAGGAACCTGTTGCCCACTTCCTTGTCCTGGAAGCGCTTGCGCTTGTACAGCCCGGTCAGCGTGGTCACCCGCCCGATGTACGAGGGGTTGAGATCGCCGGCGGCCAACTGGTGCACCAGCTCCGGCTCCTCCACGCAGGCCTGCGCCGCCACCATCAACATGGCGGCCGCGATGTAGTCGACCGGCACCACGTCGAGGATGAGCGACTCGGACACCGGCAGCAGGTTCTGTCCCTTGAGCGCCAGGTACACCAGCGGCGCCGAGGTGGTGAACCCCTCGTTCCAGCCGCGGAACGGGTATTCCAGCGAGCTCTCCACGATGGCCGGCCGAACTATCGAACGCGCGATGCCCGTCTCGCGCGCCACCAGTTGGTCGCCCATGCTCTTGGTGTAGGTGTAGATGTTGGGCCAGCCCCAATCCTTTGCGCGGGCGACCCCTCGCTGGGTGAGCTCGGCGCGCACCCAGTCCTTGCGCTCGCGCGCCACGGCCAGTTTGAGCGCGGCCTCGTCGTCGGGATCGCGGTGCTGCTCCAGCAGCGTCTCGCGCGCGTGCTGGCGCAAGCGCGCGAGCACCTGCGCATCGTCGGCCTGGGCCCGCACCTCGGCCGCAATGCGACCGCAATCAGCGATCTCTTGCTCGACCGAGAAGCGCGTTCCCGTCAGTTCCTCGCGGCGCGGGAAATAACCGTCGAGCGGCTCGCTCTCCCACACGTTGCCGCTGCGGTTGCCGGCCACGAAGCAGGTGCTGGTGTGAATCAGCGCCGGCCGCCGCATGCGCTTGACGAAGGCGATCACATTCTTGGTTCCCTGCACGTTGGTGCGCAGGGCCGATTCCAGCGGCGGGTTGAAGGTCACTTTGCCCGAACAGTTGATGACCACGCTGATATCGGCCGCCACCTGCGCCGCCTGCTCATCGGACAGACCCAGGTTGTCCTCGGTGATGTCGCCATCGATCACGCGAATCTTCTGAGCCAAGAACTCGTGCAGACGGTCCGCACCGCCGAACTTCTCGCGCAGGGGATCGAAGGTTCGCGAGGGCACCACATTGTCCCAGAAACGCTTCTCGCTGGAGGTGCCGCTTCCCCGCCGCACCATCACGTACACCCGGCCGATGTCTGCAAAGCGATGGAGCAACATGCTCAGCAGCACTTTGCCGAGGAAGCCGGTGCTTCCCAGGATGAAGACGTTTCGCCCTCGGTAGATCTCGCTCGGCGAGAGCACGGACTTGGTCTTGCCCACAGGCGAATTCATCGGCGTGCGGCTACTCCACGTCGGCCATCACGATGGGTGGCCATTTCATCATGGTGATCGATGCCGACGGACCCACGAAGGATCGCGCCATGGCAATGGCTTCGGTCAGCGATTCGGAGCGATCCCAGCCCATGATGGCAGGCACGTGCGCGTTCTTGGCGCCGGCCAGAATCACTTTGCCCGCGTGCTGGCGGCCGTTCTCGCCCCAGTACCACATGAAGAACGGGTGCGCACCGTGGTAGGCGTTGCCCCGCCGGTACATCTCGATGTAGCTCGGGTTGCGGGCGAATTCCTCTTCGTACTTGTGCTGCAACGTCGTCGCATCGCGCGTCTCGGGCAGCAGGCGGTGGAAGAACTCGATGTAGCTGGGATGGAAGGCGTGGTCGAATTCGTCGTAGCCCGGGTGACACAGGATCAGCGCCCCGCCCTTGCGCAAGACAGGCTTGCCTCGGTAGAAATTGTGGAAATAACCCAGCCCCATGACCTGCAACAGGATGGGGTTGAGGATCGAATTTATGTTGTAGGGCGAGACATAGGGAATGGGGAAGATGACGATGTCGCTCTGCCCTTTCACCTTGACCATGTACTGCTCGAAACCCTTGGCCACGATACGCTCGTGCACGGGATCGGCCTTGCCGGCGTGGCACGCGATCATCTGATAGGGTGACGGGATCTGCTCGAACATCTTGCGCCGGGCAGTCTCGGGCAGCTTGGCCAGGGTCCAGCGCAATCCCTCGAACTTCAGGCGGTCGACCTCGCTGAACTCGTCCTCGTTCTCGCCCAAGAACTTGGTCGGGTTGGCGAACATCCGGTTGTTGATGGTGGTCTCGATGTGAAACACGTTCATGTGCTGGTCCACCAGGCGTCCCTGCCGGACGATTTTGGTGTTGAGCATGGAACGCGCCGGATCCATGTAACCGTCGCAAGCCAGGATGGTGTCCGGGCTGTGGTGCACGCGCACGCTCTCGTAGTCGCACAGGCCGACCGCCACCGACTTGTGCCCGCCATCCATGGGCACCAGGTTGATGTTCACATAGATGACCAGATCGCTTTCCACCGCGCGCCGGTTGATGTTGACCGGCTCGTTGTGGTCGGTCTTGCCCAGGGGAACCATGCCATCGGGATCTTCCGCGTCGTGGTTGTACAGGCGGTCAGGATGGAAGGCGTCGAAGATCTTCTTGCCCACCATGCGCTTGATCTCGGCATCGGTCATGCGCCGGTGCAGCGAGTTGGCCACGATTATGTGCACATCGTCCACGCCGTTGGCGTCGAGCAGATCGAGCACGATCTCCAGCACGATCTGCCGGATGTCGGGCGTGGTCATGGGCGGAAGCGGCAGACTGATGTCGTCCACCGCGATGGTCACGCGCATGCCAGGCGAAAGCTGGGCGTAGAGCGGATCGCTGTCGAGCGGATGGTTGAGCGCGTAGCGCACGGCTGCGCCCGGGTTGGCCAGGCCCTCGATGGGCGGCTTGGCGTAGACCACGCGGGTGCCGATGGGCAAATCTTCGCTGAGCAGCTCGGTCCCCGAAAACACGATCCGCGGCGCGGAGTTGCTATCGATGTAGACGACCTGATCGTCTTCCTTGTGGCGGGGCACGGGGCCACGCAGCGGCTTGGCTTCGCGCTTGTTCATCGGGGCCTCATGCTAACGCAGATCCAGGATGGGCCAGTCATGTTGTAAAGCGGTGTTCCTCAGGCGGAAGTCGGGGTTGACAGCGGTGGGGTGGCCCACCACCGACAGCATGGGTAGATCGCTCATGCTGTCCGAGTAGCTGTAGCACTCGGTGAGGTTGAGTCCCTCTTTCTCGGCATAGACGCGAATCCAGCTTGCCTTGGTGGCCGCGGCCATGACCGGCGGCAAAAGGCGCCCGGTGGCCTTGCCGTCGACGAATTCCAGGTGGTTGGTGACGGCGTCGTCCAGTTCCAGGTGACGCACCAGCGGCCCTGCGGTGATATCCAGTGCGCCGGTGACCAACACCTGGCGCAACCCCAGCCTGCGCGACTTGTCGATGAGTTGGTAGGCGCCCGGGTAGATGGATGGCTGGATGACCGTGTCGAACAGTTCCTGGGCCAGATAGCGCAGGCGGTCCTCGGACTCGCCCCGGTAGCGGCGGAAAAAGATGTCGTTGAACAGCCGCCGGTTGAACATGTCGGCAGCCAGAAACAAAGGGATGCTGGCCACGGTCGACGTCATCCGCGTGACGCTCCGCCACAGACCCTGCTGGTTGCGCGCGTTGTAGGCGAAGGCATGCACCAGGTTCGTCCGACACAGGGTGCCGTCGAGGTCATAGAACGCAGCCGCTTCCATGTTCAGAAGTGCAACCGTATATCACGACCGAGACGGTGGGCCACCATCGGCCTGAGCCACGATAGCCGCACAAGGTCGTGTCCGGGGTGGTGGTGTCCTCTGTCGAATCGCGTAGGATGGGGCCATGGTTCCCGAGCAGAGGCTGGCACAATCTGCGCGGCAGGCCGGTCTTCGGCTGCTGGTGCTCTTCGGCTCTCGCGTCCTGGGAAACATCCGCGGCCAGTCCGACTGGGACTTCGGCTAACTGGCCGGCGGGACTCTTGACGAGGAGTTGTTGCGCGAGCGCCTGATGGAAATCCTCGGGACGGACCTTGTCGATCTGGTTGACCTGTCCAATGCCAGCGCCCTGCTGAGAAACCCTGCCCAAGACGGGCTGACCGCAACCGTCCATTGACAAGGTGGGTCGGTGGTCTTGGCAAGCTACGATCAGCGCATGGCCGAAGCGGCCCGCAAGATGGGTTTTGCGATTCATCCTTTGTAGAGGTGGCGAAGAACCGCGTATCTGCCTACTCGTCTCCAGCTTATCGAGTTCTCGGCGCGGACGGGTCGAGTACGTCAATGCCGGTACCGATGACATCCTTCACGTTGCGCGTGACGAGCGTCAGGTCGTGTACTTGTGCCGTTGCGGCCAGCAACCCGTCGACGACCGGCAAGCTCCCCCGAGCATCGAGCCTTCCCCACTCGTCTACGGTCGCGGCATCCACCGGCAGCACGCGATCGGAATGCGCCTGCATCAGGTTGTCGAGCCAGCGTTCGAGTGCGGGGGCGGCACGGGGATCGCGCTGCCGGATTGCCTCGATCCCGCGGCGAATCTCACCCGCGACAAGGACGCTCAAGAAGATCAAGTTCTCGTCGACGCTTGCGAACCAGCGCTGAATGTTCACATTGGCGCGCATCCCCTTGCGTAGTTCCGAGAGCACGTTTGTATCGAGCAGGAAGCCTTTCACAGTACAACCCGCCGTCCCCGGTGGTGCGGCCGCCCGAAGTCGGCGTCGCGCCCCACATCCGGAATTCCGCTTAGCATCGCCTTCAGCGAGGGTGCTCCCGGCGAGAGCAGCGCCTGCCTGAGGATCTCGCGATGCTCTGCTTCAGCGGAATGCCCACGCCTAGCAGCCCGCTGCTTCAGGCGGACAACCACCTGCTGGGGAATGTCTCTCACGATAAGCTGAGCCATATTGCTATCAATGATAGCACACTCGGGGCAAGTCAGCGCAAGTCCTGAATCCGTCTGCAATTTCGCGGTTGTTGCAGTTGCGCCGGCTCCGGATCTCGCATTCCCGTAACGCTACTACTTCTCGCTCGGCTTGGCCTCGGCCAACCACTCGCCCATGATTTCCACGCGCGCCGCTGGATCCAGCTTTGGGAACTGGGCCAGGGCCCAGTCTGCGGCAGCCAGACGTCCCGGACCGGCGGCCAGGGCTGCGTAGGAGCCTAGCCAGACATGGCCGTCGGGCGCCGAGGCTGTGGCCAGCCGCTTCGGCGCCTCGGCGGCTGCGCCGCCCAGGAAGCGCAACTCGGCATCCCCGTCGCTCGCCAACTCGGCCTGCAGCTTGCGCGCAGCTTGATCGCGACGCAGGACCAAGGCTCGCGCGCTGGCCAGGCGAACTCGCCGGTCGTGCTTGCCGTGGACCAACTTGCCCAGCATCGCGGCCGAGGCCTCTCCCTTCATGGCCCCTAGTTCTTTCGCCACGGACTCGCCGGGCCGCGGATCCTTTTCTTTGAAGAGTTGGAAGAGTTGAGAAACCATCGCCTCGCCACCGGCCCGCAGCAAAGCGACAGCCGCGGCTCCCCGCACCTCGGGCGCGGGATCACGCAAGAGCCCGGTCACGCGAATCACCGCGGCTCGACCAGCGCCCGGCCGTGTCCCCGCGAGCAATGCCGCCGCCCGTATGGCTGGCGGCGCATCCTTGGCCAGGCCCAGCAGGGTCTTGCGCGCCTCGGGATCGTCGAGGGTTCCCAGGGCTTCCGCGGCAGCCACGCGTTGGGGCTCCGGCGCCGAGCGATCCTGGGCCACGGCCATGACCCCCGGCAAGCACTCGGGCTCCAGTCCAAAACGCAGGGCCGCCACCGCCGTGCCGCGGGCATCGCCGGCGGGCCCTTCCAGCTTTTCCCTGACCAGCGGACACAAGGGAATCGCGAGTCGCGCCAGTGCGCGCGCCGCCGTCTCCACTTGCTCGCCCCGCGCCACAGCCTGGCGAAGCTTCTCGACCCCTGCTCGGTCCCCAGCCGCCGCGCGGGCCGCAGCCACGGCCAGTCCCTGGCCGGCGTCCGCGCGGTCGAGCCACGCCCACGCAAACGACGAGAAGCCCTGCTCGAGTGCGTCTTCAGCGGCCGCTTGCAAACGCTGGATGGCGATGATCTCGCGACCTTGCGCCACCAGAGCTCGCACCGCTTCCGGCAACGGACGTAGCGCATCTTTGACCTGCAGGCCCGAGCACCGGCGATCGTCGCGCGCGAAGGTCCACAGGACGTGCACGTTGCCGTCATCGGACAGGATCTCCTCGGGCGCAGCGCCATAGGGGGCGTTTTCCCGAACCACGTCGAGCGCAGATGCATCGAACTCGGACGACCCCGAAGGCTCAGTCACCTGCGCGCTCACCAAACGGCCCTCCCGGGCCAGCACCAACTCGACCACCGCGGCGCGTGTGATGAGGTTCACGGGATGGTCTTTGGGCAGGCGTGCAGCCGCCATGGCCAGGAAGTTGTCCGCCCAGGCCCGGTGTACCTTGGCGTGCAGGCCGCGCAGGTAGGCGAGAGTTCGGCCTTCGCCTTGCACGGGCGGCTCATCGCCTGCCCACGCCCTGACACCAGCCATAACCAGGAGCGGTAGGACAGCCAGCAGGCCAAGCACGCGCTTGCTCGTGATCATCGTCTCACCTCTCGCTTCAAGGTGGCGCAAGTATACGCGCGTCAGGCAGCTTCGGTCCAACCGTCGGTTCCCGTGACCGGAGCCGGTGGCCGGCCCCCCCCGGTACTACTCACCCCGCGGCGCGCTTCTGCGAACGACCGCCACCATCCTTTTCCCGCTTCTCCTTGTACTCGGCGATCATGGCCTCGCGCGCCTGCTTGGGCACCTCGGCGTAGCGCTTGAACTCCATGCTGAACTCGCCCTTGCCCTGGGTGGCCGAGCGCAAATCGGTGGCATAGCCGAACATGTCGGCCAGCGGCACCTCCGCCACTCCGGTGACAAACGCTTCGTGCTTCTCGGTGCTCAGGATGTTTCCCCGACGCTGATTGAGCTGCCCGATGACCGCGCCCTGGAATTCCTCGGGAAACTGCACCTCGACCAGCATGATGGGCTCGAGGATGGTGGGCTTGGCCTTGTTGTAGGCCTCGCGGAACCCCATCAGGGCCGCCGTGCGAAAGGCCAGCTCCGACGAGTCCACCGGGTGCGATTGACCGTCGTTGATGAGGCAGCGCACGCCCACGATGGGGAAGCCGATGAGCGGCCCCCGCTTGATCGCCTCCTTGAAGCCCTTGTCGCAGGCCGGGATGAACTCGCGCGGGATCGAGCCGCCCACGATTTCATCCACGAACTCGTAGCCGCTCTCATGATCAGAGGGCAACGGCTCGATGTAGCCCGCCACGCGGCCGTACTGGCCCGAGCCGCCGGTCTGCTTCTTGTGCGTGTAGCTGAACTCGCCCCGCTGGGTGATGGTCTCGCGGTACTTGACCTGGGGCCGACCGGGAACCACCACGCAGTTGTATTCGCGCTTCATGCGCTCGATGTAGATGTCGAGGTGCAATTCGCCCATGCCGCTGATGATGGTCTGGCCTGACTCCTCGTCGCGCGACACGCGGAAGGTGGGATCCTCTTTGGTGAAACGATTGAGCGCCTTGGAGAAATTGGTCTGCGCCGCCTTGTCCTGCGGCTCGACCGCCAGCGAGATGACCGCGTCGGGCACGTGCATGGACGTCATGGTGACGTTGATGCGCCCATCGGTGAAGGTGTCGCCCGAGGCGCACTCCACACCGAAGAGAGCCACGATGTCGCCGGCTTCGGCCGAGGCGATGTCCTCCATCTCGTCGGCGTGCATGCGCACCAGGCGCGGAACCTTCACCTTCTTCTCTCCCGCCGAGCAATTCACGATGAAGTCGCCTTTGCTGACCTTGCCCTGGTAGATCCGCATGTAGGTGAGCTGTCCGTACCGGCCGTCTTCCAGCTTGAAGGCCAGTCCCACGAAGGGCTTGGCCGTGTCGGATTCCAGCTTGATCTCGGCCTCGCCGTGATCCTGGTCGAGCGCGATGTTCTCCACCTCGGACGGCGTGGGCAGGTAGTCCCGCACGGCGTCGAGCAGCAGCTGCACGCCCTTGTTCTTGTAGGCCGATCCCAGCAGCACGGGTGTGCCCTTGAAGGCGACCGTGACCCGACGGATGGCCGGAACCAGATCCTCGGGCGTGCACTCCTGCTCGTGCAGGTACTTGTCGGCGATGGCGTCGTCCAAGTCGGCAATGGCTTCGATCATCTTCTGGCGGGCCGCCTTGGCTTCATCGAGCAGGCTGCCCGGTATTTCGGCAAAGCGCAGATCTTCTCCCTTCGCCCCGTCGAAGTACACCGCCCTCATGCGAATGAGGTCGATCACGCCCTCGAAACGGTCCTCGGCGCCGATGGGGATCTGCACCGGGATGGTGTGCAGGTGCAGCTTCTCCCGCAACTGCTCGGTCACCCGCGCCGGGTTGGCGCCGGAGCGGTCCAGCTTGTTGATGAAAGCGATGCGCGGCACTTGATAGCGCCGCATCTGGCGATCGACCGTGTACGACTGCGACTGCACGCCGGCCACGCCACAAAGCACCAGCACGGCGCCGTCCAGCACGCGCAGAGCGCGCTCCACCTCGATGGTGAAGTCCACGTGGCCGGGCGTATCGATGAGGTTGATGGCACAGTCCTCCCACTCGCACGAGGTGGCGGCGGACTGGATGGTGATGCCCTTCTCCCGCTCCAGGTCCATGAAATCCATGGTCGCGCCCACGCCGGACTTTCCCTTGACCTCTTCGATCTTGTGGATCTTGCCGGTGTAGAACAGCACCCGCTCGGAGAGCGTGGTCTTTCCCGAATCGATGTGGGCGGAAATACCTATGTTGCGGATCTTTTCGATGGACGACATGGAATCTGCATGACCTATCTTGAGAGATGACTAAAGGCGCGGCAGTTTATTCGACGAGCACGCGAACGCTACCTAAATCTGTGTGACGCTGCGGTGCCATTTTCGGCGCGATGGTCACCGGAACGTTGCTCTGACGTTGCATTCTGCCGCGGGACGCGCGTTAAATGCGTCCCGGTGTCATCGAACGCAAACCGCCAAGCCAAGCCCAGCCACCTTGCGCCTGCCGCCCAGCCGTTTCTTCGCCCATTTCTAAAGTGGGCGGGTGGAAAAACCCAGCTCCTTCCGCAGTTCGAGCGGTTCTACCCTCGCGAGAAAATCGAGAGGTACATCGAGCCGTTTCTAGGCAGCGGGGCTGTGTTCTTCCGCGTGAGAGCCCAGCTGAACCCGGGGAAGGCGATCTTGTGTGACAACAACAAGGAGCTGATCGAAACATTCAAGGCGGTGAAGACCGATGTCGAGGGCGTGATCCGATGCCTGCGGGTCCACAAGGACAAGCACAGCCCAGAGTATTTCCGCGAGATGCGAACAAGGCTAGGCGAGAATGCTGCAGAGTGCGCTGCACGCCTTATCTACCTGAACAAGACTTGCTTCAACGGACTCTACCGCGTCAACAGTCGCGGAATCTTCAACGTGCCGATGGGTCGGTACCACAAGCCGGCGATTCTCGACGAAGACGGCTTGCGCGAGGCGAGCCGGCAACTTCACGGCGTCGAACTGCAGGCCCGAGATTTCCGCAAGCTGCCTGCCCTCGCGAAACGGGGTGACTTCATCTACCTAGACCCACCCTACTACCCGGTTTCAAAAACCTCCTATTTCACTTCATATACCCGCGACTCCTTCGGGGCCCAAGACCAGTGGGATCTGTCCGAGGTCTACGACCAACTATGCCAAGCGGGCTGCTTCGTGATGCTCTCCAACAGTGACAACCCATTTATCAACGGCTTGTACTGGCGACTCAAGGACGCGCGAATCCATCGCGTCTCGGCCCGACGAAACATCAACTCACGAGCCGAACGTAGGGGACACATCAACGAGCTCGTCATCGTCAACTACGACGCGCCGAGAAGGTAGATGGCGGGCGGCGCAACAGCAGTGAAGACCGGTGAGGAACTCCGCCAGCGCGTAGTAGAGCTGGCGTCGAAGCTGCGCCTGATCGCGAAAACCGAGGTCAAGGTTGGCCGGAGGCTGTGGGGTAGCCGCCGCAGAATTGACGTTGTGCTGGTCCATCCCGAAAGCAGACAGAGCGTGGGCATCGAGTGCAAGGTCCAAAGCGAACGAGGTTCTGCAGAAGAGAAGATCCCGTCGACGATACTCGATATCGCCGCCTGGCCGATTCCCGGAATCGTGGTGTTCGCGGGCGATGGCTTCTCCGGCGAGTTCAGGAACTACTTGGTGTCGACAGGCAAGGCTGTGGAGTTCTGCGACCTTGAGGACTGGCTCGTCCTCTTCTTCAGGTTGATGTGACTAGGCAGGCCAGAATCTACACGCGCAAGGGTGATCGTGGGGACACGCAGCTTCCCGGCGGACAGCGCGTGGCCAAGCACGCGCAGCGAATCGAGTGTCTCGGCGCTGTGGACGAGCTTTCCGCGTGCATCGGGCTCGCAAGTGCCTTGCTGCGGGAGTCTTGCGCGCCTGCCGGCGCGGCACGCCTGGCCTCGCACTTGAGCCGCATCCAGAGTGAGCTTTCCGATCTTTGCGCGGACTTGGCTGCCCCACCCCGGCGCAAGCCACACATCGCCGCTCGCCACGTCACCGCCCTGGAGCGCGACATCGATCTCTGGACGCGAAGGCTTCCGCTGCTCCGCAGCTTCATCCTGCCCGGCGGCGGCCCAGCGGCTGCGTGCCTGCACCTCGCGCGCACGATCTGCCGTCGCGCCGAACGCCAGGTGGTGCGCCTTACTGCCCAGGAGCCCGTGGGTGGCACCATCGTTCCCTACCTCAACCGTCTTTCCGATGCCCTCTTCGTCGCGGCCCGCTACACCGCGCAACTCTGCAGCCGCGAAGAGCGGCTGGCCTCGAAGGCATAGCCCTCGTCATCGCAGGTAGACGAGCCCGACGTTCACATCCAAGTTGGCCATCACCTTGGGCGCACCCACAAGGAGATTGGCGCCGGCCAAGAATGAGAAGGAATCATTCAACTCGACGGTGATTCCGCCGCCAGGACCGAACAAGACCGGGCCGCCCACCACGGTATCCTTGCAACCGCTCGACGGGCAGCCTGACAGCTTCCCGACGTCGACCACCTCGCGAATCTGACCAGCGCCCGCGGCCAGCGACAGGAAGGGCGTGACCCGCCTGGGCTCGCCCACGAACCAGATTGCCTTGGCCAACACCGCCAGGGCGTAACTGGCAGGTTGGCAGGTGCCACCATTGCAAGCGCCAGTGTTGTTCGTCACCTCTTTGCCGTTGACCTGGCTCGCGCCGCTCACAAGCTGGATTCGACCCTGCAGCGACAACACCAGGCTGTCAGAAACGAAGATGCCAATCTCAGGGGCAATCTGCAATAGCTGAGACATGGCGACGCCGGAGCTTTTCAGGGCTGCTCCCGCATCGTTCGTGCGGTTTGCCTCGGGCGTGCCCGAGTGATAGCCAAACCCGCTGCCTGCGGCCAGCGCAAACCACAGGGATACGCTTCCACCCTCCTCACCGCCCTGCTCGCCGCCCTCGCTGGTTTCGCCTTCAGGGCCCGCGCCTCCGCCAGCGACGGCTTCTCCGCTCAGGTTGACGACGTGAGGTTCGGACGCGGTCCCGTTCTGCGCCACTTGCTGGCCGTCTCCGTTCTGCGCAAAAATGTAATAGGCCACCGATGCGCCGCTCGTCGCCTCGGGCGGAATCTGGGTCTGATGCCAGTCGCCGCTCTCGCTGGGGTCCATCTCGCGCGTGACGAAATCCGAAGCACCCTCTGGCCGATAGGCCAACACGACCCTCTCCGCGCCGAGAGACGCCGGAACCTGCGCCTTGATGGTGATTGGCTGGCCCGGCGCAGCCTCGGTCACCGGAGTGTGAACGATGGCGCTCTCCGCGGGCGGCGCGGATTGCGCGGGGGCTTCGGGCTGGGCCGGCTGCGCGGCCGGGACCTCGGGTTGGGCAGGCGGCTCGGGCTGGGCCGGCCGCGCAGCCGGGACCTCGGGCTGGGCCTGGCCCGGGGCGCTCTCCGCGCCTTCGGCACCCTCGGAAACATCCATGGAAGCCTCGGCAAATGCCGACTGGACCTCGGGATTGATCATGGACTTGGTGACCTTGATATTGGGGTCGATGCGCAGCGCTTTCTTGAACTCTTCCATGCCCTGGTCACGCTGCTTGAACCCGACCACGTAGATCACCCCCAGGTGCACGTGCGTACGCGCAGCCATCGGGTGCTTGTCCAGTTGCTGAGCGCTACACAACTCGATGGCTTCCTTCAGCAGTCTGGACGCCTCCTCCACGTCCAGGTTGGCGTAGGCAGCCAGCGCTTTCTTGTTGAGATCGACAACCCTCTGCACGGGGTCCTGATCTTGCGCATCGGCCCGAAGTCCCCAGGTGACCGCCGTAGCGAAAACCATGAGCAGCACGGCATAGCGATAGCTTCTTGAAATCGACATCATTTGGGGGAAGGCTCCTGCGACGGCGTCTAGTTTATGCGTAGAGAGGCGGGAGAGCCTAAAACTGTATTCTTGTAGGTTCCCACACGTCAACCTACTCGTGGGTACGCAAGGAACAGTGCCGCGGCAGCCCCGATCAGGCTCAGCCTCCTGCACCGCCAACCTTGGCTGCCCCTCGACGGTACAAGCCTGATGACGCGATTAGGCTTAAAGGTACTGCGTCCGTGGGCGACCGCAGGTCGTCCCTACCTGTCTACCCGCCGCTGCCGCGCCTCAACTCGGTCAGCACCGCCTTCGCGATGGCCTTGAGTGTCTCGAAGACACCGACGCCGGTGGTGGCGCGAGCCTCGAACTCGGGCACGTTGGTGGGGTTGATCGCCGCGTGCAACTCCGCGACCGATGCGACGTTGGGCAGGTCCCGTTTGTTGTACTGGATGATGAACGGAAGCTTGTCCAGATCGTATCCCTGCTCGATCAGGTTCTGGCGCAGATTCTCCATCGACTCGATGTTCGCTTCCATGCGCTCGATCTGCGAGTCAGCCACGAACACCACGCCGTCGACGCCCTTCAGGATCAGCTTGCGACTGGCGTCGTAGAAGACCTGGCCCGGCACGGTATACAGGTGAAAACGTGTCTTGAAGCCTCGAATCTCGCCCAGGGACAGGGGCAAGAAGTCGAAGAACAGCGTGCGCTCGGTCTCGGTCGCGAGCGAGATCATCTTGCCCTTCGCCTCGGGGCTGGTCTTGGCGTAGATGAACTGAAGATTGGTGGTCTTTCCACCAAGACCAGGGCCGTAATACACCAGCTTGCAGTTGATCTCGCGGGATGAGTAGTTGATGAAGCTCATCGGGGGAGACAGCTAGTCGTTGAAGAGCTTGTCGATGTCAGCGTCGGTGATCTCGTTCAGGATGGAGGGCCCGGTGCCCGCAGCAGCCTTCTTGGCCACCTGCTCAAACAGGCGCGCCATCTCCTCGGCTGCCTTCCTGACGCGAAGGCGAACCAGGCCAAGCGAGGATCGCTCGTCGAACAAGACCACGAGGATGGCCCGGCCGGCCACCAGGGTGATGTGAACGTGGGTCTTCTCTCCCTCGTGAAACTGGCTGGTGAAATCCTTCTCGCGCAGGATCTTGGAGATGCCGCCGGTGGCCGCCACGTTGCCCGCGGTCAGCGACGAAAGCGAGGTCACGTCGATTTCGCCCACCTCGCCGGCCTCGGCAATCGGCTGCCCATCGCGGCCAATGAGCAGCACCGCCTTGGCATTGGCATCTCGGTGAAGGCGCTGACAGACAGAGGAGATCTGTCGTTGCTCCTCGGGGAACATCACATCAGGTCCACTCATCTGGCTGTCTAGGCTCCTTCGCGCCAGGGCAAGCTCGAAGCATCAGGTCTGGCAACCATTAGCATCGGCGCGCACTGGCTTTCAAGGTTGGGAATCGCTTGGGTTTTCTCCCACATCCAAGACCGGGATTGAAGGGGAGCTTACCAGGTATCTGTGGCGGGCGACAGAGAACCCTGCCTACATCTCCCGCCGCCCTTCTATCGCGCGCGAAAGGGTCAGGCGGTCGGCATACTCCAACTCACCGCCCACGGGCACGCCCATGGCGATACGGGTGCAGCGCACGCCCAGCGGCCGCAGCAATTTGGCCAGGTACACCGCGGTAGTCTCGCCTTCCACGCTTGGGTTGGTGGCGATGATCACCTCCTTGAGGTCGCTGCTGCAGCGCCTGACCAACTCCGCGACGCGCAGGTCGTCAGGCCCGATGCCGTCCAGAGGCGAAAGCACACCGTGCAGAACGTGGTAGCGCCCGTGGTAACCACCCGCGCGTTCGATGGCCAAGACGTCCTGGGGGTGCGCGACCACACACACCAGCGACGAATCGCGGCGTGCATCGCAACAAGTGGGACAGGGATCCTCTTCGGTGAAATCCCAGCACACGCTGCAGAACCTGATCTTGCTGCGCATGTCACCGATGGCCGCGGCCAGCGCCGCAGCATCTTCCGGTGGCGCGCGGAGAATATGAAAGGCCAGGCGCGCGGCGGTCTTCTCGCCCACGCCTGGCAGCTTGCCCAGCTCGCACACCAGCCGCGCGATGGGACCTGCGCTACTCATTCACCCAGCCCCCCCGACGGCATGGCCAGCCCCCCAGCCACCCGCGCCAGGTCCTCCTGTGCCACCTGACGCGCCCGCTCCAGGGCCAGGTTCACCGCGCCCACCACCAGATCCTCGATCATCTTCTTGTCGTTTCCAGCCAGCAGCGACGGCTCGATGGTGATGGACAGCACTTCGCTGCGGCCGTTGACCACGCAGTGGACCAGGCCGCCGCCCGTCTCACCCTCGACCTGTTTGTCACCTAAGGCATCCTTGGCCTGGTTGAGCTGCTCCTGCACGCGCTGCCAGGTTTCCACGAGGTTGCGCAGGTTGGGTCCCTCGGTCATGGGGTCTTGATCTCCTTGGGCGCGACGCCGAACAGGTCCTGCGCCTTGCGAATCATGGGATGCTCGCGCGCCTCGGTCTCGCGCTGGTGCTGGTCGATGTGCGCCGCCTCTGCTTCGCGGCCGACCTCGGAGCGCACCAGCGGCAGCACCTCTCCCGTCGCCATCTTCAGTTCGACCCGGGTGGCGGTGCCGGTGATCTGGGTGAGGGCGCGTTCCACTTCAGACTTGAACTTGCCGGTCTGGTCGAGGGCGAACTTCTGCGAGAACTGCAGGATGACCGCGCCGCCCTCCCAGCCGCAGACCTCGGCGTGGTCCAACGCGGCGGCCATGGCCGGCCGGTGGCCGAACGATTCGCGCACCCTACGCCACACTTCGGCGATGTCCGAATCGGGCGACAGCGCCGGAACCGACGTCGGCGCCGGCGGCACAGGCGGAGCCGACTGGCGCGTGGCGGCCCGTGGCCGCGAGTCAGGCGCCGCAGGCCGTGTTGGCAGCGCGCCAGCCCCTCCCAGCCGACCCTCCAGCTTCTCCAGGCGATCGAGCAAGTCGCCCAGTGGAAGCATGGGTTCGGCGTTACAGAGATCCACCAGCGCCATCTCCAGCAGCAGGCGCGGCGTTTGCGATCGCGCGGCGTCCTCCACCGCGCGAGCCCAGCGATCGAAGAGCGAAGTGGCCAAGCCCTTTCCGGCCTTGCCAGCCAACGCCTTGGTCTCGGCAGTTTCCTCCGCGGTCGCGTCGATCAGATCCTCGGCATCGGGCACCGCAGTCAGGATCTCGAGATCGTGCAGAAAAGCGAGGAAGGCCCGCGCCATCTGCATGAGATCCACGCCACGGTCGACTGCATCGGCCAAGTACCGCAGGGTCTGCGCCACGTCGCGGGCCAGCACCTTGTCCGCCAGCTGGTAGAGCACGCGACGATCGGCCACGCCCAGCACCTCGGCCACTTTCTCGCGGGTCAGCGTCCCGTCACCCACGTAGGCCACCACCTGATCGAGCAGCGAAAGGCCGTCGCGCACCGAGCCCGCCGCCTCGCGCGCCACCAGTCGCACAGCCTCGGGCTCGCACGCAATCTTCTCGTTGGTCAGGATGCGCGTCAGGTGTTCGGCCAGCACCTTGCTGGGCAGCAACTTGAAGTCGTAGCGCTGGCAGCGCGACATGATGGTGGCGGGGATCTTGTGCACCTCGGTGGTCGCGAAGATGAACACCACATGCTCGGGCGGCTCCTCCAGCGTCTTAAGCAGCGCATTGAACGCGCTCACTGACAGCATGTGGACCTCGTCGATGATGTAGACCTTCTTGCGCGCCTCGGCCGGCAGGTAGCGCACGCCTTCGCGCAGCGTGCGCACATCGTCCACGCCGGTATTGGACGCGCCGTCGATCTCTTGCACATCCACGGACTGCCCGCTCGAGATGGACTGGCAGATGGAGCAGGTCCCACAGGGCGTTGCCGTCGGCCCCTGCGCGCAGCACAGCGCCCTGGCCAGAATGCGCGCAGCGCTGGTCTTGCCGATGCCGCGAGCGCCGGTGAACAGAAAGGCGTGGTGCACGCGGCCCATGTTGATGGCGTTGGTCAGCGTACGCGCCACATGCTCCTGCCCAAGAAGATCCTCGAACTTCTGCGGCCGGTACTTGCGCGCGAGAACCAGGTAAGACATGCACGCATATTCTGGACACAACCGGCGACAGTCAACAGGCGAACATTGACCCGGCAGCTCGAACCTCCGTTTGACGCGAATAAGCCCAAGGTCTACGCTGGGTGTTTACCTCCTCTCCCGTCGCAGAATTGCGTAGAACAAGAGTTGACGCACGTGACTACACGGAAACCTCATCTGGCGAGCGCGGGCACATTCCCGTGGTGCCGTTCGCAGGAGAAGATTGGCCGTGCCGGCTGAGACTCACATGGATACGCTGGTGGGCACCGTACTGGAGGGCGCGTATCGCATCACGCGCCTCATCGGCCAGGGTGGCATGGGCGCGGTGTACGAGGCCGTGCAGCTTCGCCTCAACAAGCGCGTGGCCATCAAGCTGATGGCACGCGACCTGGCCGCCAACCACCAGGCCCTGGCGCGCTTTCACCGCGAGGCCGAAATCACCTCACACCTCGGACACCCCCATCTGGTGACCGTCGTGGATTTCGGCCAGGCCGAATCCGGCGAACCCTATCTGGTCATGGAGTATCTCGAAGGGGAGGATCTCGACCACCACCTGCGCCGCGTGGGTCACATGCCCATCGAGGCAGTAGCCCCCGTGGTCAGGCAAGTCGCCTCGGCGTTGAGCGCCGCCCACGACCAAGGCATCGTCCACCGCGATCTCAAACCCGGGAACATTTTCCTGGTGCAGATCCCGGGCGAGCCCGATTTCGTCAAGGTGCTCGACTTCGGCGTCTCAAAAATGATGGCGGCGCGCACGCGGCTGACCAACGTGAGGTCAACCCTGGGGACGCCGATCTACATGTCGCCCGAACAGGCCGCTGGCATGGTCGAAGAGATCGACCACCGCGTCGACCAGTGGGCGCTGGCCTGCATCGCCTGGGAAATGCTGCTGGGTCGCCCTCCCTTCGTGGCCGACGACGTGACCGCGCTTCTCTTCCAGATCGTCAAGATGGACCCGCAACCGCTGACCCCGCGCGTGCCGGGCCTGCCGCCGGCCGTGGAGACAGAGTTGCGGCGCGCACTGAACAAGCGACCGGCGGATCGGTTTCCGACAATTCGAGCGTTTTCCCGCGCCTTCGCGACCGCCGCGTTCGGCCAGCCACCCGACGTGACGCCGGCGCCGGTGCTGTTGTCGTCCATTTCGCCGGCTGTCGCGAAGATCGGGCCGAGCGAGGCGCTCGTTGCAAACACACCCGACACTCCTCTCGCTGCCGGAACCCCGCCGGATAAGAGCACGCCCCAAGCCGCATCGCCGCCGGTCGGCTCCGCCACGGTCGAGGTGCGACGACGGAGAAGAATCAAGCCGGTTCATGCCATGGTCGCGGCGGCTGTCGCGCTCCTGCTGCTCGGGGCATTTGTGCTCGTTCGTTGGAACGCGCTTCCCAAACCGGCGAGCACGAAGAACCCGGTCAGCGCGCCGACGATCATGGCGCCAATGCCACCGCCGCCGGCGCCTCCGGCGGCCAAGCCGGAACCCTCGCCAGTCCAACCAGCTTCGGTCGAGCCCGAGTCCCCGCCCAAGAAGCCCGGCAAGCCCGCCAAGACCGCATCCCCCGCCGGCCGAGAGAGAGCCAAGCGGCCCACCACGCCATCCCCACTGTCCAAGCCCAAACGGCAATTGATCAAGGACCTGTGAGCCCGTGACGGACTCCAAGCGCGCGTTTCATAGCTAAAGACGCCGCGCATTGCTGTCGAGATATAATTCGTTCCCGCTGGGGGATGCTGCATCATGTGCACGAGTGCCCTTGTTCTCCTCTCGCTTCTCGCTCAGCTCTCGCCGCCCGTCGCCGATCCGCAGGCCAAGGCCCGGGCGCAGAGCCTGCTGACCGAGGGCTCGGCACTTTACGAGAAGGGCGACTACGCGGGTGCGCTGGAGAAGTTCAATGCTGCCTACGCCTCCTATCCATCGCCCAAGTTGATGTTCAACATCGGCCAGGCTGATCGCGATCTCAGCCGGCCCGTCGAAGCCTTGGAAGCCTTTGAGAAGTTTTTGGCCAGTAACACCGGCGCCGCGCCCGAGACGATCGCTGATGCGCGCAAGTCCGTGGCTGAGTTGCGGGACAAGCTGGGACGGATCCGTATCGATTGCGAGACGCTGGGCGCGGAGGTGAACGTCGACGGCAAGAGCGTAGGCCTCACACCGTTGCCCGATCTCGTCTGGGCGACGCCAGGCCGGCACCAGATCACGGCCAGCCACGAGAACACGATCCCGGCACTGGAAAATGTCGACGTGACAGCCGCTTCGGTGGGGACGGTGACCCTGCGGCTGCGGCCGTTGGCGATTCCCGTGGCCGCCGAGCCGGCACCGGAGCCCATGGCGGTCCCGCCTCCATCTCCCGCGAACCCCGACCTGGGAACCAGCCCTGCGCCAGTCCCCGCGAACATCGACTTGGCGTCCAGCCCCGCGCAAGACGGCGCCGGCAAGGGTTGGTGGCTTGGCCGGAAATGGACCTGGGTCGCCGCCGGTTCTACCGTGCTGTTGGCAGCGGGCGCCATCGCTGCTGGCCTGGCGATGCAGTCCAGATTCGACAGTTTGGACAAGTCGTGCGGCGACGGCAACCAAAGCCGTCCCGGCTGCACCGACGGTGACATCAGCTCGGTTCGTTCGCGCGAGATCACGGCCAACGTGTTCTGGGGTCTGGCCGGCGCCGCCGCCGTGACCACCGGTGTGCTGTTCTATTTCGAGGGCCGACCGGTGAGCGTCTCGCCAGTCGCTGGGGCCACTACAGGCTTCGTCGCGGCGGTGGGGTACTAACCTTGAAAGCGACCTTTCACCTGCCCGCACGCCTCGAAGTCCTCGGCCCCTGTCTGATCGCCGCGCTGGCCGCGGCGTGTACCTTCGACGCCAGCAGGCTGCGCCACTTCCATGACGGTGCTGCTGCGACAACCGACATCAGCGCCCCTGAGACCATCGGCGACACCGATGTTCCCGCCGCCATGGACGGCAGCGAGACGCCTGCAGAAACAGGTGGTGTCGGTGGAAACGACGGCCCGACTGGAACCGGAGGAGCAGGCGCCCCCGACGGACCCATCTCGACGGGCGGTGCCGGGGGCATTGGCGGCGCTGGCGGAACCGGGGGTTCGATGATTCTTGACGCTGCGGTGGACGCTCCGGGCACCACCACGGACGGCAGCGATACGCCCGTGACAACAGGTGGCGTTGGCGGAAACGACGCCCCGATTGATACCGGAGAAGCCACCGACGGACCCATCTCGACCGGCGGAGCCGGGGGCGCTGGTGGCTCCGGCGGGACTGGTGGATGGATGGCGCCTGACGCTACCGTGGAGGCTCTGGGCACCGCGGCTGAAGTTACTGCAGACGCCCCAGACGCGAGCTGTGTCGCTTCCAGCCAGACTTGCTGCGCGGGAAGTACTTGCGCAGGAGGAGGCTGCTGCGTGACCAGCACCTGCGTGGCCAACGGCGCTGCGTGTTCGGATGGGAGTGTCTGCATCTCGGGCTCCTGTTTTTCGTCTGCGAGTCTCGTGGCGTCGCTCTCGGGGTCCGCGTTCGGCTCGGTCCTTATCGGTCAGTCGAGCAACGTTGCGGCCTTCAGCATCACAAATAATGGCCAGCAATCCAGCGGGCCGATCATCGTGACGTCAAATAGCACCGCCTTTGTCGTCCAGAGCGGGAGTGCCGGCGATTGCGTATCCGGCGCTACTGTCCTAGTCGCGGGCGCGTCGTGCACGGTACGCGTTGTCTTCGCGCCCAAGACGGCGGGGCCAGCTTCGGCCCAAGTTGCCTTCTCGGCCACGCCGGGCGGCGGCTCGTCTGTCGCCGTGTCCGGCACCGGCACCTGCCCCACGGACCAATTGGGCGACACGACAGGAACCTGCGTTGCGATGGCCGGGGTCACGTGGACGCAGCGAGGAACGTCGCAAGGTTGGTATTCGGTAGCCTCGTCATCGGATGGCACAAAGGCGGTGGCGGTAGTCTATGGCGGCAACATCTACACATCAGCGAACAGCGGGGTGACGTGGACGCCGCAGGCCACGGCGCGGAACTGGATTTCCGTGGCGTCATCGTCGGACGGGACGAAACTGGTAGCCGCGGTCGCCAATGGCAACATCTACACGTCGGCGGACTCCGGGGTGACCTGGACGCCGCAGGCCACGGTGCAGAATTGGTATACGGTAGCGTCCTCGGCGGACGGAACCATGCTGGTGGCCGCGGTCAAGAGCAACTACATCTACACGTCGACGGACTCCGGGGCAACGTGGACCCTGCAGGGCGCGGCGCGGGGCTGGACGTCCGTGGCGTCGTCGTCGGACGGGACCATGCTGGTGGCCGGCACCTGGGGTGGCAACATCTACACGTCGGTGAACTCCGGGGTGACCTGGACGCCACAGGGTGCTGCGCGGAACTGGAACTCCGTGGCGTCATCTGCCGACGGGACGATGCTGGTGGCCGTGGACGGTACCCCTGGCCTCATCTACACGTCTTCGAACTCAGGGTTGACGTGGACGCCGCAGGGAACGTCGCAAACGTGGAGAGCCGTGACATCATCGGCGAACGGGAAGGACATCGTGGCAGCGGTCGCAGGTGGCAACATCTACACTTCGACGGACTTTGGCGTGACATGGAAGTCACGGGATTCGGCGCGGAACTGGATCTCCGTGGCATCGTCGGCGGACGGGACGAAACTGATCGCGGTGGTCAACAACGGGTACGTCTACACGTCGAGCGGTCCAGTGCCGTGATCGGGGCACCACGCCCGCAAACCAGACTCCGACCACCGCCGCCATCAACGCGGCCGCTGCCTATTTGGGCGCGGTGAATGATGGCCCACCCCACTACCTGGATTCCCTTGTCCCGCGGAGCGGCGTGCCTATTCTGTGGTCAGGGAACCAACCCATGCGGCTCGACAAATTCACCATCAAGGCTCAGGAGGCACTTACGGCAGCGCATGCCGCGGCCGAGCAGCACGCGCATCAGGAGGTCACGCCCGAGCATGTCCTGCGGGCGCTTCTGACCCAGGAAGAGGGCGTGGCCCTCGCGGTGCTGCGCAAGGTGGGCGCGGATCCCGAGGGGCTGGTGCGCAAGGTGGACGAGGCGCTTGCGGCGCAGCCGCAAGTGCGCGGCGCCACAGCTGAAGCGTATGTGGGCCGCCGCATGAAGGACTTGCTCGACGAGGCGGCTCGCCAGTCCGACGAGTTCAAGGATGAGTACGTTTCCAGCGAGCACCTGCTGCTGGCGCTTCTCTCCAAGGATCTGGGCGCGGCCTCGCGCGTGTTGCGCGAGGCGGGCGTGGACCGCGACACGGTTCTCAAAGCCCTGACCGAGGTGCGCGGCAGCCAGCGGGTCACCGACCCGGACGCCGAACAGCGCTACCAATCGCTGGCCAAGTACACGCGCGATCTCACCGAACTGGCCCGCCAGGGAAAGCTGGATCCGGTCATCGGTCGCGACGAGGAAGTGCGCCGCACGCTGCAGGTACTATGCCGCCGCACCAAGAACAACCCGGTCATCATCGGCGAGCCTGGCGTGGGCAAGACCGCCATCGTGGAAGGGATCGCGCAGCGGATTGCCTCCGGTGACGTTCCAGAATCGCTCAAGCGCAAGCGCATCCTGGCGCTCGATCTCGGCTCGCTGGTTGCGGGCACCAAGTTCCGCGGCGAATTCGAGGATCGGCTCAAGGCCGTGCTCAAGGAGATCGCGGCGGCCGAGGGCCAGGTCATCCTGTTCATCGACGAGCTGCACACCCTGGTCGGCGCGGGCGCGGCCGAGGGCGCGGTCGACGCGGCCAACATGCTCAAGCCGGCCCTGGCGCGCGGCGATCTGCGCTGCATCGGCGCCACCACGCTCGACGAGTACCGCAAGCGCATCGAGAAGGACAAGGCGCTGGAACGCCGGTTCCAGCCGGTATTCGTGGGCGAGCCGTCGGTACACGACACCGTGGCGATTCTGCGCGGCCTGAAAGAGCGCTACGAGGTCCACCACGGCATCCGTATCCGCGACAATGCCTTGGTGGCGGCGGCGCGCCTCTCGCACCGCTATATTTCCGGGCGACAGCTTCCCGACAAGGCCATCGATCTGGTCGACGAAGCAGCCAGCCGCCTGAAGATGGAGTTGGAATCGCTGCCCGAACCCATCGATCAGCTGGAGCGCAGCCTGACCAGCCACCTGATGGAGCAATCGGCGCTGGCCAAGGAGAGCGACCAGTCGTCCATCGACCGCCTGGCTGAGGTCGAGTCCGAGATCGCGGAACTGCGCGAGCGGGTCGACCGCATGAAGCTGACCTGGCAGCGCGAAAAGCAGGTAATCACCGATCTGCAGAAACTCAAGAGCGAAATCGAGGAGGCCAAGACCCAGGCGCAGCTTCTGCAGCGGCAAGGCGATCTCGGACGCGCCGCTGAGATTCGCTTCGGTCGTTTGCCCGAGTTGGAGAAGAAACTCCAGGCCAAGAATGAAGAACTCGCCGTCGCGCAGAAGGACGGTTCGTTTCTGCGCGAGGAAGTCACCGAGGACGACATCGCCGCCGTGGTGTCGAAATGGACCGGCATTCCCGTGGAGAAAATGCTAGAGGGCGAGCAGGCCAAGCTCGGCAACATGGAGGCGCGGCTGCACGAGCGCGTGGTAGGCCAGGACCGCGCGGTCGAGGCCATCGCGAACGCGGTTCGCCGGGCGCGCGCAGGTTTGCAAGATCCCAACCGGCCCATCGGCTCGTTCATCTTCCTGGGCCCGACCGGCGTGGGCAAGACCGAACTGGCGCGTGCCCTGGCTGCCTTTCTCTTCGACGACGAAACCCATGTGGTGCGCATCGACATGTCCGAGTACATGGAAAAACACAGCGTCTCGCGCCTGCTCGGGGCGCCTCCCGGCTACGTCGGCTACGAAGAAGGCGGCCAGCTCACCGAAGCGGTGCGCCGACGCCCCTATTCGGTGGTGCTGTTCGACGAAATCGAGAAGGCGCATGGGGACGTATTCAACGTCTTCCTGCAACTGCTCGACGATGGGCGGCTGACCGACGGTCAGGGACGAACCGTCGACTTCCGCAACACGGTCGTCATCATGACCTCCAACGTGGGCAGCAAACGCTTGCTCGGCGATCCGCCGGACACCGAGGGGGTCATGGATGATCTGCGCGCCACCTTCCGGCCCGAGTTCCTCAACCGCGTCGACGAGATCGTACTGTTTGACCGCCTCAGCCGGGCGGACCTGGACCGCATCGTGGACTTGCAACTCGAACGTTTCCGCAAGCTCCTGCGGGAGCGCGACATTGGGATCGAGCTGGCCCCGGCCGCCCGGTCCTTCCTGGCCGACAAGGGCTTCGACCCGGTCTACGGCGCGCGCCCGCTCAAGCGCGCCATCACCACTTACCTGGAAAACCCGCTGGCACGCCGACTGATTGCCGGTGAATTTGCGCCGGGCGAAACCGTGTGGGTCACGCGCGCGGGCGACGAGTTGGGCTTCAGTCTCAAGCCAACCGCGGCTTCAACCTCTGTAAGCTAGTGGCAACGATGAAGGACCTCTACAAAATCCTGGGCGTTTCCGAAGACGCGAGCGAGGACGCGATCAAGAAGGCGTACCGCAAACTGGCCAAGGAGAATCACCCGGACGCCACCGGCGGGGACAAGAAGAAGACCGAACGCTTCAAGGAGGTCAACGAAGCCTACACGGTTCTCTCCGACCAGCAGAAGCGACGCGAGTACGACCGTCTGCGGGCGGCGCCGGTGGGCGCGGACGGCATGCCCGAGGGTTTCGACCCGGACGCCTTCGCGCAGGTCTTCGGTGGGGGCAGCGGCGGCGCGCACGTGGGCGGCTTCGGCGATCTGGGCGACATGTTTGCCAACCTGTTCGGAAACGCGGGGCAGTTCACGCGCGGTCGCGGCCGCAGCCGTGCCCAGGCACGGGGCGCGGACATGGTGGGCAACCTGCAGGTCACGTTCAAGGACGCTGCCCTCGGTGCGCGCCAGACGCTTCGCTCGGGAAGCGGGAAATCCGTGGACGTCAACATCCCCGCCGGCGTCGAGACCGGGGCTCGCCTGCGCGTGCCAGGACAGGGCGCGCCCGCACCCCGGTCAGGCCAGCCCGGAGATCTCTACCTGGACATCGTCGTGCAACCGGACGCCCACCTGCGCCGTAGCGGGGATGACGTCGAGCTGGCGCTGCCGCTCACGCTGGGTGAGGCCGTGCTTGGCACGCAGATCGATGTTCCGACTCTCGATGGGACGGTCAGACTGACCATACCACCCGGGACCTCAAGCGGCGCCAAACTGCGCCTGCGCGGGAAGGGAATCAAGCGGCCCGAGGGTGGCCGTGGCGACCAGCTCTGCCGTGTCGAGATCATCGTCCCGCGTCTCAAACCCGATGACGTCGAGTCCCGTCGCCTGGCCGAGGAGTTGGAAAGTCGGACTCGGCCCTCGAAGATACGGACATTCTGATGCAAGCTGACATCGACAGGGTCGACACGGCTGGCCGCAGCGACGATTTTTCGGCGCCTGCGTACTTGCGGTTCCGGCTCTGCCGGCCTAGTTTTGGAGCAATAAGATGACGCCCCCAGAAGGCTCACGATCGCTTCCCCTGCTCTCTTTGCGGAACCTTGTGCTGTTTCCCGGCGCGGTCATGCCCGTGGAAATCGGACGCCTGTCGTCGCTGCGGCTGATCGAGAGCCTGCCGGGCAAGGGTGTCCACTTGCTGGTCGGAACGCAGAAAGACGCGGACGTGGAAGAGCCCGCGGGCGCTGACCTGTATGGTGTCTGCGTCGAGGGCGAGGTCGTGCGCATCGTCAAGGCGGCCGAGAACCGGGTGACCGCGGTTCTCCGGGGCGTCGAGCGACGGCGCATCACCGGCTTCGTGCAAGAGAAGCCATTCCTGGTTGCCACCTATGATCCGCTGGTCGAGATTCGCAAGGATCCCATCGAGATCGACGGACTAGGCATGGCCGTGTACGACGTGGCCAAGCAGCTTATCGCCATCTCGCCCGACATTCCCGACGAGGCGGCCCAGATCCTGGACCAGAACAAAGATCCGGCGCGCCTGGGCGACATCGCCGCCGCCACCGTGGACCTGTCGGCCGAGGAGCGCGCCTCGCTTCTGGTCGAGGTGGACGTGGCCGAGCGCCTGCGCCGCCTGCTGGTTCTCCTGCAGCGCAAGGTCGAGCTGATCAAGGTCAAGCAGAAGATCGACACGCAGGTGCGCGAGGAGTTCTCCAAGCACCAGCGTGAGGCGGTTCTGCGCCAGAAGCTGAAGGCCATCCAGGACGAGCTGGGCGAGGGCGACGAAGGCAGCGATCTCGATTCCTTCGAGGAGAAGATCAAGGCTTCGGGCATGGCCGAGGACACCGCCAAGGTGGCGCGCAAGCAGCTCGAGCGCCTGCGCCAGATGGCGCCTTCGTCGGCCGAGTACACCGTGCAGCGCACTTACCTGGAATGGCTGGTCGAGTTGCCCTGGTCGAAGGCCACCACCGACACGCTCGACCTGGACCAGGCGCGCAAGGTGTTGGATGCCGACCACTACGACCTGCAGAAGGTGAAGAAGCGGGTGCTGGAATACCTGGCCGTGCGCAAGCTGGCGCCCGGGAAGAAGGGACCGATTCTCTGCCTGGTGGGCCCCCCCGGCGTGGGCAAGACCTCGCTGGGCAAGTCGGTGGCCCGCTCGCTGTCGCGCGAGTTCGTTCGGGCTTCGCTGGGCGGGGTGCGCGACGAGGCGGAGATCCGCGGCCACCGCCGCACGTACATCGGCGCCCTGCCTGGCCGGGTCATCCAGAGCATGCGGCGCGTGGGCACGCGCAACCCGGTGTTCATGCTCGACGAGATCGACAAGCTGGGTGCCGACTTCCGCGGCGATCCTGCGGCAGCCCTGCTGGAAGTTCTGGACCCCGAACAGAACAACGCGTTTTCCGACCACTACCTCGAGGTCAACTTCGACCTGTCCAGTGTCATCTTTATTGCCACGGCCAACACGCTGGAAACCATCCCACCCGCTCTGCTCGATCGCATGGAGGTGCTGGAAATTCCCGGCTACACGCGCGAGGAGAAGCTGGAGATCGCCAAGCGCCACCTGGTGCCCAAGCAGATCTCCGAGCACGGACTGGATGAGAGGCAGATCAGCTTCGACGAGGAAAGCCTGACCACCATCATCGAGCAGTACACGCGCGAGGCCGGCGTGCGCAATCTGGAGCGCGAGGTGGCCAACGTCATCCGCGGCGTCGCGGTCAAGGTGGCGGAGAACTTGTTCTACCAGCCTAAGCTCGACCCGGCGCAGATCGCCGATTTCTTGGGGCCGCAGAAGTTCTTCTCCGAGGTGGCCGAGCGAACCGAGGTGCCCGGCGTGGCCACTGGCCTGGCCTGGATGCCCACCGGCGGCGACATCCTGTTCATCGAGGCGTCGCAGATGCCGGGCAAGGGTACTCTCATCCTCACCGGCCACCTGGGCGACGTGATGAAGGAATCGGCCCGTGCAGCCCTGTCGTGGGTGCGCACCCATGTCGAGGAGTTCAACCTGAACCCGGATTTCGAGAAGCTGGACGTGCACCTGCACGTGCCGGCCGGAGCCGTGTCAAAGGACGGTCCTTCGGCGGGCGTGGCCATGATCGTCGCGCTGGTGTCGCTGTTCACCGGCCGTCGCGTGCGCGGGGACGTGGCCATGACCGGCGAGATCACCTTGCGCGGCAGCGTGCTGCCGGTGGGTGGAATCAAGGAGAAGGTTCTGGCCGCGCACCGGGCCGGGATCAGGCGAGTGATTCTTCCCGATCGCAACCGCAAGGACATGGTCGACATCCCCGAGAGTGTCCGCAAGGATCTGGAATTGGTCTTCGTCAAGCGCATCCAGGAAGCTCTCGAGCTGACCCTGGAGTCGGTGCCGGTCGTGGTGGCCGGTCCGGATTCCGGATCGCCCGAGGGCACCTCGGCCCGGGCGTAGAGCGGCGCAATCGCGTGGGAAGCCGGGTCGAGGTGGCGGATGAGGGGCCGAAGGGCGGAGCGAACCCTTTGGGGGTTCCCATGCAGATCGTCAGTACAGGTACATCAGGCGGATGCGCCCGCTCCACATTGTGTTGGCGAGGGAGTTCGGCTCGCCGCTTGGCCAGATGTCTGCGCGGGCATACGCCAGAGACGCCTTCACGAAGAGTTGACTGGCGATGAGGTACTGGACGGCCCCGAACATCTGCAGCTGTGCCGTGTAGTCGGTATCCGCGTTGGCCACTTTGTGGCTGTAATACTGGGTCGTCCAGTCGACGCCTCCGCCCACCAACAGATCTCCGAAACCGGAGCCTCGGCGGCCGAGACGGGCATTGGCAAAACCGCCCACACTGGTCGTCGTGTAGGAACCCGTGTCGACCTGATTCCCGTCTGCGTCGTGCTGGGTGACGTCGCCCCACGCGATGTTTCCGCCGAATTCGACGTACGGATCGAACACGAACTGGAACGCGCCCCCGACCCCTTTCCGGGTTATCCCGCTCTTGTCGTCCACCCAGGCCGTACTGCCAGGCGCCTGAATCTGCGTCGAGGCTGTCACACTCTGGTACTCCGCCCCTGCCTTGAGTTTCAGCCACCCTAGGTCAAGGATAGCGCTGGGACGTCCGCCCCAGACGTTGTTGCCGCCACCAGCGGGGACGCCAGCAGCGCCCGCGGCTCCTGCGCCCGCAACGGCTGCGTCGTCGGTGCCAATCTCGCCCAGCAGTTCGAAGCGCAGAACGCTGAGCGGGTAGAAATGTAGCGCAGCGTAGCCCAACCCCCTGCCCTGCGGCCGGTCATGCAAGTAGGTCACTCCGTAGTACTCGGGCGCGGGGAGGAGGCCGGTCACAGTTTGCCGCGCGCCCTCTCGCTCCAAGGTGTATTGGTCGAGGCCCACGCCCGTGTGATAAATCTCCCATCCCTCAAAACGCCCGACCTTGAGATCCCAGACGCTCCACTGCCCTATGCGCAGCCAAAGGTCATCCGTGCCGACAGTCCCAGCAGCAGGACAAATTGTCGAGTCGGTCGTCTGACACTCGCTGCCGACCAGTTCGACCTGCGCCTGAATGAAGAACCGGCCGCTGACGTAAGCCGGTGTCAGACGCAGAACCGCGCGGCCCTGCTGCAGCAAGCTGACGGTCTTCGGCACAAGCGGGTTCTCGCTCGTGATTCGCTCGTACCCATTGTCGACCCACACCAAACCGGAGATACCAACCCCGGTCCTCGTCATGTAGGGAAACTGCAGGCCGTGATAGGACGGTTCGAGCCAAAGCGATCCGCCGTACAGGCCGCGCAGGGTGCCGGGGTACGCGCTCGGCCCAAGATGCTCGACGTACTGAAGTGGCGGCGGCGGGATCAGGGCGGGCATGGTTTCTTCTTCAGGCGGGGCCGGCGGCTCCGGCTGGGACGGTGCCGCCGAACTTCCGGCAACGGACGCGGCAGCGGGCGCAGGTGACGCGGCTGCTGGCGCGGCAGCGGGCGCAGGTTCTGGCGCGGGTTTGGTTTCTGGAGGAGGCGGCAGTGGGGTGGGGATCTGGGTCAGATCGCCCTTGGGTGGAGTCTCCCATGCTTGGCTTGCCGTGGAAGCCGGGGCGGGGACGACCGCCGTATCTGCCGTCTTGCTCTTCTTGGCACTAGACGAACTGGGCGCTGCCTTCTTTTTGGCCGCGACCGGCTTGCCCTTCTCCTTCTTGGCCGCTTCCACCACGGGGCTGAGCATCAGGGCAACCGCCGGCGCCAAGCACAGGACGAAGGACAACAGAACAGATCGCGGGCGTGTGCATGTCATAGGGATCCCATCCAATGCGAAAGCCATGTCTGGGTCAAGAGACTCCGGGGATAATCGCTTGCCGTATCGGGCTCGGGGTCAGCGCTGCCGGGCGATGGCTATGGCAAGCACGGGCGGGACAGCCAGCAACGCGACCATCACGCAGGCCGCGTCGAGGCCGAAGCCGGGAAGCGCAATCGCAGCGATGACCGGCGCGGCCAAGGCCGCACCCAACAGGTCCACGACGTAGATTGCCGCCGGTGTGGCACCCGCGACCAAGGCCGTGCGAAAGGCGATCCCTACGGCTGCGCCGGCCACCAGCGAAGCCACCAGCAGGACGGCCATCATCACGCCTGCCGGTGCCTGCGTCGAAATGCGGGAGAGCAGAGGCAGAAGCACCGGGACCACGAGGCCCAGGCAGAGCGCGCCCCACAGCCGAATCTTTGGGAACTCGCCAGCTCCCCAGGCAACAAGCGCCAACCCGGCCATGTTGGCGGCCAGGAGCGCGCCCAGCAGGTGATGCAGGACTCCCAGGGCAGACTGCGTGACGGCAAGAATCAGCACGGCCGAGGCCATGCTGGCAAAGCCCACCACGGACACGACCAGAAGAACTGGCACATGGGCTTTCCGACCGCGCGCAGCGAGGACAGCCAGCAGCACGAGCAGAACGGCCAGCCCCAGCTCCAGCGGCCAGAACCCAAGGCCAAGAGCCCGACGCAACAGCGCGGCGACGCGCCCGGGATCGGCACGACCAGAAACCAGCAGGTTGTGCAGGTACGCGGTGGGAAGACGATCGCTGCTTGCCGCGACCGCCACACCTCTGTACCGATTGGAGAGGGACTGCAGGCGTTCCTCGGGCATGAGCACGGCCAGGGAATACTCGTCCACGAAGGTGGCCGTTACCTTCCGTCGATCGAGGCGTCGCCCCAGCTCCTCGGGATCGCTGCTCAGAGGCGAATCGCTGGCCAAAAAGTAGTTGGTCGACAGCGGCGTCACCATGACGTGCTCGAACACGGAGCCCAGCGCCTTGTACACCGCACCGTTGCGCGCGACCAGTTCCGGACTGTAGTAGTTCTCGGCACCAGGCAGGGCAAAGGCCAGCACGCCTCCGGGCCGCAACGCACGCCGGGCCTCGGCAAAGCTCTCCCTGGTGAGCAGACGACTGGCGAGCAGGGTCGACGGCTCGGCGGTGCTCAAGATTACGACATCCCAGTTCCCTGCTCCTCGCCGCAGAAGATTGCGCACATCGCCCGTGAGCCTGTGCACGCGGGGATCGCTCAGTGCCTGGCGCGTGGCAAGGTCAGCGGCCTTTATCTCGATCTCGGCCAAACTCACCTCGGGCTCGGCCAGGGCCACCTCGACCACTGGATACTTGAGAATCTCGGGCAGAAGTCCGCCCAGCCCTCTCGCGACGAAGATCCACCGCGGCTCGCTCACCTGCAGCAGGGCCAGGTGCGCCAGCTCATCGGAAGATTGGGGTTCGGGCAGCACCAGGGCCAGATGGCCGTCCTCGTACAGGGCGCGCTGCCCGGCCCGACGAAGCACGGCCACATGACCGTGGCGGGTGTATGCGCTTGCCTCGATGGTTTCCCCTGGCCAACGCCATGCCAGGCTGCGCGCCTCGATGGCGCCCAACCCTCGCTGGCCCAGAACAGCGACGACGGCGAGCCCGACCACTGCGAGCATCCATACACGTCCGAGCAGCAAAGCCGCGGCCAGCACGACACCGATGCTCAGCCCTGCCGCAACCGCAAAGGGCTGCCAGGTTTCCACCAGCCAGGTCGCTGTCACGCCACCGGCAAGCCAGCCCGCTGCCTCGGCCAGGTAGGCGCGCGCCGGGGCCACGCCGGGCAGTCGGCAGGCCAAGGTGAAGCTGGCCCCACCCACCAGGCAGACCGGCGCCAGGGTCAGCAGCAGCCCGAGCACATGCTGATCGAGGGTGAGCAGCGCGCCCGGCGCCAGCGAAAAAATGCGCGGCAAGCCTCGCGCGGTCAGCAGCGCAGCGAAGAGCGCCGGGCCCAGCAAGAGTGCGCCGGCCACGAGAAACCAACGGGAAAGGCGGCTGGGAAGCAGCCCGGCCGCCGCACTGCCGGCCGCGGTCAGTACCAGCCATTGGCCCAAGGCCAGAGCGATGGCCAGTTCGTTGCCCTGTGAGGCTGCAAGCGCCTCGCGCAGCAATGTGGTCTGGCTGGTCGCGATGACCCAGCCAAGCAACGCGACGCTGGCGAGGGGTGAAACCCGGAAAAACATGGCGTTTGGACGCCTGAAACTTACCCGCAATCCGATTCTGGCGCTTGCGGCGGTAGATGATAAACAAGAGTCTCACAATGTCTCGCCGCAGTTCACTCCTTCCATTGCTCCTGGTTCCGCCGCTGCTGGCACTTCTGGCCAGCCCGATCCTGCGACATCAAGCCTGGGCGGAAACCGCAGGAACGCCCCTTGCGCGCCCGGCGGGCTACAGGCCGGAGAAGAAACTGGTGCGCATGTGGAATTCCAAGTGCGCGACTTGCCACGGCGAGGACGGCCGCGCCCGCACAGAGCAGGGCGAGGAAATGGGCATCGACGACATGACCAAGGCCGCCTACTGGAAAGATGTGACGGTCGAGCGCGCCCGCAAGTCGGTCCTCGAAGGCATCAAACGCACTGTCAACGGGAAAGAGCAAGAGATGAAGCCGTTTGGCGATCGCCTGACGCCGCAGCAGGTCGACGCCCTCAACCTTTACGCGGTTTCATTCTTCAAGAAGTAGCCCACAAGCCTGGTCGATCCCTGTAGAATTAAAGGATTAGGAGGCCGCGTCCAAGCAACCATGTCGACCCCAGGGGTAGGCGAGGATATCGAGGACATCTGCACCCGCTGCGGCGACACCTGGCACGTGGTGATGGCCAAGGTGGGCGATCGCGTGGCCAAGGTGGTGTGCAAACTCTGCGGCGGCCAGCATAACTATCGTGGCGACCAGGCAGCGGCCGCGCCGGCTAGCAGCGGGGCGAGCAGTTCCTGGGGCCGCTCTCGAAAACGGCGCATCACAAGGTCGAACCCAATCACGCCAGCGTCGACAGTGGTCTTTGACCCCAGCAAACCGCCTCGGGCCTATTCACCCAAGGAAGGCTTTCTACCTGGCGAGCGCGTGACCCACGCGACCTTCGGTATCGGCGTGGTCAGCGGCGTGCCCGGCCCGGGCAAGGTCGAGATTCATTTTCCCGGCGGTCTGCGCACCCTGGCCTGCGCCAAGGCGGTGTCAACCCTGGAGCGGCCGGTGGCGGCGATGGACGTGGCCTTGCCCGATCGCCCGCCTCTTCCCAAGCCACGCTCGGGTAATGGCACCGGCGCCTAGCGCTCCCAAAGGGCGTCACCTTGCCCTCGGCCCCGCCCCTCCAGCCAGGCGTCAGCGTTGTGGTGACAGTCGATGGGCTCGACCCCGACGGCGCAGGCGTGGCCGATGTGCCAACCAAAATAAGCCTGTTTCGCCTGCACGTGGCCGGCGCTCTGCCCGGCGAGCGCGTGCGGGCGCGCGTGGCGCATGTGTCGCCTCACGCGCGCGAGCAAGGCCAGGACGCGTGGGCCGATCTTGAGGAAGTCGCGAGTCCCTCGCCCGAGCGGGTGGCGCCGCCCTGCCCGGCCCACCAGCGCTGCGGCGCCTGCCCGCTCGCCATCTGGGCCTATCCCGCGCATCTGGAATGGAAACGCGGGTTGGTGGCCGCCGCACTGGCGACGCAGAAGGAACTGTCGCGTGGGGAGCCCGCCGGCTGTGCCGGCGGCGCACCATCGCGGGAAGGCATGGGAACCCTCCCAGGGTTCCCATATCAATGGGTCGACGTGCCGGTGGCGGCCTGCGTGCCGTCTCCACGCCCATTCGGCTATCGCGGCAACGCCAAGTGTGTCTTTGGACACGACCGCGACGGCAGACTGGTGCTGGGCGCCTACGCCCCGCGATCGCATGAGATCGTGGACATGTCTGGCTGCCCTATCGCCGAGCCGGCGCTGGCCGAGATCGCGGCGGGGCTGCTGGCCCTTCTGACCAAGCACGGGGTGGCGCCTTTCGATGAAATCCGTCGCACGGGACTTCTGCGCTACGCGATCTTGCGCGCCAATGCCGACGGCAAGGTGCTGGTCGCGCTGGTCACTGGCCGCAAGAACTGGCCCGGGGCGGAGGCTCTTGCGCGTGAGCTGGCAGCCACCTGTTCGGCCGTGCTGGGCGTGGTCCACAACATCAACAGTGCGAGCGGGAACACCCTCTTGGGCGAATCCGAGCGCACCTTGTTCGGCTCTGCCACCATCGAAGACACCATCGGCTCGGCGCGAGTGCGCCTGGGGCCGCGCTCGTTTGCTCAGGCCAATCGTTTGGTGGCAGGCCGCGTCTACCAAGACATCGTGGACGCTGCCGCGCGCCTGGGATCGATCGATCGTGTGGTCGACGCCTACGCCGGCGCTGGCGGCATTGCCTTGGCGCTGGAACCGCTGGCGCGCGAACTGGTGGCCATCGAGGAGAATTCAGCGGCCTGCGCGACGGCACAGGCTTTTCTCGCGGAACGCGGGCCGGGTGATCCCGGGGCACGCGTTCGCTTCGTGACCGGCGACGTGGCGGACCGTCTCGGGCACGTGGGCAAGGCGGATCTGGTGGTGCTCAATCCGCCGCGCAAGGGCTGTGCCCCGGTGGTTCTGGCCGCCGTGGCGCAGATGCACCCGCGGCTGGTTGCCTACCTGAGCTGCAACCCCGCTTCCCTGGCGCGCGATCTGGCAGCCCTGGTGCGCCTGGGTCTGCGCACCCTCAGCGTCACTCCGTACGACATGCTGGCACAGACTCCCCATGTCGAGGCTCTGGCCCTGGTCGTGAGCGGATAGTCAGGATCAGCACGCCCACCACGAGGAGTGCGGCCGCACCATACTGGCCGGGGGTGAAATGGAAGTAGCGCACGTCCCCAAAACGCAGGAAATCGAGCAAAAAGCGCACCGGCGCGTACAGCACAGCCAGCAAGCCGAAGAAGAAACCCGGTGCGCGGGCACGCCGACGGCCTAGCCAAAGAAAGAGCAGCGCAACCGGCAGGGTGTAGAGCGCCTCGTCCAGCCCCAAATTGTGGCGGACGACGCCGTCGCTGTAGCGCTCGGCCAGGAAGAAGCTGGTGGCCGAGCCGGGATGGTCGAAGGCGAGAAAGCAACCCGTGCGACCGAAGAACCATGAGGTGGGGAATGCGCAGGCGACCAGATCCAGGTACGGCCACTTCTGCAACCCCAGGCGTTCGCGGCACACGAAGAACGCGGCAGCCACGATCGCGCCCAAGAACCCGCCGAAGGAACTCAGGCCTTCCCAGAAGCGCAGCAGGCTCCAGGGGTTCGCCAGGGTATCGGCCGGAAAGTAGACCAATCGATCGATGAGGTGCGCGCTGGCGAAGCCGCCGAGCAGGATCCAGATGGTCAGCCGTTCGGCGGTAATCGGATCCAGGCCCCAGACTGCGGCTCGATGCCGAATCAGGCGCATCCCGATCAGGATGCCCGCCGCCACCAGCACGCCGAATGCGTGAAGACTGATGGGGCCGAGCGAGAGGCTGGGCTGTTCAAAATACGGAATCATGGTTTTCCCGCGTTCACTTTCGCGTGGGGAGCCGGCGAGCTTTGCTCGCCGCGTACCATCGCGGGAGGGTTGGCGAGGCCGAGCGAAGCGAGCGAAGTGGTGGTGGCGGGTGGGGGGCCGAAGGGCGGAGCGGACCCTCCCAGGGTCCCCATTACAAAGTATCTACGCGTCCATTCCGCCATGGCGATGCCGGCAGCCACGGTGACCGGGAACGAGTTGTTGATGCCATACATGGGGATGGCCACGATGTCATCGACCTGGGCGAGCAGTTCCTCTGACACGCCGCTGGTTTCGCTGCCAAACACCATCACGCACGCCTCGGGCAATTCCGCGCGCCACAGGTCCACGCGCGCGTGCTCGCGCTCGAAGGCGACCAGGGGCAGCTTGCGCTCGCGCGCCCACGCCACCAGCGCCTGCTCGTCGGGAAGCTTGACCAAATTCTCGTAGCGCTGCATGCCCATGGCTGCGCGCTCGTAGTAGGGCTCGTCTCCCACCAGCAAGATTTCCTGGACCAGAAACGAGTGGGCCACCCGGATGATGGCGCCCACATTGAAGGGATTGCGAAAACGCAGGATGGCGATGCGCAGAGGACGGCGCAGGGTCTCCAGACTGGCCCTCACCTCGTCAAGCGGAAGCTCGAATCCAGGGACTTTGGCCACGGTGGCGCAAGGGTAGCACCACCGCATGCCATTCGCCTGGCAGTGCCGACGCTCCCTCTACCGCGGCACCTGCACTTTGATGGTGGGAACGTTCCTGGGAACGCGCATTCTCCCAGGACCCCAGATGAAAGCCGCGGCGATGGCCAGCGCCATCGCGGCCAGGACGATGACCCAGAACCACTTCGATCGAGTGATGGGCTCGACCGCCTGCCGCTTCTGCACCATCAGGCCCAGCGTCGCCTTGGTCAGAATCTCGGCCTGCATCTTGCTGGCCATGGCATCGCCGGGAAAGCGGTCCAGCCGATCGCGATAGCAACGCCCGGCCGCAGGCAGCAGGTTGGATTGCAGACAGTACTTCGCGAACTCCTCGTGGCGGCTTTCGTCCTGCCAGCGGGCTTCCACCTGCTGCCACAGCTCTTGCCCCTGCGGCGTCAGATGCGCGCGGGGGTCAGCCAGGCTGGGTCTCCACAGCGCAAACCGGAGGCCGCAACGCGGGCAGGCCGTGGCGTCGCTGGCGCGCTTGTGCCCGCACTTGGGACAGGTTCCCTTGCCGCTGCTGCTGGTATCGCTCTCGCTCATGGTCGGTTTTGCTGCAACACCTGGCTCGGCCCGCCAGCCGGAGCGCCCAAGCTGGCGCGCAGCGGGACAGGCATGAATATTATGGCGAAGGTCACAAAAACCAGCCAGAAAAGCCCGGCTCGGCTGGCCGGCAAGGGTCGATCGTCGACGGGCGGATGGTCAATGCCGCCCGACAGGCGACGCAAGAGCGCGAGCAGCACGAACCACATCAGCCAGGGCATGCCGGCCGCCGTCGCGATGTTGACGGCCGAGACCGGCAGGGCCCCACCCAGCCGCACCAGCTCGGCCACGACGTCCGAGTAGACCGCGACAGCGACCCCCAGCGCGAAAACCGGCAGCAGGTTCTGCAGGATGCGCGAAGCCCGGCCGTAGCGATTGCCAAAGAACGCGATGGCCACGTGGCCGCCGTCGAGCTGGCCCACGGGCAAAAGGTTGAGCATGGTGACCAGCAGTCCGGCCCACCCGGCCATGGCGGTCGGGTGCAACATCACGTCGCTCCCGCCGCCGGGCAGCCAGGCGCCGTGGATCGCGCGCTTGAGAACCGCATACAGGATGGAGTTGCCCTCCTGGACGCCGACCCCGACCAGGGGCTGCACCGGCGAGATGGAAAGGCCGTAGACGAGCACCGGGATGGCCACGGCCAGTCCGGCCAGCGGCCCGGCGGCGCCGATGTCGATGAGCTTGCGCCGGTCGGAGGTTCTCGACTGCAGGATCACCGCACCCATGGTCCCGAACAGCCCGATGCCCGGCCACAGTGGTACGAAGTACGGCAGCGACGCCGGCACGTGATGCCAGCGAGCCGCCAGATAGTGACCCATCTCATGACAGAGCAGGATCGCCATCAGGGGCACCGAGAACGAGAGCCCGTCGGCAAGCGGGAACATGCTGGCAAAGCCATGGCGTTCCAGCGCGCCCTGCATGGTGGTGGTCAGCAGCGTCGCCAGGAAGAGCGCGAGGTTCAAGAAAGGCATTCGGTTACTCCTCGCGCCGCTGCATCGCTGCCATCATCTCCTGAAAAGCGCGCCGACGGGGATAGGCATCTTCACCCAGCAGGCCGGCCAGCCTGTCGAGCGCCGCACGCGCCTCTTCGCCGGTCACACTGGGCACTTCGACCTGCACCCGCACATGCGCGTCGCCGCGGCCACCGCCGGTGGCCGGCAGCCCCTTGCCGCGCACGCGAAACACGCTGCCCGGCTGTGTGCCGGCCGGGATCTTCATGCGCACGCGCGCGTCGAGCAGCGGCACCTCGATCTCGGTGCCCAGGGCTGCCTCGTCCATGCGCACCGGAACTTCGACCTCCAGAACATCGCCCTGCTGGCGATAGAAGGGATGCGGACGTACCCGCACAATCACGTGCAAGTCGCCCGCCGGCCCCCCACGCCGGCCGGGCGAGCCCTCGCCCGCTACCCGTTGCGTGCTGCCGGCCTGGGATCCGGGCGGTATGCGCACCACGTACTCGCGCTCGCGCTCGCACAGGCCGGTGCCCGAGCAGGGCTTGCAGCGCACGCGCGGGATCTGCCCCGAGCCGCCGCAGGCCAGGCAGTCGCGCCGGGAAGAGAAGAAGCCGGCCTTGAGCCGCGTGTATCCCTGCCCGGCACAGCGCGCGCAGGCTTGCAGGCCCGCCGCCCCGCCTTGGGCGCCGGTGCCGCTGCAGTCCCGACAGTCCTCGCCGCGCACGAAGCGAATTGACTGCTGGCACCCCAGCGCGGCCTGTTCGAAATCCAGCTCCAAGGTGTAGCGCAGGTCTTGCCCGGCGGCCCGTTTGCGGCCCAGCCCGAACAGGTCGCCGAAGATGGCGTCGAAGAAGTCGGTGACCTTGGCTAGATCGGCGCTGTCCCCGAAGGGCAGATCGCCGGGCACATCGCCCAGCCGATCGTAGCGCGCCCGTTTCTCCTCGTCGCCCAACACCGCATAGGCCAGCGAGACTTCCTTGAAGCGCTCCTCGGCCGAAACCTGGCCCGGGTTGCGGTCGGGATGGAACTGCAAGGCCAGCTTGCGATAGGCCGCCTTGATCTCGGCCGCGGGTGCGTCGCGGGCCACACCCAAGGTCTTGTAGTGATCGTGCGCCACGGCGGGCTACGAAGATTTCTCGGGCTCTGGCTCGGGCACGCTCCCGCCCTGCAGCGCCACGAACAGCATGTGGGCCTCGGTTTCCAGCTTGGAAAGAACCGCGCGCGCGCGCGGGACGTCGCCCGCGAACATCTCGAAGGTGTGCTTGCACTCGTCGAGCGCCGTCTGCAGTCGTCCCCTGGCGTCCGGGTCCAGCTTGTCGCCGAATTCCTCCAAGGTGCGCTCGGTGCCGTAGATGAGCGTGTCGGCGCCGTTGCACAGATCGGCCCACTCCTTCTTGGCCTGGTCCACCTGGCGACTGGCGTCGGAATCGGCGATGAAGGCGTTGATCTCGGCCTCGGAAAGGCCCGAGGTCGGCTGCACCACGACGGTCTGACTCTTGCCCGTGCCCATGTCCTTGGCCGAAACGCTGACCATGCCGTTGGAATCGATGTCGAACGATACCTCGATCTGGGGCGCGCCCCGCGGCGCCGGCGGGATGCCGGTCAGTTGAAAGTGAGCCAGGCTCTTGTTGTCCTCGGCCATCTTGCGCTCGCCTTGCAGAACGTGCACGTTGACGTAGGGCTGGTTGTCCACCGCGGTGGAAAACGCACGCGCGCGCCGCACCGGGATGGAGGTGTTGCGCGGGATGATGGGCGTGAACACGCCGCCCGCCGTCTCGACGCCCAGGGAAAGCGGGGTCACGTCGAGCAGCAACACGTCCTGCTGCTCGCCCGAGAGCACCGCACCCTGCAGGGCCGCGCCCACCGCCACCGCTTCGTCGGGATTCACCGCGCGCGACGGCTTCTTGCCGAAGAAGTTCGACACCAGCTCCTGCACGCGCGGCATGCGCGTCTGGCCGCCCACCAGGATGACCTCGTCGACGTCGGCGACCGCCCAGCCCGCATCCTTGAGCACCTGCTCGATGGGAGAAATGGTCCGGGCCAGCAGATCCTCGCACATCTCTTCCAGCTTGCCGCGCGTGATCGAGGTGATGAGATGCTTGGGTCCGTCGGCGCCCGCCGCGATGAACGGCAGGTTGACCTCGGTGTCCAGGCTGGTGGACAGCTCGTGCTTGGCCCGCTCGGCGGCCTCGCGCAAGCGCTGCAGGGCCATGCGCTCGCCCCGCAAATCGATGCCCGTCTCGGCCTGGAACCCGTCAGCCAGGAAACCCACGATCCGCGCATCGATGTCTTCGCCGCCCAGAAAGCCGTCGCCGCTCGATGCCTTGACCTGGTACACGCCCTCGTGCAGGTGCAAGAGCGAGATATCGAAGGTGCCGCCGCCCAGATCGTAGACCGCAAGCTTGGCGTCGGACACCAGACTCAGGCGACCGAAGGCCAGCGCCGCGGCGGTGGGCTCGTTGATGATTCGCCTGACGTTGAGGCCCGCGATGCGACCCGCGTCCTTGGTGGCCTGGCGCTGGCTGTCGCCGAAGTAGGCGGGCACGGTGATGACCGCGTCGGTGACCGGCTCGCCCAGATACTCCTCGGCGGTCTTCCGCATCTTGTCCAGAACGAAGGCCGAAAGCTGCGCGGGCGGATATTCCTTGCCCTTGACCTGCACCCACGCGTCGCCGTTGGCCGCGGCCACCACTTCATAGGTCGAGGACTTGGCGTGACGTTCGACCTCCGGATCGGCGCGCTTGCGCCCCATCAGGCGCTTGACCGCCGACACCGTGCACTCGGCGTTGGTGACCGCCTGGCGCTTCGCGATCTGGCCGACCAGGGGCTCGCCCTCGTTCGCCAGCGCGATCACCGAGGGCGTGGTGCGCGAGCCCTCGCTGTTGGGGATGACCAGTGGCTCCATCCCCTCCAGCACGGCCACGCAGGAGTTGGTCGTTCCGAGATCGATTCCGATGATGCGGCTCACGAGGGCTTGTCTCCCTTGTCAGGCGTCTCGTCATCGCCGGTCACGTCGATCTCCACTCCACCCGCCGACGGCCCAGCCGCCTGCGCTTGTTTCGCATCCGACTTACCGGTTTCCGCTGGCGGCGCGGGCGGCGCAGCGGCGACCACCACGATGGCCGGGCGAAGCAGCCGCTCACCCATGCGATAGCCTTTCTGCAGCTCGTGCAGCACCGTGCCGGGCATGGCCTCGCTGCTGGGTGCCTGCGAGATCGCATCGTGCACGCGCGGATCGAAGGGCTGGCCTTTGGCGTCGATGGCCGTCACCGAATAGCGTTCCAGCTTCGACTTGAACAGGCGCAAGACCAGCTCGACTCCGTCCTGCACCGACTTGACGTCGGTTTCGCCACCTTCCTTCCACGAGGCGATGGCGCGTTCCAAGTTGTCCGCGATCTCCAAGAATTCGCGCAGCACCGTCTCGCGTGCCTTGACGTCGTGCTCGGCCATGTCCTTGCGCACGCGCTTCTTGTAGTTGTCGAATTCGGCCGCGATGCGGAGCATGCGGTCCCTGAACTCGGCCTTCTCGGCTTCCAGGGTGGCCACCCGTTGCTCCGGCGTCGGTTCCGCGGGCGCCGGCGCGGCGGCGACCGTCGGGATCTCGGCTGCCGGCGGTGTGGTTTCGAAGGCGGGATTCTCTTCGGACTCGTCGTGTTCGCTCATGGCAAGCAAATTCGCGGGCGGAACGCAGCCGCGCGCTCCTTTCAGGGCCTGGGAAGCACCTCGGTAATCACGTCGGCTGTGAAGTCTACCAGAGGGATGACCTTGGAATAACTCATTCGCGACGGACCGATCACCCCGATGGTTCCCAGCGGCCGGTCCTCGCCGCCGTAGCTCGCGGCCACCACCGAGATCTCGGTCAAGTCCGCCAGGTTGGCCTCCGCGCCGATGAACACGCAGATGCCAGGCGCATTGAGCGTGCGTTCCAGCAGCTTGACGATCTGATCTTTCTCTTCCAGCGTGCGCAGCACGCGGCGAGCCCGATCCAAATCCGCCGCCGCCGACAGGAGATTCGACTGTCCATCGAGCAGAATGTCCGCCCCCGGCTCGGCCGCGGGAGCCGCCGCCATGGCCAGATCGAGCGCCTGCGCCAGCACGGGATCGCTGACCGAGCGCTCGCGTTCCTTCTCGATCTCGCGCACCAGCCGCACGCGCATCTGGTCCAGGGTCAAGCCCGACACCAAGCTGTTGAGATAGTTGTTGATGCGCTCGAGATCGCCGGGCGAGAGCGAGAAATCGATGGGGATGAGCTTGTTCTGAATCTGGCCGCTTTGCGAGGCGATGACGGCCAGCAAATGGTCGCCGCGCAGACGCACGAACTCGAGGTGCGACACCGCATCCGATTCGGGACGCGGCGCCTGCACGACCACGGCCAGGTGCGAAAGATCGCGCAGCACGCGCGCCACCCTTTGCATGATGTCTTGCGGGTCCGCGACCGGCCCCAGCCGCTCACGGATCTCCACCTGTTCCGGCGCAGATAGGCTGCGCACGCGCAAGAGCGTGTCCACGTAGTAACGCAGGCCGCGATCGGTGGGGATGCGCCCCGCCGAGGTGTGCAGGTGGTGCAGCATGCCCAGATCTTCCAACTCGCCCATCACCGTGCGCACCGTGGCCGGGGAAGCCGCCAACCGGTAGCGATGCGCAACCGTCTCAGACCCCACCGCCTCGCCGGTGGCCAGGTATTCGGACACCACGGCGTGCAGGACCTTCTTCGCACGTGCGCCAATGTCGCTCACGCTTACTATCTAACTCGGAAACCGAGCCGCAGCCAAGCGTCGGACTAGATTCCAAGCCACAGGCGGGTGGCGACCTCGTCGGCAAACAGGAAGCCCGCGACGGTGAGGCGCAGGCGATCGGGCGCGACCGACAACCAGCCCGCGTCCACGCACTTCTGGGCTGCGGCGGCGCGTTCGGGAGACGACAGCGGATCGCGGCCGTGGCGACGCGCGTGCGCCGCCCGATCCACACCGTCGCAGGTTCGCAGTCCCAGCCACAACCCCTCGTTTTCCAGGTCCTCGACTGTGCGGTGTTCGATTTTGGCCGGCAATGGGTTCCCTTTCCCGGCCGCTGCCGAGCGCAGATAGGTTGCAAGCGCGCGCGGGTTGGAGAAGCGCCAGCCGGTGCCGTCGATGAGTGGCCGGAATGACGACGCGGATGCGCCCACACCCAGGTAAGCTCCGCCGGTCCAGTAGAGCGTGTTGTGAACCGCACGCCGGCCGGGACGCGCATAGGACGAAATCTCATAATGCTCGAAGCCCGCGGCCTGCAGCATCTCGTGCGCCGTCACGTACATCGCCGCCACGGCCTCCTCGTCGGGCCGGTGCAGCTTGCCCGCGCGCTCGCGGGCGCCAAACGGCGTGCCGCGCTCGACGGTCAGGACGTAGGCGGTGATGTGCTCGGGCGAAAGCGCTACCAGGGCGTCGAGCGAATGGCGCCAGTCATCCATGGTCTGGCCGGGAAGCCCGAACATCAAATCCGCGCACAGGTTTTCGATGCCCGCGCTGCGCACGGCGTGGACCGCCGCCGCAATAGCGGCCACGCTGTGCTGCCGGCCGATGGCGGCCAGCAAATGATCCTGGAAGGCCTGCATCCCGAGCGACACCCGGTTCACCCCTGCCGCACGCAGGCCCACCGCATCCTCCGCCGTCATCTCGCCGGGGTTCGCCTCGACCGTGATTTCCAGCGGCCCGATCGCAGCGAAGAGCCTGCGCGTGGTCTCGATCGCGCGCCCCATGGCCTCGGGCCGCCACAGGCCGGGCGTGCCGCCGCCGAAGTAGATCGAACACAAGTTCGACGCGTCCTTGCCGCGAAACCAGCCCGCACGCGCCGCAAGCTCGGCCACGACCGCTTCCGCGTACTCGTCGTGCGGGATCGGCTCGCGCACCGCCGTGGCGAAATCGCAGTAGGGACAGCGCGCCCGACAGAAAGGGACGTGGACGTACACACCCAGCGGGCGGGTGGTATCCACAAAGCCGGTTCCTGCATCGGCAGGGGTCATGGACGATGGGCTCGCGCAGGTTCGACGCGAACGTCTTCGGTTCTCCTCATGGTGATCCCCAGGTCAATACTTGCATAGCGCGACTCTTTCCGCGCTACCATCGTAGGGCCGCATGAGGCTCGACCATCACTCTTGGGACACGACGAGGGCGCCGTAGCACGATGCGGGTCGTCTTCTTTCTACAAGGCCAGCGCGTCCCGGCGGCGCGCTTTCGTGGGATGGCGGTGGCGCAGGCTCTGGGCGCGGCGGGGATGGATTGCAGCCTGTGCATTCCGGTGCCCAGCGTGTACGGCGACTGGCTGCCTCGCTTTCCCACCGGTCCGTGGCGTCGCTTGCTGGTGCCATGGGTTGCCCTCGTCAGGCTGGCACAGCTTCGCGATTTGCGACCCGGCGACGTGGTTTTCTTCCAACGCCCCATGATCGAGTTACCCACCGTCCTCCTGGAAAGACTGGCGGCGCGTGGGCGCAGGTCGCTGTTCGATTTCGACGACGCCATATTCTTGAACTGGGGCGGGCGCGAGAAGCTGCGCCGCACGGTCGCGCTGGTGGACCACGTGGTGGCGGGCAATCGCTTCCTCGCCGAAGCCGCGCGAGCACCAGAGAAGACCACCATCATCCCCACCGCCGTGGACACCAACCGCTGGGCCATGATGCCGACACGGGACGCGCGTGGCCGTGAAGTCGTCGTGGGCTGGACCGGGCTGTCGTGTAACTACCGGCATCTGGCCCTGGCCCGCGCCCCCATTGCGCGCGCCCTGCGCCGCACGGGCGCCAGGTTCATGGTGATCTCCGACCGGCCACCGCCCCGGGAGTTGGCCGACCTGATGCCCGCGTTCGTGCCCTGGCGAGCGGAAAGCGAAATCGAGGATCTGGCCCGTCTCGACGTGGGCGTGATGCCGCTGCCCGACGGCCTTCACGAACGGGGCAAGTGCGCGTTCAAGCTTATCCAGTACATGGCCTTGGGCCGGCCAGGGTTGGCCTCACCGGTGGGTGTCAACTGCGAAGTGGTTACCGACGGCAGTGACGGCTTTCTGCCCCGTACCGATGCCGATTGGGAGGAGCAACTCGTGCGGCTCATCGAGAATCCCGACTTGCGCGTTCAGGTGGGCGGCCACGCGCGCCAGCGGGTGGAGGCGGCATACTCTGTCGCGGCCGTGGCACCACGCTACCTAGAAGTTGTCAACCGCGTTGCTTCGGCCATTTGACGGCACGCACGTCATCGCTCGCAAGGTCTATCCCGGGGCTGCTGCAACTACTTCGGAGTCAGCGGCACCTTCAAAAGCTTATGGTGTACAATGGGTCTCGCAATTCGGTCGATCATGAGACGTTGTTCGATGCTGGATGCTCCGTGTGGACTTGCTTTGGCAGGCCGGCGCCTCTCCGTCGGACTTTCGTTGATTCTCACCTTGAGCGCGTGTTCGGGCAGTGACTCGGAGGGCACGGGGGCTGACGCGGGTGCCAGCACTGGCGGAACCGGGCCAATGACGAGCGCCGGCGCTGGTGCAGGGATGGGTGGAAGCACGTTAGGGGGAAACACCGGAGCCGGCGGAGTAGCAAGCGCCGGTGCAACGACGACGGCCGGCGGAACCACCGTCGCAGGCGGCCAGGTGAGCACAGGGGGAAGGCCGGGCGGCTCCCGGTCTACAGGCAGCGTTACGATCACCGGCGGAACTACGTCCACCGGAGGAGACTCGAACGCGGGTGGCACGGTGAGCACGGGCGGGACCATGACCACCGGCGGTGCGAGAACCACCGGCGGTGCGTCCAGCGCGGGCGGCACGCCAGGGGGCTCGCAAGCTAGCGGTGGAGCCGTGGGCGCGGGCGGCTCCAGTGCCACAGCCGGTACCACGAGCGCCGCCGGCTCCACGGCATCCGCTGGGACCGCCGGCAGTGGGGGTGCCGCGGGGGCTGGCGGTGTCCCTGGGACGAGTTCGGGCTGCCCAGGGGCTGACGCGGCGGAATTCGCCTTGGTACAGGCTTGGCTGAACAACACCATCGCCGTGGGTGCATTGCCCAATTATGCGTACAGCAACATAAAAACGAATTTCCCTGCGGGCGCGGCGTTCGACAAGCTCGCCTGTTCCATTGCCATGAGCTGCGTGGAATTCGCCCCGATGGAGACCGACTGGCTCCGCAAGTGCGAGGCGGTCGTCACGTCGGCAATTGTGGCCGAGAGTTCGTACAATCCCAATTCAGTCGTCACTGACTCCTATGCCACGCGTGCCCTCACTGGCGCAACCGCCAATGATCCCACTGTGGGCCTGCTGCAAGTTCGCTTCAGTTCCACCATGCACGACTTCAATTACAATGGACCAATGGCCAAGATGGCCGCCCTTGGTTGCACCTGGCCCCCGGAGTTGCAGACCCAGCCGGACACTACCAACTTCTGGGCCACGGAGGGCGGCACCACTTACCTCAGTTTCATGCAGGATGTGGCGTGCAACATCGGGTCTGCCGCCTGGTACTACTTCTACAATGCCACGGGCAACGGTGGCGCCAGCGCGGTGTGGATATCCAACTACTGTGCAGGCCAAGGCATCGCCGGAACCATGGTGACGGGCCTGCTGTCACACCTGGAGGGAGGCAATTACCCGCGGCCAGCCGACCCCAACAACCCATATCCCTGGGGTATCGAATGCTGCTCGTGCGGCAATCCGTCGGGCTGCACCTGCACCGGGTGCACCGGCCGCTTTGCCGCTTTCATGGGAATCGGAACGACAGCCTCTCGCCCCACTCCGGACCCGTTCCAGGAAGTGCTGAGCCCTGAGCCCACCAAGTACTGCAAGTGAGCCCGGCGAAGCTCCGCCCTCCCCTTCTCGCCTCCGCGGATCCATGATTGTCTGGGCTCGATGATCGTCTACCTCGACAACGCTGCTTCCACTGCGCCGCTGCCCGAAGTCCTGATGGCAGTGACCCGCGCGATGACGGAACTGTACGCCAACCCGTCCTCGGCGCACGGTCTGGGCGCGGCGGCGGCGCGCGCGCGGGAACAGGCGCGTGGCGAGGTGGCGACGCTGCTGCGTGCCCAGCCCTCGGAGATCGTGTTCACCAGCGGCGGAAGCGAGGCCAATGCCCTGGGCCTGCTGGGCGCGGCGGCCCTGGCGCGGGAGCGTCACATGGTGGTCAGCGCCATCGAGCACCCGGCGGTCCTGCGTTCCGCCGAAGGCCTGGTCAGCAAGGGCTGGCAGCTCAGCAAGGTCGCACCTGCGCCCGACGGTCGCGTGACCGTGGAGTCAGTGCTGGCCCGCCTGCGGCCCGACACCGCGGTGCTGGCCGTGATGCTGGCCAACAACGAGATCGGCACCTTGCAGCCAGTGGCCGAGATCGGCCGCGCCCTGCGTGCTGCGGGCCGCAAGCTGCACTTTCACGTCGATGCCGTGCAATTTGCCGGCCTCGTTCCCATCGACGTCACCACACTGGGCGCTGATTCGCTTGCCATTTCGGGGCACAAGCTGCACGGACCCAAGGGCACGGGCGCCCTCTGGCTGCGCAAGGGCGCGCGCGTGGCGCCCTTGTGGGACGGCGGCCGGCAGGAGAACGGCCTGCGCTCGGGAACCGAAAACCTGCCGGGCTGGGTCGGTCTCGGGTGTGCAGCGACCCTGTGCCAGCAAGACCCGCGAGCCGGTGACGAGGTGGCCGTCCTGCGCGACCGCCTGGAATCACTGGTCGTGCAAGCGATTCCCCGGTCCAGGACCACGGTGCCCGCGGCTACCCCGCGCGCGCCGCACATTGCCAGCCTCTTGTTGCCGGGCCTGCCAGCCGAACCACTGCTGCACGCCCTGGAAGCGCAAGGCGTGTACGCCTCGGCCGGCGCGGCTTGCTCCACCCGCACGCGCGGGCCCAGCCACGTGCTGGCAGCCATCGGGGTCCGCGTGCAGGACGCGGTTCTGCGCTTCTCGCTGTCGCGCCTGACCACGGAAGCCGATGTGGAAGCTGCGGCGCGTGCCCTGCGCGAGGCAGTGGACGAGATCGCATCCGTGGTAGAGGTTCGGCGTCGAGACACGAAACCATGACCACGATCCTCTGCCGCTACGGCGAGCTGTTCCTCAAGGGCGGCAACCGCCACATCTTTCTCCGGGCGCTGGCCAACAACGTGCGGGCGGCAGTTCGCGACTTGCCCGAGATCAAGGTTTCTGCTCCCCATGGTCGCGTGGTCGTCTACGTGGCCGACCAGGCGCGCGCCGAGGCCTGCAGCCGTCTGGAGCGCGTGTTCGGCCTGGTGTCGATTTCTCCCGTCGCCAGCGTGGCGGCCGACATCGACGCGATCTGTGCCGCGGCCGTGGTCGAGGCGCAAGCCGCGGTCGAGCGCAACCCGGATTTACGCCGCAGCTTCAAGATCGAACCGCACCGATCCAACAAGCAGTTTCCCCTGCAGTCGCACGAGATCGCCTGCCGCGCCGGCGACGCCGTGTCGGCAGCCACCGGAATTCCTGTCGACGTGCACGACCCGGCTCTGCGCGTGGGCATCGAGATCTCGACCCAGGCCACGCATGTCTTTGCTGAGCGCAGGCCGGCGCCTGGCGGTTTGCCGGCGGGAGTCTCGGGACGCGCCGTGCTCCTACTTTCGGGCGGCATCGATTCTCCGGTGGCCGGATGGCTGGCGGCCAAGCGCGGCCTGGCGCAGGAGGCGCTCACCTTCCATTCGCCGCCGTTCACCGGTGACAAGGCGAAGGACAAAGTCGTCGCCCTGGCCCGCCAACTAAGCCGCTGGCAAGCCGTCTCGACCCTGTGGGTTGCGGGCTTCACCGAGGCGCAGAAACGCCTGCGCGCCGCGGGCCGTCCTGAACTGGCGGTGGTGCTGTACCGGCGCATGATGGTCCGGGTAGCCGATCTTCTATGCGAGCGCGCGGGCTGCCACGCCATCGTCACCGGAGAAAATTTGGGACAGGTCGCCAGTCAGACCTTGACCAACATGCGCAACATCGAGGTCGTGGCCCAACACCTCATCCTGCGGCCGCTTCTCACCTACGACAAAGTGGAAACCACGGCGCTGGCGCGGCGGATCGGAACCTACGACATCTCCGCCCTGCCCTTTGAAGACTGCTGCTCGCTCTTCGTGCCCGCCCACCCGGCGACTGCGGCCAGGCTTTCCGACGTCGAACGCGCAGAGGCGACGCTGGAGGTGGCCAAGGAAGCGGCCGACATCGCGGAGCAGGCCGAGCGCATCGTGCTGTGAGTAGCGCTACGGGCAAGCAGTGACGGTGGGCGGGACGGCCGATCGCGCGCTATAGTTGGACTCGATGGCCCTGTCACAGAAGCTCCAGACCCTGCGCGACCTGATCGCCGCCCATGAATCGGCTCTGGTCTGCTTCTCGGGTGGGGTGGATTCGACGCTACTTCTGCGCGTGGCTCATGACGTGCTCGGGGACCGCTGCACGGCGCTCATCGCGCTTTCGCCCACCATGGCCCACAGCGAGCAGCGGGCCGCGCTCGATCTGGCGCGCGGCATGGGCGTGCGCTGCGAAACGGTCGAGTCGCACGAGCTTCTGCGTCCCGAATTCCAGTCCAATCCCGAGGATCGCTGCTACTACTGCAAGTCGGAATTGCTCACCATCGCGGCCCCGGTGGCCCAGCGTCTCGGTTGCAAGTCCATCCTGCTCGGCACCAACGTCGACGATCTGGGCGACTACCGACCCGGGCTACAGGCCGCCAAGGATCACGGCGCCTGTCACCCGCTGCTCGACGCCGGGCTGAACAAGCAAGAGATCCGCGAGCTGTCGAAGGAGCTGGGGCTCGCCACCTGGGACAAGCCGCAGCTCGCCTGCCTGTCGTCGCGTTTTCCCTACGGCACCACCATCACCACCGAGCGCCTGCAGCAGGTGGACGCCTTCGAGGAAGGGTTGCGCGCACTGGGCTTCCGGCAACTGCGGGTGCGCTTCCACAACGAGGTCGCGCGCGTGGAGGTCGAGCCGGACGCCATGGCGCGCGCACTGGAGTTGCGCGAGACCATCGTGAAGCTGGGCCGCAAGCTCGGGTTCACCTTCGTGTCGTTGGACCTGGCCGGGTTCGCCTCGGGTTCGCTCAATCAGCTCATCGGCATCCGCCCGCGCGCCAGCGCCGCGAAGTAGTATCGCTACGCCATCAACCAGGCCAGCGCCGTCGGGGAGTCGATGATCCGAACCGGCGAGTCGACAAAGCCTTCGGGATCATCTTGGGGAAATCCAGCGCCTTGTCGTACTTGGGCATGAACGCCTTGAGCGCATGTTGAGCTTCGTGGCGATGGATCCGCTCGTTCTGGTCTTGGAAGTGAAGGAGCGCCCACAGCTCAATGCACGGGTTGGACAAGGCCACCTGCACACGCGATTTCTTGGCCAGCTCCAGTGCCTCGGTACTCCGGCTCGGTGACCTTCCCTTCGCACACCACAAGAATGCGGTGCTTGGGATCGCGTTTGGCCAGCTTGCGACCAATGTCCCGAATCCGGTCCCGAAATCGCCGCTCCATCTACGTGGGGTCGCTTTCGTTCTTCCTGGCTAGGTCCAGCGATCCGATGAACGGGATGGCGCCATAGCGGCCCTGCAAATACCCCCGTTGCAGGTTTTCCGTGGGTCGCGGTTTGAAGTCCGTGAGCGGGTACAGATGGGTTGCGCCGTCGCGATCCTTCTCGGTCAGCCAGACCTGATCGCGGCGCAACGGCGGAGGATCGCTCAGCAGGTTGCCAAGCAGGGTCGATTCATGCGTGTTGAATAGGAGCTGCGCGCCTCGGGGATTATTGGCGTGGTCCTGGAAGAGCTGAACGATCGCCAGGGCCAGGGTGGGGTGCAACGAATTCAGCTCGTCGACGGCCAGCAAGCCCCCTTCTTCGAGAATGTGCAGCAGGTGGGGCAAGATACTCACCAGCACCTGTGTGCCGGCCGATTCTTGTTCCAGCTTAAACCAGACACGGCCGAGGTCCGATTTGCTCTCATGCGCGAAGGTGAGCCTCGGACGCCGAAGGTTGACGTCACCTTGGTGCCCTCGACTGCCGGGCGACCGATCCTGTTCCACCATGAAGTCCTCGATGCCCAGATCGGACGACGTGAGCAGGGAACCCACGTGGCTCCGACGGCGATCAAGGTCGTCCGAGAAGAGGGCTCGTATCCTTCTCGCTGAACCGCGCCCACCATCCATAGGTGCCCCGCAGTCGCATCTGGGTACGAAACTCGATTAGCTGACCATCCACGCGCATAGCTTATGCGTTTTAGATGCCAATTGCGACAAACTTGTACACATATTGGGATTAAAGCGCGCGTACATGCCCGCGTATGCCTGTTCGCAAGACCTGCTAACCGCGGCCTGCCGGCCGCGGCGAGGCGCCCAAAGCAGACCCGAGCACGGACAGGATCCCAGCCTCTTACTGGTCCGAACGGAGTTTCTGAGATTTGATGAAGTGGCTGGCCTGCTCGACAACGCGGTAACGAGTTACCGTTCCGCAAAATGGATTGCACTTTTTGTGCAGCCGAAGGAGGCCAGCCGTGGAACATATTGCAATCGATCTT
>Ga0181530_10000089_pt1 | contig 106442 bp, 94 predicted proteins | sample PEATcosm2014_Bin_42_FD_119769 | JGI IMG/M metagenome (GOLD analysis project Ga0181530, IMG submission 119769) | Peatland microbial communities from MTU Mesocosm Facility, Houghton, MI, USA - PEATcosm2014_Bin10_60_metaG | ecosystem: Environmental > Terrestrial > Soil > Wetlands > Peat | place... | reverse complement strand
GTCCTTCTTCTTGTCGAGTCCGTAGGCCAGCGCGGCCGCCGTCGGCTCGTTGATGATGCGCTTCACTTCGAGGCCGGCAATTTGGCCTGCGTCCTTCGTAGCCTGACGTTGCGCATCGTTGAAGTATGCCGGCACAGTGATAACTGCTTCGGTGACCTTCTCGCCGAGATAGTCTTCCGCGGCCTTCTTCAGTTTCTGCAGAATCATGGCCGAGATCTGGGGCGGAGTGTATTCCTTGCCCTGCGCCACGACGGCGACGTGATCGCCCGACTGCACCACTTTGTAGGGCACCATCTTCATCTCTTCCGACACTTCGTCGTAGCGGCGGCCCATGAACCGCTTGATGGAGTAAACCGTGTTCTCCGGATTGGTAATGGCCTGGCGCTTGGCTACCTGGCCGACCAGCCGCTCACCATTCTTGGTAAAGCCGACAACCGAGGGCGTAGTGCGCCCGCCTTCTTCGTTAGGGATGACTTTGGGCTCGCCGCCTTCCATCACGGCGACCACGGAGTTGGTCGTGCCCAAGTCAATTCCGATAATTTTTCCCATTGCAGCCACCCTCCTTTAGGGTTTAGAACCAACCTAACTTATTGATAAATAAGCGCATAACAATGTTCTCAAGTCCTTATAGCATAACGACTATAGAACTTGAGTGAATCGTTGTCAAGTTGTTAGATGTTATGGCAGTGCAGAGAGTTGCAGGGATTTGAGGCTGGCTCGCTAACGCAGGGGAACTCGCACTTCAGTCCGATCGTGATCAAACGGCCCTACCGTTGAACCAGCCTGACCCGCCCGGTATCCACCACCGCGCTCTCGATCCGGAGCGGAAGGTTGAAGGTGGTCGTCATCCCGACATTGGGATATTTTGGCGTTATGTAGTGCTGAACAAAGAACTCCAGCGTCCATCTTGGTGCCTCGGCACCATCCAACTGAATGGACTGCACCTGGATGCTGCCGGTGCCATTGGTACCGCTTGCCTTTGCGACCACCTCAACATCGTGTTTCCCACTGAACATGGCGTACAGCGGGTTGGTTGATCCACGCCCTTGCATGATCGCTTCGAAGTCGACCTGGGCATGAGCATCGATGACCGCAGCCTGGGACGTGAGCTTGAGATGACTCACGCCTTTGGGCAGCTTCACTCCGCCTTCGTTGAAGTAGGCATTCACCTCCGGCTCGGTCAGCTCCGTCGGTCTGGGATCGGGATGAGCTTTCGCCGCGTTCTGCTTCAGCCACGCGAGCTTTTGCTGCATGGCGCGGTATTCAGCGCTGTGATTGTTTTGCAGCGGCTGGGTGTGCTGGCCGCCGGACGTCGCGGCGAAGCTGAGAAGCAAGCATGCTATGAAGCAACGCCACCAGCTCATCGCAGCGAGGCCTCGGTTGCGGGAGCGGTAACGGTTTCCACCGAAGGCTTGTCGAGCGTTCCGGAGATGACATACGACTGCCCGCCGGAGCGCTCCAACTTCAACGCCAGTTTGCGGTCGTAGGAGGCGGTGCCCTTCACGGTATAACTTCCGCTGCTCGCTAGCAGCTTGCAATCCGCCAGCGTAAACGTCCCATCCTGAAGCGACACCTTACCGGAGAACTTCGAGAAGGCAATCGGCGTTCCGCGGCTATCGAGGCTTACGTGGCGCAGCGAGCCGCCGCTCCAGGCGAAGTCCGCCGTACCGCTGGCTGAACTCCGCAGCTTCGCGGCGCTCAATCCTGACAAGGTCACACTGTATTCCCCATCGACCCCGCCGGTGGCCCAGTTGTCGTGCATCAGCGATGCGAGCTGGCCCATCGATATCTTGCTGACGATGCCATTGCCCATGAAGCGCGGCGGCGAGACGGTGAAGTCCCCCAACCAGGAGCCGTCTTCATGCCCGCCCAGCAGATCGGCGCGCAGCTCATGGACGCGCAGCTTGCCCGACGACAGTTCCAGGCTGCCATTCACATTGCCGGCGATGACATTGCCGAGCCCGAAACGGGCGGCGGAAAAGCGTCCACTGGCGCGCAGCTTTAGCAGCGCATCTTCATTGCGCTTGCCCATGGCCAGCAGGTGATACCACGGCTGATGGCTGAAGCTGGGGTTCAAAAGCTGGTTCAGCCGGGCCAGCGAGGCATCCTCGGTGCGAACATCGAAATTCAGAACACAGGTTTCCGGTCCGGTGCAGTGCACGGGAAATGTCGCCGAGCCGCTGAGCTTGCTGCCTCGGCTGAAGCCCGCGGAGAAGGAGGCGATCTTCACTAACTGATTCTCCAGAACCACCGAAGCCGCGTCGATGAGCAGTGGTTCGGACACTCCCTGCAGTTCCGCCGTAGCGGTGCGCACCTGGACTTTGCCGCTAGGCGCAGGCGGAGTGAGGCCCATCCACGCTCCTGCCACGTCGATGTCCACCTGCGCGGCGCCCGCCAGCCCCATGCCAGGTATTCCAACGCCCAACGCCTGCGCGACGTTGAGTAGCCGCCCCAATTCCGCGCCACCACTCAAATGGAGACCATAGCTTTCGCTGTCGATTTCTCCGCTGCCGGTGGCAGGGGAGGGCGCACCCAGTGGCAGGGCAAAGGGTTTCACGACCAGCTGAAAGCCGGCATTTGTAAGTGGCGGCTGGGCCTGGCGAGTGGACCGCTTGCGCTTCGAACCAGAGGCTTCTGGCTTGTTGCCGGGGACAGCGAACTGCAACTCCCCGAGTTCCAGCTCCTGTTTCAGAATATCTGCCTGCAGTGCCAGGGCACTGGTCCGGCCCCCACCCGACCACTGCGGCGCACCGCCAGGCGGCTTGCGGACCGAGAAAACTGCTTCCACCTCACCCGTAGCGGTCAAATCGTTGGGCAGATCTTTCTTGGCATGACGGGCAAAAGCAACAACCCGTGCGGCGGGAATATGCACTCCCGCGATGTCCCACTCATACCCGCCTCCCCATCCTTGCGCATCTCCCCGCACGCGCAAGAGCCCGGGTCCGACCGGCGATTCGCAGCGGACGTCATACAGCGCGTCATCCATGGAGGAGTAGGTTCCTGTGCAATGCGTCCGCAATCGCAAAGCCTCCCCCAGGGCGATGTCGTAGCGGCGGAAGTCGTCGACTCGCGCGTCGAGGGTAATCCCCAGTGCCGCAGGCGAGCCGGTCAGGATCGCGCTGGCACGAACATCTCCACGCCAACCGCGATCGCGTCCGTAAAAAAGTTTTGTGAGTTGCCCCAGCGGGCCATCGTTGAAGTTCAGCTTGAGGTAAATCGGCGTGTCGCGCAGGTTGGCAGCGCGCTGGAACCGCCCGTCAAGTTTGAGCGTGCCGGTATCGTTGATAGAGACATCGGTGCGGACCGGGCGCGCTTCCACCCTGAAACCCCACAGATTCTCTGACTCCAGCCACAGCGCGAAATCGGCATCGGTGAAGGCAAACGCCTTCTTGACATCGCCCAGCTTGAAGTTGATGCGTCCGCTCGACGCCTCAACGTAGGGGAAGCGCGAGCGCGTCTCAGGCCGCCTCTTGGCGGTTGGCGCCGGACTCGCTTGCGATGCCCGCCCCACAAGTTCTTCGAGGTTCCAGTGACCATCGGCGCGCCGCACCAGGTTCAGGCTGGGGTTGTCCAGATCCAGCGTACCGATCTCCAGCCGGCCGCGCCACAGCGATGTCAGTCGGAGATAGACAGTCACAGTGTCAGCACGCAGCATCGGCTCAGCCCCATAACTGGGGTTTTCGGCAACGACAAAGTTGTAGAGGGCTACTCCCGGACGCGGCAGCAATTTGAGTTCAATATTGGAGACCGTCACCTCGCGCCCCAGCGCGCGGCTGATGGCGCCAGCTACACGGCCGCGATAGCGGTTCACGTTAATGAATGGAGGCAGCACCAACGCCAGTACGAAGACCAGCACGACCGCCCACATCATCAGCCGTGACGTACGGCGCCGCATCAGTGCACCACGTGCAACATTCGGGACCAGCGGGTGTGGTCGAAGAAGTGAATCACGATGTTGAACATCCAGGCAATACGGTCGCCGATGCTCTGGCGCTCGTACTCATCGCGCGGCGTGATGAATGACCAATAGATGAACATGGGACGGCCGATCACGTTCTCGTAGGGCACGAAGCCCCAGTAACGGCTGTCCAGGCTGACATCCCGATTGTCGCCCATGGCGAAAATGCTGCCAGGCGGCACCACCAGATCGCCGTTCTGCACAAAAGAGGGAAGTTCGGCGCGCCATTCCGGAGTCACGTCCTCGTAATCGCTGGCTGGCACGTTGGGGAAATTGTCGCGATAAGGAATGTAGTTGCCCTCGCGGATAACGTAGGGCTCATCCATCTTCTCGCCGTTGCGGTAGACCGCGCCGTCCTGGAGATGAATGTGATCGCCGGGAAGCCCGATAATGCGCTTAACCACGTATAATCCGGGCGTCGAAGGTGAGATGAAGACAAAAACGTCACCGTGCCGCGGTTGGCGGTAGGGAATCAGCCTTCCGATCCACTTGGTTGCGGGCGCCAGCAGCATTCGGTCTACGAAGACGTGATCGCCAATCAGCAGCGTGTTCTCCATCGAGGCTGATGGAATAGTGAAAGCCTGCAAGGTGAAGGTAATGATAAAAAGCCCGGTCACCAGGATGACGGCGATTGAGGCGATAAACTCGGGCGTAGTCTCCTTGGGCTTTTCCGGTTTCGGAGGCTCGACCGGTTGCGCCTTTTCTGGCGCCGTCTTCACGGGTTTTTTGGTCGTAGGCAAATTCGTTTTTCCTCGGGATAACTATTCCGCTGGCGCGAGCCGCAGCGACACCGTTCTGCCTTGGTTGGCCTATTGCGGAATCCGCAACATCCGATGCCAGCGCAGGCTACTCAACACTTGCGTGACACTTAGTGTCAGATTCGAAAGTTTATCAGACGGCAGCCCACCTGCCATCGCTGTCTCCGCTCGGTCCATCGACCAATAGATCAGCAGCGGGCGTCCCACCACGTTTTCCTGCGGAACAAAGCCCCAGTAGCGGGAATCATAGCTGTCATCGCGATTGTCGCCCAGGACGAAGTACGATCCTTCGGGCACGACCAGCTCGCCGTCGTCCATTAGTTTCTGCGCCTGGAGGAACCACTTCGCCGAAATCCTATCGCCATAGAAGCCACCGTCAGGAAAATTGTCGCGGAAGCGATCGCGCCAGGTCCAGTTGAACGTGGCATAGGAGTCGTCCTGGCGGACTCCATTGACATACACACGCTTGTTGACCAGACGCACGTGATCGCCGGCAACGGCGACGACTCGTTTCACGAAGTGCTGGCGCGGGTTCACCGGATAGCGAAAAACGATGATGTCCTGGCGATGAATGGGTCGATAGGGCATCAACCAGTTCCACAAGCGCGAATCTCCGTAGTGAGCCTTGTCTACCAGCAAGTAATCGCCGATCAGCAGCGTCTTTTCCATCGACTCGGAGGGAATCTGGAATGCCTGCACCACAAACGTAATCACGAAAACCGCAATCACGATAGTGCCAGCGAAAGACTGGAGCGAATACAGGCCGCCTGTGCTCCTCGCTGGGGCCGCCAGTGGCTGCGCTTCAGAGGTTGTCTTGATTGGTCCTGCGGTACCCACTTCACTCATGACGGCTCGGAACTCTGGTGCTTGCAGTGGTGCTCTCGACTGCGGAGCGGCCTTCTAACGATTGTAGACGTTCCCAGGCCAGTCGTGCGGCCGCTTGTTCGGCAGCTTTTTTCGTGCTTCCCTCGCTGCAGCAGACAAAAGCGTCTCCACCCGCCGGCGATGCTGGGATATGCGCCTCCACGGTGAACATCTTGCGATGATCGGGACCCACCTCTCTCACCATCAAATAGCGGGCCGGCGGACGTCCACCGGCATGGATGGCCTCCTGAAGCGCCGACTTGTAATCCATGACAGGAAGCCTCTTGCTTCCGTGCTGGTGCACTTCGGCGAGCTCGGGCTCGAGGATATTTCGCAGGATGAAGCGCTGCACTGCATCCAGCCCGGCATCCAGGAATAGGGCAGCGATGATGGCCTCCAGGGCATCGACCAGCAGAGCGCTCTTGTTTCGCCCGCCGCTGCGCTCCTCGCCCCTGCCGAGGCGCAGATAGTCGCCGATCTTGAGCTCGCGGGCCGGACGCAGCAAGCGCCGCGCACTCACGATGTGGGCCCGCAGCTTCGATAATTCGCCTTCCTGGTATTCGGGAAATCGCTGAAAGAGTTCCTGGCTTATCACAAACGAAAGCACCGCATCGCCAAGGAACTCCATCTGCTCATTGTCGGGCTGCGTGGCGGAAAGGCCGTCCGCCGAGTTGTGCGACTCCAGCTCGCGGGCGTAAGACGCGTGGGTGAGGGCCTGATCGAGGAGATCATGGTCGCGGAAGACGTGCTCCAGCGCTTGCTCCAGAGCACTCGTGTCATGGGCACCCGGTTTCATTTTGCTACGTCTCGGTGCAACCGGAAACTCTTTCCATCGCCTAGTGTGGCGCGCTGGGCGAAGTGGGGGCCGGCAATTGGCTCGGTTGCGCACTTGGAGCCGGCGACGGCGGTGCTGCGCTTCCCGCCGGAGCTTGAGCACTGATCAGTTTCTGTAGACGCGCCTGTTGTTGCTTCGCCAGGTTCTGCGCCGCGGTTCCGTCCTTGGAATACTGCACCGCTTTGTTGGCTGAGTCCAGCGCCTGCGGATATTGCTTCAATTTATCCTGCGCCACGGAAAGCCGCAGGTAGAGTACTGCTTCGGGGTTGCCTTTGCTCTGGTCAATTGCCTTCTGCAAGTTCTGCTCCGCCGCGGCGTAATCATTCTTGTTCATGTCAACCATGCCTAGCGTGTCATAGGCCATGGTCAGAATGCTATGTTTAGCGCCCTCGACTCTTGCAGGATCGGCATTGGCCGGAACCAGGAGTCCGGTGTCGAGATTGTCGATGGCAGCATGCGCGTCTTTGGCGGCTTCGGCGAGGCGCTGTTCCCGATCGAGGTCGGTGTCGCGAGTTGACTCAGCCAGGGCCGAGGCCACTTGCACCAGCGGTACTGGATTCATCGAGTCGGCGACGATGGCCTGACGTCCAGTGTCGATGACCTTGTCAGTGTTGTTCGACTGCGCGTAAAGATTCATGGCGCGCATGTACAACGACGCGCGCAACTCGCTGGTGGGATACTTGGCGGCAAAGTCGTTGGCCGCGGCTTCCAGTTGCGCCGGATTGGTCTTGGCGAACGCATCCTGATAGGCCTTCAACTCCTCTTGGGATCTTGCTTGCAGAACCCGGTGGCGGCCGCCGGCTGGCGGAGCTTGGGCGCTATTCGGCGTCTGGTTGGGTGCACCGCTTTGTGCCGGGGGAGCCGTGCTCTGGGCCGGCGCTTGCCCTGACGTCTGGGCTGCCGCCATCGCGGCCAAAAGTGCAACCACCATGATTGCTGTCGATCTCATAACTCTCATAATTTTTTCCTTTCCGCTGGAAGCCGGCCGCCGCTTCGCAATGCCGGGCCTATTGGTCCTGATGTTTTGCCGTTGGAGGCTCATAAGGTTGCTGCAGTCCGCGTTCCGCGGAGCTCTGGGCATCAGCCGGCGCGTCGTTGGTAGCGAGCGCCGCTTTGTACTGCGCTACTGCGCTGTCACGTTCTCCTTGCAAGTCCAAAATACGCCCCAGGTAGATGTGCGACCAAGCCATCACGTGTGGATCTTTTCCCGCGGCGTTCTCCGCATCCAGCGCCTTCTGGAAATCGGTCTGGGCGCCCTGCATGTCGCCGCTAAAGCTGGCTACTTTGGCCAGCACGAAGTAGGCGCGAGCCGGATCTTCGTTGGCTTGAAGGCTATCTTGTGCCAACTTGCCGGCCTCCGCCGGATTGCCGCTGGCCAAAGCGCGCTCCGCCAGATCGATCCTCTTCTGGGATGCCCGTTTCGAGGCCTGCATCACCTCGGGCTCCGAGTGGGTTGCAAAGGCAATTTCGCTGGCCCGCTTCTTTTCATGCGCAACGTCCATGTTGTGCATCCAGTCGGGAAAGGAGTATTGCAGCCCGGTGCCACCTTTCTCGAAATCGCGCAACTGTTCGTAGAAATATCCGGTCAGGACAAATCCTTCCGCCTCATCCCGCTGCACCAGCGCCATGCGCGCCCTTTCGGCGAGCTTGGGATCGGCTGGCGTGCGCGCCTCGATGGCTCGAATCAGACATTCAATGACGAGCACTCCCATGTCCGTCTTGTAGTCTTCCGCCATGGGCGCGGTTTGTACGGACAACAGAATCGGCTTCAGCCGGTCGAGGGAAGTGGCCCGTTTCGCGATCAGCGTGTCCAGCACAAAGTGGAGATATGTATGGCGGAGCGCCTCCATATGAATGTTATTGCCCGCCGGTGAGACCACAACATAATAGAAATCTTGTAGATAATTGCGCGAGTTGACCTGCCCGGGCGCAATCAGGGGCTCCAGGAACACATTAAAGCTGCGCCCCGCATAGCCTGACATCGGCATCCGTAGGTAGTTGTCGGTCGAGCTGATCATGCCGGAAACCGGTCCGTGGTATTGATCGATCAAGGCCAGATATTCGGCCTGGTGCTTCAGCCAGATCGAGTGCAGCTTGGCGCTGGCGTAATACTCCTTCACCAACGGAACAAATCCCAAAACGTATGTCGCATCCGGCGGCAGATCGGCTTCCTTGAGCCTGAGAGCGAAGTCAGGAGGTGCGCCGAGATTGAGCGCCAGCGATACATACTGCGCGAGATCATGGGCCGCATCGCCCTGGCGATGGTCCTGGTAGAAGCGGCACATTTCTTTGGCTGCGGCTGCTGCTGCGGGTGATTTGCTGGCTTCGACCAAATCGGCGCGCACTTCCATGCGAATAATCGAGGAAGATTGCAGCTCCTGGTCGTAACCACAGACGTTCATGGCGGCAACGACGCTGAACAGCGTTTCGCTCACGTCGAGAGTGGCCCGCGACTGCGCCGCGGCCGCGCAGCTCAGCGATGCCAGTAGAGCGGATAGAACAACAGTCCGAAGATAAACGTTCAGCAAAGCCTCCTGATCGCCTATAGCTTTCTCGTTGTTAGCTGTGAGTAATCGCACGTAAACCAGTTCGAACAATAGCTAAGATCTGACGCTTGTAACAAACTAGGGCAAGGAACGGACGCCCCAGTGTACGAGCGTCGGAAAGGGCGCGCAAACATCAACAGCAGACATCAACCCTGCAGGAGGCAACCATTAGCACCGATCCAACAACGCCAAGAATGCCTCACGAGTGATGCCTGACGTTCGATCAAGTTCGTAATGATGTCCAATCCAACTTCATCGTACTTCGGCACAATCAGCGGACGCGCCACGCCCGGTTTCTCCAGCTTAAGTGGCTTCCTCGTTGGCCGGCTTGCTTGTAGCCAATCTGCTCAAAGACGCACACGAGTCTGTGCCACGGAAGCGGAGTCAGGCGCGGCATCCGGCAGTCTTTTCAAAGCCAAACGGAATAGGTATGGGGAAGTGAAAAGCGCCTTCCGGAACCTTCGCGGATTGTTTGCCGGAGGTGCCGCCATTAGCGACAGACCAGCCCAGCTCTCGCATGGCTTGCTCGCACGTTTCCCGTTCAAAGCAACTCAGCACAAACAGAGAACAAGCTTCCCTCAGGTTCTCCTTGACTTCGATCGAGGTTCTTCCCTGAGTAGTTATATCCAACGGAGGACAGTGCGCTACATACCAATCGCCTTGTCGTTTGATAACGCCAAAGAGTTTAAATTCCGCTTTAATCGACGCACGCATGGATGCCTGCTACCCCTTCACTTGAACTTTAGAGAAAGTGAGGATTACCCTGCTCGCGGTGGGCTGGCCGAAGGCTGTTGCGGGCTGAAACGTCGTGAAGATCAGCATATTCTTCAACTGCGGAAGGACCGCTTCCGCCTCTTCCGGAGCAGAGAGGATGCGGTAATCCTGGACTCGACCGTCGGCGCCCACATAGGCTTCCACCACCAGGGAGTCCGCGTTGACCACGCCCATCGAGAGCTCGAACGGAGTGGAGTGTAATTCGGCCGGAGTGTACAGCATGGTAGGCACGTCATTGGCGGCGCGTACTTGTGCGGGATAAAGGAAGCTGATCAGTACCCCAAAGATAATAAGCGTGGTGACCAGGCCGGCCGTGGCCGGGACCATGGTGGCGTTAAAGGCGTTTTCCCACCGCACGCGTAGCCTCTCCCAACGCGAGTGGCCGGAGTTGGCGAGCTCCTGCGAAAGCGCCACGCGCAGCTTCAAGGCGAGATCCGGCGGGGCTGTCTTCCTGCCCAACGAGCCAACCAGAGACTGCGTCCGCTGCACGGAGGCGAAGCGGGCGGCACATTCCACGCAGGCGCGCAGGTGTTCATCCATTTGGGCCATCTGACTGCGCGTTATGGCGCCGTCCAGGTAAGACGACATGATCCCCTTCGCAACTGAGCACGTCATGGTAGAGCCTCAACTTCGCGGCCACCAACCGGACCGCGGCGGCGTCTGTTCTCACGCGTTTCGCCTGGTTCTACTCCGAACGCAGGCAGATATCGCTCCAAACGTCTACGTAGTGCCTCTCGCCCGCGCACCAGTCTGGACTTTACCGTTCCCATCGAGATCTGCATCACCTCGGCAATTTGCTCGTAGGAAAGCTCCTCCAGGTCCCGCAGGATCACGGCCGTGCGATAAGGTTCGGGCAGGGCCCTCAGTTCCGTCTCCACTCGCTCCCGCAATTCGTCGTCATAGACGTTTTGCAACGGGGATTTGCCTTCGTCCACCAACGTATCTTTCATGGCGGACAGGTGGCTTCCTTCTTCGCGCTCGGGTTCGGCCTCAATCGAGGTCTCGCGAAACTTATGACGAAACCACCAGCGCCGGCGGTTCGAAGCCTCATGTAAGGCGATGCGGTAGATCCAGGTCTTCAGGCTGGAATCGGCGTTGAAACTCTTGATTCCGCGAAAAACTTTGATGAAGACTTCCTGGGTGGTATCGGCAGCGTCGGATGGGTCCTCTAGAACGCGGTAAATCAGGCTATAAACGGGTTGGTTGTAATGTGCGATAAGCCAGGAAAAAGCCGCTTCCGATCCGGCCTTCAATTCGGCCACAACGGAGGCTTCTTCGGTGCGTACTCCTATCGCACTTGCCAGATCACTCAATATTGTTGCTCCCGCCACGGGCGCCACCTCAATGATAAATACTTTCGTGACCTGCAACAACCACACACCACAACACTGGGCGCGTTAACTACGCTGTTCGTCCCAGCCGGAAACACGGAACTCAGGATCGAGGCCAATGCCCTGATCCTGGAAAGGACTAGTGTGTTAGACCCCGCAGAGAGCAGGAATGTTCCCGAGAAGTTGGGGAGAAGCGATACACGCAGGTGCTACACGAGCGGCTACGGCTGCTTGGCGATCGGCTCCGTACTGCTGCCGCCGGAACTCGATGCAGCACTCGAACCGCCGGTACTCGGCGTCGTGGAAGTCGGCTTCTTCTTGTGGCTGACCGTCTTTTTCGCCAGTGCGGTATCGTCGACGATAACTTTCTTCGGAGGAGTGGTTGCCGCCGCAGCCTGCTGCCGTAACCTGTGGACTTGTGTGCGCAACTGATTCAACTCCAACTGATTCAAAGATGTAAGTTTCTCCAACTCATCGCCCAGATTGCGCCGCACGGAATCCATCACGCCAAGCTGCTGCGCCAGCGCATCGTAATCGCTCCGCGCGCCGAAGGCCCCGGCCGATTCGGTCAGCGAAGCGAGCACGTCGTAGAGCGCATTAAGGTTGCGATAGAGCTTGAACTCCGCGCTCACGTCCTGCGGCGCGCTCCGGACATTACTAATCAAGGCGGGCAATGCCGTCGTCAAGTTTCGCTGAACGGAGTCGGCGTTGGCTTGCGCCTGCTGCTTGGAATTGCTGTCAGCCTTCCATTTCTCGATGCGCACGTTGCCGAGATCGCGATTGGCCTGCGATGCCGCCGCCTGCAAACGATCCAACTCCGAAAGAACTGGAGTCATGGTCACAGTGCTGGCGAGCGTGTTACCGGGCGCCGGCACGGGTGCGGTTGCCGACTGCCCAAATGCCACTGCGCTTAGAAAAAGGAGAAACAACACGTTTTGACCCATTCTCATCATGCCTTCGGGAACGACGTTTTGAGCGCTTGAGCAATTAGACAAAGCGGAGCCGAAGTTCATCAAGAAACGCACAGCTTACTTGGATGCAAGGTCTAGGCGACGTGACGCCCGGGTCCGTCCGGAAGCCGATTCGGAGACTTGGACTCGCAATCTGTATAATCGTGAGTTTCCAAACCTCATTCCAGGAGCCTTGCTTGCAGCAGGCGGAGATCGGCATCATCGGCGGCAGCGGGCTGTACACCATGCCGGGCTTTGGCGACGTGCAGGAGAAATCGCTGGAAACCCCATTTGGCGCGCCTTCCGACGTCTATGTTCTGGGCAAACTGGAAGGCCGCAAGGTCGCCTTCCTTGCGCGTCACGGACGCGGGCATCGCTTCACGCCTACCGAGATCAACTATCGCGCCAACATTCATGGCTTTAAACAGCTTGGCGTCGAGCGCATCCTCTCGCTTTCCGCTGTTGGCTCGCTGAAGGAAGAGCACCATCCGCTGGACTTCGTTGTTCCTGATCAGTTTGTCGATCGTACCCGCCATCGTGTCGATACCTTCTTCGGCGATGGCCTGGTGGCACACATTGGCTTCGGCGAACCCGTGTGCGGAGGAGTGGCGGGAATCGCCGTCGAGGCCTGCCGTCGCGCCGGCGTCAAAGTGAAGCCGCGTGGCACTTATCTCAACATGGAGGGCCCGCAGTTCTCTACCAAGGCCGAGTCGAATCTGTATCGCAGTTGGGGCTGCGACGTCATCGGCATGACCAACCTCACCGAGGCGCGTCTCGCCCGCGAAGCCGAGCTTTGCTATGCCACGGTCGCCATGGTCACCGACTACGATTGCTGGCACGAAGAGCACGACGCCGTCAGCGTCGACCAGATTGTGGCCGTGCTGCTGAAGAACGCCGAGCACGCTTGCACGGTAGTGCGAGAAGCGGTTGCGGCCATGCCCAGTACCCGCGGCTGCAAGTGCGGCTCGGCGCTAAAGAATGCCATTATCACTCAGAAGAACACCGTGCCGGCGGCAACGCTTGACCGGCTGCGGCTGCTGGTCGGCAAGTATTTCGATTCCGAACAGAAAGTGGGAACATAGCAACTTGTCCATTTTGGTGGTTGGGTCGGTCGCGTTCGATACTCTGAAAACTCCCTACGGCGAGCGCCAGAAAATCCTGGGCGGCGCGGCCACTTACTTTTCGCTTTCCGCCAGCTATTTCACGGATGTGCGCGTGGTGGCGGTGGTCGGGGAAGACTTCACAGCCGACAACGAAGCCGTACTGAACGAGCGCGGCGTCGATACGCGCGGCATTCAACACGCGAAAGGGAAGACTTTCCACTGGACGGGCGAGTACGGCGAGAACGTGAATGAAGCCAAGACGCTCAGCACAGAACTGAACGTTTTCGAAGCCTTCGAACCGTCGATCCCGACGGAGTATCACAACTCCGACTTCCTTTTTCTGGCCAACATCGACCCCGTATTGCAGACACGCGTTCGCGACGCCATGGAGAACGTGAAGCTGGTCGGCGGCGACACCATGAATTACTGGATCAGCGGCCATCGCCAGAATCTGGATACGATGCTGAAGCGCGTAGACGTCCTGCTGATCAACGATGGCGAGGCCAAGATGCTGGCCGGCGACAACAGCCTGCCGCGTGCCGCGCGCAAGGTGATGGCGCTGGGTCCGCGCGCCCTGGTCATTAAGCATGGCGAGTATGGCGCGACCATCTTCTTCCGCGATGGCGAGTTCGCCGGGGGCCATCATCCCTTCCGCGCTCCCGCCATGCCGCTGGATGAAGTACGCGATCCCACCGGCGCGGGCGACAGCTTCGCCGGCGGTTTTATGGGATATGTCGCCTCTCAAGGCGAGGTGAATCGCCGGGTGCTCAAGCACGCCATGTTCTACGGCAGCGTGATGGGTTCGTTTGCGGTCGAACGCTTCGGTACCGAGCGCCTGCAATCGCTCACCCGCGACGAAATCGATGACCGCTTCAGCATCTTCCGCGAGCTTACGCACCTGGATTAATGTCGATCGCAACCTTCAGCTTGCGACGATATTGAACAGCAAACGGTAGTAAACTCTCAGGTTAGAGGCGCAAATGGACCAGGGTTACAAGGTCATTGTCAGCGATCCGGAGATTCTTGGCGGAATGCCCGTATTTTGCGGGACCCGCGTTCCATTCAAGAATTTGCTCGACTATCTCGAGGGTGGCCACACGCTCGACCAGTTTCTGGAAGAGTTTCCGGCGGTGACCCGAGAGGCCGCCATCGCAGCTCTGGAACACGCGAAAGAACTGGTTATTTCTCAGGCACGATGAGAGTCTTGATCGACGAGTGTTTGCCGCGCGCCTTGAAACGCCTGTTGCACGAACACCAGTGCCGAACTGTGCGCGAGATGGGCTGGTCCGGCAAAAAGAATGGCGTCCTGCTGTCGCTAGCGGAAGCGGAATTTGACGTTCTGGTCACGATTGATCAGGGCATGGAACATCAGCAGGATGCTGCAGGTTCTAGAATGGCGCTGCTTGTGCTGAGTGCGCGCTCCAATCAAATAGAGGATCTGGATCCCATTATCCCGTTCGTTTTGGCCGAGCTTCTTACCATCCAGCCCGGACAAGTGGTGCGGGTCGGTGGATGAACCGCCAGCCGCTTTCCCGTGGCCAGCAGCCATCCTTGCGGAACTCCAGTGACCATGCTGCTCTCCAACAGAGTTTTGCCCGGCAGCGTGACGAAGCGCGCCTTACCATGCTGCTGGCAGCACTCTCGATTGCGGCACTCCTGTATTACTACGCTCATCAAGAGCTGCTGCTTTACGGTGACGCCGTTGCCCATCTCAACATTGCCCGCCGCGTGGTCGACAATCGTCATCCGCTCCAGTCGTATGGCCAGCTTGGCACTGTGTGGCTTCCCCTCCAGCACATCGCCATGCTGCCCTTCGTCTGGGTCAATACTCTTTGGCGGAGCGGCATTGCCGGAGCGGTCCCGGCCATGGTCGCCTTCGTTCTTGGTACCCTCGGCATCTTTCGCCTGTTGAGTGCCCGTGCGGGCCAGCTTGCGGGTTATCTTGCCGCTGCCATTCTTGCGCTTAATCCCAATCTGCTCTACATGCAGACCACGGCGATGAACGAGCCCATCTTCCTGGCCTTCTTCATCTGGGCGCTGGTTTACTTTGACGAATTTTTCCGCGCCACGTCTCCGCCTCACGACGCCTCCGTGGCTCGGGCTGAAATGAAGCCTCGGCGTGCACTTGAGTATTGCGGCATCACCATGGCTGGAGGCGCTCTAACCCGCTACGACGGCTGGTTTGCAGCGGCCGTTTTGGGTGTCATCTTGACCTGGGCATTTGTCAGGTGGCGCCAACGAATAGCCGATCCGCGTCTGCGCCGCGCCGCCACCAAGTCGTTTCTGGAAGTCCTGCTGCTGAACGCGCTGGTGCCGGTCTACTGGCTGATTTATACCTGGACTGTCTCCGGAAAGGCGCTCGACTTCGCCATGGGCCCTTACTCGGCAAAGGCCATTGCATTGCGGTCTACCGCTCAGGGAACGCTGCCCTATCCCGGCCAGCACCATCTGTTCATAGCCGCGCTGTACTTCCTCAAAGCCGCGCAGCTCAACATGGGAGGTCCGCTCTGGGGACGGCTATTGCTTTTGTTGGTCTGGGTCGGTACGGTGCTTGCGGTCTGGCGCTTTCGGCGCTATGGGATTCTTCTGCTGCTTTGGTTGCCGCTGACCTTCTATGCTCTGTCGATCGCCTATGGGAGCGTGCCTATTTACATTCCTGTCTGGTATCCGTTTTCGTACTACAACGTGCGTTACGGACTGGAACTGCTGCCGGTGTTTGCGGTTTTTCTCGCCCTTTTAGCCGGAAGTCTCGCCGAAAAAGCGAGCACCACGCCTATGCGAGTGGCCGTCGGGTGCGCCCTGATCGCCTTGGTCGCCGTCAGCTATATTTCCGTCTACGCCGAGTCGCCCATTACGTTGCGCGAAGCGCGCGTCAACTCGCGTGGCCGTGTGGCGCTGGAACAAGGGCTGGCGAATGTGCTCGTGCAAGTGCCGCCGTCCGCGACTCTGCTGATGTATGAAGCCGAGCACGCCGGAGCGCTGCGCTTGGCGGGCATTCCGCTGCGCCATGTCATCTCCGAAGCCGAGCATCCCGACTGGGAGTGGGCGCTGCTTGATCCGGCGCAGCACGCCGACTACGTTATCGCCTGCCAGGGCGATCCGGTCTGGGCAGCGGTGCGGCATCACCAGGCAGAATTTACGGAAGTGGTCTCGATCAGCGTACCCGGCCAATCGCGTTGCGCGGTTTACAAACCCAGATAGATCGCGCTACCGCCGTTAGCGATTTGGCTACCTGTCCAAGTTGTGGTCGCCGGACGTTCAATACTTGGACATTCGCACCTGCTCGGATTCTTCTGAGCGGACTCTGTCCGGCTGTAACCTACAGATTCGCCGAGCCTTAGTTTTTCACTAAGGAACGCTCGCCGTGGTACAGCACGTGCTCTCATGAGATATGGCACATTAGAGTTAATCAACATAGCACTTTGATGATTTCGGGCTCGTGATTTACAGGGCAAGGTCATCTCTGCGCGCTCGACTCCGGCTTTCTGGGACTGAGAGTGGCGAAGCCTTGTGCTGACGGTCAGGACTTCTGCTGTGTGTGGAAGACTGCCTCTGCCTATGGAAATGAAGGGACAAAATCGGCAATGCTGGCTGGCTGCTTACACCCGCTCCCGGCATGAACACCATGTTGCCCGTCAGCTTCGACTAAAGGGCGTGGAATTCCTGCTGCCGACCTACCAGCGGTTTGCGCGCTGGTCCGATCGAATCAAAACCTCTGAGGCCCCACTTTTCCCCGGCTACATCTTTGTTCACGTCTCCGAACCCGAGCGTGTGCCGGTACTTGAAACCATGGGCGTCGTTCACTTGGTCTCGATTGCAGGCGGGCCCGCCGTTCTGCCGGACGAAGATGTCGAACGGCTGCGCACCTGCACCTTGCGGTCGGGCGATGTTGAGCCGCACCCGTATCTAAGAATCGGACACCGGGTGCGAGTGAAACACGGCCCGTTTGCCGGCTGGGAAGGGACGCTGGTGGAAAAACAAAACTCGCTCCGGCTAGTCATCAATGTCGACCAGATTTCGAAGTCATTGGCGATTAACCTTCACGGCGCGGATCTCGAAGCCATCGACTAGACCGACTCAGATTTTCGATGTAGTCGTGCTCGCATGCGGTTAGGTTGCGCTTTGTCGTCACAATGGCGGACTTTTTCCAGATGCAGCCGGGTTCAGCGGCACTTTACTGAGGCTGAAGAAAGTGATCACTAACCCCCGCATCAGCTCCAAATCGTACCCAAGCGCACGCTCGTGTTGTTCACTGATCATCTAGAACTCGTAACTCGTCTCATAAGTCCCCCGGCGGCGGAAACCGAGGTACCGCAGGGGCTAAAGCCCACGATTTTGGCGGCAGCTTTCGGCACGGCTGAAAGCCGCGCCCTGACACAAAGCATTCATGAGATGGCTGATGGCTTCTAGATACAACTACTAGCGGAACCTGGTCCGGCTGAAAATCTCTCTTTATTGACTGATGCCATGAGTAGTCTCTCCCGCTACCTGATAGCAGAAGACGTTCCCCGGTTTATCACAGCCGAGCGGAGCATCGAGCTCGCGTCGCTTTTCGGTGCGGCAGAGAAGCTGCTGGACTTCTTCGCCGTACTGGGGGCCGTCTATGTGGCCGACGGGCTGTATCGGGCACTGGAACCGGAGCGGGCGGCCACCCACACACCTTCCACCGTTTTTCTCTGTGCCGCCGCCTTTGCGCTGCTCTTCGTGTTTTTGCTGGATCGCTACGGCGGATATCGTCCTTGCGTGAGCCTGCTGGCCATCCGGGAAACAGAACGTATCCTGAGAGTCACGCTGCAAGCCTTCCTGCTTGCTCTCCTGGCCGCTTACTTTTGTGCCGTGCCAATCTCTCATCTGGCGTTCTCTCTCGCCCTGGTCGCGGTTCCACTCTTCCTCACGTTGGAGAAATGGCAGGTGCATAGCCTCCTGCTGATGCTGCGCGGCAGAGGATTTGGATCACGACGGGCGGTGATCCTGGGCGCCGGCCCGGCAGCGCGACGAATCTATTCGGCTCTGCTGCGCTCGCCGAAGTTCGGCATAGATCCCGTCGCTTTTGTGGACGACGATCCGCAAAGTGAAACGACCGAGATTTACGAGTCGTCCTATCAGCGCAAACGTTCAGCCAAGGTGGTGTCTGGTCCGCTCTGCCCGGCGCTGTTTCGCCAACTCAATGCCTCGGTGCTGGTGATCGCAAATTCTGCAATGGACCGGGAGGCGATGCTGCTAACCATTGCAAGAGCCTCAGAGGCGGGAATCACTGCGTATTTCGCACCAGGCGACTTCCTGGAACCCGGCTACTGGGTGGACTATGGGGAACTGGACGGCATCATGCTCGCCCATCTTTCCCGGGGCACAAATCGCATGCTGTACGATTTCGGCAAGCGCGCGCTCGACATGTTCGCCGCGGCAAGCTTGCTGCTGCTTTTGGCCGCCTTTGCGCCCCTCATCGCCATACTGGTGAAGGCGACATCTCCAGGGCCGGTGCTCTTCCGCCAGGAACGTGCCGGCAAGGCCGGGCACCGGTTCACGATGTACAAATTCCGCACCATGTACCGCGACGCACCGATATACAGCTATTCTCCGGGCGCGGGAGACGATCCCCGCGTGACCCGTGTGGGCCGCTTTCTCCGCCGCACCAGTCTGGATGAATTCCCGCAACTGATCAATGTGCTTCTGGGGCAGATGTCCTTGGTTGGTCCGCGACCGGAAATGCCCTTCATCGTAGAGCACTACACTGCGCTCCAGCGCCAGCGGCTTTCCGTAAAGCCGGGAATCACTGGACTATGGCAACTCAGCGCGGATCGTGCCTTTCTGATACACGAAAATATCGAGTACGACCTCTACTACTTTCGCGTCAATATCATCTACATCCGGGTTCCGCCGCTGCGCGAGCGCGTCGAAGATATCTTGCCTTTGGCCAAGAATCTGGTGCAAAGTATTGCCCGGAATCGCGGCGAGGCAGAAATCCGCATCTCCAGTTCGGTCGTGACGGCCTTTGAGCGTTACTCGTGGCCAGGTAATATTCGCGAACTCCGCAATGTGCTGGAGCGCGCTGCCGTAGTTGCCGGACACGACACAATGTTGCCGGAACACCTGCATTTCCAGGCTGTGTCGGAGCCTGAGCTCTCGCGACCGGCCGGCACTTTGAAGCAGGCGGAGCGCGCCTACATCAACCACGTCTTGCATGACGAATCCGGCTCCATCGAACGTGCCGCACGGCGGTTGGGAATCCCGCGCAGCTCTCTCTACAATAAGATGAAGCGCTTCGAGATTCCGCAGGGCACCGGGCGCCTGTAGCCTGAATTGTCGACAGGGGATCAACCGAAAGGAAAGCTGCGCCGCCAATAAGCAAAGCAAAATGGGCCTGGCAACCTCTGCCGCTGAGCGCTCCTCTTACTGTATAGTAACTAGCTTATGTGGGCCCTCAACCGGCTTATGGAATTCAATCAGGCTTACCGCTCCACCGATTCGACGTGGACCGCGAGCGACGCCGCCAGCCTGCAATTTCCGCAAGGACTGCTGTTTTCCTTCCTGCTCGCAACGCCCTTCTGGACCGCTGTTGGGATCGGTCTTCACCTCTTGACGAAGTAACTTCTGCGATGCTGCCGGCACTGGCCCATGCCGCGAATTTCTCTCTACTGCACTCAAGGTATCATGGCTTCAATGATATTCATTTCCATCAAAAACGTGCGAGGGTAGATCTTTCCAATGTTCGATGCTTTCATCTGCGATGTAATTCGAACTCCTTTCGGCCGCTATGGCGGTGCGCTTTCCACGATTCGCACCGACGATCTGGCTGCGATTCCGATCAAAGGCTTGCTTGACCGCAATGCTTTAGTAGATTGGAGTGCGGTCGATGATGTCATTCTGGGCTGCGCCAATCAGGCCGGCGAAGACAACCGCAATGTCGCCCGAATGGCTGTCTTGCTGGCCGGTCTGCCGCAGACGGTGCCGGGCACTACCGTCAATCGACTTTGCGGTTCCAGTCTGGATGCGATTTCCATGGCCGCCCGAGCCATCAAGATCAGCGAAAATGCTTTGGTGATTGCCGGCGGCGTGGAAAGCATGTCGCGAGCGCCGTTTGTAATGGGCAAAGCCGATGCCGCGTTTTCGCGCGGCATGAAACTGGAGGACACGACCATCGGTTGGCGATTCGTGAATCCCCTAATGAAGGCGCAGTACGGCGTCGACTCGATGCCGGAGACGGGAGAGAACGTCGCCGAGGAGTTCGGGATTTCGCGCCAGGACCAGGACGCGTTCGCCTACCGCAGCCAGCAACGGGCCGCGGCGGCAATGCGGAGCGGCGCGCTGGCGGAGCAGATTACGCCAGTCACAATTACGGCGCGCAAAGGAGTAGCCGTCGTTGTGGACAAAGACGAACATCCGCGACCGGACACGACCCTGGAAGCACTGGCTGGGTTGAGGCCGATCGTCAAAGCGAACGGCACCATCACTGCGGGCAACGCGTCCGGCGTGAACGATGGCGCTTGCGCAGTTTTGCTGGCTTCCGCAGAAGCGGCCAAGCGCTATGGGCTAAAACCGAAGGCGCGCGTCGTTGCGGCCGCGGCAGCAGGCGTGGCGCCGCGCATCATGGGCGTGGGGCCGCTTCCGGCAACGCGCAAGGCGCTGGCCTTGGCGGGGCTTACCATAGGCGACCTGGACGTGATCGAGTTAAATGAGGCATTCGCCTCGCAGGCGCTGGCGGTACTACGCGATCTGGGGATCGCCGACGATGCGCCTCACGTGAATCCGAACGGCGGAGCCATTGCACTCGGACATCCTTTAGGTGCAAGCGGCGCAAGGCTGGTTACGGCCGCCGTGTTGCAGTTGCAGCGTTCCGGCGGCCGCTACGCGCTATGCACGATGTGCATCGGGGTCGGGCAAGGCATGGCGATGATTCTGGAACGAGTTTGAGTCAGCGCCATCTTTCGGCCCTGATGCCGCAGCCTCTACTTTGGGTTGGCGAGATCATAATCCACCATGGCTTTGACGGCATCGTAAGGAGTGCCGTTGGTGGAAAATCCGACTAGCCGGCGGCCGTTGATGAAAAAGGTCGGGGTGCTGGTGACGTCCAGCTTCTCGGCCAGCGCGATCGATTCGCGAACCCGCTTCTCCGTCTCCGGCTTGGCCACACATGCCGCCACGGCATCCGGATCGCCGCCGGAGTCCTTCACGTAGCCCTTCAGCGTCTGATCGACGTTCTGCTCGTTGATCTCCGACTGATGCTCGTACGTCGTGGCAATAAACTTCCACACTGCTTCATTGTTCTGGCGGCCAAGACAATCCAGATATTTCGCCGCCGGGAGCGCCCACTTGTGGATCTGCTCCAGCGGATAGTTCTGAAAGATGAGTCTCGCCTTGGGCTCCTCTTCCAGCAGCTTGGTCATGTTGGGTTGTGCGGCCTTGCACGCCGGGCACTCCAGATCGCCGAACTCAACGATCGTGACTGCCGCGTCCTGCGGGCCATGCGACGGGCCATTGGCCGCCTTCAGCTCTTGACGCGTCTCCCCAAAAGGATCGGCGCCGAAGGGAAGCAGGTCAGCCATGAAGGCATATTTCTGATCGGCCGTAATGTAGAAGCGGACGACCTGCGATCCTCTTGGTGTATTGAACACGACCGCCACTTGCGAGACGCCGGCCGCTTCCGAAGGCTTGATCTCGGCCACTTTCCAGCTCAGCTCCTGGTTCCAGCCAAACATCTTCTTCAGGAACAAGTTGACCGTGGCTTCGCTGGGAAGTGAAGGGCTGGTGGTGCTGGTGGAAGTCGAACTGGCCTTAGCGGGCGGGGCTGGCTTTGCCGCGCCTGCGTTCTGGGCTGAAGAACACAGGCTGGCGACGCAAAGACCAGCAATCAAGGCTGCACGAGTGAAATAATTCATAGGTCCTTTCGAAGGTAGCAGTTAGCAACTAGCAATTAGCTCCTGGCCCTTAGCATTTCAATATTCGTCCTCTCGAGCTGTTCTTAGGGTAGTCTGCGTTTGGGGCATTTCCCATTTACTGAGTTGTCTTGGTGCCAAGTGCTAACTGCCAAGTCCCAAGTCCCAAGTCCTGAAGCAAGCTGCTAATTGCTTAATTACTCCCTCCACACACCTCGACTTTCGCGGCGATCGGATATCGCCGGCCAAAGCCGAAGGCCTTAGCGGAAATCTTCAGTCCCGGCGCTGACTGCTGGCGCTTGTATTCGCTCTTGTCCACCATGCACGCGACCTTGCGGACTAGCGCCACATCATATCCGCGTTCCGCCGCGATCGCATCCGGCGCTTTGTTGTCCTCGATGTAGTCCTCGAGGATTGTGTCAAGAATCTCATACGGGGGCAGGGAATCGCTGTCCTTCTGGTCGGGACGCAACTCCGCCGACGGCGGCTTCTCGATGGTGGACCTGGGAATGACCGGCGAACGTGAGTTCACGAAGCCTGCCAAGCGGTAGACCAGCGTCTTCGGCACATCGGAGATCACGGCCAAGCCTCCACACATGTCGCCGTAGAGCGTGCAATACCCCGCGGCCAGCTCCGACTTGTTTCCCGTGGTCAGCAGCAGGCAGCCAAACTTGTTGGAGATGGCCATCATCAGCGAGCCGCGAATGCGAGCCTGAATGTTTTCTTCGGTAACGTCAGGTCGGCGGCCAGCTAATACCGGGCTGAGCGCTTGCTGATAGGCGTCGAAGATGCCGCCGATCGGAACCAACTCAAAGCGAATGCCGAGGTTGCGCGCCAACTCGGCGGCATCGTCGATGCTTCCGCGCGAAGAGTATGGGCCGGGCATGCCGATGCCAACCGCATTCTCGCGTCCAAGGGCATCGACCGCGATGCAGGCGGTGAGCGCAGAATCGATGCCGCCGCTTAGGCCGAGCACGACCTGCCGGAACCCGCACTTGTGAACGTAATCGCGCGTGCCGAGCACGAGTGCGGAATAAGCGCTCGATTCCAGCCCTTCATCGCGAGAATGAACATCGCCGGTTAACGTTTCGGTATCGAAGCAGATAAGATCTTCTTCGAACGACTTGGCCTGCGCGATCACTTCTCCGTCCGGCCCCAAGACAAAACTGGAGCCATCGAAGACCAGGCTGTCGTTGCCGCCGATCTGGTTGACCATCACGACCGGCACGCGATAGTTCCTGGCGATGGTGGCCAGCATGTCGTGGCGCAGTTCGCGCTTGCGCAAATAAAACGGTGATGCCGAGATGTTCAGCAGGATCTTTCCACCCGCACCGATCAAGTCTTCCACCGGATCGACTCCGTAGAGCCGGCGGTCCCAAAAATGTTTGTCGTTCCAGGCGTCCTCGCAGATGGTCAGCGCCAACGGCTGGCCTTGGAAAGGGAAAAGCTGCTGGCGATCGGCGGGAGCGAAATTGCGCATCTCGTCGAAGACATCGTACGTGGGCAGCAAGCGCTTCGATTGCACAAACGCAACCTTGCCATCGCGCAGCAACGCCGCGGAGTTCAAAACTGACTTGCCAGTCGAGTAGTGGGCCGGAGTCACGAGACCGCAGATGACGGCAATCCCCTGGGTTTCACGCGCAATCGTCTCCACTGCCTCCTGATTGTGCTCAACGAACCAGGGCCGCTCTACCAGATCGCGAGGGGGATAGCCGCAGACCGAGAGCTCGGGAAACAGGATAAGGTCCAGTCCACCGCTGCGTGCGCGGCGTGCGTATTCGATCATCTTTTCGGAATTGCCGGAGAAGTCCCCAACAACAGTGTTGATCTGGCCGAGAGCAATCCTCACTCTACCAGTGTAACGGCGCGGGGTTCAGCGCGCAAAATCGCGCGCACCATGCCATCAGAACAGGCCCGCGGCTTGCCAATGAGGCGACGTTCCGCCGGGAGTATCGGTTGGGGTTGTGCTACCGGGTGACGGATAGGGCGTTTGCGGCGTCTGCTGCGTGTTGCTGGTGGCGGGTGCGTTGTCCGCTTTCTCGCCGGGGCGAAGCAAGCTGGGAGCATTCGCCGGTTTCTCCTCGGTCTTCTTCGCCGCTAATTCGGTCTCTTGCGACTTCAAATCCACTTCTTTCTGCGTGCGGACAATCTTCTGGCCATCCACGGTCATGATCTCAAGGCGCGCCACGAAGGTTCCCTGGAAGCGCACGAACTCCACTTCTTCCGGCGGATTGCCATAGATCCATTCTTCGTAATCCACGCCTTTGTCATCCTTGTCGCGGATCTTTTTCGGCGGGCGTCCCTTGGCGTAGATCACCATATCGCGGTCCATCCCAACCAGCACCTGATGATTCTTGATCGCCTCCTGGATCTTTGGAGGCAAGGTCTTCTGGTAGGCCTCGGCTTGGTTCAGCGCCTTGAAGTCGAACACCGGAGCCAGCATGTCGCGCACCTGGTCGCCCGTGAGCTCAGGCACATACTTGTCAAACTGGAGCGTGACACTGGATCCCTTGGCTTCAAGGCTCTGCGGAGCGCCACCCACGGGGTGGGTGTTACCGTTCGCTCCCAACTGCACGTGCTGATACCACTTTTCGTGTTTCTTTCCACCACCGTTGATCTCGAAGATGATGGACTTCTCCCTGATCACGACGTTGGTGATGATGACGCGGTCGCCGGGCTTGGCGGCGAACCCATGTAGCATCACCAACCGCGCCACCTGCTGATCGTTGGGGCTCAGCTTGCCATCCTTGATTTCCAGGCCCTGCTCGCCCAGCGGGAACGGAGTGCGCACAAACACGCGCTCGGCGGTCAGGTCGCGCATGATCAGCAACTTCGTTTGCGGCGTAAGCTTTTCGGAGGAGGTGGGTGGCTTCGAGTCTCCCGCGGAAACCGGAAAGGGCAACAGCAAAATCGCCGTTGCAAAAGCGGAAAAACAAGCGCGAATCATCTGAGACCCCGGTTGCGGCTAATTATATGCTTACTCGACGTCCCACTCCAAAGCGCGCGCAAGCGGCGCGCGTCAGCGGCCTCGAGAGCCGTCGGCAGATGCTACGGTTTGATGCCCGAAAGGTTATGCAGAGCTGGTTCCGCTGACGATTGTGCGGCCGGCTGCGGTAGCCTCTGAACCGGCAGCTTCCACACAACCAGGATTCCGATGAGGATGGCGAACGTTCCAGTCGCGGCCGCCTCTACTCCGTAAGCCCCACCGGTAAGCCATTTCGGACCGTAGGGCTGGGTATAGATCCACAGATTGAAGAAGCGGAAGCCACTGACGGGCAAGCCGAACAGAAGCCCTAATGTGGCATTCCATCCAAAGTGAATGCCCCACGGGAGCCACAGCGCGCGCGTGCGCAGATACGCGAGGGTGAGAAGGATGCCGATGAGGATAGTATTAGCGATTCCCCACGGGCCGGCTCCGGGGTTAACCAGATGCACCAGTCCATAGAAAATCGAAAAAACCAGGACTCCCCGCAGGGTGCCGATTGCCCGCTCCAGGTGCTGGAAAGGGTAGCCGCGGAACATCAACTCTTCGGCAAGCGCACCGCACAGCAAGGTCAGGATGACCGCACCAAGATTGGGGACAAGGTTCCAGGTCATCAGGTTCTTGGTCCTGAAATGTCCCCAGAAATAAATGGGAGCGACGGCCAGGGTCGTGAGCGCAAATCCCAACACAGTACCCAGCAGAAACTGCTTCAGACAGCCCTTTACCCGAGGCAGTCCTTGCCAGGCGATGCGGTGCTCCTCGATGTGATCGCCAACCGTGAGCAGCCAGATGAAGATGCCGAATAACAGCAGCGTCCACAGCAGACGAAAAACGAGTTCGCGACGAAACGGGTGGTCACCGGAGGCTTCGGTTGCAATATTGCCGGAAATCCAGAATGAGAGGGCCCCAAGAAACAGCGAGAACAGAAACGCCCAGATCGCTTGTAACCTTCCCCTACTGTCAGTAAACATGCTCATACCTTGGCCATTTGCCGCGTACTTACAGAGTGGAACCGCAACCCTTGGTGCGCAACCTGAAAATCGAGTGGCTGGCCAGCATGCCGGCGAATGGCATCCTCCACGCGCTGCCGACTAGCCTTCTCGATAAACGCAATCACACAACCGCCGCCGCCGGCGCCGCAGACTTTGGCTGCCCGCGCTCCGTTGTGCAGGGCAACTTCGATTAGCTTATCAATAAGCGGGGTCGCGATCCCAGGCGCGTTGGTGCGGCGCAGCTTCCATTCCTCGCCTATCAGTCTCGCAACCTCGTCCCACTGTTCGCCGGCGAGCGCAGCATGCATGGCCTGGGCAATCCGTGAAATCTCGGCCAAGTTGTGAGCGACGTGCTTGTCGCCATTGATATGCTGCTTGAAGACTTCCCAGTTGTTGATACCCGATTGCCTGGGCGCTCCAGTGTAGAACAATACAAAACGCTGGTTTATTTCGTCGAGGGAGACGGGAATTCGCTCCCATCTGACGCCTGACACTTCCAGATGCACCGCACTGACGCCGCCATACAACGCCGGGTAATAGTCCTGGCAGCCGGTGGGCACGCCGATGAGCTGCGCTTCCACATTTTGCGCGATGACTCGAATCTGCTCTACCTCGATCTCGAGTCCGACAAAGCGGGCTAGCGCGGCGCTGGTGGCGATCATCAAGGCCGAGGAACCGGAGATGCCCGCGCCCGCCGGCGACTCTGAATGCGTCTCCAGCATGAAACCTGCATCCGGCTTGAAGAAACGGACCAGGCACGCGGCCAGCGGATGGGCATAGGAGGTCGCGGTCAGCAAGTCGTGCAAGGATTCGAAGCGATCCTCGTGCCCGGTATCGTGCGACTTGAGTACGATCTCACGACCGGCCCGGGGCGTAATCTTGCAGGCTGTCAGTATGCTGAGCGCGACGTTTACGCTTACCGCTCCGGGATAAAACAGGTACAAAGGCCAGATGTCGATGGTCCCGCCGGCGAGATCGGCGCGGCACGGCGCCGTGGCTACGATCGAGTCGTCGTCGGCTTGCGACAAAAATTGCGAAAAGGATGGCATGTTACGATTCGGTCCCTGGCGGCGGGAAACTCATTGTATCGCGAGAATATCTACAACTGGCGATAACTGATTAACTGAATGTTTCGTTGACGCAGGATCTCTCGCGCCTCGGGTGAAGTCAGCAATTGCAGCTCCTGCTCGCGCGACTGGCGCAGCCTGGTCTGCACCTTGTGCAGATCGGCATCGTTGTAGCCGGGATGGCAGACGAACTCCCACGTGCCTTCCGGCATGTTTTCTACCATTGCGGCAAAGAGTTTCAGATCGAGCACGCCGGTGACCAGCACGCCCAGGGATCCGTCGGTGGTACGCAGGCCGTGGGCCTCGACCTCGCGGCGAAAGCCGGCGGCAAAGTTGCGCAACACGTTCAGTTGGGCAAATCTCTTCCAGAGCTGGCGGGTGCGCAGCAGGCTGGCCAAAGGCAGTGGCCATACCTGCCCGAAAGGGTTGCGTACGGCGGGAACCTGGCACGCGCGGGCGGCGCGCAGCAGAGGACGAAGCACCGCGGGGAACATGTGGGCGTGCTTGTGGGTGTCGAAGTGCGAAGGCTGGATCCCGGCTGCCTGCATGCACTCCATCTGCGCCGCCGCCTCGGCCTCAATCTCGCCGGGATCCAACTGGTGACGAAAGGAGGCGACAGCGAATTCGTTCAAGCTGTCGCGAAAGCAAGGACGGCCATTGCGCGAGCTCGACCGCAACAGGCTGGCCACCCGTTCCGCTGGCAACAGCGGCTCTCCGTCGAGCAATACGACGTGGCATCCCACGCTAAGATGCGCCCCGCCGACGGCGAACGACCGCGCCTGCCCGGCTGCTTCCTCGAACGCGCACGCATTCGCCATCAGCGTGGTCGAGGTCACTATGCCACGTTCATGTGCTTCAGAAACGGCGCGGTTGACGCCGGAGGTCAGCCCGAAATCGTCAGCATTGATGATCAGCCGCCGCACCGCTTCAGTGTAGCAAGCGCGGTCCCAGGCGGAAGGGGGGTGCTCGGAGCATGTCCGGTGGGCAGTGCGGTCGCTTTGTCAGACAGATAAATGCGTGCGGCCGTCGGCGGCCGAATGTTCGTCGATCTTCCCGTGCGCTGGGTTGCGGGTTTGTCCGGCAGCCGCCGACGCTATGCGCTTTTCAGGGCGAGCGCCCTTTCGCCTTCGCCCAAGTAAACTTTGATCGTATCCAGCAGCGCAGGAAACATCTGTTCTTTTGGCAGACAAACGTTGACGTCCTTGCCTCCGTCGACGTTTCCGTAGCCAGTAACAATAATTACCGGGAGTTCGGGGCGACTGCTGTGTATCTGCCGCGCCAACTCCACACCGTTCATGCCTTCCATGCGGAAGTCGGTGACCAGGATGTCAAATTTCTCGCGCTTGAACTTTTCCAAAGCATCGTGAGCGTTGTAGGCGCTCACCGCTCGATACCCTTGGGTCTCGAGAATCTCGCAGGTCAAGCGGGCCAGAACCTCGTGGTCGTCGACAAACAAAACTGCTTTCATAGGGCACCGTTTTTCTCACTCCCCGAGGGGGCGATGCGACACGTCGGGTTAGCTAGTTGGTTTCACGAAATGGAGGAAAAGATGTCTTGTTGCGGTAAAGATTTTGGGCAGGTGGATTGCCACGGCATGGCGTACGGGGCCGTGGCTCTGATGAGCTTTAAGTCCGCGAAACGAGACCACTTACCGTATACTCTGGCCCAGGTTTGCAGCCCGGTGAGCGGCTAGCGCCTCTTCTTCGCCTTGGCCGGTTTCTTGGCAGTTGCTTTCTTAGCTGGCGCAGCCTTCTTTGCCGGCCTCTTAGCGGCAGCCGGCTTTTTCGCTGCTTTCCTGGCGGGAGGCTTCGCCGGTTTTTTCGGCGGCTTGGAGGGTGCCGCCTTTTTCGCCGGCGGCCTTGCCGAAGCTTTTTTTATCGCTGCGGCAGGTGGCGCCGCTACGGACTTCGCTTGCGGTGCGGCCGGCTGGGCCGGCGTCGCAGCCGGAACCGGGGCAGCAGCGCCTTTTGGCTTACGTCCGCGCTTACCCGGAACCGTGGCTTCGCCCGCGGCTGCGGCTTTCCCACGCCCGCGCTTTGGAGCGGGAGGAGGCGGCGGCGGCGGCGGCTCATACGGCTTCAGGAAATTCATGATCTCGGAATGCGATCGCAGCCGGCCATCTATCAGCAACAGAAAGGCCTTATCCATGATCTCCGCATATTGCGGCAACTGCGGCACGATTCGCAATTCGGCCATCTCTGGGAAAGGCAACTTATCCCTCACTTGCCGCCATTTTCCGAAGAAGTTCTTCAGCTTTTGGTCGACTGCCTGTTGCCTGACCGTAAGGCTGAGGAAGAGGATGTTCTCCGGCGTGGCTTGCGACAGAATCTTCCAGGCTCCCGAGGGTACGGCCGCTTCCTTACTGCTCAATTTTTTCGCCAGATCGTGGGCACCGCTTTCCAGGTGCTTCCACTTGTCGACGAAATCGCGCCGCGGTATGGTGCGTTGAATCTCGGCTTTGTCCTTATCGTTCATGCGAGAAGTAAGGAAGTCCATGACGATGGGGCCGGTTTCGACCGAATAGCCAAGCTCGTTCATCATCTGACGGGTCTTCACCAGTTGTCCGATGTCACCGGAATCGATCCTGGCCATTGTCCAATGCGGATGCAGGACCTTAAGCCAGCCTTCTTTTTCCAGGGCGCGCATGATGTTGAGCGGATCGTCTTCATGCGCCAACTGCTCGAGTTCGTAGCCGATCATCCGCTTACCGAGATATTCGATGTAGTTGCTCTCTTTGGCCGCCTGATAGCGCGCCTGGGTACGCTCCTCCAGCGGCCAGTGAAAACGCGCGCTCAACCGGGTAGCGCGGATCAGCCGGACCGGCTCCTCCAGGAAGGCATAGCTGTGGAGAACACGCAACACCTTGGCCTCGATATCGGCGACGCCGTTGAACGGATCAAGCAACAGACCACGCGATCCGGGATTCAACGAGAGCGCCATGGCGTTGACCGTGAAGTCGCGGCGGCGCAGGTCCTCATTGATGGTGGCAGGGGTAATGGAGGGCGGCTTGCCGGGCCTGTCATAGGCCTCGGCACGCGTCATGTTTAGTTCGGCGCGAATGTTCCCCGGCATCAGAAGCTGCAGCGTCCGCAGCTCCTCATCAACCCCCTGCACCGAAATGCCGGCTTTCTCCAACTCCTTTTGAAGCTTGAGGGGATTGCCTTGGATGCTGAGGTCGATATCGCGAATGGGGAAGCCAGTGATTAGGTCGCGGATGGTGCCGCCGGTGAGGTAAAGATTCAGCCCCGCATGACGGGCGATTTCTTGTGCCAAGTTCACACCAGTTTGCTGGTCCGGTGTGAACCGGGTTTCCATGCTATAGATATAATCTGCCATCTAAATATATAACTCTAAAGGCGAAAGTAGAGAATCCGCGGGCCCAGGCAGGGATTTCCGGCAGGTTGACCTAATCCTTTCCCTCCGCCAGGAATGACAACCCTGCATATCCAAATTGCAGACTAGCTTTCAGACGAAAATGGCAACTGCCTCTAAAGACAGCACTTACATGAGGCTTGCACCTCGATCGTTGCAAAGCGAACAATAACATATGGTTGACAATTTGGCTACACAGTAGGTGGGCAGAAGCACATTTTCATTAAAAGTGCGACAATCGGGACTTAGTCACTGCCACTCCATTCGGCGCAATTATGGCCACCACGCACAAGAAAGTCATCGTTCGCAAGATGGACCGCGATAGCGTGCATGGCTACGTGGGTGCGACTTTCATCTCCGATGGCAAAGTGGAACTGATGAATACGGCGGGCAACGTTGTTGCCATCGATTTGCACGATATCAAGGGCATTTACTTTGTGCGCGAGTTCGGGGACTCGGAGTCGCTCACACGAAAAACCTTTACCTCGCGGCCGCGCATGGAAGGGTTGTGGGTGCGTCTGCGCTTTCGCGATAACGAAATCATCGAAGGCATGATGCCGAACGACCTGCTCCAGGAAGGCGGCGACGGCTTCTCCGTTATCCCTCCCGATACGCGGTCCAACACGCAGCGGATCTTCGTGCCGCGTTCGGCGCTGGCGGAGATGACAGTCATGGGCGTGATCGGCGACAAGAGGTCCGGGCGGCGTGGGCGGCGTCCGGAAGACACCCGCCAAGTGCCGATGTTTACGTGAAATTGGCGCTATGAGTTGGCTTATGTTGCTCAATTTGAAATAGGGCGTTCATGAAACTTTGCGAAATTGCGTCCGCCCTGGACGCCAGGCTGGAAAACGGGAATCCGGACACCGAAATCACGGGCGTTGCCGGAATCGAAGAAGCCGTTGCGGGCCAGATCACCTTCGTCGCCAATTCCAAGTATGCTGCTGCCGCCAAGACCACGTCCGCCTCGGCCGTGATCGTCTCCGAGGACTTCCCGGCCATTCCGACCAGCATGTTGCGCAGCAAGAATCCGTATCTGGCATTCGCCCGCGCAATTGACCTGTTCTACGAGCCCCCGCACTATGGAGGGGGAGTGCATCCCACTGCGGTGATTGCAGCGACGGCGAAAATCGGCGCTAACGCCCATATTGGCGCCTACGTCGTGATTGACGACGACGTTGAAATCGGGGATGACGCGGTCCTGCTCCCCCATGTTGTCATCTATCGCGGAGTGCGAATCGGCAACAACTTTTTCGCGCACGCGCACGCCGTGGTGCGCGAGCACTGCCGGCTGGGCGACAACGTCATCCTTCAGAACGGAGTCATTATTGGCTGCGACGGCTTTGGCTTCGCGCGCGATGGAGACCACTGGGAAAAGATCGTGCAATCGGGTCCGACGGTGCTGGAGAGCGACGTCGAGGTGCAAGCCAATTCCTGCATCGACCGCGCCAGTGTTGGCGAAACCCGCATCGGGCGAGGCGCCAAGATCGACAACCTGGTGCAGGTCGGCCATGGCTCCGCAGTCGGCCAGAACACGCTGCTGTGTGCGCAAGTGGGGCTGGCCGGATCGACCGTGATCGGCAAGAACGTCATCCTTGCCGGACAAGCGGGCGTTGCTGGGCATTGCAAGGTTGGCAACGGCGTGATTGTTACTGCGCAGAGCGGCACCCATGGGGATATCCCACCCGGAGCGATGGTGAGCGGCTCGCCCGCCTTCGATCACAAACAATGGTTGCGTGCCGTGGGCATCTTCAATAGGCTGCCAGAACTGGCCAAAGCTGTCCGGAGGTTGACGTCTAACCCGCCAATCGATGCCGGGCCGGGGAAGAAAGAGGACTGACCGGGCGGCGCAGCGTCCTGATCGTCGAGCAAGATTATCAGCGATCAGCTGAAATTTAGTTACTCAAGCACGCCACGCGCTTCTAATTGGGTAATGAGCGAAGATGTCTCCAATCTGGGACCTCAGCCGGCGCTAGGTCCGCAAGCAGTATCGGCGAATCCTATCCGCGTGTTGCTGCTCGACGATCGCGAGGAGAACCTGGTATTGCGCTCAGCGATCCTGAGGCAGAAGGGCTATCGCGTCGTGACCTCCAGTTCAATTGAGGAGGCCGAATCCAAGTTAGCTGTCATCGACATTGCCGTGCTCGACTACCACCTGGGAGCAGGCAAGTTCGGCACCGATGTAGCCGAGACGCTGCGCCGCAAGCGTCCGCAGGTTCCGATCATCATTCTGTCGGCAACCCTGGAGCGAAAATTCGGCGGCATTGCCGACATGCACCTGCTGAAGGGATACAGCTCGGTTGAGGAACTGGTGAACGCGCTGCGGTCGTTTGAGGCGAAGAAGCGCGGGCGCCCGGTAGTGGTCGACGCGCGCGATTTTTACTACTCGCGCATCTCGATGGCGATGGGCGACGATATCGTGCTGGAGGTCCTGGACCGCGACGGCAATTGGCTGTTCGTCAACGATTACTTCGCCGCCATGAATGGCCACAAGCGCGCTTGGTTCGCCGGGAAGAACCTGTTTGAACAATTTCCGCAACTGGGCGACGAGTGGCGCGAAATCGTTCGTACAGTTGCCGATACGCGCGAGACCTATATCGATCGCCGGGGATTCCGCGGCGCGTCGCACCTGCCGCAGGAAAGTCCGCACTGGACCTGGAATGTTCTCATCTTTCCCATCAAGCTGCACGACGACCGCGACGGGGCGGTGCTGACAGCGCGGCTAATCGAGAAGAAGTAGGTAGCCACGGGGCCTCTCTTCGGTGGCTCTACCCGAGCTGCGCTAAGTCTGAAAATTCCTTATCGGCGCTCAGGCGGCAGGGCGCTGGCGATGGTGTCTCGGACTGCCGTCATCAGAGTCTCGCGATCGGCATAATCATGGGGATCGATGGGCGGATGAAAGACGACCGTCGCTGTCCCAGGCCGTAAGGCAAACCGCGTCTTCGGCCAGCACTCATAGGTTCCCAGCATGGTGACAGGCACTACTGGCACGCCGGAATCCGCGGCCAGATAGAACGGCCCCTTCTTGAAAGGGAGCAGACGCCCATCGCTGGAGCGCGTCCCTTCGGGATAAATCACCATGTGCAATCCCTCGTGCAGCACCTTGATAGCAGCTTGAACGCTTTCGATCGCGGCCTCGTGATCGCCGCGGTCTACAGGCACAAGGTGTCCCAGCCTCATGCCTGTCCCGAAAACGGGAACACGAAATAGCTCCTTTTTCACCAGCACCGAACAGCGGCCCGGAATACTAGGTATTAGAATCGGCGGATCAAGATTGGAAACGTGGTTCGACATGAAGATGTAAGTGCGGCCCGCTTGCAAGTGCTCGCGACCGCGAATCTCAATTTTCACGCTGACGAGCAGCACTCCCAACCTTCCCAGGCCGGTCGCTATGTAGTAGAGGGGATTTGCATTGCCGGTGAGCGCGGCATAAAGCACCAGCGGCGGTCCGGCCAGTAGGATCAAGAATCCCCAGAAGCACAATATCGTAACCGCTCGAATCAATGTGCGCTCCCACCTTCGTCATCGCCGTGGATCCATGCGGTGCGATGTGACCGTTGCTCGGGTGTTACGGTGGCCAGATCCTGAAGTTCGTACGACTGCTTCGCGCGCGAGGCGAGCCGAAGTTCCACCTGCCGTTGGCCGCCGCGATTCTCCAGCTCAAGCCGCACGGTGGTTCCCGGCGGCAGCCGCGACAGCTCCTCGTCCAGATTCGAGTCAGCCGGCTTACCGTTGGCCGCGGTCACCCGATCGCCGACCAGGATTCCCTGATGTTGCGCCTCGCTGTTGGCATCGATCTGGACTATTTCTGGCTGGCCGCCCAGGTTTGCCGTGGTGGTGAAGCCGGGCGTCGCATACTGTGTTGTGCTCACAACAACATGCAGTCCGGCAAACTGACAGAAGTCGTCATACGGAATTTCCTTGACACCGGCGACGTAGTCGCGGAAGAAATCTGAAAAACTTTGGCCGGTGATGGACTCGGCAGCTTGTTCGACTCCGGCGGAATCCGGGAAGAAGCGATGCTGCTTGGCGTAATGCCGATTCATCCACTGGAACAGATCACGCAGCGATTTTGCACCGCTGGTTAGCTGCCGAATGCGCAGGTCGAGCAGAACACCCAGAATCTCTCCCTTGTTGTAGTAGCTGATGCTACGCTCCGGCGAGCGGTAAAATGCAATGCCTTCAAGCCAGGCGTCGAGGCTCGACTCCTCCGCCGATTGCCATTGACGTGCAGGCCGCCGTTGCAATTCGGTGATTTCGTCGGCAATCCGCCGCAAATATTCCCGCTCATCGATGAGGCCCGAGCGTGCCAGCAGCATGTCGCTAACCGTGCTGGTGACGCCTTCGCTGAACCACAGCGCGCGCGTGTCTTGTTCGCGTTGATAATCGATCGGTTCAAGCGACTGCGGGCGGATGCGTTTCACATTCCACAGGTGAAAGAACTCGTGAGCGCTGACGCTGGCCACTGGCATCAGGTCACTGCGCAAACGGTCGGCATTGACGTCGATCGTCGCGCCGTAGGCGTGTTCCATGCCGCCTCCCCCATAGCCACGGGGAAAATGGTAGAGAAATGTGTACTCCTCATAGGGACGGTCCTGCATCCAGTCGACAGCGACATGAGTAATTCTCGCCAGCATTTCGTCGAGCTTTGCTTTGTCATAGTCAGCGGGATTGCCATCTACCACAACGTGGTAGGTAGCTCCGTCCTGCTGAAAACTGGATTGCTGGAAGGCCCCCAGTTCGGCCGGACTATCGACCAGCTCGTCATAGTCACGGGCAATGCCAATCGCCTGATCAATCCTGCCCGGCGCTGCCTCGCCGAGAATGTGTAAATCGCGAAGCTCCCACGTTGTGGGAGTGTCTAGCAAGCGGATACTGACTGGCTGCGAGCGAAGGTCGGGGGAGTACATTAGTACCATTGCCCAGTTGAAGAAACCGTGCTCAGCGTTCAGGGTACTGCCGAACGGGCCAGGGGTGTCGAGGTGAACGTCATAGCTGACGACGACACAGCCTGCCGGCGCGGTGATTTCCCACTCGCTGGTTTTGCGGTTGAAGACCTTGGCAGGCGCACCCGATGCATCCTGTGCCCTCACATCTTCGATATTCGCCGCGAAGTTGCGCACCTGGTAAAGCGCATTCCAGACCGGCATGTCCAGCGTGCGAACGCCCTCGCCCTCTCGCAGGCGGATGCTGACGTGAGCCACATGCGTGGCGGGATCCGACAGGGAAACGAAATATTCGGTCGGCTCCGGCTGGGTGCTGGCCGGCGAAGCGCAAGTCACCGGTGTCGCAGCGGAAGCGCCGGTGGCAAACAGTAAGAGAGCTGCGGCTATCGAACATGTGCAAACTGCGATGCGAGAGCGGCTCACGCGGTGGTCGTGACCTCATGTAGGGACTTGAGCTTCGCCGGCAGCTTCTCATAGATGCCGCCGAAGCCGCCGTTGGAGAGAATTGCGACAACGTCGCCGGAGCGCAGTTCGGGCGAAATGGTTTCGACAATCACATCGGCATTGCTGAGCACCCGCGCCGGCTTCCCGATTGCGTTCAAGTCAGCGACGACCATAGCAGGGTCGAGCCGCTCGTTCTCAGGAATGGCTTCCGACTTGAAGACATCGGCCAGGACAACTTTGTCGGCAAGGGAAAGACTCTGGGCAAGTTCATGTTGAAATATCTTTCGCCGAAGAGTATTGGAACGCGGCTCGAGGACTGCCCAAAGACGCCGCCCGGGATAGCGCGTGCGCACGGCCTTGAGCGTCTGCGCAATCGCCGTGGGGTGATGGGCAAAGTCATCGATGATGGTGATGCCGCGAACCTCGGCCTTCACTTCGAAGCGCCGCTTCACGCTCCGGAATGCTCGCAGCGATTCCGCGATGGCATCGCTGGCGATGCCGTAATTGGCCGCCATGGCGGCGGCGGCGGTCGCGTTCAAGACGTTGTATTCGCCCGCGAGAGAAAACTCGAACTCGGCCCAAACTTTGCCGTCGTGCAGCACCGTCCAGCGAGTGGCGGCCGGCATGTGCTCGATGCCGGCAATTCGCCATGCGGAAGCTTCAGCGAAGCCGTAGCGCTCAACCCGACAAAATGCGCGGCCCACACATTCATCAACGTTAGCGTCACCATCCCAAGCGATCAGCAACCCGCGACGCGGGATCAGATTGACCAGCCGCTTAAACGCAGTCTTCACCTCGTCGAGATTCTTGTAAATGTCGGCGTGATCGAACTCAACCGAGGTAAGGATGACCGCATCGGGAAAGTAATGGAGAAACTTCGGACCTTTGTCGAAGAATGCGGTGTCGTATTCGTCGCCCTCAAGAATGAACTCGTGGCCAGATCCCATGGCGAAGGAACTCCCGAAGTTCTCCGGTATTCCACCAATGAGAAAGCTGGGAGCGCGGCCGGCCTGCTGAAAGATCCACGCCAGCATCGAGGATGTGGTCGTCTTGCCATGGGTTCCAGCGACGACCAAGCGTTCCTTGTCCAACAAAAATTCGTCGTGCAGAACCTGCGGCAAAGACTGGAACGGAATGCGCTGGTCGAGGACAAATTCCAGTTCGACGTTGCCTCGTGAGATGGCATTGCCCACGATTACCAAATCAGGCCGAGGCTGAAGATTCGACTGGCTGAAAGGCTGCGAGATTGGAATGCCGAGCGATGCCAGAAAGTCCGACATTGGGGGATATGCTACAGCGTCGGAGCCTGTGACCCGAAAGCCGCGCTGCTTAAGCATTCCGGCCAGCGAGGCCATTGCCGTCCCGCAAATGCCGATGAAATGAACGTGGTTGGCCTTCATGATGTAGATAGCAATGTTGCACGTTCTTTCCGTACCGCCGCTTCGTAACTTAGTGCAACTGTACTGCCGACCGAAAGCTCGGCCCGAACGCCAAAGGGCAAGGTGATGCTCCCGCTTCCAGTGGACACGTGTCCCGATTTCAGCCCAAATGCTATAGGAACTTGCAGGTCCGCCAGAATGCGCATCACTACGTCCTGCAGGGTGTAGTCGAGAGCGCCGGGCTCGGCACAATCGACCATCTCGCCGAAGACGATACCCTGCACACCTTCAAACTTGCCCGCCAGCTTCAACTGCATCAGCATGCGATCGATGCGATATGGCCGTTCGGCACGATCTTCAAGAAAAAGGACCGTGCCTTGCGTGCGAATCTCAAACGGGGTTCCGAGCGACGCACACAGCAATGACAAGCAGCCGCCGTAGAGCACACCTGTAGCCGTTCCTGCCGCCAAAGGCTGCACTTCATCGGGGCTAAACTCTCGCTGATAGGCTTCTCCGGACGAAAGCGCCGTGAGCCAACTTCGCTCGTCCAGACCACCAGGGCGAGCCAGGTCGCCTGCCACCATGGGCGCGTGGAAGGTCACCAGTCCCGCAGCATCACACAAATACGTCAACAACGTTGTGACGTCGCTGCAGCCGGCGAAGATCTTTGGGTTCGCGCGGATCAGGTCCAAGTCGATATGGGGCAGCAAGTAATTGCAACCATAACCTCCGCGCGCGCAGAGAATGGCTTTCACCTCAGGCCGCGAGAACATCTGGTGCAGCTCGCCCACGCGACGCTGCACGGATCCCGCGAAGTACAATTGGCGCTCAAAGATTGAAGGCAGATAAAACGGCTGGTATCCCAGTCGCAGCAATTCGGCGCAACCCGCCTCCAGATCATCGCTACGGAAACCGCTGGCCGGAGCGATGATGCCTACAGTGTCGCCGGGCCGCAGCGCGGGCGGACGAGTGCGCACGGGTTGAGATGAAGCCATCATCAGCTTTGCAGACGCTGAATTCGATGTACCCCGGCGGCTTAAAGCCCCGATCAAAATTGGATGGCTTCGGCACGGCTGAAGCCGTGCCCCTTCAAAACATATTTTCGAAGAGCCTTCCAAACCACTAATCTTAAATGAAAAACTCGCCGCGGCAGAGCAGTATGGCCGGGCCGGTGAGAAAGACCTCGCCGCTCCACTCCACGGTTTGCGCTCCGCCGGGGGCCTGTACCCGCACCGGCGACTTCGCCTTGCCGGAGTGAATCGAGACGACGGCGGCAGCGCATGATCCAGTGCCGGAGGACATAGTCTCGCCCACGCCACGTTCGCAGAAGCGCACCTCAATCTCGCCTGGGTCCAGAATCTTCACAAACTCGACGTTCATTCCGTGTTTGAAGTCGTGATGCCTGGAGATCTGCTCGGCCACGGCCTGCCAGCCCAGCGCGAATTGCGGGACAAACACAACGTAATGCGGATTTCCCATCGAAACCGGTGTGCCGGAAATTTCGCCATAGGTGAACTTGATGGGGAATTCGTCGCCCACCTCGGGCACGCCCATGGAGCCGCGAAACTCAAAGTTGTTTCCATCGCGCGCTTTGAGCTCGCAAGTCTTGAGGCCAGCGCCGGTGCGAATTACCACCGAGCTGCGCTGATTTTCCGCACAATACCAGGCCGCAACGCAGCGCGTGCCATTGCCCGAGATTTCGGCCTCGGAGCCATCGGCGTTCAGCAAGCGAACGCGAAGGTCGGCATCCTTGGCCGGCAGCACCCATTCCACTCCATCGGCGCCAACGCCATTGTGGCGATCGCAGATGCGCCTAGTAAAGGCGTAGATATCGGCGGGGACATGGGCAAAGTCAATGATGAGGAAATCGTTGCCGCAGGCCGTGGCCTTCACAAATGGAATGGTGGGCATATCAGGTTGCGCTGGGCGGATTGTAGCAAAGGCAGAGTGATCGGGATATTGACTGCGAGAATGCCGCCACGGTTAGCGCCAGGGTCACGCCAGACTCCGCTGTGCTGATTGCCAGTTCGGAAGGGTCGAGAGCATAGACCAGGCGGAGACGGCGGACGGAACAGCGTGCAAGACGAGATTCGCACCGCACGACCTATTGGGCGGAAGCAGCGTTATGCATCTTCGCAGGATTCAGATCGAGGCTACTCTCCAGCACCATTTCCACGGAATCGCCAGTGCCCAGCTGGACCTCTGGCCCGCGGGTAAGCAGAACAGTTGCTAATCCAATGACTCCCCCGGCAGCCCCGCCAATAGCCGCGCCTTTCGCACCGCTGGCGAGGGCGCCAATACCCGCTCCGGTAGCCGTCGTGGTTGCTACGGTGCCTGCGTCCTTCCCCTTGCCTCCGGGTCCCTGAATGGTCCCTTCCTTGCCTGAGACAGTGTTGTTGGAGCCGGGAGTGTTCTGCACCGCGCCGGGCAGCATGATGGTATAGCCGTTGGGGAAAATCATGGAGGTGAAGCTCATCTGCAATTCGGCGCGGCCTTTGACGTGGCCCGGCCGTACCACGCGCCGGACTTCGCCCTGAACGAACGTTCCCGCGGGAATGACGATCTGGTTATTTTGGGTGATGGGGAAGGCGGTTTGGGCGTAAACCGGATCGCCCGGTCGCGCGCTCTTGCTGTTGATGCCCTGCTTGAGAGTAAGCGGAATCTTGGTGCCGGCAGGAACCGTGATGTCCGGCGTGGCTTGAGAATCGGGCTGAGCCTGGGCCTGCGCCTCGGGAACAGCCGTCGCGCGTGGCGTGAGGTGTGGGACATCCTGGCTGGTCTGAGCGGTGGCTGGCAGAACGCCAACTTCAACGCTCAGGGCAATTGCGAGCAGAGCGACCATGGCTCTCATTCGTTCCTCCGACGGGCCGGACTCTCTCTCCACATGAACGTTGCGGCCGGCTGCCTCTACCGGTTGCGGGAAAAATCAGAACAGCAGATCCCTCATCGACTAAAGTCGGTGCGGGATGACAAGAATAATAGTGGTTTCTGGAGGCACATCTAACGGTGTGCCCTTTCAAAACCGTGCACAACCGGCTTTTCCGCAGCCTATTTAGCCGCTCTTGGCCGCGAAAGCTGTGGAGAGCTACTTAAGGTTATACAACGCATTCACATGGCAGGTCACGGTGATCTTTTCCGCGCTGAACTCGGCGGTCGGCGGCGGCGGCGCAGGTTCCGCGGCCATCGGAGCAGCCATCGCCATCCTGGGACGGATGGGCTGCGGCTCGTATACATCGACGGAGGCGTACGACAGCTCGCCCAGCGCGCGTCCACTGGATTGCGCCACGGCATTGGCTTCATTGTGCGCGCGCCGCAGCGCGTCTTCCACGGCTTTGACTTTGGCCGCATCCATGTCCTCCAGCAAATAGCTGATGGACGTGTCGGTCACATCCAGATTGGCCAAGCCTTGAGCAATCGGCCCGATCTTGGAGAAATCTTTCAGCTTGAGGCTGATGTTGGCATCCACGCGATAGCCAACTAGTTTGCGCTTGGGATTCTTGTAGTCGTAAACCGGCTGCGTGGTGAAGCGGCTGATTTGTGCGTCTTTGGGATCGAGTCCGTTGGCGCGCAAAAGCTGGCGGATTTGCTCAGCCGCCTGCGATGCCTTCTGGGTTGCATCCGGGAGCTTCTCTTCCTGGGCCGAGACGCCGAACTGTACCAGCGCGGTATCGGGATCGGATTCGAACTTGCCGTCAGCGCCGACCCAAACGGTGTTGGGAAGCGGATTGCCGGGACGCTCTTGCGCCTTCACTGTCGTGCCCATGGTCAGCGACACGGTGAGCGCGATCAGCAGCAGTGCGCGAAAAAGAGCTTTTGTTTTTTGCATGATACTGTCTAGACGCCTCGTACATGGAAGAGTAAGCCATGATCCCGAGCTCGGGGTCTTGCGAGCCGAATCATAGTCCCCCATGCCCGGTTTCACCAGTCCGGTCGAGAAAGGGTAATGGTACAGTTTGAATTTTTGTACCATTACTCTCGAGAGGCAATCGGGCCGCCTCTCACGCCCGCCGGTAAATTCCGCTTTTCCACAGCCGCCGATGCTGTATACTCCGCGAGTCCTTTCGCGCGCGTCTCCGCGCATCCCAAGGTTAGCCGTTTCAGCTCGGATTTATCGCCGGATTGCTCGTAAAATGAGGTAGCGCCGTGATTCGAAAGTTCGGCGTTCGCAGTGTTGGTTTAGGACACTCTCCGATGGACAAGTTTGTGGTACGCGGCGGAAATCCGCTGCTGGGCACCGTGCGTATCAGCGGTGCGAAGAACGCCGCTCTGCCGGCCATGGCGGCCGCGCTGCTCACCGACGAGCCGGTCATCCTGGAAAACGTTCCGCAGGTGCGCGATATCGAGACGGAGCGGAAGCTGCTGGCGGCGATGGGCGCGGAAGTCGAGCTCGGCTATGGCCGCGCGCAGCATCGTACTACCATTTGCTGCCGCAATGTGGCTAATCCGGAAGCCTCTTATGACCTAGTCAAGACCATGCGGGCTTCCACGCTGGTCCTGGGTCCGCTCCTCGCTCGAATGGGAGAGGCGCGCGTGTCGCTGCCCGGGGGCTGCGCCATCGGAGCGCGTCCCATTGACCTGCACCTGAAGGGACTGGAGAAGCTGGGCGCGAAGATTACGCAGGAGCACGGTTACATCCAGGCGCGCGCCGCACGGCTGAAGGGTGCGCGCGTTGTCTTCGAGAAGATTACCGTTACCGGGACCGAGGACCTGCTGATGGCGGCCACGCTGGCCGAAGGCGAGACCGTGCTGGAGAATTGCGCGCGCGAGCCGGAAGTGGTCGATCTGGCGACGCTGCTGAACAAGATGGGCGCGCACATCGAAGGCGCCGGCACGCACATCATCCGCATTCGCGGCGTTGAAAAGCTGCACGGCGCGCGGCACCGCATTATTCCGGACCGCATTGAGGCAGGTACGTTCATCGTCGCCGGTGCGCTTACCGGCGGCGACCTCACGGTCACAGGTTGCGAGCCGCTTCACCTCGACGCGCTGCTGCAAAAACTGGAAGAGTGCGGCGTGAGCGTGACCACCAACGGCGAGTCGGTGCGCGTCATGGGCAACGGGCCGCTAAAGAGCGCCGACATGGTCACGGAGGAATATCCCGGCTTTCCCACCGACATGCAGGCGCAGTACATGGCGCTGGCGACACAGGCCGAAGGCACGAGCGTGGTTACGGAGAACATCTTCGAAAACCGCTTCATGCACGCGCAGGAACTGGTGCGGATGGGAGCGAACGTCAAGGTCGAAGGCAGCCGCGCCGTGGTTCGCGGGTGTACGCCGTTGAGCGGCGCCGCGGTGCAAGCCAGCGATCTGCGGGCATCGGCGTCGCTGGTGCTGGCCGCGCTGGTGGCTGATGGTGAAACCATCATCGACCGGGTCTACCACATCGATCGCGGCTACGAAAACATCGAAGAGAAGCTGCGCGGCGTGGGGGCGCAAATCCGTCGCATCGGCGAACTGCTGCCGCGGCGCGTGGCCACGCCAGCCGTGGCAAGCTAGAAGCCTCGACTTCAACTCAATGCCGTCGCCCAAGCGGCGGCGTCACGCGCATCTGTGATCTACCTCGCAGAATCCTGTGCTCAATCAGGCGATTGTAGAGGCGAGGAGATTTTCATGCGTGGTGACAAGAAAGTGATTGAGCAGTTAAACACCGCTCTCAGCGCCGAGCTGACGGCCATTGTGCAGTACATGGTGCAGGCGGAGACCTGCGAAAACTGGGGTTATGGCCGGCTGGGCGGCATCACTAAAGCGCGGGCCATCGAAGAAATGCATCATGCCGAGGGACTGATCGAGCGCATCATCTTCCTCGACGGCACACCGGCAGTCTCGGTTCCGCTCACACCTGAAGTTGGGGCGACGGTACCGCAACAGCTCGAAGCCGATCTCGCCTCCGAATCCGCCGCCATTCGCGAGTACAACGAAGCGTCCGCCATCTGCCGCGAAGCCGGGGACGCGGGCAGCAAGGAATTGTTCGAGCGCTTACTTCGCGATGAGGAGCGTCACGCTGATTTCCTGGAAGCTCAACTGCACTCCATCAAAGAAATGGGCATCGGCCCGTATCTGGCGCAACAGATGAGCAAATGATCCAGCAGGGAAGCGGCGACTGGTTCACCGCTTCTTTACCACCATCACATTGTCATCGGGGTTGCGGTCAATCAGCTTATCCACCGGATCGATGCCTGCCTTTGCCGGAACCTTGTCGACCGTGACGGTGACGTCGGTCTTCTCCTGCGTGATCTTGTGCTCTTGCAGGTAGAGATACTTCCCGTCGGCATCGAGCACGCCAATATCGATCATGTCGTTCACCGGGACAGCGTGCTCCTGGCCGCGGCCATCGGCGCGAAGCTTCTTCGCCTCGACCGTCAGATGCACGTCGTACTTGCCGTCCGGCCGCCGCGCGTACTCGGCAGAGAGCGCGCGGTCGTCATACAGCGTGATGTTCAGGAACAGGTCGTCGAACAGGTACTGATATTCCGGCGGCGTGAACTTGCGGAAATAACTCTCCAGATCGAGCGAGGTCGGATACGGCGGGCCCTTGAAGGCATACTGCTTCAAGAATCCCCGGATCCCCGCGTTGACGTTATCCTCCCCGATATAGTCCTGGAGCGCATACATCACCATCGCGCCTTTGTTGTAGTGAATGTAGCCCTGGTTGGGATCGACGAGATAGAGCGGAAACTCTTCGTTGCGCTCCTGGCCGCGCCCGCGCAGATACTGGTCGAGTTCAAAGCGCAGGAAGCGCTGCATCGATTCCGCCCCGAAGTGGTGCTTCATCACCATTAGCGCGGTGTACTGCGCCATGGTCTCATCGATCGAGGTAGCGCCCTCGACGTAGGAGGAGATGACCTGGTGGGCCCACCACTGGTGTCCGGTCTCGTGAGCGGTAACGTAGAAGGGCAGGTTCACGGCGTCCCGTTTATCGCTGACCTTGGTGACGAAGCCGATGGCCTCGGAGAACGGAATGGTGTTGGCGAAGGATTCGGCAAACGTTGCGTACGCCGGAAATTCGACGATGCGTAGCTGATGGAACTGGAATGGGCTGAAGTTCGCCGTGCAGTAGGCCAGCGATTCCTTCATGCTTTCCATCATCGAGTCCAGGTTGAATTCGTGGCCGGGCTGGTAATAAATCTCCAGGTTGACGCCGTCCCAGCGGTCGCGGCGCACCGTATAGCGCGCCGACTGAATGGAGTAGAGATTCAGGATCGGCGCGTCCGTCTTGTAGTGGAAGTAGCGGCGTCCGTTTTCCACCCACTCCTTTTGCAGGTATCCGGGCGCGATGGCGATCTGATCTTCGCTGGTGCTGACGGTGGCGTCGAAGTTGATCCAGTCGGCATCGAAGCTGCCGCTGTTGTACTGCCGGGCGGCGACGTCATCGACCTTGGGCAGCCGTCGCGCCTTCTCCAGACCGTGCTTGTGCCGGGTGCTGTCGTCGGTCAGCTCGATGTTGGGCGAGTATCCGATGTACGGCAGGTAGCTGTCGTAGAGGAAGCTTCCGTTGTGCACGATGTCGGGGTTGGGCTGCGAGTTGGGAAAGCCCGGATTGTCGTATTCGATCGAGAAATCCAGCTCAATGCGGCCTTGCGGCGGCAGCGGCTGGGGCAGCTTGTACAGGTAGAAGCCGAAATCGTAATCCTCGATCAGTGGCGTTTGCCCGCCAGCGAAGCTGAGCTTGTTGATCTTCATGTGCGGCCGCGGCAGCGGGGTGACATTCGCCGGGTACAGCGTCAAGGCGATGCGGTCGATGTTGCTGGAGGTTTTGTTCTCCAGCCACATGCTGCCGCTGACCGCCGCTTTGAGTTGCTCGGGATAGATGTCGATCTCAGTGGTGACATCGGTAATGCGCGGCAGCGGCAGCGACCAGTATTGCCGGTATTTCTTCTCGTATTGCGCGCGGTCCTCATCGATCTTGAACGTGGTGCGATAGGGATTGAGGATGTGCGTGTTGTAGAAAATGTAGCCGCCGACGCCCAACAGCAGTGCGACGGAAACCGCGGCTCCGGCAAATGTTGTTCGCGAGAATCTTGCGCCGGCCAGCTTCATGCGCACGCGCCAGTTACTCTCCGTGCCGCGCACCCAGAGCAGATTCGTAATCATTGCCATGAGAATGGCCGCAATGATCCAGTAGATCCGGAACCAGATCAGCGGCTGGAGGAACGGGCCGTAACCGTTGATGTCGGAATACGTGACCTGTGGCGTCTGGCCGAAGCGATAGAGATAGTCCTGGAACCCCGCGGGCGGCAGCGCCAGCGTGGCGATGATGTACAGCACCATCACGAAATGCCCGAGATACTTATTGTTGACAATGGTCTGGATGAAGAACGCCAGCACGCAGAGAATCCAAAGCCCAACCAGGCGATTGAGGAACAATTCGCGGAAGTACAGGCTGAACTCGAAGTGGTAGTAGCCTTGCGCAATCTGGACCACCAGGCCGGAGGCGAGGATCAGCAGCACAACTGCAACCTGCACCAGCATCAGCGCCGACAGCTTGGAACAGAACAACACCCAGCGCTGCAAGGGTAGGGCATCCATCACCTGGTTGAGCTGTGCGTCGCGCTCGCGCCACACCAACTCGCCCGAGTAGAAGATGATGATGGCTATGGCGAAGATAAAGAAGCCGGCGCTGGCCGTCTCCAGCATTTGGTTGGTAACAGGCCATGTCCTGGTGGCCACTGGATTGCCAATCCCTGCAGCCGTGAGAATGGACAACAGGAAGCCGGCCAGCATCAGCACCAGGAAGAAAATGTTCTTGGTGGTTTCCTTGAACTGAATCCGCGTCAGCGATATCAATTGCCGCAGCGAGGCGGCAGCGGAGAACGTGGGATGCGCGATCGGCAGCGACTCGGCCGTCGGGATCGGCTCCTTCTCTTCGACACTCTGGCGGCGTTTGCTCTTTTCTGTCGGATAGGCAAAGCCGAACTTCACGTAAGTGAACGCCAGAAAGATCGCGCCTACGCCCATCCACAGGGCGCGATTGGCCAGCAGAATTCCCTGCAAAGGAATGAGCTGGGAGTTGCGCTGGAAAGGCGTCCAGTAGCGGGTGATGCGGTCGATAGCGCTTCCGCCCAGCGGATCAGCCAAAGCCGTGCGCACGCTTACGGTCAGTGCGGTTCCGGAGAGCTGGCCAAACACAAAGTAGCCGATCAGCACCAGCACGCTGGCGATATATACCGGCAGCATCTTGCGCGACAGCGCGGCAAGAGCGAAGAAGATCGCCGTCAGGAAAAACAGGTTGGGGAGAACATTGATGAAGTATGGCTGAAAGTAAGCCGCGACCATCTGCGGGCCGAGCCGGGTCTTGTCGATCCAGGGCATCAGCGTGGCAACCCATGCGCCCAGTCCGACGCTGATGAAGATTGGAATCTGCACCATGAAGGCGGCCAGAAAGCGTCCACCGAGATAGTCAAACTCCGTGATGGGCGCGGTATAGAAAAAATCGGCGATCTTGCTGTCGATGTCCTGAAAGGTGGACTGTCCGGCGATGGCCGCCGTGATCACGATGCCGAAGAAGCTGATGTAGGTGATAATCGAGTTCAGGGCGTAAGGCGAATTGACCAGCACCTTACCGCCCGTGCCGAATTCGACGACGCCACCGGGGAAAGCTCCGCCGGAGAGCAAAGCAAACATGCAGCCCAGCACGAAAAACACCACGAAGTAGACCCAGGTGGAGAGCCGGCGCAGGCGCTGTTGCAGCTCGAAGAGAAAAATGTTGGCCAGCATGATCAGTTCGCCGCGCCTTGGGTGAAGCCGCGGATGGTGGCGAAGTAAAAATCCTCAAGATCGGGAACGACCAGATCGAAGCCTGGCTCAGGCGGCCCATCCTGCAACACATGCAGCCGAGTGCGGCCTCCGTAGAGGTGCATGGAAATGACATGGAAGCGCTGCTGATAATCGGCCAGCTCCGAGCGTGCGATCGTCTTCTTCCACACCCGCCCATCGAGCTGCTGCACCAGCGCGGATGGATCGCCCGCCGCATGCACGCGTCCCTCATGGATGATGGCCATATTGCGGCACAGATCGGTTACATCGGAGACGATGTGGGTCGAAAGAATAACGATGACGTTTTCGCCGATGGCGCTCAGCAAATTGTGGAAGCGCACGCGCTCCTCGGGATCGAGGCCGGCGGTGGGCTCGTCGACAATGATGAGCCGGGGATTGCCGAGCAGCGCCTGCGCAATACCGAAGCGCTGCTTCATGCCGCCGGAGTAGCTGCCCAGCGGCTGGTTGCGATGCTCCCATAGGTTGGTTTGCCGCAGCAGCGCGTGTACCACCTCGCGGCGTTCCTTCGCGTTCTCCAAGCCTTTCAGCTCGGCGAAGTGCGTCAGCAGATTCTCCGCCGTCACTTTGGGATAGAGCCCGAACTCCTGCGGCAGATAGCCGAGCAGCCTGCGGACTTCATCTTTCTGCCGCAGCACGTCGATGCCATCGAGGCGCGCGCTACCGCTGTCAGCTTCCTGTAACGTAGCCAGCGTGCGCATCAGCGTGGACTTGCCGGCGCCGTTGGGGCCGAGTAATCCAAACATGCCTTGGGGGATAGACAAGGAAACATCCTGCAACGCCTGCGTCCCGTTGGGATAGCGTTTGGAGAGGTTATCGATTTGTAGTTGCATTGGCCTGCCTGTCAGTTTCTGATACGAGAGTGCCGAGAGAATAGTTCCGCGAGGCCCGCCGGATGCTAGCAGTCACGAACCTGACACAGTGCTGATGATTCCAATAAGCGGTTTTCGCATCGTCCAAAGTATATTGGCGAACGGAAGACGTGCAAGTGTTTACAAAACTTATGTTTTCTTAACACAATCAGATATTGACGTGTGTTTAGGTAGGAAGCAGGTGGAAATGCGCAGCATGGTCCGATTCCAAAACGCGAGTGCGATTACCGCGCTGGTTCTTGGGGTACTGGTGATTCTGGCTCCGTACATTTGTCGCGCGCAGCAAAGCGATACTCCCCAACAAGCCAGCGCAGCGAAAAGAACGCGAGTCGTGGGAGTAGTCAAGTTGGTAAATGGGAACACGATCACGCTGACGCTTGACGCTGGTGCCGAGATCAACGTTACCGTTCAGCCAACGACGCGCCTGGTACGCATGGCGCCGGGACAAACCGATCTGAAGACTGCAACGGCCATTCAGTTGACGGATGTGCAGGTCGGCGACCGCATGTTGGCGGGAGGGACGGCTTCCGAGGATGGCAAGTCGGTTACGGCAACGTCTGCGGTGATCATGAAGAAGGCCGATGTCGCCGAGAAGCAGGAGCGTGATCGCGAGGAGTGGCAAAAACACGGTGTGGGCGGGGTGGTGAAGGCGGTCGATGCCGGCACCGGGACCATCACTCTTTCCACCGGCACATTGGGAGCGCCGAGCACGCTCGCGGTGCACGCCTCGAAGGACACGGTCATTCGCCGCTACGCCCCCGACTCGGTGAAGTTCGACGATGCCAAGCCAGGTACGCTTGACCAGATCAAGCCGGGCGATCAGCTTCGCGCACGCGGGACGAAGAGCGAAGACGGCAAAGAGATAGCTGCGGCGGAGATCGTCTCCGGGACTTTCCGGAGTATCGCTGCGACGGTTACTTCCACCGATGCCGCGAACAACACGATTACGGTGACCGATCTGACGAACAAGCGGCCAGTAACGCTGAAAATAGCGTCCGACTCGCAGATGCATCAGTTGCCGGCGATGTTCGCACAGCGTATTGCCATGCGGCTGAAGGGCGGTACGCCTGGCGGTGCGGGAGGAGGAAGTGGCGGCGCGCCATCGACGCGAGCACAGGGAGGGGAAGCGCGAGCTAACGGCGATTCAGTTCCCGGAGGCGTGCGGCAGGGCGGGTCACCGGACTTTCAGCAGATGCTGAACCGCATGCCTGCCGTGAGTCTGAGCCAGTTGCAGAAGGGCGACGCGCTGATGATCGTGGCCACCGAAGGCACGGCTGATTCGCCGTCGCAAGTGATCATTCTGCTCAGTGGCGTCGAGGCGATTTTCACTGCGGCCTCGCCGAGCCAGGCCAGTACGATTTTGTCGCCGTGGAATTTATCGACCGGAGCAAATGCTGGAACGGGCGACACACCGTAAGGGAATAGATAGAGCGATTGCACAATCGGCGTAGCTGTGCTTTGAAGGGGCTCGCCTTCAGGCGCTGAGAAAGTCGGAACAGCAGATTCCTCGCGGGCTGAAGCCCGCTCGGAATGGACAAAAATAAACGGCATACCGGCACGACTGAAGTCGTGCCCTGACACAAAGCTCGCGAGATCGGAATTTTTCAGCGGCCTGTGAAGCCGTGCCCTTTCAAAGCCAGTGACACCAACTCTCGACATTACGTTTGACATTTGCAAAGGTCTGATATTCCAAATGCGTTCGTGTGCCATCGTCCTTTTGTTGTTTTCAATCAGTCTGGGGTCGATCTCCGCGCAGACTTCGGGAACGCTGCGCGGCAGGATTACCGATCCTTCCGGCGCGGTGGTTCCGCAGGCGACGATCACAGCCACCGGCGCGGATGGCAAGACCGCGACCGTCCAGAGCAATCACGACGGAGTTTACGAAATCAGGGGACTCGCGCCGGGCGCCTATACGGTAACCGCCGTCGCCAAAGGCTTTGCTTTGGATACGGAAGCGGACGTACAAATTAATCCCGGACAAATCCAGGCCTTCGACATCCAGTTGCAGATCGCGGTCGAGCAACAACGGATCGAGGTGCAGGAAGAAGCGCCCGCGGTTAGCGTGAGCCCGGAGAACAGCGCGGGAACGATTGTGCTGAAAGGCAAAGACCTGGACGCGCTGTCCGACGACCCGGATGAATTGCAATCGGAGCTGGAGGCGCTGGCTGGGCCTTCGGCCGGCCCAAACGGCGGGCAGATTTACGTTGACGGGTTTACCGCCGGGCAGCTTCCGCCGAAGTCGGCCATCCGCGAAATCCGCATCAACCAGAATCCGTTTTCCGCCGAATTCGACAAGCTGGGATATGGCCGCATCGAGATCCTCACCAAGCCGGGGACCGACAAGCTCCACGGTCAATTCCTGGTGAACGGCAATGACTCGGCGTTCAACTCGCTGAATCCGTTCATCACCTCAACTCCGGGGTATTATTCGGAAATCTTCAACGGCAACCTCAGCGGCCCCATGAGCAAGAACGCTTCCTTCTTCTTCACTGCGCAGCAGCGCGATATCGACAATGTCAGCGTCATCGCGGCGCAGGTGCTGGGTCCGGGCAATATCATTACTCCTTACAATGCCGCCGTGCCCAGCCCGTCGAAGCGGCTCAACATCAGCCCAAGGGCCGATTTCCAACTGACTCCGAGCAACACCCTGACGATCCGCTACCAGTACTCGCTGAACACGCAAAGCAACGAAGGCATTGGGGTGTTCTCGCTGGCTTCGACGGGCTACAACTCCCATAGCACGGAAAACACGGTGCAGATCACCGACACCCAAATCATCAGCCCAACCATGGTCAACGAGACGCGCTTCCAGTACATTCGCGACAGCGACAACCAGACTCCTTTGAGTACCGACCCCGCGCTGGTGGTGCAAGGGGCCTTCAACGGCGGCGGAAGCTCGCAGGGCACGACGGCCAGCAATCAGGACCATTACGAATTACAAAATTTCACTTCCATCTCGCATGGCAAGCACTTCATCAAGTTTGGCGGCAGGCTGCGCGGGACGCTGTTCTCCAGCAACGAGGACTCGGGGTTCAATGGGGCTTACAACTTTTCCTCACTGAATGCCTACCAGGTCACGGTTATCGGATTGGAGGAGGGCTTGACCCCGGCAGAGATTCGCGCGAAGGGAGGCGGCGCCAGTCAATTCACGCTGGTTGCGGGACAGCCGCTTTCCGACGTGTCGATGATTGACGTGGGGCTGTACGCGCAGGACGAGTGGAAGATCCGTCCCAACATCACGCTGAGCTACGGCTTGCGCTATGAGACCCAAACCGGCATTCCATATGAAGGCAACTGGGCGCCGCGGGTGAGCCTGGCGTGGGGACTGGGACACAGCAAGACCGCGCCCAAGACAGTGCTGCGCGGCGGCTATGGAATCTTTTACGATCGCTTCTCTTACGATTACATTCTGCAGGCTGAGCGCTACAACGGCATCACGCAGCAGCAATATGTTGTCGCCAACCCGGACTTTTATCCGCTGATTCCCACCCCGGCGCAGCTAGCGGCACTAGCCACCAATTCGCCAACCATGTACCAGGTGCAGAGCAACCTGCACGTGCCTTACACCCTGGAAGCAGCGTTCAGCGTGGAGCGCCAGGTGACCAAGAACGCCACGGTTTCGGTCACCTATCTGAACTCACGCGGGGTTCACCAGCTGTTTCTGCGCAATGCCAATGCGCCTTTGCCGGGGACATATAATCCCGCCGATCCGAGCAGCGGCATCAGGCCGTTTGGCGGCACCGACAACATCTACCAGTACAACTCCGGGGGAATATTCGAGCAAAACCAGCTCATTACCAACGCGCGTTATAGTCTGGGGAACAAGGTTTCGCTCTTTGGTTTTTACGCGCTGGGCTTTGCCAATAGCGATCTCGGCTCGGGCGGCTCGAGTTCGATTTCGTCAGGAGGCGCAGGTGGGGGTGGTTTTGGCGGGGCGTTTGGCGGGGGCGGCGGAGGTTCCCCGCAGTTTGTGATGAACTCCTACGATCCGATGGAGGATTGGGGCCGCGCGGCCTTCGACGTTCGCAATCGAGCGTTTATCGGCGGAACAATTTCTCTGCCGTATGCGTTCCGCCTGAGCCCGTTCATCATTGCGAATTCGGGCACGCCATTTAACATCATCGTGGGACAGGACCTGAATGGGGACTCGATTTTCAACGACCGTCCGGCGCTGGCTTCCACGCCGGGGCCGGGCGGCAAAATTTACGTGACGCCCTACGGCACATTCAACACCGTGCCGCTTCCCGGCCAAACCATCGCGCCCATTAACTATGGCGCCGGGCCGCCTGTGTACACCATCAATTTGCGGCTGAGTAAGACGTTCGGTTTGGGCCCGAAGCTGGAAGGCGCCGGTGGTGCCGCGGGTGGTGGTCCTCGCGGTGGCCCTGGCGGCGGGGGCGGTCGCGGTGGTGGTGGACTTGGAGGCCGCGGACTCACTGGCGGCGGTGGCAGTCCATTCACCTTCGGCAACGAAACCAATCACAAATACAACCTGACCTTCAGCGTCAGCGCGCGCAACTTGCTGAACAATGTGAATTACGCGCCGCCTATCGGCAACCTCGACTCGCTGCGGTTCGGCACCTCGAACGCGCTGGCGGGAGCGCCGTTTTCGTCCGGCTCGGCCAATCGCAGGATCGATCTACAGATGCTGTTCTCGTTCTGAGCAGGAACAGTCTCGTCATGTACTATTCGGAGCGGGAGCCTGATGGCCGAGAGGAACAACTCGGACGCCGCGCCGACACCTTGCGAAGCGCAGGCCACCGACAGCGACAGCGCGGCCGCGATTCCTGCTGCTGCTCCCACCTCTGTGTTCGATCCCGGCTATCGCATAAACCTTCCCGGCCGCCGCAGTCCTACTGTTTCGCAAGCGGTGCTGCTCAGCAGTGCTCTGGCGCAGATGGGGCTGGCGCTGCTGATCACCATCTACCTGGCGCGCGTGCTGACACCGGCGGCTTTCGGGTTCTTCGCGCTGGTCGGGACCATCTTCGTCCTGGCGCGCAAGTTTCTCGACCTTGGCCTGAGCAATGTCGCAGCACGGGACATCGCGGGCGACGCGCAGCGCGAGCGGCCGATTCTGGAAGGCATGATGGCGTATCGCCGAGTTGCCGGAGTAATGCTGGCATTGGCGCTGTGCGTCTTTGCTTTGGTGCAGAAAGGAGAGACGGAGCGCGCAGTGTTGCTCGCTGTTGGTTTGGTTCTTCTCTTCAACGAACCGGCGGCGCTCGATCCCGTGTTCCAGGTGCGGCAAGCGCAAGGCGGGCCGGCGCTGCTGAATGTCTTTGGCGGATTGCTGGTGTTGGGTGGAAGCGTGTTGTTCCATCGGCAGGGCACGACCGGAGCGGCGTTTGCCTGGCTGCTGGTTGTCCGCGAGGCATTAACGCTGCTGTTCACGAAGCTTCTGGCGGAGCGCTTGCTCGGCTATCATCCTACGCCCGGTTTTCGCGGGCGGGGGCTGCGGACGTTCGTTGGCCCGGCGCTGATCTTCGGTCTCGCCAGCCTGGTCTATACCATCTATTTCCACTGCGATGTGTTTTTTGTTTACGCGCTGCGTGGCAAGGAGGAGCTTGGCGCCTACGCGGCGGCGTTTCGTCCCATCAATCCGCTGTTGCTTCTGCCGTGGCTGCTGATGGTGCCGATGATACCTGTGCTGACCGCATTTGCCGTCAAAGATCGCGAGCTCTTTGTGCGTCAGGTGCAACAGGCGTGCGGGTTGGCAGCAGGCCTTGGCGCGTGCGGCGCGGTTGCAGGCGTCGTTCTGGCGCGCGACCTGGTCAACCTGCTTTATCGCGGACGTTATCTGGAAGGACCGCTGTCCTGCGTCAACGCCTTTCAATGGCTCGCGGGCGCTCTCGGACTGGTGTGCGTTACCACCGTACTCACTGCGTCGCTGCTGGCGGATCGGAACGAGAAGCTGCTACTGACCATCGGTACAACGGCGTTGCTGGTCAACGCCGCTACGAATCTGGTACTGCTGCGGAGGTACAACTTCACCGCAGCGGGATTTGCTACGGCGGCGACAGAACTGCTGTTCCTCGCGGGCGCGCTGGCCGCATTTCAGATCGTGACCCGGCACAGCGCGCTGACGTGGAGTGTCGCGCTCAATCTGCTGCCCGCAGTCTTGATGGGCGCTGTCCTGCATTTCATGGGAGGCGGACCGGCACTGCGTGTCGTGTGCGGGATTGCATTGGGGCTGATGTCGGCTGCCGCGATCCTGTCGTCGAAAGGGGCGCGGCGGTTCCGCAGGGAGATGGCAGCGGCCTCGCCGGTGTTCTAGATGTCTCGCTGTCTCGCCACATTCGATCTGTCATCCTGAGCGGAGCGCCCGCAAGGCATTTCCGACCCGCTTCTTTGCGGGTCGGGCGGGCGCGGAGTCGAAGGACCGCTATGACGGCGATAAATCTAGGTGTGGCCGCATGACGAGCACCCTTAAATCGACTCCAGTTCGTCGAGGTTAGAACCTTCAATCAGGCGAATATCGTTTTTTTGAGCTAGCGACCGAGCGCTCGGGGTGAATGATGAATTGGTAATAACACATCCTTCGTTAGCTCCGTAGAAGCGCACGGCTCCCACGGCCTCTTGAACGGCAGAGTTCCCCACACTTGAGGTGTATCGCTTAACCTGAATCGCAATCTTTCTGTTTCCTTTGGAGGCAATCAGGTCTGCACCTTGGTCGCCAGTCGCCGGTGTTCCGCTCACATGCCATCCAGACTTCTGAAGTATTCGGGCAACGTAGCTCTCAAATTCTGCACCGGAAAGCGAGTCAATCTCCTTTAGGGTCCTGACTTTGTTCTTCTGCAGTTCGTGGTATTCGGTGAATAGCTGCCTCAACCGCAAATAAGCCCATCTCCATGGCGCATAGTCCAGTGGCACGGGGCTTAGCTTGTCATTGCGTTTGGCATAGACTGTGGCGACCGGATTTCCTTCGCGTGTGGCGAGCTTAGCAATGCACTCATCGACCTCTTTCCCAAGCAAGTGCATCCGCTCGTCCCCGTAATCGTCAAGGACAGAGACCTTGCGCTCGGCAATCTCTAGGAATTTGTGAACGATATCACTGTTCCGGTCAAGAATCTGCTGGCCCGTAACAGCAACTTGTTTCCGTTGCTGCTCGTCAACGGGCTGCGTCGTTTCCGGTTGATAGCGCCACCATTCCCGATTTTCTTTTTGCTGTTGGAGATACACAATCCACCACACCTCGGCAGCCACAACAGCGGCGATTACGAGGATGACGGTTAAGCTTTCCATGCTTTCACCAACGGCGCTCAGCAAGTCTGGAGTTCGTGCAGGCTATAGAGGTCCCTCGGCTCCCCGCTGCGCTCGTCGCTCGGGATGACACCTCAAGAATTGTGCTCATCGAGAACTACGCATGCACTCATGAACAATCCAGCTAAAACACGCCGCTCGTTCCTTCACTTTGCCTGCAGCAATGATTCGATCTTCTGCTGGAGCACCTGCAAATCGGTTGCGCCGACATATCTGACGGCGATGCGGCCGTCGCGGCCGATCAGGAATGTGACCGGCAAGCCCAGAACACCGCCATACGATTCGGCGAGATTCGCGTTGCCGATCGCCACCGGGTAATTCATCTTGAACTGCTGGTAGAACTCGCGCACCGGCGTGACGTCGTCGTCCATGGAGATGCCGAGCAGTTGCAGTCCTTGCTGGCCATAGCGGTTTTGATATTCGACGAACTGGGGAATCTCCGCGCGGCAGGGCGTGCACCATGTCGCCCAGAAGTTGAGCAGCACAACCTTGCCGCGATAGCTGGCGAGCGAGAGCGGCTTGCCGTCCAGGTCCTGCAAGGTGAAGGCAGCCGCCGGCGAATCCACCGCGCCGGGCCGCGCGCCCTTGGAATGCGACGCGTGCCGCGCGCTTTCATAGACAGCGACTACAATCGCGATCGCAATAATAATCAGAACAATCCTTCTTCCAGACATTATTGGCCTTTGATGGTGGGATATCCCTTATCAACCCAGTCAGTCCCAAGGTTGTTGGCAATGTACAACACCTTCACGTTGGTGAATCCCATTGCATGTAGCTGGTTGTAAGCGGGGCGAACGTTGGGGCAATGGCTCCACGGGCAGCATCCGCAATACAGGACAACTAGCTGGTCGTGAGGCAGAGATTTCACTCGCGCCCGCAGCTTATCCAATGCTTGCTTGTCGGAGCCCGCGCCGATGTACTCGGCTCCAGGAATGTGGGCCTGCATATAGAGAATGGACGGGCCGACGTTCAACACCAGAGGCTTCTCGCTTTTGGTCGACTGTAGCAACGTCACCAGGTCGTCGGGATTGATCAATTGCGAACTGCCGGGCGCCAGCTCGGACGGAGATTGGACATATTGCGCCTGGGCGACTCTCGCAGAGAACAGCCCGAGAGCGAGGATAAGCACGGATGGGATGAAGATTCGCATGACGACTCCTTATCCAGATTAGCTGATGCGGACTGTCAGGCCAATCTCAACCTTCTTTCGGGTCACGTACAATCATGTGCGAGATGGAACCAGAGCGGCGCACGATGAATGAGGAGCGGCCGACGGGCACGACGGCAGCGACCATGAAAGGCTCGGTGCTGGGCGTGATTCTCCACGATGTTTGCGATGAGATCAGACTGGAGGAGTTGCGGCAGATGCTGGGAGCGCGGCGCGTGGAGCCCAGCTTCAAGCATGCTACGCCCGAGTATGTGCGCTTCGAGAAGCCGCCCGTGGTCGAGCGCCTGAAGCCAATTGTCTTGCCCAGCGGCGAGAGGCTGGCGCCGCAGCTCAAGTATTACGACTACGGCGTCATCAGCGTGCTGCTGGAGTTGGAGTTCGAGGCCGACTGGGAAGGGTTGGTGCAACTGGCGGCGCGCTGGGTGCCGAATCCTGAGCTGGAACGGCAGGCGCAGCAGATCATTCGCGGGCGGCTGGACAGGATCGCGCCCGCCATCGTGCGCCCTTATGCAGACTGGCTGAGCGAGGATTACTACATCTTCCTGTTGAGCGATGTGCCGGGCAATCCGCGCGGGCTCGACTTGCTGGCCCAGCACGCGCCCCAGATCGCGCAGGTCCTGCGCGGCGAGCAGTCTCCTCTGGCCAGTAACATCAACGACGACGTGCTACAGTCCAGCCTCTTCTACTATCCCAACGATCTGGTAACGGTGGGATGGAATGCCGCGCTGGTGTACGACACGCCGTCGGCTGCGGAAACCTCGATCCAGATTCTGGAGTATGTCAACTCGCAGTTGCTGGAGTTTCGCCACTATGATGAGTGGCTGACCCGCGAGCTGGACGGGGTTTACCGATCGCTGAAGCATCGCGGCGGCATCTTGCGGCGCTGGAAGATGCGTAGCGAGGCACTGCGGTTGAACGGCATCACCGTCGAAATTACCGAGCTGGCCGAGCGCTCCGAAACCGCGATCAAGTTTGTCAGCGATATGTACTCGGCGCGGCTGTACCGGCTGGCCGCAGCCAAAGTCGGCGTGCCGGAATACAAGAACCTGGTCAACGAGAAGCTGCATACCGCCGAAGGGCTCTATCGCTTCCTGATCGACGAATTTCACCAGAGCCGCGGCTTCGTGCTGGAAGTGATGGTGGTCATCATCCTGGTCATCGAACTGGTGTTTTTGTTCCGAGGCAAGGGATAAAACGGTTGCCAGTTGCCACTGGTCGGGAAGCAGGGACGATCAGGAGCACAATCTGAGACCAGTTACTCTCTAGATAATCCTCCCCCTCAACTTACTACATGTAAGCCGTTGAAAACAATAATAATCATGAAAAAATTCCCGCCAAAATCTTCTCCCCGTAGGACTTACAGCTAAAATCCTCCAAACAAAGCACTTAATGGAAGTAGCTCTCACCTAGAATCAACAACTTACAGACCAATTACAAATATTCCCGCTAAAATCCTCTCCCCATTGGACTTATAGGTAAAATCTTGCAGCCGTAAGACTTATAGCGACCACAAATTCACCCAAACTGAAGCAGGTTTTGGTGTATCCGATTTGATTGGGTAGAGCAGGCCTTCAGACCTGCGTCCAGCGGCGGCGATTAAACCTGTTACGGCGCTGAGGTCGAAGACCTCAGCGCCGGAACCCCAACAAAATGGCGTTTGGGACGCGGGCCTGAAGGCCCGCTCTACCCGGACGCAGCGAAAGCAAAACCGCTCTAAAGCCAGGCGTGCGACTCTCCTTGCCGCAATCTACGGCGCGAAGTAGCCGGAGATGTCCAGGATCAGTTGCGTTAGCGCATAGGCGTAAGCATCGATCGAACCGTTCGTCGTCAGCACGATTGCCATGTTCGACGTGATGACGCCGTCGTAAGCGTTCAGCGTCGAAACCATCGGCTGACCTGTGCCGTCCGGCCACAAGGTCAAATACGGCATCGAGCCCGGCGGTACCACAGTCGCGTTGAAGACGTATGCCTGGGCACTGCTGGATGGAGCGCAGACGCTGCCCACCACGTTGACCACGAGTGTTCCACTAAACGGCTGGCCGTTGTTTTGGCGCGTGTCCAGCACGCGGCACGGCGCGACCGGGTACAGCGACAACGCATTTGTTCCTCCCGGCGCCGCAAAGTAGCCGTTGATGTCGAGGATCAAGTCGGTGCTGTTGTAGGCGTAGGCGTCGATATCGCCGTCCGGCGCAGCCGGCACGATCGCTGCGTTGGCTACCACTGTGGCTGTGGGATTATTCAGCGTCGAAACGTACGGCTGCTGCTCGTTACTCGGCCATACTGTCAGGTAACCCAGCGGCTGACCCGCCGGATTGGGCACAACCGTGACATTGAACGAGTAGGCTTGCGGCTGCTGCGGCAGGTTCTGCAAGCATGGACTGGTAAGGATGGGGAAATCGCGCGCTTGCTGAGCCGGCAAAGATGGCGGGCCTAAACCCTGGGGCTGATTCGAACCTTGGCGAGTATCGACCACGCGGCAGGGCGTCAGAGTATAGAACTGATAGGTGTCGGAGGCGGCCGGCGCGAAGTAGCCATCGATGTCAAGGATGACGTTGGTGGTATCGGTGACGTACACGCTGACCGCGCCCCCATAACCCGCCGGCACGATGGCGGCATTGGCCTTAATGCGACCGTCAGACGAGTTCATTGTGGAAACGTAGGGTTGAGCTTCACCGGTAGGCCAGATGGTCAGATAGCCCAGAGTAGAATGCGGAACTACGGTGACATTCAAGGAATACGCGGCAGCAATGGAGGGAATGTCGCAAGGGGTCTGCTGCGGAATGGGGAAGCTACGCGAGGTTCCCCCTTGAATCGGCGGGCCGCCGAACTGGCCATTCGGATTGCGCGTGTCCACCAGACGGCAGGGCGTGACCGGAACGAACTGAAGCCCGTAGCCCGGCTCAATGAAGACAGCCGTGACCGCCAGATTCTGCGTCATGGTCAAGTTGCACGGTCCGATGCCGTTACAAGCGCCGGTCCAGCCGCTGAAACTCCAGTTGTGAACGGGGGACGCATCCAGCGTCACCTGCGTGAGAGAGAGGTAAGTGTGGCTACAGGTCCCGCGGTAGATGGCTAATGCTGGAATTACCTCACCATCGATACCGGGGCAGTTGATGTACCCGTCCGTACTGGTGATACGCCCGTCCCCGCTGTTCGAGACCGTCAAGGTGTAATAGTTCTGCGTGAAGGTAGCGCTCACTGACTGGTTCTGAGTCATCGGCACATCGCACGAGCCATTGCCGCTGCAAGCGCCGCCCCAGGCGCTCAAGCTCCAGCCCTGCGCGGGATTCGCATTCAGCGTGACCTGCGTATTGGAGAGATAGTTGTAGCTGCACACCCCCGGGCAGTTGATATAGCCGTCGGTGCTGGTAACGCTTCCGTTGCCATTGGTTGTGACGGTCAGCGTGTAAAGGGGCAAGAATGTAGCCGAGACGGTCTGGTTCTGGCTCATGACGACGTTGCAGGACCCGGTGCCACTGCAGCCGCCGCCGCTCCAGCCGGCGAAGCCCCAACCCCATGCCGGGTAGGCGTTCAGCGTGACCTGCGTACCCGGCTGATAGGTTTCCGTACAGGTACCGGGACAGTTGATAAGGTCGTCGGTGCTGACGACAACACCGTCACCAGTGGGGGAAACCGTCAGGGTGAAACTGCCAAAGTCCAAAGTTACCTCGCCCGACGAGAGTTGCCCGCCGTAATCGCATTGCGGCGTCAAACCCGAGGCGTAGTCGGACAGTGACCAAGACGGATTCTGAATAATGTTGAAATTGTCGTCATACAGAGTTGGGTAAAACGTGAGGTATTGGTTTGGCGGATAATCGCTGCATCGCACAATGCTGTAGACTTCCAACGCCCCGGCGAACGCCCAATCAAACGTCTGTCCTTCACTTGGCGTGTCGCTTAGGGTTGTGCTCCCGCCAGTGGACTGGTCCTGCGTCGTAATGTTCCATGCGGGACAAGAGAGCGTGCCTGGACTGCACGTCGACTCGACCGTGCCAACAATAAGGTCGCCAGTGTTCACCCGGACTGGCGAACTTTCGTGCGCAGTGCCCGAGGGACAACAGTTCCAGCTTGCAATTCCCCATGCCCTGCGGAAATCGGCGTTCCAGCCAAGAACGGGTTGAATGATGGTCGCGTCCTCCTGGTAGTCCACTAACCCTGGAAAGAAATAAATTACCTGGTCATCGTAGGACAGCGGAGCGAGCGGGACGTTCCAGTCCGCAGAAATCTTGCCGTACGAGGTGCTGTCGGTAGTGCTCCAGGAAACAATCCAGCTATGGACGATGGTTAGAGGCTTGATGTTTGACGCCGAGAACATCTCTCCACGGGCCGTATAGTGCGGATATTTGCAAACCGGAACGGTGTAAGTAGTTCCATCGGCCCTCTGAATTAGCTGTCCGCCCTCCAGCAGTTCCTCGCCGTTTGCCAAATGGACAACGCAGGATGGATGGAAGTAGCCGAACGGAGTGACGACATATTCCTCAGGCACCTGCGCCGGACGGTTCGGTCCAGCCGGTGCTTGAGCTCGTACCATCACCGCAGCCGAGAGCGACATAGCCACGATCAGGCCCGTGAACGCTACGCGCGGACAGATTCTGGATCGCATTTTGAAACCCTCCTCAGGTAAGCACGCTCTCGTTGCCGCTGGGAGTCGATAGAAGCCGGATGTTAGCACCGCTAGAGTTTCGTTCAGCCGCTTTTTCTGCCTATGTGGCAATCCCTATCCATCATCCAGTATTCACTTCACGGTTCTGCTGGGTTCCAGGTTGAAGCGCTGGGCCATCATCTCCACGATCTCTTTGCCGATTTCCAGCGAGGCCGTTGCCGCCGGCGAAGGCACATTGCACACGTGGATCATGTTTGCGCTGTGGACAAAATAGAAGTCGTCCAACAGATTGCCGCTGGCGTCGACCGCCTGCGCGCGGACTCCGGAGCCGCCCTGCGCCAGGTCCGATTCTTGAAGCTCCGGCACCATTTTCTGTAAGGCCTTCAGGAACGCGCCCTTTACCCACGAGCGGTATTGTTCCGCCAACCCCATGCGCCAATACTTCCGGGCCATTTTCCAAAAGCCGGGAAAGCGCAGGGTATCCATCGCTTCTGCCAGATTCGGGGGCGCGCCGGTGTAACCTTCGCGGCGAAATGCCAGCAGCGCGTTGGGGCCGGCCTCGACGCTGCCGTTCACGCGTCGGGTGAAATGTACGCCGAGAAACGGAAACCGCGGATCGGGAACCGGGTAGATCAGCGCCTTTACCAGGTGACGCCGTTCCGGCCGGACCTCGTAGTACTCGCCACGGAAGGGCACGATCTCCAGATTGGTTTCGACGCCGGCCATGCGCGTGATGGTATCGCTGTAAAGTCCGGCGCAGTTGATGACGTAGCGAACGCGAAATGTTCCGGCGCGGGTCTCGACGATGTTGGTCCCGCCGTCTTCGCGCAGCGCCACGACCTTGGCGCCAAGCACCATCTCGCCCCCGGCTTTTTGGATCAACTCGGCATACTTTTGGGCGACGACGGTGTAGTCGACGATCCCGGTGGAAGGCACTTGCAGCGCGCAGATTCCATCGCAGTGCGGCTCGATCTCGCGAAACTGCTCGCGTTGCAGCAGCCGTAGTCCGGGCACGCCGTTGGCGCTCCCACGCTGATGCAGATCCTCCAGCCTCGGAACTTCCTCGGGAGTGGTCGCAACCACCAGCTTGCCGCATTCTTCAAAAGCAATCGCGTGCTCCTGGCAGAAGCGTTTCATGGAGGCCGCTCCGGCAACGCAGTTGCGCGCCTTCAAGGAGCCGGTCTTGTAGTAGAGGCCGGAATGAATGACGCCACTGTTGTGGCCGGTCTGATGCGCGGCTACGCGGTCCTCCTTGTCCACGATGATGATGCGCATCTGCGGGAAGCGGCGTGTGATCTCCAGCGCCGTTGCCAGCCCCACAATTCCCGCGCCGATAATGAGCAAGTCCGCTTGGCGGTCGGTCATATCTCAAGTCCTAACAAGACCCGCGATTATACGGCGCGCTAGGCCACGTCGCCATGACACAGATCACAAGGGCAGTTTCGAGCTTCAAGTTTCAAGCCAGTGGAGCGACTAACCGGTAAGCGAGCGTTTAGCCGAGATTGACGGCGGCGCCGCAACTCGAAACGGGAAACTGGAAACTGGAAACTCCGGAGATGAGCCACCACTTTAGAGACTCGCACGCTTTCGAGTAAGAGGGTAAACTGTTGCCCGAATGTCACTCGGAATTGAAGTGGCGGGACGCAGCGATGTGGGACGGGTGCGCCCATCGAACGAAGACCATTTCGGCTACGACGAACGGCTGGGCATCTTCGTGGTGTGCGATGGCATGGGCGGACACGCGGCCGGCGAAATCGCCAGCCAAATCGCGGTCGAGACCATGCTTGCCTTCTTTCGCGAGCGGAAACCCAAGGTAGAAGACAACGCGTATCTCAACGACGCGCCGCTGGGCGCACGCTTGCTGGCCGAAGCGGTGAAGAAGGCCAACGACGCCATCCTGGCTTATGCGGAAGAGCATGAGAACAGCTCTGGCATGGGAACGACGCTGGTCGCCGTGCGCTTTGACGACGGTGTCTTCAGCATTGCCAACGTGGGTGACAGCCGCATCTATCTGTTTCGCGAAGGCCAGTTGCTCCAGTTGACGGAAGACCACTCGCTGGTGATGGAGCAAGTACGACGCGGCATGATCACTCTGGAGCAGGCCAAACATTCGTCGGCGCAGAACATTATCACTCGCGCCCTGGGCACCGATGAGAGCACGCTCCCCGATCTCGGCGAATTTCCCGCGCAGGGCGGCGACATTCTGCTGCTAACCACCGACGGTGTACTGCGCCACGTGGACGACGAGGAGATCAGCAACGTCCTGCTGCAGTTGCCTTCGCTGCAAGCCGCCTGCGACACCCTCATCGACGCCGCCAATGCAGGCGGAGGAGAGGACAACTCCACCTGCGTACTGCTCCGGGTGTGTAACGGCGTGGCTGCGGTAACGACTCCACGAGGAGTTGAGCCAGCGGCAATTTAAGCAGGGTTTGTAACAGCCGCCCGCATCGCGCGTAGCTGCCATGCAACCGATAGGATCACGGCCAGCAGCAGCAAATCGAGCAGGACGTGCATTCCATCCGGTGCAAGATGATTACCGTAATTGGGTAGAAGCTTTGTTGTGTGGCTGAAGACGCGCGCGTACATCGCGGCGTATTGGGGAGAGGCCCCGCGGATATATGGTATCCAAAGCCCGGCGATATGCGAGGCAAACCACAGGGTGTCGGCAAGCAATCCGATCCAGAGCAGCCATCGAATTCGCTTTACCGAACCCAGCAACAGCAGGAGCTGGCCGAAGGCGATAGCCGCAGGCAGAATCAGCATGTCCGGGGAGAAGTTGGCGCGCATTGCGGGCTGATCATTCCATGCGCCTATTGGGACTAACACGCAGATTTCGAAATAGGCGAGCAGCATGAGCTGAACGGTAATCGTCGCTGTCCGCGCGCGGCTCATGCGCTGGATGATAGCATCCGGCCTTCTGCTAAACTCATGGCCTTGGAGTTCCGCATCGAGTCCTCGCAGCCGGTCACCAAGCCGAGCCCTTCCGGTTCTTGCCCAGAGTCGAAGTCAAGCAAACCTGTTCCTCGCACCAGTCCATTTATCTATGGAATCGCAATCGTGTTGGGCCTGTTCTCCGGATGGGTCAACCAGAAAGTTGACGATGCGCTGCTCACCTCCCTGTGCGTGCTGGCCTTCACCATGTTGCTGGGCGTATGTAGAAAGCAGCGGCCCTGGAGATGGCTGTTACTGGTGTGGATCGGCGTTCCGGTCGTGCTGGGCTACTATCAGTTTGTGGTCCGCTGGCCGCATACTCGGGGACAAGTGTACGCAGCCTTCCTGCAGATATTGGCGGCGAGCGCCGGCGCCAATGGCGGCCACTTTTTGCGCGAGATGATCGATCACGTGTTTCTGAAGCAGGAAGACTAGAAGTGCGACGAGACAGGGGCTCGCCAGTCAACGGCGGTCGAGGCTTTTAGCCATTAGCTCTTAGCTATTAGCAGTCTGACTGGTACATTGCGCGGTACAGCTTGCTAAGAGCTAAGAGCGAGGGGTAGCGCTTGATCTCCATTCGCGACACGCGCGGCGGTGCAACATTCCAAGTGAGGGTGCAGCCGCGCGCGAAGAAGAATGCTGTCGTTGGCGAAGTCGGCGAGGCGCTGAAGCTGGCGCTCAGCGCACCGCCCATCGAGGGACGGGCGAACCAGGCCTGCATTGCGTTTCTCGCCGAGCTTTTGAACGTACCGCGCGCATCGGTTACGATAGCCGCCGGGCAGAGCAGCCGCAACAAAGTGATTCGCGTGGCTGGCGTGTCGGCGGCGCAGGTCGAAGCGAGGCTGTCGAAAGGCAGTAACCAGTAGCCAGTAGTCGGTTGCCAGTCGTCAGCCCAACACGACGTCCTTGATTGTGCTGAAATTCTGGCAACTGACTGCTGAGCACTGCTTGAGAACTGGCTTCCCGCAACTGGCTACCGGCAACTGGCTACTGGCAACTAACATGACTCTTGCGCAGCGATGGCGCGACATTCGCACTGGCTTCGAGCGGCCCTTCTGGGTCGCCAACCTCAGCGAGCTGTTCGAGCGGCTCTCCTACTATGCGGCCTTCGCATCGCTGGCGCGATATCTGCACGAAGCCCTGCATTTCCCTATCCAGCAGACGGGCGCGCTGACCGGATTCTTTGGCGGACTGGTGTGGTTTCTGCCGGTCTTCGGCGGAACGCTTGCCGATCGCATGGGCTTTCGCCGCGCGCTTTCGCTGGCATACTTGATTCTGAGCTGCGCGTACTTCCTGCTGGGATCGCTGGCAACGTCGTGGCTGGCGCCGGTGCGCGACCACGTGCCGCTGGTGGTGCTGGTGACGTTCGTGCTCGCTCTCCCTGCGCTGGGAGTGGCGCTGGTGAAACCAAGCGTGGTCGGCACGACGGCACGCTGCTCGAAGGAAAACGTCCGCTCCATCGGCTACTCCATTTACTACACGCTGGTAAACATTGGCGGCTTCTTCGGACCTTTGGTCGCCTCCTACGTACACCAGCACATGCGGGTGGAGAACGTCTTCCGCGTCGCGGCCCTTAGTGTCTTCCTGATGTTCATAGCGGTGCTGCTGTTCTTCCGCGAGCCGCGCCGCCATGACGAAATAGAAACCGCGAGCCTGGCGCAGGCGGGGCGAAATTTCTGGACCGTCGTTACCAATCCGCGCTTCATGCTCTTTCTCGTGATCTTTACCGGCTACTGGATCGTCTACTGGCAACTGTTCATTACGCTGCCACTTTATATCCACGCCTACGTCGATCCTCACGCCAACACTGAACTGCTGCTCGCGACTGGCCCGCTCGTGGTCATTACCCTCACCGTCGCCATCAATCTGCTGACACAAAGGCTTCACGCCTTCAGCGCGATCATTCTGGGGACGCTGATCACCGCGCTGGCGTGGGTCATCCTGATTCTCAGGCCGACGGTGTTTGGCGTGGTGCTCACGCTGATTGCGGTCGCGCTGGGCGAGATCACGCAATCGCCGCGCTACTACGAATACATTTCGCGGCTGGCGCCGTCGGGGCAGCAGGGAACCTACATGGGTTTTGCATTCCTGCCGTTGGGCATCGGATCGCTGATCGGCGGGCCGTTTGGCGGATTCCTCATCCACTACTTCGGCGAGGTGAAACATCAGCCGGGAATGATGTGGGTGGTGATCACCGCGGTAGGACTGCTCACGGCGGTTCTGCTCTGGATTTACGACAAGACGCTGCGGCCGAAAGAAGCGGCAGTTAGCAATTAGCACTTGGCACTTAGCACTTAGTATTTGGCCAGTAGCCTTTCGATTTTGCTAAATGCTAAATGCTAAGTGCCAAGTGCCAAATGCTAAGCGCCGAGACCTACCGCGAACTGCCGCGCTGCACCGAATCGCCTGACCCTCCCGGCGAAATGAGCTGGCCGCCGGTAATGACTTGTCCGGGCGGAGTCTGCCGGCGAACCGGAACAGACGTTGACGCACGCGATTTGGCATAGGCGCGGTAGGCGAAGATCACCGCCAGCAGCGGGGCGGCCAGCAGCCATCCCCAAAATCCGAAGAACAAGCTGAGCAGGATGGGCACGATCAGCGAGGCCCAGATGGGCACGCGCGCAGTGCGACGCATGATGACCGGCTGCAACAACAGGCCATCGGTCACGATCACCACGCCGTAGAGAATGAGCACATACAGAAATCCCTCGAGGCCATCGGTAAACAGCGCTGCGAGGGCTGGACCGAAGAACGCCAGCACCGGGCCGAAGTGCGGAATGAATTGCAGCCCGGCGGCGAGAATTGCCCAAAAGGGCGCGAACGGTACATGCAGATACCAGAGCCCCGCCCACCACAGCGCGCCGACGGCAAGCGAGTCGTAACACTGCGCGATGAACCAGCGGCGCAACGCTTCTCCGGTGATGCTGATGTGACGCGAGAATGGCATTATTCTGTTGGATGCTACCCCGTCGAGGATGGCGCAGAACACATGCTACACTCGACTTGGCACTTAGCATTTGGCAGTTAGCACTTGGCGTTTCAATCTTGGAACCGCTGAGTTTGGCTAATTGCTAATCGCTAATTGCTAATTGCTGCTTTATGAAATTCGGCGTCATCATCTTCCCCGGCTCCAATTGCGATCACGATGCGTACTGGGTGATTGAGCAAGTAGCTAAGCAGCCGGTGACCTTTCTCTGGCATGACTCGCCCGATCTCCAGGGCTGTGACGCGATCATCGTGCCCGGCGGATTTGCCTACGGTGACTATCTGCGGACCGGAGCGATCGCGAAATTCTCGCCGGTGATGGGGTCGGTGCGCAAGTTTGCCGACGCTGGCGGGCTGGTGCTCGGCCTCTGCAACGGTTTCCAGATCCTGTGCGAAGCCGGACTGCTGCCCGGAGCGCTAATGCGCAACGCCGGACTGAAGTATGTCTGCAAGCCGGTGTACCTGCGCGTGGAGAGCACCAACACACCGTATACGCAGCAGCTCACGAAAGGTGAAGTGCTGGAGATTCCCATCGGCCACATGGAAGGGAACTACTTCTGCGATGAGCGCACCCTGGCCGAGCTCAAAGATCAGGACCGCATCGTCTTCCGCTACACCACGCCTGCGGGCGAGGTCACACCCGAAGCCAATCCTAATGGCTCGCTGGAGAACATTGCCGGAATCTGTAGCGCAGGGCGAAACGTGCTGGGCATGATGCCGCATCCGGAGCGCGCCAGCGAGCCGGAACTGGGCATGACCGACGGGGCGAAGGTGTTTCATTCGCTGGTGTCGGCCATGGTGACGAAGTAGCCCTCAGCCATCGGCTGTCCATCAAATGCCCTAAAGATTCTTCTTCGTCCACTGGTCGATGCGGTCCAGCGCTTCCTGCAAATGCTCGACGGAATTCGCGGTGCTGAAGCGCATGTAACCTTCGCCGAACGAACCAAACGCCGTTCCCGACAATCCCGCGACGCCAATGTCATCCAACAGCGCATCGGCGAGCTTCTTCGACGGCCAGCCCGTCTGCTTGATGTTCGGGAACGTATAGAACGCGCCCTTTGGCATGCGGCAGGAAAATCCCTTGATCTGGTTCAGGCCGTTCACGAACACGTCGCGCCGCCGTTGAAACTCGCGACGCATCTTTTCCGGCTCGCTCTGGTCGCCGCGCACCGCCTCGATGCCGGCCATCTGGGTGAAGGTGGCCGTACAGGACGTGGAATTCGTCGCTAAGCGCGCGAACTGCGCCGCCAGATCGGGCCGCATCACGCCGTAACCCAGCCGCCAGCCCGTCATGGAATAGGTTTTCGAGAAGCCGGCCAAAATAATGGTGCGGTCCTTGAAGCCCTCGACCGAGGCGATACTGTAGGGCTCGCCTTCGAACGTCAGGCGGCGATAAATTTCGTCGCTCAGCACCATGATGTCGCGATCGCCAATGGCGGCGGCGATGTCCTGGACATCGCTCTTGGTGATGATGCCGCCGGTCGGGTTCTGCGGCGAATTCAAGATGATGAGCTTGGTGCGGCCCGTGATGAGGCTGGCCAGCTCGTTAACATCAAGCCGAAAGTCGCGCTCTTCGCGCAGCGGAACGGGCACGGCCTTGGCGCTCAGGAAGTTGATCATCGACTCGTAAATGGGGAAGCCGGGATTGGGGTAGATGACCTCGTCGCCCTCTTCCACCAAGGCGAGCATGGTGAAAAAGATGATCGGCTTGCCGCCGGGCACGATGACCACCTCGTCGGGGCTGACCGGGATGCCGCGCGACTTGGCCACGTCATCGGCAATGGCCTGGCGCAACTCGGGCAATCCCGCCGCGGGGCCGTAATGGGTATAGCCCTGGCGCAGAGCAGCAACCCCGGCGTCAACAACATTGACGGGCGTGTCCATGTCGGGCTCGCCGATCTCGAGGTGAATGATGTTTCTTCCTTGCCGCTCCAAGGCGCGAGCGCGCACCAGCACCTCGAACGCGGTTTCCGTTCCCAGCCGCGACATTCGCTTGGCCAGGTGCAATTGAGTCTGAGTAGTAGTCATAGGCAAACTCACGATTATACGACGAACAGGAGCGCCCGCCGCCGAATCAACCGCATTACGACAGCTCCTGTGATGCGAAAACCCAGTCGACCGGCCGTTCCCGTACCAGCTCTTCAGTTGAGTTTCAAATGGACCGCCTGGGCCAGCCTTCGCTGTTGCTGATCGAAGCTATATAGGCGATCGGCGCCCAACTCGAGGGCGGCGGCGATGTGCAGGAGGTCAGCCGTGCGCAGGCCAAAACGTGCGGTGGTTTGGCGCGACAGCAACTGTGCCCGTTCGAACACCTGATCGGGCATCGACCTGAGTTGAAAGACCCCGCCTCGTAAATCGCCGGCGAAGGCGTCCCACGACGACTGCGCCTGTGCTCGCGAAATCTCCTTACGGAAGACGCGTAATTCCAATGCATTCACCGCTTCCAACTCGCCAAGGGCGCTGACCAGGTGTTCACCCGCCGACTTGCGCATCAGCAGCGCGGCCGCGTGCGAGTTGGCGTCGGCGCTATACAGCGAGATCAGAAAGCTGGTGTCGACATAGGTTTTCAATAACGGTCTCGATCCTTAGCAATCAACTCGGCGCCGCTGACCTCGAGCAACTTGTCGCCGTAGATTGCCCGCAATCGGCCGAGGAAGTCGGGCAGTTGGCGGGCGCGGGCGCTCCGTTCCGGTATCAGGCGTGCAATGACCTGTCGCCGTTTTGTGATCTCGATCTCTTCGCCCCTATGCAACATGTGCTCGATTTTCTTGAAATCGTAGCGCAAGTCCCGAACCGACGCTTTCTTCATGTGATACAGCGTAGCATCACATGACGGCCCCGGGCAATGGCGCCCTTTCGAGTGCCTGGATTGTCAGCGACCGGAGGAGTAGCTATAGATCGACGTGCCGCCCACCATTCGCGCCAAGCTGTAGCCATAGGTGCGGACCGCGCCCACGGCGGCAGAATAGCTTGGACCGCCGCTCACCGGCCCCTGGTTGCCTATCACCACCAGCCGTGGCCGGTGGGCGGCGAAGTCGTCCATCATGTCCGCACCAGACAGGAGATGGTACTTCTCCCGCCTCTCGGGACTTAACCTCCAGGCAACATACAGTCCGAAGTCGTTCTCGAAGCCGGGATACGGATCTGCGCGGGAAGCAAAAATGTACCCAGGCCAGAAACTGACGACCTTCTCGCCGGGCGAGGCGAGTTGGTCAATTGCCTGGGAGACGGCAGTCACCTGTTGCAAGGTCCAGTTGGGCGCGACATTCCGGTCCTCAATGCCGACAACGTTATCGCCGGTGAAGAGGTACTGGCGAAAGCGTGGAACTGCAAATCCCACAAAGCCGGCCAGCAAGACAACACATACCGCCCTCGCAATGCGGGTCGCACGCTGGGATTGCAAGCTGGCAAGATAATCGCTCACCGAGCAGACCGCGGCCACAATCAGGAACGGCATGATCATGGAAAAGTACTGCATCAAGGCTGGAGTGGGGAGGAGGCTGACAAATCCCAGAACCAGAGCGATCAAGAAGGCCAGCAGCGACGCGTCTCTCTTCATGCGCCGGAAAAGAATGGAGCTAACGCAGATCAGAGTCAGGACAGTGATTTGAAATCCGGTAAAGCGCCCTCCGAAGGTTGCCACCAACAACATCGCCTTGGCTTGCCAAGGCCCGATCAAGCCTTCCTTGGAACGCATGGCATGGTATCCCAGATTGTTGAACAGATAAACGTCGGCCGATGCGAGGAAGAGAATCAGGGACGGTATGATGCCGATGAGGAAGCCACCAACCCAGCACGCAAGACGAACCGGCCAGTGATTCCGGTTCCGGCGAAATATCCACCATAGGAATACGGGAGCAACCGCAACCACGTAGGAACGAGTGTCGACGCTCAGTCCGAACAGGAGACCGGCCGCCGCCATCCACCATCCCGATGACGACATCGACCGGCGCGCGAAAATGACGTAAGCCAGAAAAAGAAACAGCGTTGCCAAGGAGAAGGTCTTTACGATCGGGAACCAGGCAAAGACCAGGCTGCTGGCTGCGAATAAGATCACCGCGGACAGACCAGCCATCCACTTGCCGGTTTCATGGCAGACGAGTTCGTAGAGCAGCCCGCCGAGAACGGCAGTCAGCAACGCGCAAAAGGCACGGGCGGCGAACCACGAAATTCCCGCGAGCTTGAACCATGCGGAGTAGACGTAAGGCAGCAGCGGAGCCTGGGTGTAAAAGAAATCCAGATAAGGAGCTTTGTGCTGCATTACCAGACGCGAGGCCAGCAGATAGAAACCCTCATCGCCATCGATGAAACGGTGCTGCGAAACGAACAGGAAGAAGCCAGCCTGAAGCAGAAAGATAGGAATGAACAGCAGCTTGCAGGTGCGGGTCATTAGTTGTGGTGGAGTTTCTGCCGCAAGTCTATCCTACGCTTTTCGCCAACCGCTCTTCGCCCTTCGCTTTCTCACCTGAACTTCTGACGAAACGAAATAGGCCCGTGTGCGGGTCAAAAGCCGAAAAGCGAAAAGCGAAAAGCGAAAAGCGAAAAGCGGCCCTACTTCGGCGGAGGGTTGCTGTTGCCGCCGGCGCCGCTGCTTTCGTCGTGCTTGTCGTAAATCGAGTATTGACCTTGTGGCCGCAGCAGCCGAATGGTAATCGTCTGCTCCGCCTGACTGATGCTGTAATCGTTGCCGAAGGTCTGAAAACCGGGAGCGATGACCTGCACCCGCCACGTGCCATAAGGAATTCCGTCGAAGTGGGTTTTGCCTTCGTCGTCGGTCTTCAGCTCAAATCCGCTTTTCGCCTGTTTGCCGTGCCGTCCCACCGGATGCAGCACAACCGCAGCATTGCGCACCGGCTTCCCGCTGTCGTCTTTCAGCACCACGAAACTCAACAAGGACTGAGGTCCCTCATCCTTCTTGTCACTGCCGACCAGCGTTGCAGTGATCAGCACCACAGAGAAAACGACGAGCAGGGGACGCGACGGCTTCATGCCGACATTCTAGATCAGGGAAGTCGTGCTCTGATACCAAGCACCCAAAACCGACTTTTTCCGCAGCCTGCTAGTATGAAAACTGCCAATCTCGAAGCCTCGCCCCGGGAAAATGGGATGACAGAGAATTGTTCCGCAACCTATAGATATGTCGTGGCGTAGCTCCCCAGCCTTGCACGCCAATCAGGCGACGACGGAGACGCCGATAACGGATTCGTCTCGGCTCGGCCGGCATCTGTTTCTTCTGCTTGCCGCCGTTGCTTTGGTGTATGCACTCGTGGCAGGTTTGCGGACCGTCTCCGACCCCGATCTTGGCTGGCAATTGGCCAGCGGACGCTGGGTAGCACAACATCATCGCATCTTTTCCACCGACATCTTCTCGTATACAGCAAGCGGCCAACCCTGGATTTATCCCGTCGGCTCAGGACTGGTGCTGTATGCAATTTACTTGCTCGGAGGATATGTTCTGCTTTCGTGGTTGGGGGCAGCGGCATGCGCCGGCACAGTTGTCCTGCTGCTGCGGCGAGGCTCGGCATTCACCGCCGCTACTGCCGTGTTGGCAATACCCCTCATAGCGGAACGCACCGGTCCGCGGGCCGAGATGTTTACGGTCATCCTGTTTGCGGCGTATCTCTCCATCCTCTGGCAGCATTATCAGACAGGCCGCGCGCGTCTGTGGCTGCTGCCGCTGCTGATGGTTGCCTGGGTCAATCTGCACCTTGGGTTCATCGCGGGCCTGGCGCTCGTGATCGGATTCGTAGGCTTGGAATTGCTGGAGATGCTATCCTCCACGCCCCGGCGAAGCGAGGCTCTGCGCAGGCTCAAGCAAGCATCGCCGTGGTTCGTTGCTACGGCGGCCGCTACGCTGGTGAATCCGTGGGGCTGGGGACTTTACCGGGCGCTGGTGCGGCAAAATCGCATCATGGGGTTGCACTCGCAAGTCATCGCCGAGTGGGCTCCGGCGCGATTCCAGTGGCGCGCTCTGAGCGCATTTGCGCAGCAGCCCATGCAGAATTCCCTCGACCTGGTCGCGGTGGTCGTCTTGCTCGCCGCTTCGAGTGCACTTCTGCAACGCAAGCTGGGGGCAGCGATTCTGTTGGTGGGCGCCACCTACGTAACCATGCGGCACGTGCGCATGGAAGCGCTCAGCGCCTGCATCGTTGTAGTGGTAGCAGGCTCAGTCCTTGCCGGCGCTATTCCGATGGTATGGGCGCGTATTCCCAATGTGCGGCTGCGCTTCATCGGCGCTATGGTCGTCGTCATCATAGTGGCAGCCGTGGCTGGCGTGCGCTCCGCCGATTTCGTTATGGACCGCGTTTATCTTGCCAGTAACGCCAAGTCGAACTTCGGCGCTGGCCTGACCTGGTGGTTCCCGGAACGTGCAGCCGCATTTATCGAGCGGGAGAACCTTCCCGCGCAAGTCTTCAATAACTTTGATGAAGGCGGCTTCGTGGTGTGGCGGCTCGGCACTAAATACCCGGACTATATCGACGGTCGCTCCATTCCCTTCGGCGACGAAGGTTTGCTGCATGAACACGAATTGGTGCAGGCGTCGGTCGATTCCCTCGCGTGGCAGCAGGCGGCCGATCGCTACAACATCAATACCATCATCCTTCAGCTCGACACTACCGAGATCGAGTTCGCTCAACTACAGGACCTCTGCTACAGCAAAAACTGGCGGCCCGTTTATCTGGACGAGGTTTCGGTGGTTTTGCTGCGCCGCAGGCCAGAGACGGAAGACCTGATCAACCGCTTGCAGATAAGTTGCGCAGCCGCGCCGCTGCCGGCGCAAATATTGGATCATAGTGCGAGGTCCTTCCAGCTCTGGGCCAACGCCGCTTATGTTCTGGCTGGGCTTCGTCGCACTAATGAAGCCCTGGCGGCGGCGGACAACGCGTTCCAGATTTTTCCCGGCAGCGCCGCCCTGCGTTGGGTGCGCGGCAACGCTCTTTATGCCTCGGACCGCCGTGTGGAGGCGGAACAGGAGTGGCTCGCGGCGCTCGCTCTCGGCCTCAATCAGGCGGACGCTGGCGCGGTGTGGTCGCGCCTGGCTGAGCTGTACGATCAGCAAGAGCGAATCCCTGAGGCTTTGCACGCGTGGCAACAAACCGTCCAGCTAACCTCCGATCCGGCGATAAAGACGAGGGCCCTGGTGAAGCTGGCCCGGCTCTACCTTCTGACCCGCCAGCCCAAAGCCGCTTTGCAAGCCCTCGATGACGCAGTTCATAGCGCTCCTCCGGCGATGACGGCAGTCACCCAAGGGCGCAGCTTTCGCTTTGATGTAGCCCAGGGACGGGCGGCCATCTGGAGGGCCATGGGCGACCTGAGCCAGGCAACTCTGTTCCAGGAGGAGGCGGTTCAGCTCGACCCCGACGCCGCTGATGCCTGGTATCAACTGGCGAAGCTGTATCAACGGCAAGGACGTGCGGCAGATGAACGTCGGGCCGTAGAGCATGCCAACGTGCTCGCCGCAAGCCAGAACCACTAACGGGCCCCCTGCTATCAGCCTGGAGGCGCGTGCTTCAGGGATACCCGCCCTTGTTTAAAGTCGCGTACGGAATGCTTTGTGTCAGGGCAAGCCTTCAGTCGTGCCGTTAAGCCGTTTATTTTTGGTCATTCCGAGCGGGCTTCAGCCCGCGAGGGATCTGCGGTTCCGACTTTTTCAGCAGCCCGTTCCAGTGGCATGGTAAAGATTACCCACAGCCAGCAATTTCTACATGGTGTTGCCGCTGCAAATGCGGATAACCCATTCGTTTTCTGATATCCCGATTTGGAGCTTCGAATGCTCTAACCCACACCAGACGAAGTGGCGCATAGGGTCACTCGGATGCGAATTACGGCCAGAGTTCGCCTCCTGAGTGACCCTCTTTATTTTGGATTGTCAGAGTGGCGCGGAGCAGACTTCAGCCGGCGAGAGTTTTTCCGCAGCCGCGTCGGTTGTGCAGCCTTCATTCCTGTCGCCGTGGCCGGTTCGCCATCAGTGAACCGGTTCAGATCAGCGCCAATTTCTCCCGCACGTCGAACCCCGCCGTGCGCAGCAAATTTTCTATTGTGGCTTCATTCAGGCGTGTGGCATCGTATTCCACCCGGATGGTCCGCCCTGGCTCGTTGAACTGGATGCGACGAATTCCATAGACATCGCTCACCTGCCCCAAGGCACTCATTTCCTGCTCGCCCGGCGGCATCCCATAGCGAAACACAACTTCCACAGCCGTCATCGGACTCACCTTTCGCAAACATGCAATGATAATGACAAGCAACTGCGGAACCTGCACCACAATTTCACATCTGGATCTTGCAGCGCGGCGCGGATTCCGAGTTCAATATTAGAGCATGGCTGCGATGGTGAATAGCGCAACCTTACTACCTGAGAGAGCGACGAAATGAGCGGGCCCGAAGTACCTTTGGAGAACTTGACGCTGGACTTTTCCGCGAAAGATCCGGTTTGCGGCATGACCGTCGATCCGCCGCAAGCTCGCGGCAAGGCGCGCTATCAGGGCGACACCTACTTCTTCTGCTCGCCGGGCTGCATGCAAAAGTTCATGGCGTCACCCGCAAAATATCTGCCGCCCACCAGTGAATCCGCAACTGCCGCTGCCGGGCAGCCGGCGCCCAAGACCAAGCCGCTGGACAAAGACCCGGTCTGCGGCATGAGCGTCGATCCTTCCCACGCCGCATCCACCGCCGAGCATGAAGGCAAGCTCTATCATTTCTGCTCGCGCGGCTGCGCCGAGAAATTCCGCCGCGATCCCAAGAGGTATCTGCAGCCGGGCCCCAAGTCCGTCGGCATGACCGGCTTCGTCCAACTGGGCAGTTCACCGGTGCAGATTGCCGGACCGTCTGTGCCCCAGGTTCGCGTGCCGCCTTTGCACGCCGCGGTGCCCCAGGTTCACGTCCTTCCTTTGGACGTTAACCTGGGATCGAACGCCTTCGTTTGCCCCATGGATCCCGAGGTCCGGCAAGACCGTCCCGGCGCTTGTCCCAAGTGCGGCATGGCGCTGGAACCGGAGCTTCCCATTGCGCCATCGAAGACGCAATGGACCTGCCCGATGCATCCCGAGATCGTGCGCGACCAGCCCGGTTCATGCCCCATCTGCGGCATGGCGCTGGAGCTGAAGACCGTCGCCGCTTCGACGAAAGAGAATCCCGAACTGCGCGATATGACACGCTGTTTCTGGACCAGCGTGCTGCTCGGCATTCCGCTGATAGCGTTCGCCATGTTGCGAATGACGCCGCGCATGGGCCCGCTTTTCCACGCCGTCAGCCCGCGCCTCGGCAACTGGATTGAATTCGTGCTGGCTACTCCTATCGTGCTGTGGTGCGGCTGGCCGTTCTTCGTGCGCGGCTGGGCGTCGGTGAAGTTTCGCAGTCCCAACATGTTCACCCTAATCGCGATGGGCGTCGGCGTCGCCTATGTGTACAGCGCGGTCGCCACCGTCGCGCCGCAACTTTTTCCGCCGTCGCGGCAAGGCATGGGCGGCTTGCCTGATGTGTATTTCGAAGCTGCTGCGGCGATCATTGCACTTGTGCTGCTTGGGCAAGTGCTGGAGTTGCGCGCCCGCAGCCGCACCTCGAGCGCCCTCCGCGCTCTGCTCGATCTCTCGCCCAAGATGGCCCGCATCATGTCTGATGATGGCAGCGAATTCGATGTTTCGCTCGATCAGGTGAAGGTGGGTGACCACCTGCGCGTGCGTCCGGGCGAGAAGATTCCGGTAGATGGCAGCGTACTCGATGGCCTCAGCTCGGTCGATGAATCGATGGTCACGGGCGAGTCGATACCGATCGAGAAGCACGCCGGCGACAAGGTCATTGGCGCAACGGTGAACGGCACCGGCTGGCTGCTGATGCGCGCCGAGCGTGTGGGCAGCGAAACCTTGCTGGCCCAGATCGTCAAGATGGTGAGCGAGGCGCAACGCAGCCGCGCGCCTATTCAGCGGCTGGCCGACAAAGTGGCCGCGTGGTTCGTCCCCTCGGTGTTGGCGGTGGCCCTGATCACCTTCGTCGTATGGTTGCTGAAAGGCCCCGAACCGCATTTGGCCAATGCCATCGTCAATGCTGTAGCCGTGCTGATTATTGCCTGCCCTTGCGCCCTCGGCTTGGCAACGCCGATGGCCATCATGGTCGGCACCGGACGCGGCGCCCGCGCCGGCGTCCTCATCAAGAACGCTGAGGCCCTGGAGACGCTTCAAAAAGTCGACACACTCGCCCTCGACAAGACTGGCACTCTTACTCAAGGCAAGCCTGAGTTGATGTCAGTCATTGCCGTCGGCGGCGAGACCGAAGAGCGCGTCGTTCGCCTGGTCGCAAGCCTGGAGCGGGGAAGCGAACATCCCCTGGCCGCAGCCATCGTCGAAGCTGCCGAGGCGAATAAACTTTCGCTGATGCCGACCGATGAATTTCGCTCGCTCACCGGGCGCGGCGTGGTGGGTCGAGTGGGCGGCCATGAGGTCGCCGCCGGTAATGAAGCTTTGTTGGGGGAACTCAACATCGATACCGAGACGGCGCCCCAGGTTCACGTACCTCCTTTGCGCTCAGACTCGGTGCCCCAGGTTCACGTCCCACCTTTGGACGTTAACCTGGGCTCGTTGAAGTCCCAAGCCGATGCGCTGCGCAAAGCAGGACAAACGGTCGTCTTTGCCGCAGTCGACGGCCGCGCCGCCGGCATTCTCGGTATCGCCGATCCCATCAAGCCCGAGGCGGCAAAGGCGGTGCGCGACCTGCGCGCTGAGGGTCTGCGAGTCGTGATGCTTACTGGCGACAACGAAACCACAGCCGCGGCTGTGGCCCGCCAGCTCGGCATCTCTGATTACCAGGCCGGAATCCTGCCGGATCGCAAGGCCGATGCCATCAAGAAACTTCAGCAGCAGGGAAGAGTGGTTGCCATGGCCGGCGACGGCATCAACGATGCGCCCGCTCTTGCCCAGGCGCAAGTCGGCATCGCCATGGGCACGGGAACCGACGTTGCCATGGAAAGTGCAGGCATCACGCTCCTAAAGGGCGATCTCGCCGCCCTGGTGCGTGCCCGCCGCCTCAGCCGCGCGGTTATGCGCAATATCCGCGAAAATTTGTTCTTTGCGTTTATCTACAACTCGGTGGGGGTGCCCATCGCGGCGGGCATTCTCTATCCCAAGTTCGGCATCCTGTTGAGCCCCATCATCGCCGCCGCCGCCATGAGCTTCAGCTCCGTCTCGGTCATCACCAACGCCCTGCGTCTGCGCAATGCGAAGCTGTGATCTTGGGTGTCATCCTGAGCGAAGGATCGCGCCGTTTTTGCGCGAGCCTGAGTCGAAGGACCCCTATGCTGTTCAGACACCATCCGGGCCCGGTGCCCCAGGTTCGGCCTTCTGTTGGCCTAACCTGGGCTTGCAGCTCTCGATTAGCGGCTCGTGGCTCGCCGCTAATTTGCCAACAGCGAAAAGCGAACAGCGGCTGTCATGACATTTGTCACCCTGTCCCACTGACAATCGGCACTACTGCCGGCAGACGGCATCAGCGATGATCGCTACTGTGCTCGAACGAACAGAGCACGGGAGTGAACGATGTCTACCGCAATCTCAGGCAAGCTGTCAGCCGTCAGCTATCAGCCATCAGCCATCAGCCATCAACCGCGCAGCGTCCCAGCGTCGCAACCGGTCAGCATCGCCAGAGCTCGCAACCTGAAAAAGAGTTATGGCAACGTCGTGGCCCTCGAAAACCTGAACCTTGATATCCACCCCGGCGAACTGCTGGCGCTATTGGGACCGAACGGCGCGGGCAAGACCACGCTGGTGCGCATGCTGCTGGGGGTTGCGCGTCCTGACTCCGGCAGCGTCTCGGTCTTCGGTGCGAATCCTTATCAGGGACAAATGCGAGGCCGGCTGGGAGCCATGTTGCAGGTGGGACGCGTGCCCGAGACGCTCAAAGTTCGCGAGCACATCGACCTCTTCTCGTCTTACTATCCCAACCCGCTGCCGCTCCAGGAGACGTTCGAGATCGCCGGCCTGAGCGAGATCCAAGACCGTCCCTATGGCGAGCTGTCCGGCGGCCAGAAGCAGCGCGTGCTGTTCGGCATCGCCATCTGCGGCAATCCGGATCTGTTGTTCCTCGACGAGCCCACGGTGGGTCTCGATGTGGAAGCGCGCCGCCTGATGTGGTCGCAAATTCGCAGCCTGATCGCGCGCGGCAAAACCGTCCTGCTGACGACCCATTATCTGAACGAGGCCGACGCACTGGCCGATCGCATTCTGGTGTTGAACCAGGGCGCGATTATCGCCGAAGGCACGCCCGCCGAAATCAAGGCGCGTGCTATGGGCAAGCAGATCCGCTGCACCAGCCGCCTGACCCTGGAAGAGGTCCGCCAGATTCCTGGCGTGTTGAGCGTCAAGGCCGACCGCAATGCCTTCGAGTTGCAAGTGCATGCGGCTGAGCCGGTGGTGCGGGAGTTGCTCCAGCGCGATAGCTGGCTTGCTGACCTCGAGGTCACCAACGCAGGGCTGGAAGAGGCATTCCTGGCGCTGACGCAGAATCACAACGCTGAGTCGAAGGAGAACTGACATGGCCACCACTACTTTTCCTATCCCTCTGGCGGTGCCGCGACGCTCGCTGCAGAGAACCATCGCCATCTACCTCAAAGAAGCCAAGTACGAGCTGATCAACAAGACCCGCATTCCGATCTATGCCATCTCGACGATTGTCTTCCCGTTGATGTTCTACGTGCTTTTCGGCATCGTGCTGGGTCACGACAATCCCGCCAATCGTGGCGAGACCGCGACCTATGTGCTGGCGACGATGGGCTGCTTCGGGGTGATGGCGGTTGCGCTCTTCGGTTTCGGGGTGAGCCTGGCGATGGAGCGGGGCCAAGGCTGGATGCAGATGAAGCGCGCGTCGCCCATGCCAATCAGCGCTTATTTCCTGGCGAAGCTGTTTGCCGCGGTAGTCTTCAGCACCGTGATCATGCTGCTGCTGCTCGCGGTAGGAATCGCGTTCGGCGGTGTTCATATGCCAGTCGCAACGGCTGCCAAGCTCGTCGGTATCCTCGTGGCAGGTTCGATTCCGTTCAGCGCGATGGGATTGGCGATTGGCTACTTCGCCAAGCCAAACTCGGCACCCGCTGTCGTCAACCTGGTTTACTTACCGATGTCGTTCTGCTCGGGACTTTGGATTCCACTGTTCCTGTTGCCGCATGGATTACAAGTGCTGGCAACATTCTTGCCGCCTTTTCACCTGGCACAGCTGGCGCTGAATACCGTCGGGCTGGCGCCGAATCCCACTCCGGCATGGGGACACGTGGAAGCGCTGCTGGCGTTCACGCTGGTCAGTCTGGGATTGGCCGCTTGGGGCTATCGACGGGATGAAGGCAAGACCTACGGGTAGGAGGGCCGCGGTTCGCTCTTCGCTTTTCGCCATTCGCCTTTAGCTGTGACCCTCAGTTTGTAGTGGTTAGGAGACGAAACCAAACAGCGAGGGACGAATTGGATGACTTGGTTCTCCAGGAAAGACAGCTTCTGGCGAAAGGCGAAGAGCGAGAAGCGAAGAGCGTTTAGTAAGGAGTCAATATGAAATGCCAAACTGCGGAATGGATTATCTGGGCGATCGCGATGGCAGTGTTTCTGGTGCTGGCGTTGAGCGGCCGCATGACAGACTTGGGCCTGGCGATCGCGGCTGTGGCCGTGCTGTGGTATGTGATTGTGCCGGCACTCAGCTCTGGAAGACAATAGCCGAGGACACGAACCGACGATGAACAGCCTGCAAAAAATCTGGTGGAAGATCTATCCCAACGAGGACGAACATCGCTGGATGCCGGTGCTGTGGCTGCCCTTCATGGTCTGGTTCTTCGTGGACCCGCTGTGGAGGAATGCCGGGCCGCTGCTCTGGATCGGCAATACCATCTACGGCATTGTTTTTATCTGGATCTATCTGTATTCGTTCTCGCATCGCGAACCTTTACGGTCCTACGCTGTAATCGCGATGATTGTGATGGCGGCCTCGTTACTGCCCACGCACAACGGCGCGGTCAGCTGCCTGCTCATCTATGCCGTGGCCGCCGGCGGCTTCACCACCAGCCTTCGCCGTGTGCTGGCGCTGATTGCGATTAACCTGGCCCTGCTCGGGATCTATTCGTATCACCTGAATCTGCCTATACAGTTTTGGGGTTCGATGTTGCTGCTCATCGTCCTGGTCGGGCTGGGAAATCATTATGGAGCGGTAGCGCATTGCGCGCAGGAAAAGTTACGCCGCGCCGACGATGAAATCGAGCACCTGGCTAAGGTCGCCGAGCGCGAGCGCATCGCGCGCGACTTGCATGATCTGCTGGGACACACGTTGTCGCTCATCACGCTGAAAGCTGAACTGGCGCGCAAACTGGTGGATCGCGATCCGCAGCGAGCCAAGCAGGAGATGCAGGACGTGGAACACACTTCGCGCGCCGCGCTGGCCGATGTTCGCGAAGCCATCAGCGGCTACCGCGGCGAAGGGCTTGCTGCCGAACTTGTCCGCGCGCGCAAGACCTTGGAGACGGCCGGCATAACCGTAGATTCCGAGTGCGCGGAGCTTCCGCTGACTGCGGCGCAGGAGACTGTCTTGGCGCTGGCGCTACGCGAGGCAGTGACTAACGTCGTGCGTCACGCGCAGGCGCGGCAATGCAGCGTTCGCTTGCAGCGCGAGAACGATCTCTGCACCTTGGAAATCGCCGACAATGGGCGCGGCGCCGACGCTCCAGAAGGCAATGGTCTGCGCGGAATGCGCGAGCGCCTGGAAGCCATCGGGGGCTCGTTGCAGCGCCAGTCTCAGCCCGGGACCCGCCTGGTCATTCATTTACCACTCGCGCCCGCCGCCTCCGCTCTGCGAAACTGAGGACATGCCGGTCGCCAGGCGCGACAAAATTCGCGTTGTAATCGCGGAAGACCAGGCCATGGTCCTGGGCGCGCTCGCCGCGCTGCTGGAGATGGAAGACGACATCGAGGTCGTCGCACGTGCGCGCAATGGCGACGAAGCGCTGCGCGTCGTGCAAGACCTGCGGCCCGATGTCTTCATCACTGACATCGAAATGCCGACACTGACCGGGCTGGAGGTTGCAGCCGAGCTGAAGCGCCGCAACGTTCCCGTTCGCGTCATTATTCTGACGACTTTCGCTCGCGCCGGTTATCTCCGCCGCGCGCTCGCAGCCGGCGCCTCCGGATACCTGCTCAAGGACATGCCTGCCGAACAGCTTGCCGACGCAGTGCGCCGCGTCCGTCGTGGACTGCGCGTCATCGATCCGCAACTTGCCGCCGAGGCCTGGAGCGATGAGCCCGATCCCCTGACCGACCGCGAGCGCCAGGTGCTGCGTCTGGCCGGCGAAGGCATGGCGACCCTGGACATTGCGAACGACCTTAACTTGTCGGAAGGGACGGTGCGCAATTATTTGTCGGAAGCGATCAGCAAGCTCGGCGCTGCCAACCGTGTGGAAGCGGCCAGGATTGCACGGGCAAAGGGATGGCTGTAATCGCCGCTTAGCAGTCAGACCCATCCAGGCCGTCAATGCCTGACGACTACTCGAACAAATGTTCCTTCACCAGCTTTTGCCCGGCAAGCGCGATGTAGCATCCCCAAAGCGCTAACCCAGCGATGAGAGAAAAAACGAAAATCGGCGCTCCGATGTACCAACTGGAGAAGTCGGTGGTGATGGGAACGCTGGAAAGCAAATCGGCAGTGAACACCCCCACCACAAGGGCGACGAACCCGAAGCGCAGCACCACGAAGGCCGCAATGCTATAGACGGCCATGCACGCCGGCACGATAAGAAACAGATGATGTTCGTCGTAGGCTTTGAGGAAGGTCCAAAAAGCGACGAACACCAGCGCGGCCAGCCAGGGTTTGCGGAAGATCACGCGAAACACGAACATCAGAAAAAAGAAGACCAGCGTGGCCTGCACCGAAATGGCCGCGTGCGTGAGGCAGCTACTGATGACCATACGCGGACCGAGCAGGAAAGCGGCGGAAGGAAAGTCGGGCGTGGCGCCAATTCGCTTCAATGCCAGAAACAGGACCGCGAAGATCAGACTCCAGGTGACTCCCAGGATCACCCCGAAGAGAACGTCGCGGCCGACCAGGGGATCGCGGATGCGGCCAGCCATCAGCCGTGACCAGGAGATGATGGCGTGCGGCCAGTGCCGCCGAATGTAAGGTTCGATCGCCAGGTAGACGACATAAAAGACGGCTGCGAGGAAGACAGCTCCACTGGCCGCAAGCACGAAGAGCGCGAACGAGCCCAGGCTAGGCACGAAATGGGCGGTGAACAGCCAAACCACCATCTGCAAGGCAAAGATGAGCAGGCCCAGGCGCAATGCGGCTTTCGGGTCGCTTTTCTGGCGGAGGTAATTGCGGCGCGCCAGCCACACCGCGCCTGCTAAGAGGACGAGGAGAAAGATGACGAGCAGGGCCTCTGGCGCTTTTGATCCCTCGCTATCGGCCGAGGGCATTCGGTCAGGCTTGGTCCAATCGCTGATCAGGTGGAAGAAGACCGGCTTGCCGCCCCAGCTTGCAGCCTCAACTCGCAACGGCATCGACGTGCCTGGCCAAACTCCAGTCCAGGCCGCGCGCTGGTCAGAGGCCCCCAGCGAATTCCAACGCGGCTCGCTCGAATGGAATTGTGTCATCTCGAGCCCGGCCAGATTGAACAGCGCATTCCAGTCGTAAGGCTGCGCCGAAGCAGGCGTGCTGTCCTTCTGCGGCGGCACCGCCGTGAACTGCAACAGCCGGCCCTCAGAATCGAGCGAAACGGCGACCATGCCCGACAAAATGGGAGGAGGATCTTCAAGACTAACGATCCCCGGAGTCAACAAATTGCTCTTGATGTCGGTGGCGACCAGGTAATCCGGACTCTGACGGCGCCAGTAGGTCAACAGTGCCGGGCGATTCTTGAGGACCTCGTCCCAGTCGGGATGAGCGCCGCCGGGATGATCGAGGTGCTCGAGGTAGTCGTTGTCGAAGTAAAGTCCGCTGGCCGCGTCCACCGGCGGCGTGGAATATCCGAGTTGATGCACGACGTCGCGAGCGCGCTGTGCCAGTACCTCAGGCGAGTAGGGAAGATCCATTCTGGCCAGCCCGTTGGTTCGAGCGTTCAGCACGTATAACATGGCCATTCCCATCAGCGCGAACGCTAATGAGGCGAGCGCGATGCGGACCGGCAGGCCCACGGTCTCACCAGCGGCAGCCACCATTTGAGGCGAGGGCGTCTCACCTGCCGCCAGCGCGGCGGCGAGAGGATCGCCACCGGGTAGCGCCGCCGCAACCATCAATGCTGAGGCCGGACGGTTCTCGGGCTCCGCCTCCAGGCAATGCATGATGGCGCGCTCCACCGCTGGATCAAGATCGCGAACCAGCGTGGACGGGCGATGCGGTGTGCTATCCCGGCGCACGCGCACAATCTCTTCCAGTGTTTTGCCATCGAAGGCAGCTTTGCCGGTAAACAGCTCGTAGAGCACCAGGCCAAGCGAGTAGATGTCGCTGCGGGCCGTGACTTCCTTGCCCGCCAGTTGCTCGGGAGCCATGTAGGCTGGCGTGCCACTGCGCACGTCCTCGATTTCGTGCGCCAGCCCAGCCAAGCCGAAGTCCATGACCAGCACTTCGCCCCGGCCATCGAGCATGATGTTCGCGGGCTTCAGGTCGCGGTGCAACACGCCTTTGTCATGCGCTGCCGCCAGACCGGCGCAAATCTTGCGCGCGATCTCGACGGCCTTGTCCGAGGGCAAGCGGCCAATGCGGCGCAGCAACGACGCGAGGTCTTCGCCGTCCACGTACTCCATGGAGAGAAAAACCTGGTTGTCGGCTTGTCCAATGTCGTAGACGCGGCAAACGTTAGGATGCGAGATGCGGCGGGCGATGCGGACTTCGCTGCGGAAGCGCTCCAGCGTGTCCTCGTCGGTCATGGCCTCCGGCAGGAACTTGAGGGCGACGGGTTGGCCCAGGCTGAGATCGTCGGCGCGAAACACCTCGCCCATGCCTCCACGGCCCAGCAGCGCGACGATGCGATAGCGGTCCGCCAATACTCTGCCAGGTACAAAGCGCCCTTCGTTGCGGGACGAGTGAGAGGACGGGCGGGATGAGGGAGGCCGCCGAGCCGGCGTTTGGATCCGATGGTCAGAGGCAAGGGTAGCGGCCATCGTTGGGCCTTCAGCGCCGGGAGATGCTGACGAGGTTTGCTTCAGCCGGCTTCCACACTGCGCGCAGAAAGGCGAATCGACGATGACCTCTGAGCCGCAAGTCTGACATGGTTGCATTGCAAATGGGCTCCAGAAAAACTGCAGAGGTATATTACCGCGGCCGGTAGCGGCTTACGTGTCTCCCGCCCGCTTCAGCCTGGCAACGGTACTCTCCTGACCCAGGTTCGTCATTACGGCAAACAGGCTGGGAGCCACGCCTTGTCCGGTGAGCGCCACGCGCGCGCCGTTAATCAGCGCACCCGCCTTGACGCTCTTTTCCGCAGCGAAGTCGCGCAGCACTTGTTCCGCACGCGGCTCGGAAAATTCCGTTGCCTGCTCGTAACGCGACGCCAGCTCCACCAGCATCTCGCGCACGGCGTCGTCCTTGAGAAACTTCTGGGCCGCTGCGGGATCCGTCTCGAAGGAATCGCTGAAGTAGGCGCGGAACAAAGTCGCGAAGTCTTTCAGATTGCGCGCCCGCGGCTTCACCAGAGCGACGGTTGCCTCCATCGCCTCGCGGCTGGTTTGGAATGGAATGAGTCCGACCTTCTTCCACTCCTCTTCGATCAGCGGCAGCAATAGCGCCGCGGGCGTCGCGCGAATGTACTCGGTGTTGAACCAATCGAGCTTGGAGCGATCAAAGATGGCGTTCGATTTCTGAATGCCGCCCAGGTCGAAGAGGTCAATCAGCTCGCGATCGTGCAGGATTTCCTGCGATGAGCCGGGCGGCGTCCAGCCCAGCAGCGCCAGAAAATTGCGGAAGGCCTCGGGCACGATGCCTTCCTCTTTGTAGGCGATCACGCTGGTGGCGCCGTGGCGCTTGCTGAGCCGCGTCTTGTCGGGCCCCAGAATGAGCGGCACGTGCGCAAACACTGGCAGCGGCTGGCCGAGCGATTGGTAGAGCATCACCTGCTTGGGCGTGTTGGAGAGATGGTCGGCGCCGCGCAGGATGTGGCTGATGCGCATGTCGATGTCGTCCACTACCACGCTGAGGTGATAGGTCGGAACGCCGTCGGAACGCAGCAGGACAAAGTCTTCAATCTCGGAATTGGCAAACTCGACGCGGCCAAAGACGGCATCGTCGAACCCAGTGCTTCCACCTTCGGGCACGGCGAATCGGATGGCGGCAGTGCCCGTCCCGCGGCGGCCTTGAGCTTCGTCGTGAGCTAGATTGCGGCAGACATCGCGTGGCACTCTTCCCTCGGCTAAGCCCTGGGAGCGTTGCTGTTCGAGCTGCTCTTTCGCGCAGAAGCAATAGTAGGCGTGACCGCTGTTGATCAGGTGCCCGGCCGCGGCGCGATAGAGTTCCATGCGATTGGTCTGGAAGAACGGCCCTTCGTCCCAGTCGATGCCCAGCCAGCGCAGGCCAACCAGGATCCCTTCCACCATCTCCGGCGTAGAGCGCTCCAGGTCGGTGTCCTCGATACGGAGTACGAGTGTGCCACGGTGATGCCGCGCGTACAGCCAGTTGAAGAGAGCGGTGCGCGCTCCGCCCACGTGGAGGTAGCCGGTCGGCGAGGGCGCGAAACGGAGCCGGGGCCCTGCGGAAATTTCTGGACTGGGAGCCATTGTGAATTCTCGGATACTGCGATCTTACGCTGCTGAAAAAGGACTGCGGTGCGCACGCGCTATTCCACCGACGTTTCCTCCATCCGCTGGCGAAGATAATTCCAGTCCGCCCGGAACTTCTTCCGCTCAGCCTGAGCGTCGTGCTCGGCCTGCTGTTCCGCGGACCCCGCTCTCCACCAGAGGAAAATCGATAGCAGCGCAAAGACGACACACAGGGCGTAGCTGGGATATCCAAGATAGGCGCTAAACGCCGCGAGGCACATCACCAGCCACGAGCCGAGATAACGCCGGTAACGCAACTCCGCCCGCGATCTCACTTCCTCGAGCTGGTTCCACTCCGGTAACTGCGCTTTCGCCATCTCGATGCGCAAGCGGTCCGCTGCTTCCGGGTTCAGCGGAATTGGAGTGATCAGATCGCTGCCGTCAGCCGACAGGACCAGCTCCAACCCGTCCAGGCGCAGTGCGAGTCCGCGGATCTCGGTGCGTACGGTAGTGTTCGTTCCGTCCATGCGTCCCTCACAATCGCCGGCAATACCTAGCCCCTATAAAGCTATCTCATCAAATCGCTTTGTATCAGGGCACGACTTCAAGTCGTGCCGAACAGCTCGCTACAAAAAGACTGGGGCTTTAGCCCCTGCAAGATAATTCTCAGCAGGGGCTAAAGCCCAACTCTTACGCCTACCGGGCGGCACGGCTGGAGCCGTGCCCTGATACAAAACGCTTCACGCTAAAATTCCGGTCGCCAGCAGCTACTTGCTCACCGGTAGTCGCTGGTCGCTAATTGCTAATTGCTAATTGCTGCCCTTCCTCACCGCGATGCCCAGCTCCTTCAACTGGCGCTCGCTGACCGGCGTCGGCGCGTCCACCATCAGGTCGACCGCCTTCGCAGTCTTGGGGAACGGAATCACCTCGCGCAGGCTTTCCGCGCCGGCAAGGATCATGACGATGCGGTCCAGCCCCAGCGCGATGCCGCCGTGCGGCGGCGTGCCGTATTGCAAAGCTTCCAGGAAAAAGCCGAAGCGCGCCTGTTGTTCCTCAGGAGACATGCCCAGCGCATTGAAAATTTTCGCCTGGATGTCCTGCCGATGAATACGAATGGAGCCGGAGCCGAGCTCCGTCCCGTTCAGCACCACGTCATAAGCCAGCGCGCGCACCGCGCCGGGATCGCTCTCCAGCTTGTCCATGTCCTGCTCGTGCGGCGAGGTGAAGGGATGGTGTGCGGCGTTCCAGCGGCCCTCGGTCTCGTCCCATTCGAACATGGGAAAGTCGGTGACCCATAGGAAGCGGAAATTGCCGTGCTTGAACGCGCCGTGACGCTCGGCATACTTCTGCCCCAGCGCAAGGCGCAGTTGTCCCGCCGCGGAATAAACCGCGTAGGCCTGCTGGCGCGCCTTGACTTCATTGGCAGCTTCGGTTCGCTTGCTTCCGGCGACTACGACTAGCAAGTCGTCTGCATTCGGCTTCGCCAGCTCGCGAATTTTCGCGACCGCGTCCGGGAACGACTTCTCCAGCCGCTTGATGTCTTCGAAAACCTTGGCGTCCTTGCGCTCGCCGAACATCGCTTTGATCTCGTCGCGCTCCTTGCGCGAAAGGTCGCCGACCTTCGGAATGACAATAGCCACCACGGGCAGCTCGGGATCAACGTGCAGAGTGTCGAGATTTCCCGGCGCGAAGGCCGCGCGCACATCCGTCATTGCTGGCAGGCGCAGATCCGGCTTGTCGATGCCGTACAAGCGGATTGCCTGGTCGTAGCTCATCTGCGGAAACGGGGTGTGCAGATCGACGCCGACGGTCGACAGCGCCGCTTTGAGGAAACCTTCGACGACGTGGAAGACCATCTCCGGCCGCGCGAAGCTGATCTCCAAATCGATCTGCGTGAATTCCGGCTGGCGATCGGCGCGCAGGTCTTCGTCGCGGAAACAGCGCACGATCTGGAAGTACTTGTCGAAGCCCGAGATCATCAGGATCTGCTTGAACAGTTGCGGCGATTGCGGCAGCGCATAGAATTCGCCGGGATAGACACGGCTGGGGACGAGGTAGTCGCGCGCGCCCTCGGGCGTGGAGCGCGTCATGAACGGCGTCTCGATTTCGTAGAAGCCCTGCGAGTTGAGGTGGTCGCGAATGGCGATCGCGACCTTATGCCGCAGTTGGATGTTGCGCTGCATTTCGGGACGGCGCAGGTCGACGTAGCGGTACTTCAGGCGCACCTCTTCGTTGGCCAGCACCGTATCGGCGGGCGTGAAAGGCAGCGGCTTGCAGTCGTTTAGCAGACGAAGTTCGTCGGCGACAACTTCGATCTCGCCGGTGGGGATGTTCTTGTTGACGGTGCCGGGGTCGCGGAGCTTCACATGTCCGATCACCGCGACCACAAACTCTGAGCGCACGGCGTTCGCCTTGTCATGCACTTCGGCGCCGGCATCGGCGGTGACGACGACTTGCGCGATTCCGCTGCGGTCGCGCAAGTCGAGAAAGATGAGGTTGCCGAGATCGCGCCGCTTGTTCACCCAGCCCATGAGCACAACGTTGGAGCCGGCGTCGGAGGCGCGCAGCTCGCCGCACATGTGAGTTCGTTTTAGATCGCCTAAGAAGTCGAGCATGATGTCCTTGGAAAAAACAGCAATTAGCAGTTAGCAATTAGCAATTAGCCAAGGCGCGTCATTGACTGAACGCCAGGTGCCAAATGCTAAATGCCAAATGCTAAGTGCTGCTGTCTCTATTTTCGCAGGTATTCGGCGAGTTGGGCACGCGGGACCTGCACTTGTTCGCCGCTGGCAAGATTCTTCACCGCGAACTGCCCGGCTGCCACTTCATTTTCGCCGACAATGACGATGAACTGCGCCCCGGCTTTCTCCGCCGCCTCGAACGATTTCTTTAGCCGGAAATTTTCGTCGCCCAGATCGGCGCTGACGCCGGCGCGGCGCAACTCGCGAGCCAGCTTAAGTGCATGACTATTCAACCCCGCACCCAGCGGAGCAATGAACGCCTGCACGGTCGCAACCGGCTGCTCGCCTTGCGATTGCAGCGCGAGGATCAGTCGATCTTCGCCAATGGCGAAGCCGATTCCCGGCGCCTTCGGACCATCGAGTGACTCCGACAGTCCATCGTATCGTCCTCCGCCCAGCACCGCACTCTGCGCTCCAAGTCCGCCGTGGGTGAACTCAAACGTAGTGCGCGTGTAGTAGTCCAGCCCGCGCACCATGCGCTGGTTGATGGAATACGCAACTCCCACGGCGTCCAGCATCGCACGTACCGCGGCGAAGTGTTCGCGGCAGGGCTCGTCCAGATACTCGCCGATCTTTGGAAGGTTCTCGATGATCGGCTGGTCTTCGGGATGTTTGCAGTCCAGCACGCGCAGCGGATTGGTCTCAGCGCGGCGCTGGCAGTCGGCGCACATCTGATGGACGACAGGCTGCAACGCTTCGCGCAGCGCCTTGTTGTAGCGCGCGCGATCCTCCGCGCAGCCCACGGAATTCAACTGCAACTGCCAGTCGCGCAGTCCGACTTCGTCGAGCAGCGTGGCCAGCATCTCCAGCACTTCGGCATCGCGCGCCGGAGACTCGCTGCCCGCGCTCGGCGGCCCGATGATCTCCGCGCCGATCTGATAGAACTGGCGATAACGTCCCTTCTGCGGGCGCTCGCGGCGGAACTGCGGGCCGATGTAGTAGAGCTTCTGCAGCGCGCCCTTTTTGTCAAGCCCATGCTCGATGTAGGCGCGCACCACGCCGGCGGTGTTCTCCGGACGCAGCGCCAGCGACTGCGCCTTCTCGCTTTGCGCACGCGCTTTGTCCTCCCACGTGAACATCTCTTTGGAGACGATGTCGGTCTCTTCGCCTACGCTGCGCGAGAACAGTTGCGTGTCTTCGAAAACCGGCGTGCGAATCTCGTGGTAGTTGTAGCGCGCGAACACTTCGCGCACCTTGGATTCGACCCGATTCCAGAGATCCGTATCGGGCGGCAGCAGATCGCGAGTTCCGCGGACAGCCTTGATCATCCTAATAGCCCACCGATGTCACGACTACCGTGCAGAATATGCAAGATGACGACGGTGTCCTTCTCGACGCGATAGATAATGACGTAATCGCCGGCGACGAAGCTGCGCAGACCAGGGCGCAAATCGTCACGCCGCCGTCCGATGTTCGGATAGCGGTTCAAGAGCCAGAATTGCTGGGTGACACGGTCGGTAACGCGCGAAGCGACTTCCACGCTTCCGTTCTCGCGAGCGATATACAACCAGATGCGATCAAGTTCATCCCGGGCTCGCGCGGAAACACGAAGCTTGCCCATCAGGGGAGCTTTGGCTCAGAGGAAAGTTTCTCCAGCCCACGCCGCTTGATGTCATTTGCGAATGTCTGAAGGTCCGCGAGCGAGCTGATCGTATCTCCCTCGCCTCGTGCCAAGGACGCCTGCGCCTGGTCAACCGCCACCAGGATCTCCAGCCGTCGCCTCTCCCGCTCTTCCCAGAGAGCCATGGCTTCCTGCACCGCATCTTCCTCACGCTGCAATCGGCCCGCCTCGATCGCCTGGCGGATAAAGGCCTCCTGGTCAGGGTTCAAATGTACTTCCATACTTGTAAGGTAAGGGCCGGATATACGCATGTCAATCATCAGCGGTAGCCGTGAGCTGTCAGTTCTCAGACTCGCGATCTTACGGCCCTGATCGAATCGCTAAGCCTTGCGGAAGGTTGTTCATCACCTTTGCAAGCGAGAACATAATTGCTGACTACTTCCTCTCCGCCAGATACTGTTCCTTGTATCCCAGATAATTTCGCGTATATCGCAGAATCGTCTCTTGATCTTCATCGCCGAGCTGTTTGCGGAACTTGCCGGGAACACCCATCCACAAGGATCGCGGCTCGACGATGGTTCCTTCCGGTATCAGGGTTCCCGCCGCGATGATCGACCCGGCACCAATGCGCGCGCCATTCAGGATGACCACTCCCATGCCGATGAGGCACTGGTCTTCGACCACGCAGCCATGCAGCGTCACCGAATGGCCAACCGTCACCCAGTCGCCGACGATCACAGGCCACTGTTTCAACATGCCGTGCAGGACGCTACAGTCCTGAATGTTGGTGTTGGCGCCGACGCGAATAAAATGCACGTCGCCGCGCAGCACCGCGTTCATCCACACGCTGGCGTTCTCGCCCAGCACCACGTCGCCGATCAATTGCGCCGACTCATCCACATAACAGGACGGCGGCACGGTGGGCGTTACTCCTTTGTAGGGACGGATCATTTTTGCAGTTTCCAGTTTCCAGTTTCGAGTTGGTGGTCCGGTGTGCTTACCTGAAACTCGAAACTCGAAACTTGAAACTAGTTTAGCTGGCGCTACAATCCCACCTCAATCCTGGACCGCGGATCGAGGTAATCGCGCAGGCCATCGCCGATGAAGTTGAACGACAGCACCGCCAGCATGACCGCGGCGGCGGGAAACAATACCAGGTGCGGCGAGTCGAACAGGTGCGAGCGCGCGTCGTTCAGCATCGAGCCCCAGCTCGCCGTGGGAGGCGGAACCCCGAGTCCCAGGAAGCTCATCGTGGCCTCGGCGAGAATCGCGCCTGCCATGCCGATGGCCGCCTGCACGATGACCGGCTGAATGATATTCGGCAAAATGTGGCGCACAATGATGCGAAGATCGCTGGCCCCCAAAGCACGGGCAGCCTCGACGAACTCGCGCTCGCGTACCGCCAAAACTTGCGCGCGGACAAGTCGCGCGTAGCCCACCCATCCTCCCAGCGACAGCGCGAAGATCAGGTTGAAGATTCCGGGCCCCAGAAATGCGACGAACGCGATGGCCAGCAGAATTCCGGGAAACGACATGAAGGCGTTCATCACGACCACGTTGAGCATGCGGTCAGTGATGCCGCCGTAGTAGCCGGCGATGGAACCAAAGATCAGCCCCAGCGTGAGCGAAGCCGCGACCACGCAGCCGCCGACCAGCATCGAAATCCGCGCCCCGTAGATGATGCGCGACAGAATGTCACGGCCCAGTTCATCGGTCCCAAACCAGTGCGAGGCGGACGGCGACATCAGGCGCGATGGCAGATCGATGTGCGAGGGATTCTGCGGCGCAATCCAGGGCGCGAACAGCGCGCAGGTCAGGAAAACCAAGACCATCGCCATTCCTGCCGTCGCCAGCACGTTGTAGCGCGCAGCGCGGCGCAGTGAGGCGAATTGGACGGCGGAGGCCACGGTCGCCATCTTAAATGAAAATGCGACGCCGTCCTGCCGGAGGCGTCGCCGAAAAGTTAGAAGCGTGTAGGACTATTTCAACGTAACGTCTCTTATCAGGTAGCTGGCCACCTGCTGTATGTTGTCAACCCGCTTGTCGATGACCTTCTGCTCTTTGCTCTTATCGCCATACTGCTTCATTCGCAGGTCGAGAATTTTCATGCCGAGACCATCCAGGGCAGCCATGTTCTTGTAGGTAATCGAAATGCCCATGTCCCAATCGTCGATGTTGGCTTTGGTCTGGTTGAAGAAAATCTGGTAGCTTTCGATGATGCCGTTGGCCTTTTCCGCATCCCAGATCGGTTGAACGTTTTTCTTCAAGTCTTCCATGGCCGCGTTGAAGTGTCCCGGAAGAATGCGGTACAGACTGACGCGCTCGACAGCACCCTCGTTGTACTGGTCCTGAGCCGAGGCTCCAACCAGCAGTAACAGCGACAGACACACCAAACCTACACTAAGCCGCACAGCTTGCTTCATACGCACTGCCTCCTTGTTTGGAATTGCTAGAGTGTGCAGCATATTTGCGATGGGGTAAAGAGAAAACTCGCACCGGAAAACGCGACCTAGGGAGTTTGCGATCTTCTTGCAACCTTGAGGAAGGACGACATCGTCACCAACAGACCAAACGGGCTGTCGATGCACCCACGAAATGGCTGTAAAGACTGGTGTCGTGGAATCGATTTGGGGTCTAGAATTAAGCTTCGCGACGCGAAACCCTTTGTCTCCGATCGTCGGCCCATGCTGCCCTTCAAGCTGGTTTATAGCGAGAAGTATTATCTGCCCATCGGCGAGCACGTTTTTCGGGCCGATAAGTTCCGCCTGATTCGCGAACGCCTGCTGCAACAGCAGGTCGCCGACGAGTGCGACTTCATTGCTCCCGAACCAGCCAGCGAGTCTGATGTCCTGCTGGTGCACTCGCCCCAGTACGTGAACAAGCTGATGGAAGGCACGCTCAGCGCTCGCGAAGAGCTGCAGATGGAGATACCCTACTCGCCGCAGGTGGTGGATGCCTTCATGCTACACACTGGCGGCTCGATCCGGGCCGCGGAGCGCGCACTCGAGGACGGCGTCTGCATCAATGTCGGCGGCGGATTTCATCATGCCTTCCCCGAGCACGGCGAAGGCTTCTGCATGATTAACGACTTTGCTGTCGCCATTCGTGCCATGCAGAAACGTGGGCGCATCCGCCGCGCCATGACCGTCGATTGCGATGTGCACCAGGGCAACGGCACCGCCTTTATCTTCGGCAGCGCTGGACGCCAGGAGAACTCACCGGCTTCGGAGCCCCCTGCGACGCGAAGAGTTTCTGGTAGCCGCGTGAGCAACCTGCCGAGTAAAGACGTCTTCACCATCTCACTGCATCAGGAAAATAACTATCCCTATTTCAAACCGACGTCCTCGATCGATGTCAGTCTGCGTGATGGCTGCAGCGACGCCGAATATCTGGCCTGGCTCGACATTGCGCTCAGTAACGGGCTGGGGCAGTTCGAGCCCGAACTGATCTGCTACGTTGCCGGCGCCGATCCCTACCGGGAGGACCAGCTTGGCGGACTCGATCTGACCATCGAAGGTCTGAAGCAGCGGGATGAGATGGTTTTTCGCGCGGCTCGCGCGCGCAACATTCCAGTGATGGTGACCCTCGCCGGCGGATATGCCATTCACTTAGAGGACACCGTGACCATCCATTGCAACACGGTGCTGGCGGCGGAGGTGTATCGCACGGCAAGCGTTCGGTGATACCGCCCACCAGGATCGCAATGGTCTGTTGCCACCGGTCGCGTTTTGCTATCCTCTAAGCATTATGGAATTCGGCAGCTTCGAGGAGTTCTGGGCGGCCTTGACGCGCCTGTATGACAGCATACTGGAGTCGAAGGCCCGCATCGATCGGACGGACGGGACTGTAGAGCGGCTCGGCGAAAAAGTTGACACGCTTGCGGAAGCTACAACGCGTCTGCTGCACGCAACGGAAAACCTTCAGACTGTTGCTGAGGTTCACGAGCGGCGACTGGACCGAGCGGAGATCACAATCGAAGCCATCCTTGAAGATCTGCGACGCAGCCGCGAACACGGGGCGCACTAGATTCCTATAGCTGCCGACATCACGCCTACTCTACATCGGATGTGTGCCCCAACCGATGATATCCTTGCGGCAGGGCCTGGAATCTCCTGGGCCCTTCAATCCTCACATTTGGGCTCCTGAAAATGTTTGAGAACCTTACAGAGAAGCTACAGCGCACCTTCAAGAACCTGCGCGGACAGGGCACGCTAAAGGAAGAGAACATCGGCGAAGCGCTGAAAGAAATCCGCATGGCGCTGCTGGAAGCCGACGTCAACTTCAAGGTCGTCAAAGAGCTGGTCGATCATATTCGCGAGAAGGCCGTCGGCCAGGAAGTGATGACCGCGCTCTCGCCCGCCGAGCAGGTGGTGAAGATCGTTCGCGATGAGCTGATCAACGTCCTCGGCAAGGACACCGCTAAGTTGAAGTTTGCTTCGCAGCCTCCGACCGTGGTGCTGATGGCCGGACTGCAAGGCTCGGGCAAGACGACCACCTCGGGCAAGCTGGCGCACTGGCTGAAGCAGGGTGGACATCGGCCGATGCTGGTGTCGGTCGACGTTTATCGTCCGGCGGCGCGCGAGCAGTTGAAAGTAGTTGCGAACGCGATCAAGGCGCAACTTTACGAAGGCAAGGTCGAAGAATCGAACACCGCGACCGTCGAGCGCTTGGTGAAAGAGGCGCGGCGCGAGGCCATGAACAACGCCTGCGACGTGCTCATCGTCGATACAGCGGGCCGCTTGCACATCGACGAGCAGCTCATGGACGAGATGCAGTCGCTGAAGAAGATCCTGAACCCGCAGGAAATCCTCTTCGTTGCCGACTCCATGACCGGCCAGGACGCGGTGCGCTCGGCCGATGAGTTCCACAAGAAGCTGACGCTCACCGGCGTGGTGCTGACCAAGATGGACGGCGATGCGCGCGGCGGCGCTGCGCTGTCAATCCGCAATGTGACCGGGCAACCGATTAAGTTCATCGGCGTCGGCGAAAAGCATGATGCGCTGGAGCCGTTTCATCCCGACCGCATCGTCGGCCGCATCCTCGGCATGGGCGATATCTTGTCGCTGATCGAAAAGGCCGAAGCCAAGCTGGACAAGTCGAAGTCGGAAGAGTTCGCGCGCAAGGCGCTCAGCAGCGACGGTTTCTCGCTGGAAGATTTTCGCGGCCAGTTGCGCCAGGTCAAGAAGCTGGGATCGATCTCCAGCATCATGGGCATGATGCCGAAGATCGGCCCGTTCGCCAACATGCAGCAGGCTGCCGACAAAGTCGACGATAAGCAGCTCAACCGGGTGGAGGCGATCATCAACTCCATGACGGCATACGAGCGCGATCATCATGAGGTCATCAACGGCAGCCGGCGTAAGCGCATCGCGCGCGGTTCAGGAACGTCGGTGCAGGAGGTGAATCAACTGCTACGCCAGTACGCCCAGATGCGCAAGATGTTCAAGACCATGGGCAAGCCCAGCTTCGCCCGGCGAATGGCCGGGATGAAGCTGCCGGGAATGTAGGAAGCAATTTAATCTCGCGCAGTTGGCCTTTTGTTGAAGGCATCTTCCATCCAGCCGATAACCTACGTGGCGGCCCTCGCCAGCTAAGGCTAAGAAAGCAATGGCCACAAAAGGTGAAAAGACGAATGGCCAACAGCGGGGAGCGAAGCGCGGCCTTTCCGTGACCCTCGTCACTTTTGCACGTGATTCGAATCACGGCTGTTTGCTCGTCCACAGGGCACACTTGAGGGTAACAGAGAGAGTGAGGGCCGGAGCCGTTGGGTTGCACCCTGCCTTTTGCAGCCTCGGCCGAGGTAATGAGGTGAGCCATGTTGCTCGCGTACCGCCTGGTCAAGTTAATCGAGAGCCATTCCGACGGACTAGCTCGCAGCCTGCATCACCGTTATCGCGAATGCAATAAGTGCTCAGCCTATGCCAATGTGCCCGACAGCGAACTGACGGAGAAGGTGTATGACGTCTATCGCCACTTGGGTGAGTGGCTGCTGGGCAAAACCGAAGCCGACATCGAGAGCCGCTATCTGGAGGTCGGCGCGCAGCGTGCAGCCCAGGGTGTTCCCATCAGCCAGGTGGTCTGGATGATCTGCCTGGTCCGCGAAAACCTGTGGGACTACATGCAGAACCATGCCGAGCTGGACCGCCCGGCTGAGATCTTTGGTGAGCTCGAATTGCTGGAAATGCTCGACAAGTTTTTCCATCTGGCCATCTATTACGCCGCGCTGGGGCACGAGCGGGCCACGGCCGGGTATTCGGTGAAATCGGAAACTGTAACTGCCTAGAGGGGCTGGGTATGTCCTGGATCGATCAATACCGCAGCAGGATCAAGACAGCGAAGGAAGCCTTAGCCTGCGTGCAGTCAGGAATGCGAGTCTTCGTGCAATCCAACTGCGGGGAGCCGGAAGCTTTGGTGGAAGAGATGGTTGCGCAGGCCCCCCGGCTGAACGACGTCGAGGTTCTACACCTGATCACCTTCGGCGTTGCCCCCTATTGCGCCCCTGAGATGGCCGGACACTTTCGCCACAATGCGCTATTTATGGGGAGCAACGTTCGGCAAGCGGTCAACGAAGGCCGGGCCGATTACACTCCCATATTCCTGAGCGAAATTGAAGCGCTTTTCGAAAGCGGCGACATACCGATCGACGTCGCCTTGATTCACGTGTCGCTTCCCGATGTTCACGGTTTTTGCAGCCTTGGGGTCGCCGTCGATATCAGTTTGACGGCCGCGAAATACGCCCATTGCATTGTGGCCCAGGTGAATGACCAGATGCCCCGCACGTACGGCGACAGTTTCATTCATGTCAGCGAAATCGACCATTTTGTGGAACTGTCACACCCGATTTGCGAGCTCAAGAAGCAGCCGAGCACCAAAGTCTTCCAGCAAATCGGCGCTCGCGTGGCATCGCTGATTGAGGATGGATCGGTCCTACAGTGTGGGATCGGCGCGCTTCCCGATGCAATCCTGCCCAATCTGATGGACCGCAAGGATCTCGGCATCCATACCGAGATGCTCTCCGATAACGTTATACCGCTCATTGACGCCGGGGTCATCAACGGCCGGCGGAAGAATATGAAGCCGCGCAAGATCATTCTGGGCTTTGTACTGGGCACCCGCACGCTGTTCGACTTCGTCGATGAGAATCCGATTTTCGAATTTCATACGTCCGCCTATAGCAACGATCCTTTCCGAATTTCGATGAACGATCGCATGATAGCCATCAACTCGGCGATCGAGGTCGACTTAACCGGGCAAGTCTGTGCCGAGTCCATCGGGCCACAGTTCTACAGCGGATTCGGCGGACAGCTCGATTTCATTCGCGGGGCGGCGCGGTCCAAATACGGCAAACCGATCATTGCGCTGCCATCAACCGCTAAAGGCGACAGCGTCTCGCGCATCGTCCCACGACTGGCCCATGGCGCGGGAGTCCTGACGGGGCGGGGTGACGTGCACTACGTCGTCACCGAATATGGGGTTGCCTATTTGCATGGGCGCACCATCCGCCAGCGCGCCGAGGCGCTCATCCAGATCGCTCATCCCAAGTTTCACAACGAGCTTTTTGAGTACTGTGAACAGCAACGCTGGTTCCAACGAAACGTTCTTGAAGCTGAAGTCCGAGGGTAACCATGTCATCGCAACCGCGCGGTAATGTCATCATCGATACGGAAGAATGCAAAGGATGCGGATTGTGTGTAGATTCGTGTCCTCCTGAGTGTCTTGAACTGGCGCCTGAGCTCAACAAGTATGGTGTGCATCCGGCGCGATACACCGGCGAAGACTGCACCGGTTGCGGGGCCTGTTTCTATTGCTGCCCCGAACCCGGCGCCATCATTGTGGAACGTTTGACGCCGCCAGCCAAAACGGCCGCTCCGGCCATACCGCCGAAGCAGGAGGTGGCCCATGAGGCAACTCTGTAAGGGAAACGTCGCTATCGTAAAAGGTGCGGTGCTGGCCGGGTGCAAAGCGTTTTATGGATATCCCATCACTCCTGCCAGCGAAATCGCCGAATATGCCGCCCTCCTCATACCGGAAGTGGGCGGCACTTTTTTGCAGGCAGAGAGCGAGGTTTCGGCGATCAACATGGTTTACGGCGCCTCATCGGCTGGCCAACGCGTGATGAGCGCTTCGTCCGGCCCGGGACTGAGCCTGATGCAGGAAGGCATCTCCTACATGGCCGGCTCAGAACTGCCGGGCGTCATCGTCGATGTAGTGCGCGGCGGACCGGGCTTGGGCAATATCGCTCCCGAGCAGAGCGACTACTTCGCCATCGTGAAGGGCGGCGGCCATGGTTGCTATCGCAACCTGGTGCTGGCGCCGGCGTCGGTGCAGGAGATGTTCGATCTCACCGTGCTGGCCTTCGAGTTGGCTGATCGCTATCGCAACCCCGCGGTCATCATGACCGACGGCTATGTCGGCCAGATGATGGAGCCGCTCGAGATCAAGCTGCGCGACATTATTCCGCCGGAGAAAGATTGGGCGGTGAAGGGCACAGCGGAGTCCAAGAAAAACATGATCAGCTCCATCGTACTGGAGCCGGATGCGCTGGAAGAGCATGTCCGCAAGCTGGAGGCGAAGTATCAGCTGGCTCAGGAGTTGGAGAGCCGTCACGAGAACTACATGACAGAAGATGCCGACATTCTGCTGGTCGGCTTTGGCATCGTCTCGCGCGTGCTGCGCTCTGCAGTCGATCAACTGCGGGCGCAAGGCATGAAGGCTGGCCTCTTCCGGCCGATCACATTGTGGCCATTTCCGTCGCGCGAGTTGTGCGAGACGGCCAAGCACGTGAAGCAGGTGCTGGCGGTGGAGTTAAGCACGGGAATGATGGTGGAGGACGTAAAACTCGCGCTCAACGGCAGCGTTCCGGTCGAGTATTACGGGCGCGTCGGCGGCAACGTCCCCATGACAGAAGAAATTACCGCGCAGGTTTTCGCGCGCATGGCAGCTCACGTCTAGGGCGCCAAGGAGAGACTTGTGGAAGGCTATCAGGTAATTCACCAAAAATCGCCGGCGTTCTACGACAAGTACGAGCGCAAAGCGGAGTTGCAGCACCAGACCCACTACTGCCCCGGCTGCGGCCACGGCATCGTCCACAAGTTGATCGCCGAGGCCCTGACGGAACTCGGCGTTCAGGACCGCGCTGTGTTGGTCAGTCCGGTCGGTTGCTCGGTCTTTGCCTATTACTACTTTGATGTAGGCAACGTGCAGGTCGCGCATGGCCGCGCTCCGGCGGCCGCAACTGCGCTCAAGCGCGCCAATCCCCACTCCATCGTGATGGCCTACCAGGGCGATGGCGACCTCGCGGCCATCGGAACCGCAGAGATCATTCACGCCGCCAATCGCGGCGAAAACATCTGCGTTTTCTTTGTTAACAACTCCATTTATGGCATGACCGGCGGCCAGATGGCCCCGACAACGTTGGTCGGCCAGAAGAGTACCACGTCGCCCTGGGGACGCCGCTCCCACAATGAGGGACTGCCCCTCCATGTCTGCGAGCTACTCGCCGCATTGGAGACTCCCACCTATCTCGAACGGGTTGCCCTCAGCGACATGAAGAACATTATGAAAGCGAAGAAGGCGGTGAAGAAGGCGCTCCAGATCCAGAAGGACGGCGGCGGCTTTTCGCTGGTCGAGTTCCTCTCGCCCTGCCCGACCATCCTGAACATGGACCCGGTGGTTTGCCGCAAGTGGGTTGGGGAAACATTGATGAAAACATTTCCCCTGGGCGTCTTCCGCGATCGCAAGCCTGAGCTGCCAATTGATGCGGTAGTCCCTCAGAAGACCATTGCCGAGGCACTGGAAGTGAGCGAAGGTCAGACAACCGAACCCATCGCCAGGCGTCATCATCACACTCGCGACCTGACCGTGAAGGTGGCCGGCTTCGGTGGACAAGGCATTCTGCTGATGGGTCAACTGCTGGCTGAGATGGGTTTGCGCGAGCGCATGGAAGTGAGCTGGCTGCCCTCCTACGGCCCGGAGATGCGCAGCGGTAGCGCGCATTGCCACGTGATGCTCTCGCATGACCGTATCGGATCGCCTCTGATCTCGCAGCCTGAGGTGCTGGTCGCGATGAATGAATTGTCGCTCCACAAGTTCGGGCCAACCGTCGCCTCCGGCGGATTGATCCTGTACAACAGCACCAAGGTTCCGGAAGGCTTCAGCGCGCCGCAGGCCCGCGTGGTTTGCGTGCCGGCGTCGGAGATCGCCGATGGTTTGGGCTCGTCGAAGGTCGCCAATGTGGTTATGCTCGCGGCGTTGCTGGAAGAAACCGAGTGCCTGCCGACAGAGTCGGCAATCACCGTGCTGGAAGAGTTGGTGAAAAATCCCAAGCTGCTTGAGCTGGACAAGAAGGCGGTTGCGGCGGGACGCGACTACGTCGACACGCAGGTTGAAGTCGGGGCAGTAACTCAGCCGGACGGATATTCGTACTGAAGAAGAAGCTGTCAGCTTTCAGCCGTCAGCTATCAGTAGAGTCGCTATTCGCTTTTCGCACTTCGCTTTTCGCCAGAAGGTCGACGGTTTGTCATCCTGAGCAAGCCCGTGGCCTTTGTGCGGGCGAGTCGAAGGACCCCTATCCCCATAATTCCCTGCCGACCTCTGACAGTTTCATTTTCGCTACTCTCACACCCTCGCGTGATGCGCCTCACTGCACGCCATACGGATTAGCGCTGCAATAGAGACACCTACTAAAGAGGGACGGAATCATAATGCAATCAGAAAAGGATCAAGTACTTTGTCCGCTTTGTCATGGTCATGGCAGGGAACAGCAGGAACTCCTGGTGGTGCGTTGGCGCAGCCGGGAATTCGAACAGGATCTCCAGAAGATGGCCGATGAATCAGCCTTCGGATCGACCGGGGGCCTTGATGTCCCGTTCGAAATGGAAGAGCCGGTCTACAGCAACGAGTCCGACTAGGGTTGACGGCACGCGATTCTGCTTGCTATAGTAAAAAGGTTCTGCGAGTCATGTTTGGCCTGCCTGTAGTGGCTGGCTGTGCTGCCTTGATTCATATCCTGTAGAATTGTTTTGCAGGGTCCTCGCTGAAACGCGCCTGCGCTTCCGCTGGAGCTTTCCGGTGGGTATGCAGGCTGAGGCAACGAAACGGAGCGCCCTCGTTTTTGATCTCCGCATCTGGCCGCAGGCCGGTTGCGGGACGACCACGGCGCCACCGTCGTAGGCCCAACCTGATCGGATACCAACGTTCCCCGACTATGCGCTGGGGAAGCATGGGCAAAGTGGCCTATGGCCATGTGAAATGCTGCCCAGCCCCGGAAATGGGGAGTTGTTGCGCACGACAAGGGGCCGCAGATGTGGCTTCTGGGCGGACGCAGTTTTGCGGTCTTGTGCTGCCGCTGAATTCGGAATGCGGCTTGGGGTCGTAGTATTTGCCGGCCCGAAGCGCTGGCCTGAAGAAACGAAGGAGTTGCCAAGAGTGCCTACTTTTAACCAACTGGTGCGGAAAGGCCGGCAGGCGCCGAACTACAAGACGGCCAGCCCGGCGCTGCAGTCGTGCCCGCAGAAGCGCGGGGTTTGCACTCGCGTGTACACCCAGACGCCAAAGAAGCCGAACTCGGCGCTGCGCAAGGTCGCGCGCGTCCGGCTGACCAACGGTATCGAGGTGACGACCTATATTCCCGGTGTCGGCCACAACCTGCAAGAGCACTCGATTGTGTTGATCCGCGGCGGCCGCGTGAAGGACTTGCCGGGTGTGCGCTATCACGTGGTGCGCGGCACGCTGGATTCCGTGGGCGTTGCGAATCGCAAGCAGAGCCGTTCCAAGTACGGAGCCAAGAGGCCGAAGGCCTGATTTGTGTCAGGGCGCGACTTCAGTCGTGCCGAGAAGTAGTTCAGGTAGGGCTGGCCTTCAGGCCAGCGTGGTTTTGTATCAGGGCACGACTTTAGTCGTGCCGCAAAAGGCATAGAAAGATTTGGGGCTTTAGCCCCGGCAAAGAGTTCGAGGATTTATGCCGAGAAAAGGACATATCGCGAAACGCGAGCCGCTGGCTGATCCGGTGTATCAGTCCACGCTGGTCAATAAGTTTGTGAACTCCATGATGTGGGACGGCAAGAAGTCGACGGCCCAGAACATCTTCTACAACGCCATGAAGAAGCTCGAGGAAAAGGGCGGCGACGAGGCGATCAAGCTGTTCAAGAAGGCGGTGGAGAACGCCAAGCCGGTGCTGGAAGTGAAGACTCGCCGCGTGGGCGGCGCCAACTACCAGGTTCCGGTCGAGGTCAATGCAGATCGCCGCACCTCGCTGGCGATTCGCTGGATCCTGACTTACAGCCGCGGCCGTGGCGAGAAGGGCATGATCGACAAGCTGGCGAACGAGTTGCTTGACGCCGCCAATGGCAAGGGAGCGGCCATCAAGAAGAAAGAAGATGTACACCGCATGGCTGAGGCCAACAAGGCCTTCGCGCATTATCGGTGGTAAGAGGGTAGAGCAGCGCTTTAGCGCTGCGTCCCGCGGCTGAAAAATTTGTTGGGTTGCGGGGGGTCATAGAAAATGACCTCCGCAACTCCGACCTAGGATGAAACGGATTAGACGCGGGCCTGAACGCCCGCTCTACCCAGCAAGAAACGGAAAAGATTGTGCCCAGACAGGTCCCATTAGAGCGTTGCAGGAACATCGGCATCATGGCCCACATCGATGCCGGTAAGACCACCACCACGGAGCGCATCCTGTTCTACACCGGACGCACGCACCGTATCGGTGAGGTCCATGAAGGCACTGCGACGATGGACTGGATGGCGCAAGAGCAGGAGCGCGGTATCACCATCACATCGGCCGCGACGACCTGCGTATGGAAAGACATTCGCATCAATATTATCGACACTCCCGGCCACGTCGACTTCACCGCCGAGGTCGAGCGCTCGCTGCGCGTGCTCGATGGCGCCTGCGCCGTATTCGACGCCGTGCATGGCGTCGAGCCGCAGTCGGAGACTGTCTGGCGGCAGGCCGATAAGTACGGTGTGCCGCGGATTTGCTTCATCAACAAGATGGACAAGATGGGCGCCGACTTCGAGCATGCCATCGACACCATCCGCAAACGTCTCAGCGCACGCCCGGTCGCAATACAGTTGCCCATCGGCCAGGAAGACAAGTTCAAAGGCGTCATCGACCTGATGGCAATGAAGGCAGTCCTTTGGAATGACGAAAGCCTGGGCGCCGAGTACGTGGTGGAAGAGATTCCCGAAGAGCTGAAGAAGAAAGCCGCCGCTTACCACCAGATACTCGTCGAGACGGTCGTCGAAAATGACGATCAGGACGAACTGATGCACAAGTACATCGAAGGCGAGACGATTGGAGAGACCGAGTTGAAGGCCGCATTGCGCCGGGCCACCCTGAAGATGAAAGTCTTCCCGGTGATCTGTGGGACCGCCTTCAAGAACAAAGGCGTGCAACCGCTGCTCGATGCCGTGGTGGACTATCTGCCGTCGCCGCTGGATGTCCCGCCAGTCAAAGGGATGAACCCCGACACGGGCAAAGAAGAAGAGCGGCCGGCGGACGACAAGGCCCCGTTCTCGGCGTTGGCGTTCAAGATCATGAGCGACTCCTTTGTCGGGCAACTCACCTTCATCCGGGTGTACTCCGGCCACCTGAAGCAGGGTGATAGCGTGCACATCAGCGGGCGTTCGCGAAGTGAGCGAATTGGTCGCCTGCTGAAGATGCATGCCAACAAGCGTGAGGACATTACCGAAATCTACGCCGGCGACATCTGCGCTTGCGTTGGACTTAGGCACATCACTACTGGCGACACCATTTGCGACGAGAACCATCCCATCATCCTCGAGTCCATTGAGTTCCCGGCGCCGGTGATTTCAGTTGCGGTCGAGCCCAAGACCAAGAGCGATCAGGAAAAGATGGCGGTCGCGCTGGGCAAGCTGGCGCAGGAGGATCCCACCTTTAAGGTCAATACCGATCCTGACAGCGGACAAACCATCATCAGCGGCATGGGTGAGCTTCATCTGGAAATCATCGTGGACCGCATGATGCGCGAGTTCAACGTGCAGGCCAATGTTGGCAAGCCGCAGGTGGCGTATCGCGAGACCATTCGAAAGCAGTCACAGGCGGAAGGCAAGTACATCCGCCAGACCGGCGGCAGTGGACAGTACGGTCACGTGCGCATCCGGCTGGAGCCGAACGAGCCAGGCAAGGGCTACGAGTTCGTCAATGAAGTTGTCGGCGGCGTGATTCCGAAGGAATTCATCAAGCCGGTCGACCAGGGCATCAAGGAAGCCATGGAAGGCGGCGTTCTCGCTGGCTATGAAATGGTTGACGTTAAGGCCACGCTCTACGACGGCAGCTATCACGATGTCGACTCCAACGAAATGGCCTTCAAGATTGCCGGCTCGATGGCGTTCAAGGAAGCGGCGCGCAAGGCCAGTCCGGTCCTGCTGGAGCCGGTGATGTCGGTGGAAGTGGTCGTCCCTGAGGAGTACATGGGAACGATCATCGGCGACTTGAGCAGCCGCCGCGGACGGATTGAAGGCATCGAACACCGCGCTGGGTCGCAGGTGATCAAGGCAATGGTTCCGCTGGCCGAAATGTTTGGCTACGCGACGAATATGCGTTCGAATACCCAGGGCCGCGCAACCTTCAGCATGCACTTTTCGCGCTACGAAGAGGCGCCGCGCGCCGTGGCCGAAGAGATTGTGGCCAAGGTGCAGGGGAAGAGCCCGGCAGGAACGAAGTGATGGCGAATTTCGAGATCCATATCGGTGGGTACCCCGAAGCTCAGGTCCCGATCTCAGGTGCCGCTCTCTCTTTGACGGCGGAAGAGAAGGATGCAGCATGCAAATCGGGAATCACAGATGAGCAATACTTGCGTTCAAAACTGGATCTGGCTGAGAAGGGTCAACGTCTTCGGGCTCGGGCGACACAACTTGGCGAGTTGGTGGAAAGGACGTTGCAGTCTTTAGGGGACGCATATCGCCTCGTTGGAATTGGGAGAAATATCGATACTCTGAACTGGACGTTACAAGTGAGTACTCCGACAGGCTTTCGCAACGTAGTTCTCCCCCGAGAGTTGGTGGACGATGTGCTCGACTCCGGAGCTGCCCGCGATAGGGATGGATTGAAAAATCTTGTTTATTTCGGTGTGGGTCGGCGCGACGCGATTTTTCAGGGGCGAACATGAATCTGACCGGGCAAGTCGTGCGATTCCGGCTGCTACCGAATTGGCGTGAAGCCTTGCATGACTTAGCGGAAAAGATACCGGCGACTTGGAAGCAATTGTCGTGGATGAGAATCAGCTTGGGGCATGGATTTCGATTCCTGAACTGGAGTCCCCCACCGAGGTTGTTTTGTTGAAATGGGATTATTTTTCAACGGCCATACTGGATTATCAGCCAGAAGAACCGTTGGCGCGTCCACCGGCTGGTTTCAAGCCATAATTGGAACTAATGTCCTAGAGGCTAAATGGAGCTCTTGAGAATATGGCGAAAGAGAAATTTGATCGCAGCAAGCCGCATGTGAACGTAGGCACCATAGGTCACATCGATCATGGCAAGACCACGTTGACCGCGGCCATCACCAAGGTACTGCAGAAGCACAATCCCAAGATCGTGTTCCGCTCCTTCGACTCGATCGACAACGCGCCGGAAGAGAAGGCGCGGGGCATCACCATCGCCACCGCGCACGTCGAGTACGAGACGGCGAACCGGCACTATGCGCACGTG
>Ga0181530_10000085_pt1 | contig 108286 bp, 93 predicted proteins | sample PEATcosm2014_Bin_42_FD_119769 | JGI IMG/M metagenome (GOLD analysis project Ga0181530, IMG submission 119769) | Peatland microbial communities from MTU Mesocosm Facility, Houghton, MI, USA - PEATcosm2014_Bin10_60_metaG | ecosystem: Environmental > Terrestrial > Soil > Wetlands > Peat | place... | reverse complement strand
CTCGGTGAATTCGCCGTTCGTGCCCGCCGAAGGCTCCTTGTTCAGAGCCTGGATCGCCCCAAGCGTTATCGTGGTCTTCAGCGGGACCGTCAGCATGGACCTCACCTCGAAACCCGTCGTCTTACTTATCGATGCCATTATCGGCGACTGGCCCTCGGCGTTCCTGAAGAACACGGGCTCCCCCGTCTGGATCACCTTCCCCACGATGCCAGTCCCGACGGGAATCTTGAGCTGGAGGAGCTTCGACTCCATCTCATTGAATTTCTTCTCGTTCCTCGGATCGTCGGCCCAAAGCGTGGGCGAGTAATAGACATGCTTGAAGGCGATATCATTGCCCTCGACCATATACAGGGTCATCGACTGAGCGTTCAGGGCCTCGACGACCTTTGAGGCCGTGAGCTCGATAACCGAGGCGACATCCTCCTTGCTGGGCGGATGCCTCGAGATTATCTTGATCAGCAAGGAGCGCCTCAGGGAGCTCGCGATCAACGGTGCGGCCATATGTTGTGTGGTTGAGGGAATTGCCACCCGGCGCGATGCCTCGCAACGAGAAACGGGCCCGCTGGCGCCGGAACATGCGCGCATCGCGGGGGCAGGGCGAGACGCCATTTCCCTTGCTTAGCCCCGATCTTGCCAAAAAATCGCGGTCTTCCATGGCCGACTCCGACCGACATCCGTTTTTACAGGGCTTTAGCAAGCACCGCGGCGCCCCTCCGACAGTCGTCGTCATCTTCGGCGCGTCCGGCGACCTAACTGCCAGGAAGCTGATCCCGGCGATCTACAACCTTAGCTACGACAACCTCCTGCCCGCGGACTTTCACCTGGTCGGATACGGCCGCAAGCGGATCCCGGACGAGGAGTTCCGCAACATGGCGGCGGGCGCGATCAAGGAGTTCTCGCGCCGCGAGCTCGACGCCGAGATCTGGGGCAGGGTGGCCGCCAACACAACGTATGTATCAGGTGGATACGATGAGAGGGAGGGCTTCGGCCGGCTCGCCGCCCATATCGGGGGAATCGAGAAGGCCGTCGGCAGCGAGGTGCAGTCGCTCTTCTACATCTCGACGCCGCCCTCCGTGTTCGGGCCGATCATCCAGAACCTGGGCCTCAGCGGCCTTGGAGGCAGGTACCTTGGGAAGGCGCACCACTCGAAGGTCGTGATCGAGAAGCCCTTTGGGCGGGACCTCGACTCGGCGCGGCTCCTTAATTCCGCGCTGGGCTCGGTCTTCGCGGAGGAGCAGGTGTATCGAATCGACCACTATTTGGGCAAGGAGACGGTGCAGGACCTCCTCGTCCAGCGATTTGCCAACTCGATCTTCGAGCCGATCTGGAACCGGAACTACATAGAGAGCGTGCAGATCACGGTCGCCGAGGACCAGGGCGTGGGCACCCGCGCCGGCTATTACGAGCAGAGCGGGTGCCTGCGGGACATGATCCAGAACCACACCATGCAGCTGCTCGCGCTGACAGCGATGGAGGCCCCCGGGTCCTTCGAGGCGGAGGCCGTAAGGGACGAGAAGGTGAAGGTCCTGAAGGCCATCCAGCCAATCGGGCTTGCGGAGGCGAGCGATGTCTGCAGGGCGCAGTACCTGGCCGGGATGACCGGCGGGAACGTCGTTCCCGGCTACCTCGATGAGAAGGGCGTCGCGCCCGGCTCCGCCACCGAGACCTACGCGGCGATCAGGCTGTCGATCAACAACTGGAGGTGGTACGGCGTGCCGTTCTACCTGCGCTCGGGAAAGCGCCTCGCCAGGCGCGTCTCTGAAATCGCCGTCCAATTCAAGGCCCCGCCGGGGACGATATTCGGCCAGAAGGAGCAGTTCGACCTGGCGGCGAACACGCTATCGTTCCAGATTCAGCCGGACGAGGGGCTGAGCCTGATCCTAAACGCGAAAATTCCCGGCCTAGAGACGCGGACCCAGCCGGTGAAGATGAGCTTCCGCTATGCGACGACGTTCGGTTCCAACACCCCGGAGGCCTATGAGCGCCTCGTGCTCGACGCCATGATCGGCGACGGCACGCTCTTCATCAGGGGCGACGAGACCGAAACCTCCTGGAAGCTCTACACCCCCGTCCTGGACTTCTGGCGGTCGCAGGGCCGCAAGGGCATGGAGGGGTATACGGCAGGGTCGTGGGGCCCAGATGCTGCGGGTGGCCTGCTTTCCCCGCGGGGCCACACGTGGCGCCAGCCCTGACCGCCCATGTCCGCCGTGTTCGACGCGCTGCCGGGAATCGAGGTCCCCGTGGGCTCCATCTCCAGCGGCCTGGACCAGATGTGGGCGGCTGCGGCGGCCGAAGGGCGGCCTTCGCCTCCGACCGAGGACGCGAAGGCGACCCAGGTGAACTTTGTCCTGCACCTGGGCTTGAGGACCGACGCGGGCGACGCGGTCCGCCAGTTTGAGACCGCGGTCCGCTTCTCCCGGCTCTACCCGTGCCGGGTTGTCGTCCTGTGCCCCCTCAAGGAGGACTCCGAGGTGGCGAAGATTCGCGCCAAGGCATACGGCGAGTGCTCGGTCGGGAAGTCGGTGCACGACACACGCTGCTGCGAGTTTGTCATGCTCAGTTACCCGCGCAACGCGCGCGCCTACCTGGAGAACCAGGTGTCGGTCTGCCTCTCGACCGACCTGCCCCTCTACTACTGGGCCCACCGCTTCAGCGAATCAGCACGGCTTGCCGACTACCGGTACCTGCTCACGGCGGCCAAGCGCGTCCTCATCGACAGCGCCACGGCGCCGGCGGACGCGATCGGCTACCCGTGGCCACGGCCGGAGGTCGTCCGCGACCTTGCGCTTGCCCGGTTGCTGCCCGTGCGCCACACGATCGGCCAGTTCCTCAGCCGGTATCCGGCGGAGGCCCTAGCCAGGGGGCTCAGGTCGATCACCCTCGCCCACGGCACCGAGGTCTCCGCGGAGGCTCGCGTCCTGCTCGCGTGGGTGAAGGATCGGCTCGGCGATTGCGGGGCGGTTGGCGAGGCGTGCGAGCTCAGTCAGCCCGCCGATCTCGCACCCAGGGCGTTCGCGCTCTCCTTCGTGTACGGCGACAAGAGGTTCTTCGCGTGGAACGCGGACCTGGATTCGGGCCATGCGTCTCTCGACGCCGACCTGGGGACGGGCCGCACGTCGATGCCCGCGGCGGTCGCGCTTCTCTCGCCGGAGAGCGCCCTGAGCGAGGCAATGTTCTTCTAGCGCCCGCTAACGCACCCGCAGGAGTGCGTAGCTTCGCCGGCCCTTGCGAAGCAGAAGGTACCTTCCGAAAAGCAGGTCATTGATAACGACGGCGCGCGCGGCCTCCTGAATCCGGCGGTTGTTAAGGTAGATGCCTCCGCCCTCGATGTCCTTGCGCGCCTGGCCCTTCGAGGTGCAAAGGCCGCTGTGGACGAGAAGGTCGACGACCGGGGAGCCCGGGCCCTCGATCCTCGATCTCTCGAGTTCGCGGGTCGGGATCTCCTCGGAAACGTCGTTGAAGAGGGACTCGGTGATGCCGTCGAGGCCGCCGCCGAACATGATCTCGCTTGCCCGGACAGCGTCGTCGCATGCGGTCTTGCCATGGACGATCGAAGTCACCTCGCGGGCGAGGGCCTTGTGGGCCTCGCGGGCGCCGGGGTTGGAACGATGCGTCGCCTCGAGCGCGTCGATCTCGTGTGCGGTCAGAAGCGTGAACTTCCTCAGGTAGGCCGGCACCATGCTGTCCTCGGTGTTGATGAAGAACTGGTAGAACCGGTAGGGGCTCGTCTTCCGGGCGTCCAGCCAGACGGTGCCGGCCTCCGTCTTGCCGAACTTGGTGCCGTCGGACTTTGTGATTAGGGGGAAAGTCAGGCCCCAGGCCGGCACGCCCAGCTTCTTGCGTATGAGATCGGTGCCGGCCGTTATGTTGCCCCACTGGTCGGATCCGCCGATCTGGAGCTCGCAGCCAAGGGTCTTGCGCAGATGGTAGAAATCATGGGCCTGGAGGACCATGTAGCTGAATTCCGTGTAGCTGATTCCTCCCTCGCCCTCCATCCGGGAGCGGATGCCGTCCTTCGCGACCATCGCGTTGACGGAGAAGTGCCTTCCCACGTCGCGCAGGAAATCGAGGTAGCCGACGCCGGCGGTCCATTCGGCGTTGTCCACCATGCGCGCCGGGTTCGCCTTGGAGTCAAAGTCGAGGATCCGGGAAAGCTGGGCCTTGATGCTCGCGAGGTTGCGGTCGAGCTGCTCGCGGGAGAGCAGGTTTCGCTCGGCCGACTTGCCCGACGGATCGCCGATCATGCCGGTGGCCCCGCCGGCGAGCGCGATGGGGTGGTGGCCGTGCAGCTGGAAGCGGCGAAGCGCCAGCTGGCCCACAAGGCTGCCCACGTGAAGCGAGTCACCCGTCGGGTCGAATCCTTGGTACAGCGTGAGCGGGCCCGACGCTGAGCGCTTGTTCAGCCCGTCAAGGTCGGTGCAGTCGGCCACGAGGCCGCGCCAGTTCAGCTCTTCGATGATCGTCATGGGATCCCCCAAAAAAAGCCCCCGGGGCCCCCGCGGCAAGGGATTCTGGAGACGGCCGGGGGCGCTGCGCAAAAAACGATTTGCGAACAAGGTGACCCTTGCACACGCTGCACCCCTTCCAAAAGTCGCCCCGTCGGGGCGGCGAAGGAGACACAGTTCAAACGCAAACCCATCACCCACCATGCCAATAGCTATCGGAACCAAGGCCCCGGACTTCACGCTCAAGACCTCCGCCGCGGACGGCCTCAAGGACGTGAAGCTGAGCGACAACTTCGGCAAGAGCAAGACGGTGCTCTTTTTCTTCCCCCTGGCGTTCACCGGGGTCTGCACCCAGGAAATGTGCGACGTGACGGCCGGCCTGGGCGACTACTCGGGGCTCAACGCCCAGGTCTACGGAATCAGCGTCGACAGCCCGTTCGCCCAGGCAGCGTGGGCGAAGCAGAACAAGATCTCCGTCACGCTCCTGAGCGACCTCAACAAGCAGGTGGCCGCCGCCTACGGGGTCGTCTTCCACGGCCTTGCCGGGATCGGGGACACCGCCGCCCGGGCGGCCTTCGTCATCGGGACCGACGGGGTCGTGAAGTACGCCGAGCAGACGCCGACTCCCAAGGACCTTCCCAACTTCGCGGCGGTCAAGGCCGCCCTTGCGAAGTGACCCGGCGAACCGTCCGATGAGCCAGGCACCGGATCCGCTCTCGACGCTGCGGGACTTTGGCGCAGGCGGGGCGGGGCACAGGCTCCACTCGCTTCCCGCGCTTGCGAAGGCCGGTTTCGACGTCTCCAGGCTGCCGGTGTCGATCCGGATCGTCCTGGAATCGCTCCTCAGGAACTGCGACGGCAGGCGGGTGACCGAGCACGCAGTGCGCGCCCTCGCGTCCTGGCAGGCGAAGGCGCCCCGCACCGAGGAGATCCCATTCGTCGTCGCCCGGATCGTGCTCCAGGACTTCACGGGCGTTCCGCTTCTGGTCGACCTCGCGGCGATGCGCTCCGCGGTCGCCAGGATGGGCAGGAGCCCGAAGGTGATCGAGCCCCTCGTCCCGGTCGACCTGGTCGTCGACCATTCCGTGCAGGTGGACTTCGCCGGAAGCGCGGAGGCCCTGGCGAAGAACCTTGAGATGGAGTTCGTGCGCAACCGCGAGCGCTACGAGTTCCTGAAATGGGGCATGCAGGCCTTCGAGACCTTCAAGGTCGTTCCGCCGGGGATCGGAATCGTCCACCAGGTGAACCTCGAGTACCTGGCGAAGGGCGTGCTGCGCAGCCCGGACGGGATCTGGTATCCCGACACGCTGGTGGGCACCGATTCGCACACGACGATGATCAACGGCCTGGGCATCGTCGGATGGGGCGTCGGCGGCATCGAGGCCGAGGCGGGGATGCTGGGCCAGCCAGTCTATTTCCTGACCCCCGACGTCGTGGGCGTCCACGTGACGGGCTCGCTCCGCGAGGGGGTGACGGCGACCGACCTCGCGCTCACGGTCACCCAGCTGCTCAGGAGGGCGAAGGTCGTGGGCAAGTTCGTCGAGTTCTACGGACCCGGCGCCGCCGCCCTGCCGGTCGTGGACCGCGCGACGATCGCAAACATGGCCCCGGAATACGGCGCCACGATGGGGTTCTTCCCTATCGACTCGGAGTGCTCGGGCTACCTGCTGGCGACGGGCCGCAGCGCGGAGCACGTCGCCCTATACGAGGCCTATTACAAGGCGCAGGGCCTGTGGGGGATGCCCCGGAAGGGCGAGATCGACTATTCGCAGGAAATCGAGCTGGACCTGGGCTCGGTCGTGCCGAGCGTCGCCGGCCCGAAGCGGCCGCAGGACCGGATAGAGCTCCCCGATCTCAAGAAGGAGTTCCTCGCGTCATTCTCGCGGCCCGTCGCTGAGAACGGGTTCGGCAAGAAGGCCGAGGAGCTGCAGGCGGCCTCAGCGGACGTTCAGCCTGACGGCAGGGGAGGGACAAGGCTCGGCCACGGCAGCGTCGTGATCGCAGCGATCACGAGCTGCACCAACACGTCGAATCCCTCGGTCATGCTGGCCGCGGGGCTGCTCGCGAAGAAGGCGGTCGAGCGCGGCCTCAGGGTGGGGCCGGCCGTCAAGACGTCGCTCGCTCCGGGTTCGCGGGTCGTGACGGACTACCTCACGCGCACGCGGCTCCAGCCCTACCTCGACGCGCTCGGCTTCCAGACCGTGGGCTACGGCTGCACCACGTGCATCGGGAATTCGGGCCCGCTGGCGGCGCCGATAGAGGAGGCGATCGCGAAGCACGACCTGGTCGCTGCTTCCGTCCTGTCGGGGAACCGCAATTTCGAGGCGAGGATCCACCAGAGCATAAAGGCGAACTTCCTCATGTCGCCGCCGCTTGTAGTGGCGTTCGCCCTTGCGGGCCGCGTGGACATCGACCTGACCCGCGAGGCGCTTGGGCGGGGAAGCAATGGGAGGGACGTCTTCCTCAGCGATCTATGGCCGACCCTTGGCGAGGTCAGGGACCTGATGCAGGCGGCCCTGAGGCCCGAGATCTTCCGCAAGCTCTATTCGGATTTCGCGTCGCAGAACCCAAAGTGGAACGAAATCCCGTCGTCGAAGGGCGACACCTACGCGTTCGATGCGGCGTCCACGTACATCCAGGAGCCGCCGTTCTTCGAGGGTTTCGCGACCAGGCCCGGCCCCATCGCCGAGCTCAGGGGGGCCCGGGCGCTGGGCATCTTTGGCGATTCGGTGACGACCGACCACATCTCGCCGGCGGGCTCCATCAAGAAGTCGTCCCCAGCGGGCCGGTTTCTCCTGGAGAGCGGCGTGGCCTTCGAGGACTTCAACAGCTACGGCTCCCGGCGCGGCAACGACCGCGTGATGACGCGCGGCACGTTTGCCAATGTGAGGATAAAGAACCTGATGCTTGCGGGCCAGGAGGGCGGCAACACGCTCCTCCAGCCTGAGGGCACCCGGCTCTCGATCCACGACGCCGCCGTCGAGTACCGCAGGCGCGGGACCCCCCTCGTGGTCCTCGCAGGGCAGGATTACGGGGCCGGCTCGTCCCGCGACTGGGCCGCAAAGGGCACGAGGCTCCTCGGGGTCAGGGCCGTCGTCGCGCAGAGCTACGAGCGGATCCACCGGAGCAACCTGGTGGGGATGGGGGTCCTCCCGCTCCAGTTCAAGGAAGGCACCACGGCCAGGACGCTCGGTCTCGACGGCTCGGAGACCTACGACGTCCTCGGCATGGGGGGTTCGCTCAAGCCGCAGCAGGACCTGATGCTGCACATCACGCGGGCGGGCGGCGAGGCCCTGGACGTTCCGGTGCGCTGCCGGATAGACACCCCCATCGAGATAGACTACTACCAGCACGGAGGGATCCTTCCGTACGTTCTCCGCCAAATCCTCGCAAAGACGTGATTTCAGAAACGGCCAAGCCGATCTACCTGGTCGATGCCTACTCGGACCCGGTGATCATCCGCATCGAGGGCAGGGCGAGCTTCCTCAACAGCGCGAGCCTGCGCGACTTCATGCTTCAGATGCTGAAGTCCGGGAAGGCCCGCTTCGTGATCGATTTCCTCGGATGCGCGAGCATGGACAGCACGTTCCTCGGCGTTCTGGCCGGAATAGCGCTCGAGCTGCGCAAGCTCTCCCCGGCGGGCAGCCTCGTCCTCACGCGGATGGGCCAGCGTAACCTTGAACTCGTTCGCAACCTCGGGCTCCACAAGCTGCTGACCGTCGACGCGACCGGGGCGGGCGGGAACCATGGCGCGTGCGACACCCCCCTTGAGAGCGGCAAGCGCGGGGAGATCGAGAACGCCCGCCTTGTGCTTGAGGCTCACGAGAACCTCGTCTCGGCCGACGAGGCAAACCGCGGGAAATTTCAGGACGTCCTCATCTTCATGAAGAACCGCATTGAGCAGGGCTAGGGGTTCCGGCTCAATCGCCCCGAGAGCCTCCGGCCGCCCGCCGGCCCTTGCATGCCCTATTTCTTCATCACCTGCCTCCTTCTCGCCGTGGCGGCGCTGAGCCTCGCCCTGTACAGGGTCGGGCGCGAATCGGACAACAGGGAGGAGCAGCGCAGGCAGGCCGCCCACGACCGCCAGCGGGCGCTCGACTTCATGCACCTCATGGCGGAGGCCGTGGACGAGGGCCTGTCCCTGCAGGAGCTGCAGCAGCGCATCGTGCACGCTTCGATCCTGTGCACTGGCGCGCTGAGCGCGTGCATCTTCGAGCGGACGCGCGCCAACATGATGCGCAGCGTCGCCGTCGAGGGGCTCTTCCCGCCCCACAGGCCGCTTCCCGACCACATGAAGGGCAAGCTGGCCACCCGGGCCAAGTTCATCGAGCAGGTGCTCAGGTCGGAGGAGTTCCCGGTCGGGGAGGGGATCGTTGGCCGGGTCGCCGAGACCGGCCGCGGCGAGCTCATCACGGACGCGACCCAGGATCCGCGCATAGTGAAGCACGAGGACCCGAATCTCACCGTTCGATCGGTGATCGCGGTGCCGATGAAGTTCCGCGAGAGGTTCTTCGGCGTTCTCGTCGTCGTGAACCCCGAGGACAACGGCCCCTTCACCGAGACGGAGTGCACGCTCATGCAGTCGCTTGCGGAGCAGGCCGCGCTTGCGCTGCACAACGCGGAATCCATGAGCCTTCAGATCGAGCGCAAGCAGCTCGACCTGGACCTTTCGATCGCGAGCGGGATCCAGCAGATGCTGCTGCCGGCCAACTCGACCGTGTTCCCCGGGCTCGACCTCGACGCACGCTACTCGCCGGCCCAGAGGGTGGGCGGCGACCTCTTCGACATCATCGTGCTCTCGCCGACGCGGCTGGGCGTGGCGGTGGCCGACGTCTCGGGCAAGGGAATCGCCGCCTCGCTCTACATGGCCGTGTGCCGGACTAACCTCCGGCAGATCGCCGGCAGGCACGGGTCCCCGGCCCAGGTGCTCGCCGAGCTCAACCGCGCCATGGAGGCCGACATCCAGGGCGACCTCTATGTCACGATGCTCTACGCCGTGATCGACACGGAGTCGAACCGCGTGACATTCGCCCGGGGAGGCCACGAATTGCCGCTTTTTGCGCGCGCGGATCCCTCGACCGGGGCCTACCTCACCCAGCTCGTGCGCTCCGAGGGAATGCCCCTGGGGTTGGTGCCCGAGGACCTCTTCGCCTCGGCCATCGAGGACCGGGTGGAGCCGTTCAATCCGGGCGACACCCTGGTCCTCTATACCGACGGAGTCACCGAGGCGCCCAACGAGGAGGACAAGGAATTCTCGGGCTCGCGCCTTGCGGACGTGGTCCGCGCCCTGCGCGCGCGCCCGGCGCGCGAGATCAACGACGGGATCCTAGAAAGCGTCCGCAGGTTTGCGGGCGAGGCGGTCCAGCGCGACGACCTGACCCTAGTGACGGTGAGGAGGGCCTGATCGGGGATGGCCGGCGCAACAAAGGCCGAGCGCAGGCGGGTCCTGGTCGCGGGCGGCGGCGCGGCCGGCTTCTTTGCCGCGATTGCTTGCGCCGAGGCCGATCCCGGTTTGGACGTGGCGGTGCACGAGGCCACCGCCCGCCCGCTCTCGAAGGTGCGCATCTCGGGCGGCGGCCGGTGCAACGTGACCCACGCGTGCGCCGACACCGGCGAGTTCGCGAGGGGTTTCCCCCGCGGGTCGAGGGAACTCATAGGCCCCCTTCACCGGTTCGGCCCGGCCGAGACGGCCGCGTGGTTCGGGGATCGGGGCGTCGAGCTCAAGACCGAGGGCGACGGCAGGATGTTCCCGGTGACCGACGACTCGTCCACGGTCGTCGACTGCCTCATGCGGACGGCGGCGCAGGCCGGCGTGCGGCTCATCACCGGAAACGGGGTCGTGGCGGTCTCGAGAAGGGCCGGGGACGCCGGCCGGCGCTTCGCGGTGGCCCTTTCAAACGGCGAGGAGGTGCTGGCGGACCGCGTCCTTATCGCCACGGGGGGCGGCAAGGCATCCGCCGGCCTTTCAATGGCCGCGAGCCTGGGCCACTCGATCATTCCCCCGGTGCCGTCGCTGTTCACATTCCGCATCGACGACCGCCGCCTTGAGGGCCTCGAGGGTGTCTCCGCAGCCTCGACCGCCGTCTCCGTGCGGGGGATGCGCCTTCGGGAATGCGGGCCGGTGCTCGTCACGCACTGGGGCATGAGCGGGCCGGCCATCCTCCGGCTTTCTGCCTGGGGCGCGCGGGAGCTTCACGGGGCCGGGTACCGTTTCACGCTCGCGGTCAATTGGGCCGGGGGCATAGCCCCGGAGGAGGCAAGGTCCCGCCTTGAGTCTGAGAGGGCCGCCCATTCGAGGCGGCAGGCGTCCACTTCGAATCCATTCGGCTTGCCGGCGCGCCTCTGGGGGCGCCTTGTCGCGGCCGCCGGGACCGCCCCGGAGGCGACCTGGGCGGCCGTTTCAAACGACGCGCTGAGGGCCATCGTGCTCCAAGTGACGGCCTCGGAGTTCGCGGTGACGGGCAAGAGCATGAACAAGGAGGAATTCGTGACATGCGGCGGGGTGCGCCTGGACGAGGTGGACATGGCGACCATGGAGAGCCGGATCTGTCCGGGCCTGCACTTCGCAGGCGAGGTGCTGGACATCGACGGGATCACCGGCGGATACAACTTCCAGGCCGCCTGGACGACCGGGTGGCAGGCGGGCAGGGCAATGGCCGTGCGCTGATCCGTCCCGGCTGTGGCGGTCGGCTGCCGCCGCGCATGCGGGGCCCGGCGAGACGCCAGGCGCGTCGAATCAGGCTCGCATATCGGCCTGAGCACCCTATGGTGGCGGCGTTTCGGCTTTGTAGAAGTCTTGTCCTTCATCCTCCTGGCTTCTGGCAGGTTACTCGGTTTCATAGGGACCTTTTTTGCCCAGAAACCCCAGAGTCCCGCGGGACGGCAGTGGATCCAAATAACTAACCCCCATGAGTGATCAAACAAATCAACCGCCCGGCCAACTCCCATTCTACCTCACGAGCGCGACGCCCAATCCGACCGGGAATCGCGCCCCGTGGTACAAGAACACCGCGCCGACTTATGCGGGCATCTTCCTGTGGTTCGTGTTCTGGCAGGACGCCAGCACGACGCAGGCGGGCTTCTTGGGCGGCACCTTGGCGCAGGGCATCGGCATCGGGCTCCTCGCCCTCGTCATCTCGGCGCTGGTTTGCCACTATCTGTTCTATCTGGTGCCCGGCATGTTCGGCATGAAGACGGGCCTGCCGCTCTACATCGTCGGCACGTCCACGTTCGGCGCCAAGGGCGGATTCCTGATGCCCGGCTTCCTGATGGGAATCCTGCAATTCGGCTGGCTGGGCGTGAACATCTTCTTCTCGTCCATGGCGCTTGCCGCGGTGATCCCCGTGGATTCGAAGATCATCATGGTGATCTGGGGCCTGCTGGCCGCGTTCGTCGGACTCAAGGGCATCCAGTATGTCGCCAAAGTGGCCACGTACATCCCGCTGATCCCTCTCATTGCGCTGGTTTGGCTGTTCATTAGGACGGCGGGCAGCGTGGGCAGCTTTGATCCGGCAAAACTCGTTGCCGCGCACCAAGCCCTTGCTCCGGGCGCCCCGGCGCAGCTGGGGATTGCCGGCGTGATCGCCGCGGTCCTGACCTACGTGGTCGGCTTTTTCGCCACTGCGGGTGCCGCGGGCACGGACTTCGGCTTGAACAGCCGTGACAAGCGGGATGTCAGCATGGGCGGCCTCCTCGGCATTGCGCTCGCAATCATTGTGACCGCTGGCCTCTCGATGCTTATCGTGGCGGGCGTCTATGGATCGCCGGAGATGAGCGCGAAGGCTATGGCCCTGGGCGGGGAGAGGAAGGGCTTCATACTCGACTCGTTCAACCTGATCCCGGTGGTTCTGGGCCCGGGAATCGCCAAGTGGGTCATGTTCCTCCTTGCCGTGGCGGCGTTTCCCCCGGCCTGCTTCTCCGCCTTCATTGCGGCCAACAGCTTCAAGACCACGCTCCCCAAGGTGAACCCGTTCATCTCCGTCGGAATCGGCGCGGCCGTGAGCATCATCCTCGGGGTCACGGGCTACGCGGGCAAGGTCATCCCGGTCTTCGTGGTCATCGGGGCCTCTTTCGGCCCGATATGCGGCGCGATGATGGTCGACTACCTGAAGTCGGGCGGCAGATGGACCGGGCCGCGCGCCGGCTTCAACCCGGCGGGTTGGATTTCCTGGGCGCTGGGCTTTGTTGTCGGCATCCTGCCGAATCTCGGCGTGAACGTTCCCGCCGCTCCGGTGCTGGCGTTCATTGTGGGCGCGGCGGTCTATTTCCTGTGCGCCAAGGTCGGGCTCGAGTCGCCGGTCGTTCCGCTGCCGGGGCCGGCCCCGCAGCCGTCCCAGCCCGGGGCTTAGGCCGCGGCTGGTCCGCAAAGCGCCTGGGGTCCGGCAACCCGCACGGGCCGGGCCGCAAAGCCCGGTCCGGCAGCGGCCGTGCAAACCCTGCCGGCGAGGGGCACGGCCTCCTGCGTCCCGGGACGCGTGGTCAGAGCTTGAGGCCGAGAGTCTCCAGGTAGGAGATGCTGGGCGGGATGTTGTCAACCGGGTCCGCCGTCTCGTCCTCAATCAGGTAATAAAGGACGCCGTCCTTGCGCCCTTCGGCGATGATCGCAGGCCAGTCCATGACGCCCTTGCCGACGATGACATTGTCCGACGCAGGCGCACGGCCCTCGTAAAGGTCCGTAGGCGCCCCCTTCCTCATGTCCTTGATATGAAAGGCCTTGATGCGGTTCGGGTATTTCTGGAGCAGCTTGACTGGGTCCACTCCGCCCTGGACCACCCAGAACACGTCCATCTCGCAGAAGACCAGGTCCGGATTTGTCTCGTTCATGAGCACGTCGAACGCCGAACTCCCGTCGGGCAGCGGCTTGAACTCGTAGCCATGGGTGTGGTACCCGAATCCCAGTCCCTCGGCCTTCAGCGCGGCGCCCCAGGCGTTGAAGTTGGCCGCGGCGGCCTTCGCCATGGCGACCGTGAATTCGCCCTCGTGGGGGATCCAGGCGACGCACACGTACGAGGCGCCGAGGGTCTTGACCTCGGCAATCACGCCGGGCAGGTCCGACTGCATCCGGTCGTAGCCGATGTGTGAGCCGACGATCTTCAGCCCGTTCTTGTCTGCGAGCGACCGGAACTCCCTCGCAGTGTGCCCGTAGGTTCCCGCGGTCTCGACGATGGTGAAGCCGAGGGCCTTCGTCTTGGCCAGGCCCGAAGGCAGGCTGGGCAGAAGCTGGGCGCGAAGGCTCCAGAGCTGGATGCCCAACGGGAAGGCCTCTGTCTTGGGCTTGCAGGAGACAAGAACGCAGGTGACGGCCGCGGAAGCCGTGACCAATGCTGCAACGGGTCTTAGTTTCATCGTCGGTTGGGGGTTTTCCGATCGCGCGGGGACACTGGCGCTCCCTGGCCCGCGGATCGCGCCTAATCTGGCGGGAAGCCGGTAATGTTCAAGGAAAGAACCCGGCGCATGGCGTCTTGCCACATCGGCCCGCCGATCCAAGGGTGGATGGCGCATGCCAGCCACCGGTACTCCACGCCTCGACCGCTTTTCGGTACCCGACACCGCCGGGCATTTCGGCGCGTACGGAGGCATCTTTGTCCCGGAGACCCTTATGGCGGCCCTGGAGGAGCTGGAGGCCGTCTACTCCGCGGCCCGGGTGGATCCCGCCTTTCAGGCCGAGCTCCGGCACCATCTCTCCGAGTTTGCCGGCAGGCCGACCCCCCTTTACTTTGCGGAGCGCCTGACGCGCCACTGCGGCGGCGCGAGGATATATCTCAAGCGCGAGGACCTACTGCACACGGGAGCCCACAAGATAAACAACGCGATCGGCCAGGCGCTCCTTGCCCGGCGGATGGGCAAGAAGAGGATAATCGCCGAGACGGGCGCCGGGCAGCATGGCGTCGCCACGGCCGCCGTGTGCGCCAAATTCGGGCTTGAATGCGTCGTCTACATGGGCTCGGTCGACATGGAGCGGCAGGCGCTCAACGTGTTCCGGATGCGGCTCATGGGGGCGGAAGTGCGCGCAGTCGAGGCCGGCCAGAGGACCCTCAAGGAGGCCATCAACGAAGCGATGCGCGATTGGGTCACGAACGTGCGGACCACCCATTACATCCTCGGCACGGTGTACGGCGCGCGGCCCTACCCGGAGATGGTCCGCGACTTTAATCGCGTCATCGGGGCCGAGGCGAAGGCCCAGATCCTCGCCCGCGAGGGGAGGCTCCCCGACGAGCTTGTCGCATGCGTCGGCGGCGGCAGCAACGCGATAGGGCTCTTCTTCGAGTTCCTCGAGGAGCCCGGCGTCCGGATGGTCGGGGTGGAGGCGGGGGGCAGGGGCATCCGCAGGGGCGAGCACGCGGCCCGCTTCGCGGGCGGCAAGCTCGGCGTCCTCCAGGGATGCAAGACGTTCATCCTTCAGGACCCGGACGGGCAGATCGAGCTCACCCATTCCCTGTCCGCCGGCCTAGATTACGCCGCCGTCGGGCCAGAGCACGCGTTCTACCGCGACCTGGGGCGGATCGAGTACGCCTTCGCCACCGACGACGAGGTGCTTGAGGCGTTCCAGCTGTGCTCCCGCCTGGAGGGCATCATTCCCGCCCTCGAGAGCGCCCACGCCCTCGCCCACGGGTTTAAGCGCGCCCGGGCCCTGCCCGCGGACAAGATCGTGATCGTCAACCTGAGCGGACGCGGCGACAAGGACGTCCAGGAGGTCGCCAAGCTGCTCGCCAAGCACGTATGAGGAGCATGACCGGATACGGCCGCGCGACCGCGGCCCTTGCGGGGGGAACGCTCACGGTCCAGGTGAGTTCCGTGAACCGGCGCAGCCTCGACCTCTCGGTCAAGATTCCCGGCGAATGGGAGAGCCTGGAGGCCGAGGTGGGCGAGCGCGTCCGCCGCGTGGCGACCCGCGGGAAGGTCCACGTGGACATCGAATTCACGCCCGCGAAGGGACGCGACGAGATCTCCTGGAACGACTCCGCGGTGTCTGCCGCCCTGGACAAGCTCGCGGCTCTGGGCGCCTCCCTCCGGATCCCGTTCGAGCCCACGACCGAGCTGCTCTGGCAGATCGCGAACTCCCAGAGGGTCGCCGCGGAGGTCCCGTCGGCGGATCGCGTGCGCCCGGAGCTGCCCGCGGTCCTCGACAAGGCGCTCCGCGAGTTCGCGGCGATGCGCGCCAAGGAGGGGGAGGCGCTCTTTGTCGACTTCATCGATCGGATCGGGGTCTGCCGACGGCACGTCGACGCCGTCATGGAGCGGGCTCCGGGCGTCCCGCCCGCTTACCGCGCGCAGCTGCTGAAACGCCTCCGCGAGGCCGGCCTCGAGCTCGATGTCAACGACGAGCGCGTGCTGCGCGAGATAGCGCTCTTCGCGGACAGATGCGATGTGACCGAGGAGATCACCAGATTTCGCAGCCACTTGGAACAGCTGGCCGCGCTCCTCAAGTCCGATGATGCGATCGGCCGCAAGGCCGATTTCATACTCCAGGAGATGGGCCGCGAGGCCAATACGATCGGGAGCAAGGCGAACGACCTGGCGATATCGAAGAGCGTCATCGAACTGAAGAACGAGCTGGAGCGCGTCCGCGAGCAGATGGCGAACGTCGAGTGAGGCCGCCGGGGCCTCGCCTAGGACGCCACGAGCCGGGGCGACTTCAGGGAGGAGACGATGTAGAGCACGACGCCGACGCAGATCGCCGCATCGGCGAGGTTGAAGGTCGGGTAGGCGTAGGCGCCGAAATGGAAGTCGAGGAAGTCAATCACGTGGCCGCGCGCGATGCGGTCTGCGAGGTTCCCCGCTATCCCGCCGCAAAGGAGGCCGAAGCACACCTGCGCATACGTCACGCCCAGCCCCAAGGCGCGGCGCCCGAAGAAGATCGCGATCAGGGTGGCGGCGGCGAGCGCGGCGAGCAGAATGCTCCTGCCCGTGAGGATGCTCCATGCGGCGCCGGTGTTACCGACGTGGACGATGTAGAAGAATCCGCGGACGACGGGGATCGCGCCCGCGGCCTCCCCGTAGGTGTTGAAGGGCAGGCGCCATCGGATCCAGGCCTTTGTCGCTTGGTCCACCGCGAGGACGGCGCAGGAGATCGTGATGAGCCACTTGTATTTGAGGAGGCGCCACGCGAGCGACACCCCGGGATCCACGGACTCGCTCATTCCTCGCCGCCGTCGTCATCCATGATCTTGCCGCCCTCCTCGCCGGCGTCTCCGAGGAGCCCCGCCTGCGTGCGGGAGTGGTGCCGGTTGCGCTCGATCTGCTTCTGGGCCTCCGCCGAATAGCGGGTGAAGGGAACGGCGAGCAGCCGCTCCTTCGAGATCGGCTTCGCGGTGATCTCGCAGATGCCGTACGTGCCGTCGCGTATGCGCTTGATCGCGGCGTCGATTTCCGAGAGCGCCTCCTGCTCGCTCGAGACCAGGCTGAGCGCGAAATCGCGGTCGAACGTGTCCGTGCCCGCGTCGGCCATGTGCTGGCCGTAGGCTGAGAGGTCCCCGGCGTCGTCCTTGACGGAGCGCTTCAGCGTCTCCTCGGAGTGGCGCTCGATTCCTTCGGTCAGGTGCCTCCGGAGGTCGATCAGCAGCCTGTGGTACCGCTTGAACTTCTCGGGAACGTCGCGCTCCTCGATCGCCTCCGCGGCCCGGGTCCTCTTCGGGTTGAACCCCAGGATGTCGGCGAGGGACGCGGCCTTTATGTGGTTCGGCTTGGCCGGCTTCTCGAGGGGGACCGCCATGTGCGCCGCCGACGGCTTCGAGGCGGCCTTCGCCGCCTTCGCGGACTTCGCGGTGGAGTCGGACTTCGCGGAGACGGCCTTTGCGATCGCGCGCACCTCGTCAAGGCTGAGCGCAATGGGCTTGGTCGCGGCCTTTCGGGCGAGGATGCTCTCGCGCAGAGCGGATTTCTTGGATGGCTTTTCCATGGTCGGACGTTTTTCGGAGGCGGCCGGCGCATGCGGGGCGGCCTTGGGTACGGGCGCCTTGTGCGTGTCGCTCCTGGACGGTTTCTTCTTCGACGTGTTGGGTTTTTTTGTCTTTGCCATGGGGAGTCTTGGGATTGTCTAGGGGACCGCCGTCTCAGGGCTTCAGGGCCTCCGCACACCGCGGGCATACGTCGGCGAGCGAGGTGCCCACCAGGGCGGGCACCCAGCGCCAGCACCGCGGGCAGCGCACGAGGCCGAGCTCGGAACAGGGCCGGACGCTGACGGAGAACGGACTCGCCGGATCCGCCGGCTCCTGGATCCGCGCATCGGAGACGATGAAGATCTCAGGCAACGAATCGCCATGCCGCTCAAGGACCGGCCGCAGCGGGTCCGCCGCCGGCACCACGAGTGTCACCGCGGCGTCAAGGGACTTCCCGATCCGGCCCGCGGCCCGCAGCGGCTCGATCGCCTCGTTGACCCGCGCGCGGACCTTGAGCAGGGAGGCCATCTCGGCCTCCACCTTGGGAGCGGACCAGGAAGGGGGTATCGTCGGCCAGTCCTCAAGGTGCACCGAGCCCGCCCCGAACTCGGTGCCGGTGGCCGCGAATGACCAGGCCTCGTCCGTCGTGAACGGGATCACCGGTGCAAGGATCCGGACCAACGCCTGGAAGATGCTGTGGATCGCAGTCTGCGACGAACGGCGGAGGCGATGCGCCGTCCCCAGCGTATAGAGACGATCCTTCAAGATGTCGTGGTAGGTCGCGGAGAGCGTGACCGCGCAAAACTGGTTGCAGAGCTGGTAAACGCGATGGAATTCGTAGGCGTCGTATGCCGCCCCGCATGCCCGGGCGAGCTCCGCGGTCTGTTGGAGCGCCCAGCGGTCGAGCGCATCCATGCGCTCGGGCGGCACCGCGTCGCGGGCCGGGTCAAAGTCAAACAGGTTGGCAAGCTGGAAGCGGAAGGTGTTCCGGATCAGCCGGTAGGTTTCCCCGACGTGGGAGAGGATCTCCCTCGAGATGGGGATGTCATCCCTGAAGTCCTGCGAGGCGATCCAGAGGCGGATGACGTCGGCGCCGTATTCGGCGATGTAGACGTCGCTTGTCTGGGGCTTCTGGTAGGTGGAGCTCTTGGATATCTTCTTGCGTTCCTCGTCGACGATGAATCCGTGGGTGAGGACGGCCCTGTAGGGCGCCGCGCCATACGCGATGACCGAGGTCCACAGCGACGACTGGAACCAGCCGCGGTGCTGGTCGCTTCCCTCAAGGTAGAGGTCGGCCGGCCAGCTGGTGCCGCCCCGGCCGCGCTTGAGCACGGCGGAATGGGTGGAGCCGGAGTCGAGCCAGACGTCGAGCGTGTCCCGTCCGCATGCCAGCGCCGAAGCCGCGGGCCAGCCCTCGGGAAGCCTGACCCCGTCCAGGATCTCCGCGGGCGAGGAGTCGTACCACAGGTTGGTTCCCCGCCTCTCGACCTTGTCGGCCACCGCCCGGATCACGCCCGCGTCGAGGAATGGTCGCTTGTCCGCGTCGTAGAACGCCGGGATCGGGACACCCCAGGACCGCTGGCGGCTGACGCACCAGTCCGGGCGCGATTCGACGGCGCCCCGGATGCGGGCCTCCCCCCATGCGGGGACCCAGCCGCCAGCCGCGGCTATCCGGGTGATCTCCCTGAGAGCCGCCTCCCGTGATCCCGCCTTGTCTAGCGCGACGAACCACTGGTCCACGGCCCTGAAGATGATCGGCGTCTTGGACCGCCAGCAATGCGGGTAGCTGTGCGTGAACTTGTGCCGTGCGAGAAGGGCTCCGGTTGACTCGAGCTTCCTCAAGACGGCGATGTTCGCCGGGGAGGTCCGCTTCTTCTCCAGGTCCTCGACGCTCTCGAGCGTCGTGACGCCCACAAGGTCCGCGGGGACGCGTCCGTCGTCGAGGAAGGCCCCGTCGCCCCCCACGGGGCAGTAGATCTCGAGGCCGTACGCGAGCCCGGTCTGGTAGTCCTCGGCCCCGTGTCCGGGCGCCGTGTGGACGCAGCCCGTGCCGCTCTCGGTCGTGACATAGTCCGCGAGGACGACCGGGGAGGCGCGGTCGATGAAGGGATGGCGCGCGCCGAGGTGCTCGAGTGCCCGTCCGGGGAGCGTCTTGAGCACGGCGGGTGGAGCCTCGATCCCCGCCTCCTTGGTGACGGACCCAAGCAGGGCGGCGGCGACAATGATCCGCTCCTTTCCCGTGTCTGCCACGCAATACTCGACATTGGGATTGACCGCGATGGCCAGGTTCCCGGGGATGGTCCACGGGGTGGTCGTCCAGATGACGAGGCTGAGCGGCTTGTCGGCAGGAAGGCCGAAGCGCGCGGCTTCATCGGCCGGGACCGTGAACCGGACCCAGATCGAAGGGGACGCGTGCTCACGGTACTCAACCTCTGCCTCGGCCAGCGCCGTCTCGAACGGTATCGACCAATACACGGGCTTCTTGCTCCGGTAGACCAGGCCCTTGTCCACGAAGGACGCGAAGATGCGCAGGATGTCGGCCTCGAACGCCGGGTCCTTGGTCCGGTACTCGTTGGCCCAGTCCGCGACGACGCCGAGCCTCTTGAACTGCTCCCTCTGCTTGGCGATCCACGTCTCGGAGAAGTCGGCGCAAAGCTTTCGGAGCTCGGGCGTCGTGGCCTGCCTCTTTGCCTCGCGGAGCTCGCGCGCGACCTTCTGCTCGATCGGAAGCCCGTGGCAGTCCCATCCCGGGACATAGGGCGTGCGGAACCCCCGCATCGCCTTGTAGCGCACGGTCACGTCCTTGAGCGTCTTGTTGAGGGCCGTGCCGATGTGCACGTCCGCGTTCGTGAAGGGGGGTCCGTCGTGGAGGACGAATGCGGGCGCGCCCGCCCGCCGGCGCTGCATCGCGTCATAAAGCCCGGTATTTTCCCAGTGCGCCACGCGCCCGGGCTCACGCTGCGCGAGCCCCGCACGCATGGGGAAGTTGGTCCTGGGCAGCTGCAATGTGTCTTTGAGGTCTTGCGCCAATCGGAAAAAAGGGTCCGAGAGGCTAAATCGTGCCGCCGGTGAGTCAAGACACTCGCTTGGCCGGCGGTGCGCCGGACAGGGGGCTGCCGGGCGTCATTTTGGCGCCGCGGGCGCCCGCATTCACCCCGCCGGGGCTGAGCGTCCCGCCGGCGGGGGACGCCGCCGCCGCGAGCGCCTCACTCCCAGGACGTGATTGCGTCGACCATCGCCTCAACGCACTCGACCTTTGCCTGCGGGAGTATTCCGTGCCCCAGATTGAAGATATGGCCCGCGCTCCCGCGCATGGATTCGAGAAGGCGCGTCGTCTCGCGCCGCGAGACCTCGGGCGTCGTGTTCAGGATCGCCGGGTCAAGGTTTCCTTGGACCGCGACGTTCTCGGGCATGCTGCGGCGGACGGAGGCGATCTCGTGCGACGAGTCGATGCTCAGCACCCGCGCCCCGGTGAATGCCTGGTCGGCCAGGTGGGCCCCGGTTCCCTTGCCGAAGACAATGATGGGGAAGCCCTCCGGCATCGCGGCGACAATCTCCCGGATCCAGCGAAGGGACGCCGCCTCGTAATCGGGGCCGGCCACGGCGCCGCCCCAGGAGTCGAAGATCTGGACTGCGTCGGCACCCGCGCCGATTTGCATCTTGAAATAGGCGATTAGCGCCGCCGTCAGCTTTCCGAGCAGGATGTCGAAGATTTTCCGGTCCTCGTAGAAGAGGGCCTTCACCCGCGCGAAGTCCTCCGAGCTGCCCCCCTCCACCATGTAGGTCGCCAGGGTCCACGGCGACCCGCCGAACCCTAAGAGGGCCCTGGTGCCCGCGAGCTCCTTCCTAAGCAGCCTGAGCGCCTCCACGACGTAGGACAGCCGGTCCGGCACGGCGCCCTCCGGCGCGAGCGCCTCGATCATCGCCCGGCTTTCCAGGCGGCGCTCCATCGCGATCCCCCCCTCGTCCCTGAACGTGTACCCGAGGCCGAGCGCCTCGGGAAGGACGAGGATGTCCGAAAAGAGGATCGCCGCGTCGAAGGCAAACCTCCTTATCGGCTGCAGGGAGGCCTCGACGGCCAGCTCCGGCGTGCGGACCATGTTGAGGAACCCGTGCCTCGCCTTGAGCTCCCTGTACTCGGGCAGGTAGCGCCCCGCCTGGCGCATGACCCAGACCGGCGGGCGGCCAAGGGGCCTGCACGCGCACGCGGCGAGGAATCGTTCCCGGGAGTTCATCCGGACTCCCCCAGCCAGTCCCGGGGTTTGAGGAAGACGTCGAGCAGGCGGGCCTCGGGCGAACCGGGTCCGGGCACCGCCCCGTAGTCCCACCTCGCCAGGGGGGGCAGGCTCATGAGGATCGACTCCGTCCGCCCGCCGCTTTGGAGGCCGAACAGCGTGCCCCGGTCCTGCAGCAGGTTGAATTCGACGTATCGGCCCCTGCGGCGGAGCTGGTGCTCGCGCTCTCGCTCGCCGTAACGCATGGCCTTCCTGCGCGCGACGATGGGACGGTAGGCGCCGACAAAGGCGTCTCCCACGCTGCGGGCAAGTGCGAAGCTCCTCTGGAACCCGAGCTCGTCAAAGTCGTCGAAGAACAGCCCGCCGATTCCCCGCGGCTCCCCGCGGTGGCTGAGGAAGAAATAGTCGTCGCAGGCCTTCTTGAAGCGTCCGTGGAGCTGCGCACCGAACGGAGCGACCGCATCCCGCGCGGCCCGGTGCCAGCCGACGGCGTCTTCCTCGAAGCCGTAGTACGGCGTGAGGTCCCATCCCCCGCCGAACCACCACGCCTTAGCGGCGGTGTCCGGCCCGGCGACGAAGAACCGGACATTGGCGTGGCTCGTCGGGACAAAAGGGTTCCTCGGATGAATGACGAGCGACACGCCGAGCGCCCTCCAGTCGCTTCCCGCGATGTCCGGCCGCCGCGACGAGGCCGACGGCGGCAGGGCGGCGCCGGCGACGTGTGAGAACGCGACCCCTGCCTTCTCGAAGACCGCGCCTTCCGCCATGATCCGCGTAAGGCCGCCGCCGCCCCCGGCGCGCTCCCACTTGTCCGTGCTGAAACGCCCGTTTCCGTCCTCGGCCTCGAGGGCCGCGCAGATCGAGTCCTGCAGCTGCAGGAGGTAGGCCTCCACCGCTTGGGAGTCGGGCTGCATGTCATCTTCCCGCGGTGCCGGGATAACGGACCACGGGAGCGCCGTCCGGAGCGGAATCCGCCGCCGGGGCGGCCGGTGGCGGCTCCTGGGGCCCGGGCGGGTCGGCTTGGCTCTGCCCGAAAGGCTTTCCGCCCAGCGGGAGCGAGGCGAAGGCCCGCGTTATGAGCTCCTGCGCGTTCAGGTCGCGGGTGCGCGAGTCGGGACTGTCCATCATCACCACGATGATCCTGCGTCCGTCGCGCTGCGCGGTCGCCGCAAGGCAGAAACCCGCGCCGCTTGTGAACCCTGTCTTCAGTCCGTCCACGCCCTGGATCTTCCCGAGCAGGTGGTTGTGATTTGTCATCTGCACGGGCTGAAGCCTGACCCCGGCGCCGAAGGGCCTGGTCTTCACGGATGTGTACTTCAGTATGTCCGTGTGGAGCAGCAGGTAGCGGCAGAGAACGGAGAAGTCGCGCGGGGTCGTGAGGTCGCCGTCCGCGATCCGCCTGGTGGGAGGAGGGAACCCGTGCGGGGTGCGAAACGTGCTGTGAAGCATGCCAAGTTCCCGCGCCTTCGCATTCATCATCGCGACGAAGGCGCCGACGGTGCCCCCGGCCCTGTGTGCGAGCGCGTAGGCTGCGTCGTTGGCCGACTGGATGAACATCGCATAGATCAGCTCCTCGACGGGGAAGACCTCCCCCTGCTTGAGCCACACCGCCGTGCTGTCCTTCTGCATCCCCACTCTTGCGTCCTCGGCGGTGACCGCCACCGGCGTGTCCAGCGCAATGGAGCCCTTCCTGATCTCATCGCAGAGCACCGCGTACGTCATGAGCTTGGTCATGCTCGCGGGCGGACTCACCGCGTTCGCGTTCTCCTCGAACAGGACGGCGCCGGTGGACGCATCGGTTGCGATCGCCCCCTTGTAGGAGGGCGCAGTATGCGCCGATAGGGCACCGGCCATGCAGGCTGCGCAAAACAGGTGCTTCAGAACCATGACAAAAGGCAAACGCCGCGCGGGACCATGGCAATACAGGGTTTCGCCGCGGCCCTCGCGCTCAGACCAGGACCGCCTGCTCCAACGGCAGACTGCTCAGCCTGAGCTCGGGATTCTTCTCCACGAAATAGCGCATGGTCCAGTCGTTTGGGAAAAGCACGACGGGCTGCTCGAGCTTGTCCGAGCCAAGGCTGACTCCGGTCGCCATGACCAGGCTCGACGGGGTGCTGAGCGCGGAGTGCGGCTCTATCCAGCGTATGAAGTTCCAGGGCGCCTCCTCGAGGCGGGACTCCGCTCCATACTCGCTTTTCAGCCTGTACTGCACGACCTCGAACTGGAGCGAACCGACGGCCGCAAGGAGGGTCGCCCCGGGGGGAGCCATCCGGGCCGTGATCGACTGGACGACGCCCTCCTGCAGGAGTTGCTCGAGGCCCGCCCTGAACTTCTTGGCGTCGGACGGATTGGGGTTCGATATGTAGGCGAAAACCTCCGGCGGGAATCGCGGGATCTCGTCGAACAGTATCGAGCGGTCCTCCGTCAGCGTGTCGCCGATGCCGAAGGCATCATGGCCCACGAGACCGATGACGTCCCCGGGCCACGCCTCGTCGACGGTCTCGCGGTCCTGCCCGAAGAGCTTGTGCGAGGAGGACAGGCGCACGCTCTTCCCGGTCTGGGGGTGCAGGGCCGGCATGTCCCTGCGGAACTTTCCCGAGCACACCCGCAGAAATGCGATCCGGTCGCGGTGCCTGGGATCCATGTTGGCTTGGATCTTGAAGATGAAGCCCGAGAACTTGTCGCTGGCCAGGGGCACCTCGCGGGAAACGCCGCCGGCCACGGTGCGGCGGGGTTGGGGCGGGACCGTGTCCTCCAAAAACCCATCGAGCAGCAGCTGGATCCCGAAGTTGTTGATCGCGCTTCCGAAATAGACCGGCGTCTGCCTTCCGGCCCGGACAGCCTCGATGTCAAACGGATGGCCCGCCCCGTCGAGCATGGCGAGCTGCTCGCCCACCTCGGCGAGCGTGGAATCGTCCAACCTGGCGCGCACCGCCGGATCCTCGAGGGAGGAGACCTGGACAGGTGTCCGGTATTCGCCGCCTGGCACGCGCTCGAAGAGGTGGACCTGCCGGGACCTCCTGTCGAAGACGCCCCGGAACGTGATCCCGTTTCCGAGCGGCCATACGACGGGCGACGCCTGGATCCCCAGGACCGCCTCAAGCTCGTCGAGGAGCGCGATCGGATTTCGCGTAGGCCTGTCGAACTTGTTTATGAAGGTGAAAATCGGGATGCCACGCCGGCGGCAGACCTCAAAGAGTTTGCGGGTCTGGGCCTCCACGCCCTTGGCCGCGTCGATGACCATCAGCACCGCGTCCACGGCCGTCAGCACGCGATACGTGTCCTCCGAGAAGTCCTTGTGCCCCGGGGTGTCGAGCAGGTTCACGGCGAGGCCGTTGTAGTCGAACTGGAGGACCGTCGAGCTGACGGAGATCCCGCGCTGCCTCTCGAGTTCCATCCAGTCCGACGCGGTGGCCCGCTGGTTCTTCCTGTCCTTCACCGCCCCGGCAAGATGTATGGCATTGCCGTAAAGCAGGAATTTCTCGGTCAAGGTCGTCTTGCCCGCATCGGGATGCGAAATGATCGCGAAGGTGCGCCGGCGCGCGATTTCAGAGGAAAGGTCCATCGTAAACGGTCAGTAGAAACGGGCCGGCCCCGCGATGGAAGTCTTTTCGTGGCTCGCCACCGCCTCACTTTGGGCTTTTCCGCGGGTCCGCGCCGGCGATGATTCGTGAATGTCGTTGCCCTCGTACAAGCTAAAGCCCAACGCAAACGCGCGGGTCCTCTCGGGGCATCCGTGGGTGTTCGCAAACGAGGTCGAGGCCCCCCTGCCGCCGGAATGCGACGGTGAGGTGGTGGAATGCCGGGACCGGACCGGCCGCCTGCTCGGCACGGGGATCTGCAACGGCCGATCCCAGATAGTCTGGCGCAGGCTGGCCAGGGAGCGCGTGGCCCTCGATTCGGCCTATATCGACGCAGCCCTTGGTCGGGCGATCGCAAGAAGGGAGCCCGGGGCGTTCAGGCGGCTCGTGTGGTCGGAGTCGGACGATCTTCCCGGAGTGGTCGCCGACCAATACGGGGACGCTTTGGTCGTCCAGATCCAGACCCTTGCAATGGAGCGAAGGTCTGGCCTGATCGGCGACCTCCTCGACCGGTTGCTTCATCCTAGCGAGATCATCTTCCGGAACGACGCGCAGATCCGCAGGCTCGAGGGCCTGGGGATCGAGACGCACACCCGCTCGGGCAAGCCGTGGGAGGCGCGTTGGGCCGTCATTGACGGATTAGAGACCTGGCTCGACCTTATGGGCGGCCAGAAGACGGGTTTCTACCTGGACCAGAGGGTCCAGCATGCCGGCGTGGCGAAGTACTGCGCGGGGAAGAGCGTGCTCGATGCGTTCTGCAACCAGGGCTCGTTTGCACTGCATGCGGGGAGGGCCGGGGCATCGCGGGTGCTGGGCCTGGACAGTGCGCCGGAGGCTGTGGAAGCGGCGCGCCGATGCGCCGCCCGAAACGGCATAGAAGCGCGGTTCGAGGTCGCGAACGTCTTCGACTGGCTAAACGACCCCGCGAACAAGGCCGGGCCTGAATGGGACGTGATCATCCTCGACCCGCCCCCGTTCGCAAAGTCCAAGTCGGCACTCGAGGGCGCGCTGAGGGGGTACAAGGAGATAAACCTCCGCGCCATGCAGCGGCTGTCCCCGGGGGGAGTCCTTGCCACCTACACGTGCTCCCACCACATGCATGATGCCGACCTGCGGGCCGTGCTTTCCGCGGCCGCCGCCGACGCTAGGCGGCGCGTCCGCATCCTTGAGCACTGCCACCAGCCGCCCGATCACCCCGTGCTGATCTCGATGCCCGAGAGCGAGTACCTGCGCGGGTACGTCCTCCGGGTCGAATGACACCCAGATCGGCGGCCTCTTAGCAGGCTTGCAACGGGGCCCGGCCTTCAGAAACTTCGTCCCATGCCCCGGCCGGTCAGCGCACTCATCATTGACGACGAGCCTCACGTCCGCGTGGTGTTCCGCCTCCTCCTGAAGCAACTCGGGATCCAGACCGTCTGGGAGGCCGGCGACGGGGCATCCGCGCTTGAACAGGCCTCGGCGCATCATCCCGAGGTCGTCCTGCTCGACATCAATCTGCCGCAGATCGGGGGCCTAGAGGTCCTCGCGAAGCTGAAGGCCGCCCATCCCTCGATGCCCGTCATCATTGTCTCCTCGCAGAGCACGATGAAGACGGTCCTCCAGACCCGCGAGCTGGGCGCCGAGGCGTACGTCCTCAAGCACGCCCCGAAGGCCGAGGTGCTCCAGATGATCTCCGACGCCTTTGACCACATCGCCGCGGGAGCGGACAGCCCCGCGGAGGGGGAGGGGGACGGTGGCCAGCCGGCGGCGCCGGCCTGAGGGGCCGCCGCGCCGGTCCGGGCCCTTCAGAGCTTTCCGCCGTAGATCGCGGAGGCGCCGAGCTCCTCCTCGATCCTGAGCAGCTGGTTGTACTTGGCGACGCGGTCCGTGCGGCAGAGCGATCCCGTCTTGATCTGGCCCGCGTTGGTGGCGACCGCGATGTCCGCGATGGTGACATCCTCGGTCTCCCCCGACCGGTGGGAGATCACTGCGGTGTAGCCCGCCTCCCTCGCCATCTCGACCGCGTCGAGCGTCTCGGTCAGGGTGCCGATCTGGTTCACCTTTACGAGGATCGAGTTGGCGACGCCGGTGTCGATGCCTCTCCTGAGGAAGTCGGTGTTCGTGACGAAGATGTCGTCCCCCACGAGCTGCACTTGGTCGCCGATGGCGTCTGTGAGCGCCTTCCACGTCTCCCAGTCGCCCTCGGCGCAGCCGTCCTCGATCGAGATGATCGGGTATTTCCCGATGAGTTCCTTGTAGTAGGCGACCATCTGGCCGCCGCTCAGGGCGCGGCCGCTCGACTTCTTGAAGACGTAGCGCTTCTTCTCCGGGACGTAGAACTCGGACGCGGCGGGATCGAGCGCGAGAGCGACGTCTTTCCCGAGCTTGTAGCCCGCCTGCTTGACCGCCGCGGAGATCGCGTCGAGCGCCGCCTCGGACGACTCGAGGTTAGGGGCGAACCCGCCCTCGTCCCCCACCGCCGTCGAGAGGCCCTTCGCCTTCAGCACTTTCTTCAGCGCGTGGAACACCTCGCAGCCCATGCGCAGGCCCTCGGCGAACGAATCCGCGCCGATCGGCATGATCATGAATTCCTGAAAGTCGATGGGCGCGTCGGAATGGGCGCCGCCGTTCAAGACGTTCATCATCGGCACGGGCAAGACCTTCGCGTTGGGCCCGCCGATGTACCGGTAAAGCGGCTGGCCGAGGGCCGCGGCGGCCGCCTTTGCGGTCGCCAGGGAGACGCCGAGGATCGCATTCGCTCCCAACCTCGACTTCGTCTTCGTCCCATCCAGGGCGATCATGGTCCGGTCGATCGCGACCTGGTCGAGCGCGTCAAACCCCACGAGGGCCCGCGCGATCTTCGATTTGACGTTCGCGACCGCGTGCTGGACGCCCTTGCCCGAGAAGCGCTTCTTGTCGCCGTCGCGCAACTCTATGGCCTCGTACTCCCCGGTCGACGCGCCGGACGGGACGGCCGCGCGGCCGAACGCGCCCGAGGCGAGTCTCACGTCGACCTCAACGGTCGGATTGCCGCGGGAATCGATGATCTCGCGGGCGGTGATGAAGGCGATGGATGTGTTCATGGTGGTAAGTCGGGAGTGGGAACGTCCATCAGAGGCCAGGCCGGTCTCCGGGGAAAGTCCAAAGTGGCCTTCCGGGATCCGTCAGAACGGAGCGTGCGTCCCGCCCAGCTTGTGCAGCAGCCGGGACACCGGGCCCTGCGGCTTGGGCCGGACTTCCTCCGGGACCTGCGAAACGAAGCCGCGCTCGACGGCGAGCGACAGCACCGTAATCCCGTCGTAGTTGCGCGCCAAGAAGCGCTCGCGGGTGAGGAGGGCCGCGGGCACCTGGTCAAGGTGCCCCTCGTAGGCCGCCGCGTGAAGCGGGGTGTCACCGTTGTCATTGCGGGTCATCAGGAGCTCCCCCGTGAGCCGGTCGGGCGGAATCTTCTTCAGCTGGCCGGTCTCAGCGGCGGCGTGGATCGCGGTAAACCCGGTCTTGCTCGGTATCGAGAGGTTTTCAATGACAAGCAGGTCCAGTGGCACCTGCTCCAGATGGCCCGAAATCGCGGCGGCGTGGAACACGGTGTCGCCGGCGGAGGTCTGCGCCCGCATGGCTTCGCCGGTGAGCAGCTCCGGAGGGACCTGGTCGAGATGCCCGTTGAACGCCGCGACGTGGAGCACCGTCTCCCCGCTCACGTTGCGGCGGGCCAGGTTTTCGGCCGTCAGGTACCCGGCTGGGATGCGGTCGATCGTCCCGTGCTCGGCCGCCTCGTGGAGAAGCGTGTTGCCCATGTCATTGCCGTGGAGGAGCACGGAAGGGGTCAGCAGCTCGGCCGGTATCTGCCCGAGGTTGCCATGGGCCGCCGCCGTATGGAAGACGGTGTAGCCGGCATTGCTGCGCATCGACAGGTTCTCCACGGTCAGCACCTCCCGGGGCACCTGGTCAAGGTGGCCCCCGATGGCTGCATGGTGGAGGGGCGTATAGCCGGCGTCGTTTTTGAGCGTCAGGTACTTGGCGCTCAACGCCTCGGGCGGGAGATCGCGCAGTTCGCCGTATCGAGCGGCCGTGTGAATCCGCGTGTGGCCAGCTGAATTGCGCGCTGCGAGACTTGCAGCCGAAATGGGTGCTGAATCGGCCATCTGCTTGGTGGCCCAGATGAAATCCGGCGCGGCGGGACGACGCAAATAAAAAGGCCGTCCTGAATATGCGCTGCAGCAGGGGTTTGTATTTGCCAATTCCGGCCGCCACACCTACTCGTTCACCAATGTACCCCGAGGAGACAGCTCCACCGGCAGCGCCAAAGGACGCCATCCTTGTCGTCGATGATGAGATGCCCATGCTCGAGGCGTTCGTTGCCTGTCTCTCGCCCTACTTTGACGTCACCTCGGCAACCAGCGCCAGGGAGGCCGACTTCATCCTGAGGAAGAAGGCGTTCAAGGTCGTCATCAGCGACCACCTGATGCCTGGGGGAAACGGAATGAGCTTCCTGGTGCGCGCGAGGGAGGAGTATCCGAAGATGAGCAGGATCCTCGTCACGGGGTACATGAAGCCCGAAATGCTGATGCGAAGCGTCAACGAAGCCGCCCTTTTCCGCTACCTCCTCAAGCCCGTCTCGTTCTCCGAACTGGTCAAGGTCGTGCAGGAGGCGGCTCGCGCGAACAGCTCAACGGAGGGTTGACCGCATGGCCGACCAGGGACCCAAGCAGCAGGGGCTCCCGGCCGTCCTTGTGGTCGACGACGAACCGGTGCAGCTCGAGATGATCAGGCGCGAGCTGAAGGACACCTGCGAAGTGCAAACGGCGACTTCCGCAGCCGAGGCCGAGAATTGCGTTGCGGCGCGGCAGTTCGACATCATCGTCTGCGACCACATGCTGCCCGGGGAACAGGGCCTGGATTTCCTCGTCCGGATGATGGGGAAGGCGCCCGCGACGCAGCGGATCATGATGACGGGATACACCAACGCCGAATTCATCTCCAGGAGCACGGTGATCGCTGGGCTCTCATCGTGCCTGGTGAAGCCTCTCGGGCCGGAGGAGATCGCGGGCGCCGTCAGGGCCGCCCTCGGCTCCCTGCGGGCCTACGAGGCATCCCCTTGAGCTTTGAGCGCAGGAACGGGGCGGTCGAACTGCGCGCCGAGCGCAGCAGCCCCTCGAGCGGGCCCTGGTAGATCAACTCGCCGCCGTCCGGGCCTCCGCCCGGGCCGAGTTCGACGATGTAGTCGGCCTCCGCCAGGAGGTCGAGGTTGTGCTCGATCACGACGACCGTGTGGCCCTGGTCGACGAGCGAGTGCAGGACGTTGATCAGCCGTTCGCAATCGCTCAGGTGGAGCCCGATCGTGGGCTCCTCCAGGACATAGAGGTTCTTCGGAAGCTCGCCCCGGCTGCGCTCCCGGTAGGTGGCGAGCCCCCTTGAAAGCTCCGTGACGAGCTTGAGCCGCTGGGCCTCGCCGCCCGACAGCGTGGACGAGCTCTGGCCGAGCGTCAGATAGCCCAGGCCGCAATCCCCCATGAGGCGGCACACTTGGGAAAGCTCCGAGTGGAAGCTGAAGAATTCGGCCGCCTCCTCGAATGTCAGCCGGAGCACCGCCCCGATTGTCAGTCCCTTCCATGTCACATCCGAAAGCTCTGGGCCGTACCGCAGGCCCTGGCAGTCGTCGCAGGGGAGGTAGGTGTCGGGCATGAACGCCATCTCCAGCCGGATCCGGCCCGCGCCCTCGCACGTCGGGCACCGGCCCCCGACCGTGTTGAACGAGAAGCGGGACGCCGTGTACCCGCGGATCTTCGACTCCGGCAGCGAGGCGAAGAACTTCCTTATCAGGTCGAATATCCCCAGGTACGTGGCGGGCGTGGAGCGCGGCGTCTTGCCGATCGGGGACTGGTCCACCTCGATGACCGAGCGGAAGGAATTCGCATTGCGCAGCTCCGTGAAATGGGGCGTGCCCTCGCCGGCAAACCGGGCGAACTCGCGCCCCGTGAGCCTTGGCTTGCGCTCGCTGATGGCGCATGCGACGGCGGGGCCGAGCAGATCCCGGAAGAGCGTTGACTTGCCCGCGCCGCTGGGCCCGGCGACCATCGTCAGCCGGCCGCGGGGAAGCCGGAGGTCGATCCCCCTCAGGTTGCGGTGGCGGGCGCCGGTCAGCTCGACCCACGGCTCGCGCAGGGACGCCGCGCCCACCGGCCGGTACGCGCCCCGCGCCGGATGCTTGATTCCGCGGGAGAGGAATATGCCGGTGAGCGACGAGTCATTCCGCTTGATCTCGGCGGGGGTTCCGCGGGCAAGGAGCTCTCCGCCGTGAACCCCGGCCCCTGGGCCGAGGTCGATGATGAGGTCCGCGCGCTCCATCACCTCGTCGTCGTGCTCCACGACGACGAGCGTGTTGCCCTTGTCCCGCAGCGCGGCGAGGGTGGAGACGAGACGCCTGTTGTCGCGCGCGTGAAGGCCGATGCTGGGCTCGTCGAGAACGTACAGGACTCCGGCGAGGTTGGTGCCCAGCTGCGCCGCGAGGCGGATCCGCTGCGCCTCGCCCCCCGAAAGGGTTTTTGTCGGGCGGTCGAGCGAGAGGTAGCCGAGGCCCACATGGTCCATGAACCTGAGGCGTTCCCGGATCTGGGGGACGATGTCGCGCGTGACGAGCCGGCCCCGCTCGTCGAGGTCGAGGGCCTCAAGGTGCGCGATGAGCTCCGATGGCGGGCACTGGAGCAGAGCCGGCAGCGAGAGCGGGGGCCGGCGCCCCTTGAAATGCAGCTTAACGGCGCGGGAGACCCGGTTGAGCCTTTCGCCATGGCAGACGGGGCAGGCGTCGCCCTCCTCGCCGCCGTCGTCGCCGGACTGCAGGCCCAGCTCGCGCAGGCGCTCCGTGTCCTCGTCTCCCTCCCCGTCGGCGGGCTCGAGCATCCACGGTTGGATCCTGCCGTATCCGCGGCAGGCGGGGCACCAGCCCCGCGACGAGTTGAACGAGAAGTCCTTGGGGTCGAGCTCGGGGAAGGACTCCCCCGTCTCGATGTCCGTGCGCGTGGTCGAGAACCAGGAGAGCGTCTCGCCCGCGGCCGTGAGCACGAAGCACGCGCCCTTTCCGACTTGGAGGGCGCGGTCGAGCGCCTGGCCCGGCCTCGCGGCGCCCTTGATGTCGGCCACGACCACCTCTATGTCGTGCTCCTTGTAGCGGTCGAGCTTCCGGAATGCGTCGACCCGCGTGAGCCTGCCGTCCGCGCGCATGAGCTCGTAGCCCTGCCTTCGGATCCATTCGGCAATCGGCTGGTGGTGGCCTTTGCGTGCGCGGACAAGGGGCGCGCATAGGAAGAGGTGCCTGGCCCGCCGCGCCTTCGCGGTGGCAAGCACGCGCAGGAGGAGCTTCTTGAGGGAGCCCGGCGAGAGCGGCGTTACGGGGCGGTCGGTGTCGGGGTGATGCTGGACTCCGAGGCGGGCGTAGAGGAGGCGCAGGTACTGGGCCGCCTCCGTGATCGTGGCGACTGTCGACTTGAGCGATCCGCGCGTGACGCGCTGCTCGATCGCGACGGCGGGGGGAATGCCGGTCAGGCGGTCGATCGCCGGCCGGGGCAGCTGTTCGACGAACTGGCGCGCGTACGGTGACATTGACTCCATGAACCGGCGCTGGCCCTCGGCGAATATGATGTCGAATGCCAGGGTCGACTTCCCTGATCCCGACACGCCGGTGACGACGGTGAGCTGGCGCAGCGGCAGCGAGACCGACAGGTTCTTCAGGTTGTTCTCCCGGGCCCCCACGATCTCGATGGCGCTGCCGGAGGCCGGGGGCGCGGCGCCTGCGATGGAGGGAGACGCCCCGGGCGCCGGCCGGCCGGCTGGTTTTGTGCCCTCCTCGAGCGCCTCCCGCAGGAACGGAGACGTCGCGACCCCGGCCCCGGCTATGGCCTCGGGCGGCCCCTCGGCGACGATCCGGCCGCCCCCGTCGCCCGCTTCGGGCCCGACCTCAAGGATCCAGTCGGCCGATTTGAGCACGTCGAGGTTGTGCTCGATCACGACGAGGCTGTGGCCCCGGTCGACGAGGGCCCGCAGCACGTCGAGCAGGCAGCGGATGTCATGGCGGTGGAGCCCCGTCGTCGGTTCGTCCAGGAGAAGCAGCGCCCCCGCGTCGCCGGGCAGGGCGCCCAGGTAGCGCACGAGCTTGAGCCTCTGCGACTCGCCGCCGCTCAGGGTGTTGAGCGGCTGGCCCATCGAAAGGTAGCCCAGCCCGACCGAAATGAGCGACTCGAGCCGGTGCCGGATCTGCGCCGAACCCCCGAAGAGGCGGAGGGCCTCCGTCGCGCTCATCTCGAGGATGTCCGCCACGGTCGTCCCGTTCCACTCGATCGCAAGGACCTCGGCCTTGAACCGCCGGCCCTCGCATACGGGGCAGGGCACGAAGACGTCGGACAGGAACTGCATCTCCACGCGCTCGTAGCCGAGCCCCTGGCAGTGGTCGCAGCGGCCGTCTCCGCTGTTAAACGAGAAGCTGGACGGACCCATGCCCGCCTGCTGTGCGCCGGGGGTGCCCGCGAACAGCTCGCGGATGAGGTCCCAAGCCTCGACGTAAAGCGCGGGGTTCGAGCGGGGTGTCCGGGAGATGGGCCCCTGGTCCACAAGGACGGCCTCGGACACGGCCTCCGCCCCCCTTATGGATGCGAAGGACGCCGGATCCTCCGCGGGCAGGCCCCAGTGCGAGCGCAGGCCCTGGTAGATGACGTTGTCGAGGAGCGTCGACTTGCCGGAGCCGGACACGCCGCTCAGGCAGACAAAGCGGCGGAGGGGAATCCTCACGTCGAGCGCGCGGATGTTGTGCTTGTCCACCCGGTCGAATTCCAGGGCGGGGTGCCCGCTGGGTACGGCGCGGCGCGCGGCGGGGACGGCTATCCGCCTCCTGCCGGAGAAGTACGCCCCCGTGATGCTCCCCGGGTCCCGCAGCATCCGCCACACGGGGCCCTGGAACACGACGTTGCCGCCGCGTGCGCCGGGCTCCGGCCCGATCTCGATCACGTGGTCAGCCGCCCTGATCATCGCCTCGTCGTGCTCGACGACGACCACGGTGTTCCCGGCTTTCACGAGCGAGCGGATTATCGCGACCAGCCGGTCGATATCCCTCGGGTGGAGGCCGACGCTCGGCTCATCAAGCACGAAGAGCGTGTCCACGAGCGAGGTGCCCAGGCAGCCGGTGAGGTTGACGCGCTCCACCTCGCCGCCCGACAGCGTGCGGGACGGCCGGTCGGCGGTCAGATAGCCGAGTCCGACCTCGCGCAGGTAGCGAAGGCGGGCGAGGATCGAGTCAAAGGCGAGCTCCGCCTGCCTTCCGCCCGCGGGCGGCATGGAGCCTCCGAGCAGATCAAGGAGCCGGTCGACGGGCATCCCGTAGAGCTCCGGGAGCGTGAGCCCCTTCCACCTCCAGCAGAGGGCCTCGGGCTGGAGCCTGGTACCGCCGCAGGCCGGGCAGGGGTTGTACGACCGGTAGCGCGACAGGAACACCCGCACGTGCATCTTGTACGTGTTCTTCTCCAGCCACCGGAAGAACCCCTTCACACCGTACCAGTACTCCGGCCATTCCTTGCCGTTCTCCGCGCCGTATCCCGGCTCGCCCTCGACCACAAAGGCCCTCTGCTCCGGGCTCAGCCGCTCGAACGGGATGTCGGTCGGGATCCGCTTCCTTCTTGCGAAGACGCGCAGGTCGTCCTTTGACGCGCCGTAGACGGCGCCCTCCCAGCACCGGATCGCCCCCCCGTCGATGGAGAGGGAGGGGTCGGGAATCGCCAGCCGGTAGTCGATGTCAATGACCCGGCCGAATCCCCTGCACCGCGGGCAGGCGCCGAGCGGGGAGTTGAAAGAGAACAGCGGGGGCGTGGCGGCGCGGAACCTCCGGCCCGTCTTGGGCGAATGAAGGCCGCGGGAATAGTGCCCGAGCTCGGAAAGGCCCTCGCCGGAGAAGATGCGGACCTCCCCGCGGCCGAAGTGCATCGCCGTCTCGACCGCCTCGGTGAACCGGACCATGTTCTCGGGCTCCACCCGGACCCTGTCCTGAATGACGTGGACGCGCCCAGCCCCCGAAAGGGCGCCGGGGTCCGGCAGCAGGTCCTCCACGCGGTGGACGGCGAGGTCGGAGTCGATCGACTTTGCCGCCAGGACCCGGACATACGCCTGGTTCTTCAGGCTCGACAGGATCTCGGTCCAGGCGAGGTTCTCCGGACGGACCACCTCGAACGCGATCACGACCGGGACGCCGGGGCTGGATTCGAGCGTCTTCCTCCAGACCATCTGGGGATTGTCGTCCTCGACCTTCTCCCCGGTCTCCGGGTCGAAGCACTCCGCGGCATGGCTGAACCACACCTTGAAGAAGTCGGTCAGCTCGGTCATCGTCCCGACGGTGGACCGGGAGGATTTCACGGTGTTGGTCTGCTCGATGGCTATCGACGGCCTTATGTTCTCGATGGAGTCGACGCGGGGCTTGGCGAGGAGCTCGAGGAACTGCCTGGTGTAGGCGCTGAAAGTCTCGACATAGCGGCGCTGCCCCTCCGCATGGAGCGTCTCGAAGACGAGCGAGCTCTTGCCGGCGCCGCTCAGGCCGGTGACGACGACGTAGCGCCCAAGCGGGACATCCAGGTCGAATCCCTTGAGGTTGTTCTGGCGGACGCCGCGCAGCCGGATGCACTCCGGCTTCGGCGGCAAAGCGCCGGATCGTTCCCTGGGGGTCTCCGTCACAGCCGGGGGGCGGGACCGGGGGCCCGCAGGAGCGACTCGAAGAGCCCGATGTAGGCGCCCACCTGCCTTGCTGGATCGAACGCGCCGCGCGCGAACGCCCGCGCCTCGGCGGCGCGCGCGGCGCGCACGGCGGGTGTGTCGGACGCCAGGAGGGCGAGCGCTGCCCGGAAGCCCCCGAAATCACCCTGCGCGACGACGAAGCCCGTCCGCCCATCGACGACGCATTCCCGGACCCCGAGCGCCCGGCATGCCACCACCGGCAGCCCGTGGGACTGCGCCTCGATGAGGGCGTTCGACAGCGCCTCCTCGCGCGACGCGTGGACCGCGATGTCGGCGGCGCGGAAATAGGCGCCCGGGTCGGTCTGGAACCCGAGGAAGCGGATCCGGCCCGCAAGGCCCAGGCGCGCGGCGAGCCGCTCGCACCGGGCCCGCTCCGGGCCGTCGCCCACGAACCAGAGCCTCCAGTCCCAGTCCGCCGGCAGGCCGGCGGCGACCTCGACCAGCGCGCGCTGGTTCTTCTCCGGCCTGAACATGCCGACCGACAGGAGGACCGCCGTCCCCGGGCCGGCCCCGAACCGGGCGCGCAGGTCCTCGTTTCGGACGGGGGACGCCTCGGGGAATACGAGCGCATTGTGGATGACCGAGACCCGGGCCCGGTCGAGCCCGTGGAACGACACGAGCTCGTCGGCCGCCTCCCGGCTGTTGGCGACCAGGTGCGCCGCGCGGCGCACCGAGGAGTAGTAGAACCAGGGCAGCCGGCCGCCCGCACGCAGGGTCGCGACGACCCTCGTCCGCATTCCGCCGTCCGCAGCCCGGCGCTGGATTCGTCCCGCGAAGCAGTTCGCGGTCTTACCCATGCACAGGACGATGTCGGGGCCCGCGTCCAGGACGGTCCGCAGGAGGCCGGGCCCGAACCAGTCGATTCCCGTATCGAAGGGCTGCAGCGCGCGGTGCTCGGCGCCAACGGTGCCGGCGAGCAAGCCGCCGGGCCGAAACGTGACCAGCCGCGAGGCGTGGCCCAGCCCGATGAACTCCCGGCCAAGGAGGATGGAGTGCCTTTCCGTCCCCCCGCTGCGCAGGTGGTCCTGGAGGATGGTGATTTTCATTGCCCGCGAGCCCCGCCGGGGGAAAGTGGCATGACGAATGAACTCGCCGCTAGCCAACCTCCTCGTGCGATGGCTGGTGCTTGCTTTGGGCGTCGTTATCGCGACCCACCTGATCCCGGGGATTCATTGCAGCGACGCGGGGGCGCTTGTAGCGGTCGTGGTGCTTCTCAGCTTCTTCAACGCCATCCTGAGGCCCATCCTGGTGCTGTTCACGTTGCCGTTCATCATCGTAACGATGGGGCTTGGCATAGTCGTTATCAATGCCATCCTGTTTCTGTTCGTCGGGCGCCTCGTGGACGGATTCACGGTCACGGGATTCTGGCCGGCCGTGGGCGGCTCCCTGGTCGTGAGCGCGACCAACTTCGTGGTGAGCGCAGTCACGCGCTCGACGGCGGTGCGCCGGAGTGGGCCCCCCCCGGGGCCGCCCGGCCCTGGCGGGGACGTGATCGACATCTGATTGCGGCCATGGCGGAACCGACCGAATACGATCTCGTTGTCATCGGGGGCGGGCCCGCGGGCTACGCCGGGGCCATTCGCGCGGGCCAGCTGGGCAAGAAGGTGGCGTGCATCGAGCTCGAGCGCGCCGGCGGCACGTGCCTCAATTGGGGATGCATCCCGACAAAGGCGCTCCTGAAGAGCGCGGAGCTCTACCAGAAGATGAAGAAGGCCGAGGTCTACGGCCTGAGCGCCAAGGACGTAGGGTTCGATTTCACAAAGGTGATGGAGCGCTCCCGCGCCGTCGCCGGGCAGATGTCCAAGGGCGTCGAGTTCCTCTTCAGGAAGAACAAGGTGGAGTATCTGCTGGGCGCCGGCCAGGTGAACGCGCCCGGGATGGTCTCGATCACGCAGGGCGACAATAAGGGTAAGTTCTTCCGCGCCAGAAACATACTTATCGCCACGGGCTGCAAGATGCGGAGGCTTCCGGGCCTGGAATTCGACGGGGTCCGCGCAATGACCTCGCGCGAGGCCCTGGCCTCAAGGGAGCTGCCCGGGTCAATCTTGATCGTTGGCGCAGGGGCGATCGGCGTGGAGTTCGCGTATTTCTACAACGCGTTCGGGTCGAAGGTCACCCTGGTCGAGATGCTTCCGGAGATCCTGCCCTTGGAGGACGAGGAGGTCTCCAGGGCGCTGCACAGGGCCTTCGAGCGGCAGGGGATCACGCTCCACGTGGGGACGAGGTGCGAGAACTTCTCGGTGGGCAAGAAGTCGGTCAGGGCGGAACTGGTCGCCGGGGACGCGAGAACCGCGGTCGAGGCCGACGTCGTGCTCTCGGCGATCGGCGTCGTCGCCAATCTGGACGGGGTGCTGGCGCCGACGCTCAAGCCCGAGCTCGAAAGGAACTTCCTCAGGGTGGGGGACGACTACCAGACCAGCATGAGAGGCGTCTACGGCGCAGGCGACATCATCGGCCCGCCATGGCTCGCGCACGTTGCGACGTACGAGGCGGTCAACGCGGTCAACGGCATGTTCGGCCACGGGAAGCCGAAACGCGTGAGGAACTTCCCGAGCTGCACGTACTGCCAGCCGCAGGTCGCGAGCACGGGCCTCACCGAGAGGGCCGCGCGGGAGAAGGGCCTCCAGGTCAAGGTGGGGAAGTTCCCGTTCACGGCGTCCGGCAAGGCGGTGGCCTCGGCCGAGACCGAGGGCTTTGTCAAGGTTGTCACCGATGCGAGCACGGGCGAGATCTACGGCGCGCACATCATCGGCTCGGAGGCGACCGAGCTCATAGCGGAGTACGGCCTCGCCATGGAGCTCGAGGCCACGGCGGAGGAGATCCACCAGTCGATCCACGCCCATCCGACGCTAAGCGAGGCCGTGATGGAGGCCGCCGCCGCCTCCATGGGCGAGGCGATCCACATCTGACGCGCCGAGGAGGCATCCGGCGCCGCAGCCGCCTGATGGCCGTCCGGCCCGCGCGCCGGCCCCGACCCCCAACGAAGACCTGCCTCCATGAACCCGGAACACCCCGCATTGCGCGTCAATGTCCACAAGCTGGCCCGGCTGGCCCTTTTCGGATTCATCCTGACCTTCATCATCGCGCGGGCATGCGTCATCCTGATCATGTCCCGCCAGATCCCGAACCTGTACTTCTTCCTCCAGGGAACCCATGTCCACCACCTGAACTACGGCATCTTCCTCCTTGCCGCGGTGGGCGGATATGGCGTGTTCCGGCGCCCGGGCGGGCGGGCCGCAGAGATCACGGCCCTGGCGTACGGCGTCGCGATGGCGCTCACGTTCGACGAGTTCGGCCTGTGGCTGCACCTGGGAGGGAGCTATTGGCAGCGGGCGAGCGTCGACGCGGTCATCATCGTGGCGGCGGTGCTGGGCCTCTGCGCCTACATGAGGTCGATCGAGCGCTTCGAGGCCCGCCACCGCTGGGCGTCCGCCATGCTGCTGCTGGCGCTCGCGGGCTTCGCCTGGGTCGTCTACGCGGCTGGCGGCCGGCTGGGGGACCTGGTCGGGCCGAGGCTCCACGAGCTGGAAGCGTCCTCCTCGCCCTGACGCGACGGGCTGCGCGGGACCGGATCCGGCGGGCTTCCACCCCGCCGGGATTCAAGGAACTCGACAGCCTTTGGCGCGGGCCGTAGCATGGGAGCATGAAGATCTATCTCGATGGCAAGTTTGTCGACGAGGCCGACGCCAAGGTGTCGGTTTTCGACCACGGGCTGCTTTACGGGGACGGCGTGTTCGAGGGGATCCGGCTTTACAGCGGCAACGTGTTCCGCCTGGACGAGCACCTGGAGCGCTTCGAGAACTCGGCCAAGGCCATCCTGATCGACCTTCCCCTCAAGCGGGCGGAGTGGAGCCACGCCGTGTGCGAGACATGCCGGGTGAACGGCCTGACCGACGGGTACATCCGCCTGGTCATCACCCGCGGCGTGGGGGACCTGGGCCTCGCGCCGTGGCTCTGCGCGAAGCCGTGCTATTTCGTGATCGCGAGCAAGATCTCCCTATACCCGCCGGAGTACTACGAGAACGGGCTCGCGATCGTCACGGTCCCCACGAGGCGGATCGGCCAGGGGGCGCTGCCGGCCACGGTCAAGTCGCTCAACTACCTGAACAACATCCTCGCCAAGATCGAGGCCAAGCAGGCGGGGGCCCTTGAGGCGATCATGCTCAACGAGCAGGGCTACGTCGCGGAGGCCACGGCGGACAACGTCTTCATCGCCCGCAAGGGCGAGGTGCTCACGCCCCCGGCGTCGCAGGGCGCCCTCAAGGGCGTGACGCGCGGAGCCATCATCGACGTAGCGAGGGATCTCGGCATCCCGGTGCGCGAGGAGAACCTCATCCGCTACGACCTGTGGTGCGCGGACGAGTGCTTCCTGACGGGCTCCGGGGCCGAGGTGATTCCCGTGGTGAAACTGGACGGCCGGACGATCGGGACCGGCAGGCCCGGTCCCGTCACCCGCAAGCTGCTCATGGAATTCAGGAAGCGCGTGCTCGTGGAGGGCACTCGGATTTGAGACATCCGGGCCGGTGCGCCTCTATGGCGCTCCGGCGCGCGCATTTGGGCCGAATTGGACCTAGGCGGGCCGATTGCGCACGCGGCTTGCCCATCGGGGCTAGTCGTGGCACATTAGATGCATAGGAAGACACGACTATTCATGGCCAACCCGCTAAAATGCGATATCTGCTCGAAGCCCGCCACGGTGCACCTGACCCAGATCCTGGACAACAAGGTGCACAAGGTGGACCTCTGCGAGGAATGCGCTCAGGCGAAAGGCGTGACTGATCCAAGCGGCTTCTCGCTCGCCGACCTCCTCCTGAAGGCCTCGCTCAACCCGGACACGTCCGGCGGCATACGGTGCGAGCAGTGCGGATTCTCGCCGAACGACTTCAAGAAGCTGGGCCGGTTCGGGTGCCCGGCCTGCTACGGAGCCTTCAAGGGCCTCCTCGACCCGATGCTCGACGGGATGCACAAGGGGACTGTCCATTCCGGCAAGGTGCCCCGGAGGGCCCTGGAGAGGAAGTCCCTCTACGACAGGCTTACGAGGCTCGAAGGCGACCTGAGCGAGGCGATCAAGGCCGAGCGCTACGAGGACGCCGCGCGCTGCCGCGATGAAATCAACCAGGTCAGACAAGCCGTCGACCAGAAGCAGCTGCGATGAACCGATGACCATCGCATCGCTAATAGACACGCCCTCCGAATTGACCAATTCGGCCGGCAGCAAGTCCGCCATCGTGCTCATGACGCGGATCCGGCTCGCGCGGAACCTCTCGGGCCAGCCGTTCCCGGGCTGGGCGAAGCCGGCGCAGCGGGAGAAGATCCTGGAGACCTGCCGCGCGGCGGTGACCGCGACCGCGGCCATGAAGCGAGGCCTCGCGCTCAACGTGGGCGAGCTCGGGGAGCTCGAGAAACGGATCCTCGTCGAGCGCCACCTGATAAGCCGCGAGCTGAGCGGCTCGAAGCAGGGAAGCGGGGTGGTGATCAGCAGGGACCAGGCGGTCTCGGTGATGATCAACGAGGAGGACCACCTGAGGATCCAGCTGATGCGCTCCGGATTCCAGCTTCGGAAGGCCTGGGCCGCGATCGACGACCTGGACACGACGCTCGAGGAGACCCTCGATTTCGCGTTCCTGCCCGACCTCGGCTACCTGACCGCCTGCCCGACGAACCTCGGGACGGCGATGCGCGCATCGGCCATGATGCACCTCCCGGCGCTCGTGATCGCGAACCAGATGGAGAAGGTCGTCCGCGCGGTGAACCAGCTCGGGATGGTCGTGCGCGGGCTCTTCGGGGAGGGCTCGGACGCGAGCGGAAGCATTTTCCAGATCTCGAACCAGACGACGCTCGGCGAGTCCGAGGAGGAGATTATCAAGAGGCTCTCCGGGGTCCTCCAATCCATCATCGAGCACGAGATGAACGCGCGCGCCCGGCTTCTCGAGGCGGACGCGGGCAAGCTCTTCGACAAGATCGGCCGCGCCTACGGGATCCTCCAGAACGGGCACGTGCTCAGCTCCAGCGAGGCCATGAACCTGCTCTCGCTCATCCGGCTCGGCGTGGACCTGGGCGTCTTCCCCGACTCGAAGCGCTCCGTGACCGACCGGCTCTTCATCGAGGCCCAACCCGGGCACCTGCAGCACGCCCAGAAGGGCGAACTCGAACCCGGGCAGCGCGACCTGATGCGCGCGGAAAGGCTTCGTTCCGAGTTTGCCAATTTCGGCCGGCCCGACTTCACTCTCTCGGCAAACGGAAACAACTGACCCGCACCAATCTCCATGTCCCAGGAACCGATGAACAACTTTACGCCCCGCGCCCAGCAGGTGCTGGCGCTGGCGCGCAAGGAGGCCGACCGCTTCCACCACAACTACGTCGGCACTGAGCACATCCTGCTCGGCCTGATCAAGTTGGGTCAGGGGGTGGCCGTGAGCGTGCTCCAGAAGATGGGGCTCGACCTGGAGACGGTGCGCGCCGCCGTGGAGAAGCAGGTTGGAACGGGGCAGGAGACCAAGGCCCAGGGGAGCATTCCGTACACGCCGCGCGTGAAGAAGGTCCTCGCGCTCGCGGGCAAGGAGGCCAAGGCGCTCAACCACAGTTACGTCGGCACCGAGCACATCCTGCTCGGCCTGCTGCGCGAGGGCGAGGGCGTCGCGGCCCGGGTGCTCAAGTCGCTCGATGTCGACATTGAGCGCACGAGAAACGAGATCCTGCGCGAGCTCGACCCCCAGTTCTCAGGGGGGGCCGAGGGCGGCGGGGAGGAGGCCGCGGCGGGCACCCCCCAGAGGCCCGCAGGGCAGTCCGACGAGAAGAAGGAGGTCAAGACCCCGGCCCTCAAGGCGTTCGGCAGGGACCTGACCGAGCTCGCCCGCAAGGGCGAGATGGACCCCGTTGTCGGGCGCAAGGCAGAGATCCGCCGGGTCATCCAGATCCTTTGCCGGCGCACGAAGAACAACCCCGTCCTCATAGGCGAGGCGGGGGTCGGCAAGACGGCGATCGTGGAGGGCCTCGCCCAGGAGATCGCCGCGGGCAACGTCCCCGAGATCCTGTACGAGAAGAAGGTCGTCACGCTCGACCTCGCGCTCATGGTGGCGGGCACGAAGTACCGCGGCCAGTTCGAGGAGCGGATCAAGGCCGTGATGGACGAGATCAAGCGCGCGAGAAACGTCATCCTCTTCATCGACGAGCTGCACACGATCGTCGGCGCCGGCGCGGCCGAGGGCGCGATGGACGCGTCGAACATCTTCAAGCCGGCGCTTTCCCGGGGGGAGCTCCAGTGCGTGGGCGCGACGACTCTCAACGAGTACCGCAAATACATCGAGAAGGACAGCGCGCTCGACCGCCGCTTCCAGTCGATCAAGGTGGAGCCGCCCTCGGTCGACGACACGATCACGATCCTGAAGGGCATCCGCGGGAAGTACGAGGACCACCACAAGGTGGTCTTCACCGACCTCGCCCTTGAGGCGGCTGCAAAGCTATCCGACCGCTACATCACGGGGCGCTTCCTGCCGGACAAGGCGATCGACGTCATGGACGAGTCGGGCTCGCGCGCGCGCATAACGGCGCTCAACAGGCCGCCGGACATCGAGAGCCTCACCAAGGAGATCGAGGAGGTGTGCGCGCTCAAGGAGAAGGCAATCAGCGAGCAGCACTTTGAGGAGGCGGCCAAGTTCCGCGACAGGGAGAAGCAGCTCCGGGCGAAGCAGGAGCAGGCGACCGAGCAGTGGAAGAAGGCCCGCGAGGAGAAGCGCGTGACGATCGACGAGGACCTGATGATACAGGTCGTCGCCGACTGGACGGGCATCCCGCTCTCCCGCATGGAGAAGAAGGAGAGCGAAAAGCTCCTCAACCTCGAGACGGAGATACAGAAGACCGTCGTGGGGCAGAGCGTCGCCGCCGGCTCGATAGCCCGGGCGCTCCGCCGCTCGCGGGCGGACCTCAAGGATCCGCGCAGGCCGATAGGGTCCTTCCTCTTCGTCGGGCCGACGGGCGTCGGCAAGACGGAGACCGCGAAGCAGCTCGCCGCGCAGATGTTCGGCAAGCAGGAGGCGCTGATCCAGATCGACATGAGCGAGTACATGGAGAAGTTCTCCGTTTCGCGGCTGATCGGCTCCCCCCCTGGCTACGTGGGCTACGAGGAGGGCGGCCAGCTGACGGAGGCGATCCGCCGGAGGCCGTACGCGGTCATTCTCTTCGACGAGGTGGAGAAGGGGCATCCCGACGTGCTCCAGATACTGCTGCAGATCCTCGAGGACGGGCGCCTGACGGATTCGCTCGGCCGGACCGTCGACTTCCGGAACACGATCATCATCATGACGTCGAACGTCGGCGCGCAGCTCCTGCAGCGCCAGACGTCCATGGGGTTTGCCGCCGCGGCGACAAGCTTCAACGACGCGGAGAAGATGCGCGAGAAGGTGCTCGAGGAGGCCAAGCGCGTGTTCAGGCCTGAGTTCCTGAACCGGATCTCGGACATCGTCTTCTTCAGGCCGCTGGACAAGGTTGACATCGCCGCGATCGTCGACCTTGAGGTCGGGAAGTTCGCCCAGAGGCTCGTCGACCGGAAGATCATGATCGAGCTCACGCCCGAGGCGAAGGAGCTCCTGATCGAGAAGGGGTACGACGAGAAATATGGCGCGCGGCCGCTCAGGCGGGCCGTCGAGCACTACCTCGAGGATCCGCTGGCCGAAGCCATCCTGCGCGGCGACGTGAAGGAGGGCGAGTCGGTCGTTGTCGGCCGCGACGGGGAAGTCCTCAATTTCAAGCAAAAGACCCCTCCCGCCACCACAGGCGTGGCGCCCTGAAGAAAAAGACGGCCAACCGCCGCCGAACGAAACCCCGCTCCCGAAAGCTACGGGATCGGGGTTTTCGGTCGAATAGACCCAAGATTGACTATCTAATGACCGGCGCCATGAGCCTTGTCCGCCGCCCGATTGCAGCCGCGCTGCTCGCGCTCGCCCTCCCCGCGGGGCTGGCCGGGGCGCAGGGCCGGAGCCTCTCCGTCTCGGAGGCGGAGACGCGCGATCCGCCGACGCAGGCCCGGCTGCAGGAGATCGAGGCCGCCGCCGCCGACTCGGGATGGGCGTCCGTCGCCCTCCCGCTTCGCGACTCGGCGCTGCGCGCCTACCGGCAGGACCGGCTCAATGCCGCCGACGCCTGGTTCCATGTTTATCAATGGGCGCTGGTATTCGCCGAGCCGGAAGACCGCTGCTGGGCTAACTGGGCCGCAGCGTTGCAGGCCGCCCAGGTCAACTACCCCGGGGCCATTCCCGGGGACTACCATCCGGGCGGCGCGCCTATCGGGAGCAAGCTGTCCGACGGGATGAAGGACTGGGTCCTGTCGAACGACGCGTTCTCAGAGGAGTTCTTCTCGACCCTCAAGCCGCAGGACAACCTGCCGATGGTCCTCGGCATCCTCGAGGGGCTGCACCGCCGCGATCCCGCCAAGTTCGCCCGATACTCGTCGCTGGCCCTCGCCATCGCCCTTGTCTACGACGTCCAGCCGCCGCCCTGGTGGCCTCACCACCAAGTGAGCGAGGAGGCGCTTCCGAGAAAGCTGCCGAACCCGGCGGCGCCGTTCGACTGGCTGACACGCGAGGACACGCTGGGCCGCACCTACCACAAGCTGACCCGGCTTCGGGCGGAGGAGCTCAAGTTCGTTGTCGATGCCGCGGCGCCGATCCCAGAGCTCGCCTGGTCGGAGACCGCCGTCGGCTATCCGCTGGACTCGTTCGAGGGCGCATACTTCATGGTCAAGTACAGGGACGACCGGGTGGCCAAGGACTCGCCGAGGCTGACCTGGAGCGGCCGGCCCTACACGCTCGAGTCCATCCTGGAGGAGGGCGGCATCTGCGTCGACCAGGCCTACTTCGCCTGCGAGGCCGGCAAGGCGCGCGGGATCCCGACGCTCCTCTTCGCCGGAGTCGCCCAGGACGGGTACCACGCGTGGTTCGGATTCCTCGACGGGGAGGGCCAATGGAGGCTGGACGCGGGCCGCTATGCGGAGCAGCGCCTGGTCACGGGGACGGCAATAGACCCGCAGACCTGGATGTTCATCTCGGACCACGAGCTCCAGTTCCTGTCGGAGCGCTTCCGGGCGCTTCCCTCCTTCATGCAATCGCGAGTAAACGAGGAGTTCGCGCGCGATTTCCTGATGTACGGTGACCCCGCGACGGCGGCCCGCGCCGCGCGCACCGCGGTCAACTACGAGAGGCGCAACCTGCCCGCCTGGGAGACCCTCATCGCCGCGAATGCCAAGCTGGGCCTCAATGCGGCGAGCCAGGAGGGCGTCCTCAGGGAGGCGGCGCTGGCTTTCGCCCGCTATCCGGACCTCGTGATCTGGTACAAGAACCGGACGTGCCGCAGCCTCCGTGCGCGGGGCGAGACGAGCCTGGCCGACTTCGAGGAACGCAGCATCGCGGAGAGCCTCAAGGGAAACCGCGCGGATCTGGCCATCCAGCAGGCGGCGTCGATCCTTTCGCGCAGCATTGCCAGCCAGTCGGTTCCCGACCAGATCGCGACATACAACGCGATCCTCGCCCAGTTCGGGCAGGGCGAGGGGACGATGTTCTTTGACGAGGTTGTCGTCGCCTTCGCCGAGCACCTGGCCCTGATGCACATGAGGCCGCAGGCCCGCATCGCGGTCGAGCGGGCCCGGCAGGTGCTCGACATCCAGCCGGGGACCAAGATCGCTGCGGAGGCCGAGAAGCTGATGGCGAGGCTGCAGGATTGACCTCCTGTTAGGCTTTCCAAAGGGCGGCGGCCCATGGAAGATGGGGCCAATGGACGCACAGGCCAAGCGCAAGCCCGCCCTCGGTTTCATCTTCATCACGCTCGTGCTGCTGGTGCTGGGGTTTGGCATCATCATCCCGATCCTCCCGAGGCTCATCGTGCAGTTCCAGGGCGGGAGCTACGCCGCCGGGTCCAACTCCTACGGCCTGCTCGTGAGCGTGTTCGCGGTGATGCAGTTCATCGCCTCCCCGATACTCGGGTCGCTCTCGGACCGGTTCGGCCGCAGGACGATCATCCTGCTCGCCCTGGCCGGCTCGGCAATAGACTACGTGATAATGGGCTTCGCGCCGAACCTGGCATGGCTGTTCGTCGCCCGGATCATCTCGGGCATGACGGCGGGCGCCCTCGCCACATGCAATGCCTACATCGCGGACGTCACGCCGCCCGAGAAGCGGGCGCAGGCGTTCGGCCTCGTCGGCGCAGCGTTCGGATTCGGCTTTGCGATAGGCCCGGCGCTCGGCGGCTACCTGGGGGGTATCAGCCTGAGGCTCCCGTTCTTCGTCGCGGCCGGGTGCGTGGGTGTCAACTGGCTCTATGGTGCATTTGTCCTCCCCGAGTCGCTTTCGCCGGAGAACCGCCGTCCGTTCTCCTGGAGGCGGGCGAATCCGGTGGGCTCGCTGCTTGCGCTGCGCCGGTTCCGGGGGGTCTTCGACCTGGCCTGCATGCACTTCATCTTCATGTCCGCCAACTCGATGCTCCAGAGCATCTGGGCCCTCTACACGGACTATCGCTACCACTGGGGCCCCGCGGAGGTTGGAAACTCGCTCACGCTCATGGGCGTGATGGCGATCGTGGTCCAGGGGGGCTTCGTGCGCCGGATCATCGCGTGGACGGGCGAGAGGAGGGGGCTCGTCATCGGGCTCCTGATCTCCGCGATCACCCTGGTGGCATATGGCGCGGCGACCCAGGGGTGGATGATCTATCTGCTCGTCCTCCTCGGCGCGTGGGGCGGGATTGCCGGACCCTCGGCGCAGGCGCTCATCACAAGGCATGTGCCCGCCAATGAGCAGGGCGGCGTGCAGGGCTCGCTCTCCGGGCTGACAAGCCTGGCCGGCATCGGCGCCCCCATCTTCGCCGCGTGGAGCTTCGGCTGGGGGATCCCCAAGCTGCCTGGAGTCGCCTTCTACGAGGCCTCCGCGCTCATCCTGGTCGCGCTCGCGCTGGCGTTTCGCTCGTTCCAGCTGGACGACCGCGTGGAAGCGCGGGGCTGATTCCCCCGCCGGCCGGGCCCCCCGTGTTCGGCCGCGCGCGGGGGAGTCAGCGCGCGGCGTGGGCGGCCGCGGCCTCGAGAAGGGCCGCGAGCGCGGGCGGAACCGGCTGCGCGCTCCGCCAGCCCACGACCAGCCGGCTCTCCGGGGCGGGTCCGGCGAGCCTTCGGAAGACGACCTTCTCGGGAAGATGCCTCGCCTCGGAGGGGCAGGCGAAGGTGGCGCCGACGCCGGCGCTCACGAGGCCCACGCCATTGGAGCGGGGCCACACCTCCTCGGCGATCTGGGGCGCCACGCCCGCCGCGGCGAATGCGCCCAGGATGCGGTCGTAGAAGCCGGGGTTGTTGGCCCTCGGGAAAAGGACGAACGGCGTGGCGGCGAGGTCCCTCAGCCGGATGGGCTCCTTGCCGCGAAGGGGGTGCTCCGCGGGAAGGAGGACGCCGTTTCGCTCGCGAAGCAGGAGCGTGGTTTCGATGCCGGGGGACGGGGCGTCCGGGTGGAAGAAACCGCAGTCGATCTCGCCCGCATGCAGGGCCGCGAGCTGCCGGGTGGTGGGGGATTCGTTGAGCTCCAGCCGGATCCCCGGGAAACCGCGGTGGAATCCCCGCAGGATGCCGGGCAGGACGGTCGCCATGGCGAGCCCCGTGAACGCGACCCTCAGGCGTCCGACGCGGCCTTCGGCGACGGCCCTCACGTCGGCCTGCACGCGCGCGAGAGACGCCAACATCGGCTCGATGCGCTCGACAAGCGCGGCGCCCGCCGGGGTCAGCTCGACCCGGCGGCTGGACCGGTTCAGCAGGCGCGCGCCGACGGCCGCCTCCAGCTGGGCTATCTGGCGGCTGAGCGCGGGCTGGGCGATTGAGAGCGCCTCCGCCGCCCTCCTGAAATGCAGCCTGCGCGCGACCTCGCGGAAATAGACGAGGTGGCGCAATTCAAAAGGGTATTGATACTCCCTGGGCATCGCTGGTACACAAACAAGCATTTCCCAGACAACGCAACTCCATGTTATAAACCAGCCCATGCCCAAAACCCTCTTTGAGAAAGTCTGGGAGGCCCATGCCGTGCGAAAGCTCGCCAACGGCCAGACGCAGATCCTGGTGGGCACGCACCTGATCCACGAGGTCACCAGCCCGCAGGCCTTCGGGATGATGCGCGACCTCGGCTTGGGCGTGGCCATGCCGAGCAGGACGTTCGCCACGGTCGACCACATCGTTCCGACCGACCAGGTGAGCGAGCCCTACGCCGATCCGCTCGCCGACGCGATGATCAGGGAGCTGCGCAGGAACTGCAGCGAGTTTGGGATCACTTTCTTCGACCGCTCGACCGGCAAGCAGGGGATCGTGCACATCATCGGCCCGGAGCAGGGGATCACCCAGCCCGGGACCACCATCGCCTGCGGCGACTCCCACACGAGCACCCACGGGGCCTTCGGCGCCATCGCCTTCGGCATCGGCACCACCCAGATCCGCGACGTGCTGGCGACGCAGACGATGGCGCTGAGCAAGCTCAAGGTGCGCCGGATCGAGGTGAACGGGGTGCTCCGCCCGGGGGTATACGCGAAGGACGTCATCCTCCACATCATCTGCACGCTTGGGGTGAACGGAGGCACGGGCTACGCCTACGAGTACGCCGGCGAGGTCTTCGACCGGTTCTCGATGGAGGAGCGCATGACGGTCTGCAACATGTCGATCGAGGGGGGCGCCCGCGCGGGCTACGTCAACCCCGACGAGACTACTTTCGCCTACCTGAAGGGAAGGCCGCACTCGCCGAGGGGCGCCGAATGGGACGCGGCGGTGGCGCGCTGGCGGGCGGCGGCCAGCGACCCCGGCTGCGCCTACGACGACGTTGTCAGGATCGACGCGGCCGACATCGCGCCGACCGTCACCTGGGGGATCAACCCTGGGCAGGGCATCCCGATTACGGGCACCGTGCCGGACCCGGCAAGGGCCCAGGGTTCGGACGAGCGGGCCTCGATCGAGGAGGCGCTCGCTTACATGAAGCTGAAGCCGGGGGCGCCCATCAAGGGAACGAGGATCGACGTGGCCTTCCTCGGTTCATGCACGAACGGCCGTCTCAGCGACTTTCAGGAGGTCGCCCGCTTCATCAAGGGGAGGCGGGTGGCGCCCGGCGTGAAGGCGATCGCCGTCCCGGGCTCGCAGGGCGTGGGCCTCCTGTGCGCCGAGCTTGGCATCGACAAGGTCTTCCGGGACGCGGGGTTCGAATGGCGCAACGCGGGTTGCTCGATGTGCCTGGCGATGAACCCGGACAAGCTCGTCGGCGACCAGCTCTGCGCAAGCTCGTCGAACCGCAACTTCAAGGGGCGCCAGGGCAGCCCCACGGGCCGCACGATCCTCATGAGCCCGGTAATGGTCGCGGCCGCCGCCGTGACCGGATCGGTGGCCGACGCCCGCGAGGTGTTCGGCGTGAGAACCAATTGACGAACCCGACACGGACCACACCCATGGCACTCGAAAAAATCACCCGCATCTCGGGCCGGGCCGTCCACGTCCCCGGTAACGATATCGACACGGACAGGATCATCCCGGCCCGGTACCTCAAGTGCATCACTTTCGACGGGCTCGGCGAGTTCCTCTTCTACGACGTCCGAAAGAACGCCGACGGCTCGGACAAACCGCATCCCCTCAACGATCCGCGCCACAGGGGGGCCACGATCCTTTTGACGGGAGCGAACTTCGGATGCGGCTCGTCCCGCGAACACGCGCCCCAGGCGCTTCAGAAGCACGGGATAAAGGCTGTCATCGCCGAGGGATTCGCGGAGATCTTCTTCGGCAATTCGATCGCGCTCGGGATGCCATGCCTGACGGCAGACCGCGCCGACATCTCGAGGATCGCGGCTGCGGTCGAGGCTGATCCGGACGCGGAGGTCACCATCGACCTCGTGACCCAGCGAGTGTCGTTTGCCGGGCAGACCGCCCGCGCGTCGCTCCGCGAAAGCGCGCGGGACGCGTTGCTCAACGGACGCTGGGACCCCATAGGCGAGCTTCTGGAGGGAGCGGCTGACGCCAGAAAGGTCGCCAGCCGGTTGCGTTACACGGGCGCCTGACCGGGGGCGGCATTGAACGGACGGGTCCCCCGCCCGGAGGCAGCGCGGCCGCGATCCAGGCCAGGCCTCTGTTATCGGCTTGGCGGGAGGCCGTATAGACCCTATTTTCCCGGACCCTTTTCTGCGACAACGCGTCTTACCTGCGCAACCCATTATGATATTTGGAATGATCAAGATTTTCGAGGGGGCCGGCCTCCTAATCTATCCCCTCGGAGCATGTTCCGCCATTGCGGTCTTCATCATCGCTGAGCGGCTCTACGCCCTGCGCAGGGTGGCGGTGATGCCCCAGGACCTGGTCGATGCCGTCATGGTCGGCAGGCCGCTCATGGGAGGGCGCCACACGGTGCTTGCCCGGATCGTGGATTTCGCGGAGCAGCACAACAACGACGAGGGCGCGGTGAAGGCCTTTGCCCGGCTTGAGGTGAACCGGATGGAGCGGGGGGTTCCGTACCTGGACGTCATCTATGCGGCGGCGCCCCTCATCGGCCTCTCGGGAACGGTGACCGGCCTCCTGCAGGTGTTTTCACAGATAGCCCCCGATACCGGTCTGCCCGACCCCGTGGCCTTCACGAAGGGTGTGGCGCTCGCGCTCTCCTCGACCGTGATCGGCCTGTCCATCGCCATCCCGTCGCTCGTGGGGGCGGGATACCTTTCGCGCAAGGTCGACAACTACGCGGCTGAGCTCGACGTGCTGCTTGAGCGGATCCTCAAGCGCAGCCGCGAATGAGCGGATTCATCCAGAGGCGCCGCAAGCGCCCGGAGCTCAACCTTGTCCCGCTGATCGACGTGCTCGTCATGTTGATCTTCTTCGCGTTCGTCACGATGCAGTTCAGGTCCGCCACCATGCTCAACATCACGCTCCCGAAGATCTCGACAGCGGGCAGGAACGAGTACAAGGGCACGGTCTCGATCGGGATCGACAAGACGGGGCTCCTTTCGTTCAACGGCAAGGTGGTGACCGACGACGAGCTGATCCCCCTGCTCAAGCAGGTGCATGACGTCAACAAGGACATCCCCGTCCTCATCAAGGCGGACGAGGTGAGCCAGGTGAAGAAGCTGGCGTTCGTCATGGACGCGTGCCGCACAGCCGGCCTCAACAGGTTCAGCCTGCAGTCGCGCTAGGCCGCATGAAGATTGTCATCACCGGCGTCACGCGCGGGCTCGGACGCGCGCTCGGCGAGTGGTATATAGCCCACGGGCACACGGTTGCGGGCTGCGGGAGGAACGGCCCGGCGATCTTCGACCTGCGGTTCACGCATCCCGAGCCGCACAGCTTCGACGCGGTCGACGTCACCCAGGCGGTGAAGGTCGGCCTCTGGGCCGAGCGCGTCCTTGGGGCCATGGGTGCGCCCGATGTCCTGGTCAACAACGCCGGGCTGATGAACAGGCCAGCCCCGCTCTGGAAGGTTCCCGCGGATGAGTTTGCGTCGATGCTCTCGGTCAACATTGCCGGCGTGGCCAACGTTATCCGGGCGTTCGTGCCTGCGATGATCGAGCGCGGAAGCGGCACGATCGTAAACGTGAGCTCCGGCTGGGGCAGGAGCGTGGCGCCCGAGGTCGCCCCCTACTGCGCGACCAAGTGGGCGATCGAGGGCCTGACCAAGGCCCTTGCGGCGGAGCTGCCCGGAGGGATGGCCGCCGTGGCGCTCAACCCCGGGGTCATCGACACGGACATGCTCCGCAAGTGTTTTTCCGAAGGCGCCTCCTCGTACCCCAAGGCGGAGGAATGGGCGAAGAAGGCCGCGCCTTTCATCCTTGGCCTCGGGCCCGGGGACAACGGAAAGTCGGCCAGCGTCGGGGGGGTCGAGGACTGAGCGGACCGTCAGAGCATGGCCACGTGGGGCTCGGCCTCGGCGGCGTAGTCGATCCCCGCCATCCCGAATCCGAACAGCTTGAGGAACTCGCTCCGGTACCCGGCGATATCGGTCAGGGTGGCGAGGTTCTCGGTCGTGACATCAGGCCAGATTCTTGCGACGGAAGCCTGGACCTCGGGCCTCAGCTCAAGGTCGTCCAGGCGGATGCGGCCGGCCTCGTCGAACCTCGGCCCGGCCGCGGCGTACATCTGCGTCGCGAAAAGCCGCTGCATCTGCTCGATGCAGCCCTCATGAAGCCCGCGGGCCTTCATGATCTTGAAGAGGATCGATATGTACAGGGGCACGACGGGGATTGCCGAGCTCGCCTGCGTGACAAGCCCCTTGTTCACGGATATGAACGCCTTTCCGCCCACCCTCGCCCTGAGCAGCGAGTCGATGTTCTTCGCCGCGCGCTCCAGGTCGTTCTTTGCGAGCCCTATCGTGCCGTTCTTGTAGATTGCCCACGTGACGGCCGGCCCGATGTAGGAATACGCCACCGATTGGGCGCCCGGAGCGAGGAGCCCGGCGTCCGCGAGGGTGTTCATCCACATCTCCCAGTCCTCGCCCCCCATGACCGCCACCGTGTCCGCGATCTCCTGCTCGTTCGCGGGCTCGATGGTCACGGAGCTCACGATCCCCTTGTCTGTGTCGACGGTCTTGTTGGTGTACGCCGATCCCACCGGCTTAAGGACGGATTTGTGCACGGCGCCCGTCCTCGGGTGCGTCCTTCGGGGCGAGGCGAGAGAGTAGACAACCAGGTCGACCTGGCCGATGTCGTTGCGGATCGTCTCCAGCGCCTGGGCCTTGATCTCGTCCGAGAACGCATCGCCGTTGACGTTCTTGGCGTAGAGGCCGGCGGCGCGCGCCGCCTTCGTGAATCCGATTGAGTTGTACCAGCCCGGGGTCGCCGTGCGCCCGTCCTCTGAAGGGCGTTCGAAGAAGATGCCGAGCGTCGCGGCGCCCGAACCAAACGCCGCGCTGATCCGCGAAGCCAAGCCATAGCCCGTGGACGCTCCTATCACGAGGGCCTTGCGCGGGCCGTGTGGTATGGAGCCCCTTGATTTCACGTAGCTTATCCATTCATCGACATGCGCGGCGCATCCCCCCGGATGGGCCGTCACGCAGACGAATCCGCGGACCTTCGGTTTGATGATCATCGATTTAAGATTTTTTCGCCCAAGGGGAGGGTGGCAAGTACGATCGGGCCGCCGGCCTCGGCCTCCCCGAGCGTGCGCGCTCCGCCCTTTGCCCCGTCGACCAGAAGGAACCGGCATCCCGGTCCCATCGAACCGTTAATCTTGATCAAGATGCCGGAGCCGCCGTTGTCCGCCGGCGCGTGGAAGACGCCGCAGTCGGCCGGATTTCCCGGCCCCGGGCCTTCCAGCCAGAGCTGGTAATCCCGGTCCGGCGCCTGCGCGGGCAGACCGTTGAACATGGCCAAGGCGCGTCGTCCCTCGGGATCCCACGCCACCACGCCAAAGGGGGGCGTCGGCGGGCGTGCAGGACTGCCGGCGGGCGCAAGAAGCAGGGCGGCATGGAGGGCCGCCGGCCGGCCGGAGGCCGCGCGCAGGCCGGCTATCTCACTCCTATTAACGATCCGCTCCGCCTCCAGCTGGTTCTGCATTCCCTTCAGCGCAGCCTCGGTGAGCATGCCTTCCTCCCTGAGGAGCTCGGACCTTGCCTTCTCGATGGCCCAGCGCTCCCCCAGGCACGCGACCAGCGCGGCGAGGCATGCCGTCGTGGCCCAAGGAAGCCAAGCCGGCAGTTCGATCCGTGATTCATTCATCGGCATCGGGGTTCCGGTCGAGCTCAGCGCAGCCCGAGCTGGCGCGCCCGCTCGAAGAACTCGGCGACAAGGGGCTCCCGGGAGATCTCGTCCCAGGGGCGGTTGCTGGAGACGCGGATGAACAGCTGCTCGCCGCTGTTCCGGAATCCGAAGCGAAGCGCGATCGCAAGGTGCGCCCGCAGGGAAAACGGGTCCCCGATCTCGATGGCGCGGCCGTCATAGAGATGCCAAAACCACACGTGCTGGGGGTATCCGCCATTGACGAAGAGGCGGTGCTGCGCCCATGGAAGCTTCCTTCCAGCTACCTCAAGAGCAACACGCTTGTCATTAACCTGTTGTGGAACCCAGCCCGACCCCGGCCAGCACGCGTCGGGCGTATGCGCCGCCACCAGGCCGACGGACGCCTGCCCCTTGGACCAATGCGCCAGGAAGAATGCGACCTGCTCCCTGCCGCCGGCCGAGCTGCGGACATAGCTTCGCTGCGCAAGGTGCCCGGTCCTGAGGGTGCCGACAAACCGGTCGAGGCCCTGGGTCGTCTGCACGCTCCAGCCCTCTGCGGATGAAGGGAGGACCGCCAGCAGATCGGGGGCGGAGGCGTCCTCCCGGACGGGGGGCGAGGTATTCGCGGCGAAGACGCCGAGCGTGGCGGCGGCCAGCGCGAGGACGCCCATGAGCACCCACTGCGGCCCGGGCGATCGGCGTGTCTCTGGGAGCGCGGGCGGCGCGGGTCCGGTTTCCGCGGCCGGCGCCGGGGCGGCCTTGTCCAGCGCGATCACGATGCATACGAGAACGACCGCGGTGACGGCCAGAATCGAATAGCCCGTCAGGTCATGCCAGGCGCCTTCCACGTGGACGCCGCCGTTGACGAGGAGCGTCAGCGTCAGCGAGCGGACGAAGTTCATCGCGAGCGCGAGAAGCGCCGAAAGGACGACGATGATGGCCCTCGCCCACGGCCTGCGGGCCAGGGCCGCGGAGAATAGGACGCCTGCGAAAACGCACGAGACGAGGCTGCGCACGCCGCTGCACGCCTCCTCGATCCCGACCGAGCCGCGCGCCAGCTCGATGATGTTTCCCTCCCTGTGCGCCGCAACGCCGAGGAGGGTGAGCGCGTGCATCACCCCCCCCGACACCCATAGTTGCAGCGCGGAGGTGAGCCGCGAGTACGTCCCGGGGGGGATGGGCGAGCTGAGCGGCCAGAGGACAGCCGCTGCAAGGCAGGCCCAGTTGAACGGAACCAGCGCCACGCGCCGGTCCGCGAAGGCGGCCGCAGCGCCGCAGCCCAGCAGCGCGAACGAGCAAGCCAGCGTGAAATCCACAAGGGGGCTCGCCCAGTCGAGGGCGGCGGCAAAGAGCCCGGCCGTCCAGAGAGCCGCGAGGGCGGCGGCTCCGAACACGGCGGCGAGGATCGCGGCGGCGCGGCCGCTCAGGATATCGCGCGGGCCCGGGCGCCCGCACAGGTAGATCAGCAAAACGCTGGCGATAGGAGCGAGAAACCCATGCGAGAGGTCCGGATCATGGGACCATTCGGGCCACAGGTGGGCCGCAAGCGCGGCGGCGAGGATCGCCAAAGCCGCAAGATTGATCTTCGCCGCGGTCGGCAGCCGGTGTGTGGCCTCGCTCCCAGTCACCCGGGCATGCTGGGTGCGCGGCCGCCGGCGCGCAACGGCCAAAAAGCCGCTGGCGGGCACGAAAAATGCGGGTAAGTTCAACCGTCCAAGTGCCAAGGATTCACCCCCAATGAGACTCGACCGCTCCCGACTCCTGCGTCTGTTCACGATCTCGGCGTCGGCGGTGCTGCTGCTGCCCGTCGCCGCCCGCTCCGCCGCCACCGTCGGCCAGCCCGCGCCGGATTTCAGCCTCACCGACATCAACGGGCAGGTCCGCAGGCTCTCCGACTTCCGTGGAAGGATCGTCGTTCTCGAATGGACCAATCCGGAATGCCCGATCGTGAGGAAGCATTACCTGAGCGGAAACATGCCTGCCCTCCAGCGTTCGGCGGCGGCCGAGGGCGTCGTCTGGCTTTCGATAAACTCGGGCCACGCGGGCTCGCAGGGAGACTACGGCCCCGCCCGCGTGGAGGGCTGGCTCAAGTCGACCGGCGCCGCCCCCACCGCATACATGCGGGATCAGGACGGGCGGGTCGGTCACCTCTACGGGGCGAGGGCGACGCCCAACATGTTCGTCATCGGGGCCGACGGCACCCTCGCCTACGCCGGCGCGATCGACAGCATCCCCTCGTCCGACCCTTCAGACATCGCCCGCGCCACCAATTATGTCAGGGCGGCGCTCGACTCGCTGAAGCAGGGCAGGCCGGTTGCCGTGCCATCGAGCCGGCCGTACGGCTGCTCGATCAAGTACTGACCGGATCGGCCCCTAGACGGTCACCTCGAAGAGCTCGGGGTGGATCTCGCCCTCGGCAACCTTGTTGACGGTTCCCGTCATCCGGATCGAGAACCCATCGCCGATCTCGATGCTGATCGTGCCCCCCGGCATCCGGACGGCGACCGAGCGGTCCACGAAGCCGAGCTTGTGGGCCACCGCCGCGGCGGCGCTTGAGCTGGTTCCCGACGCGAGGGTGTAGCCGGCGCCGCGCTCCCAGATCTCGATCTGGATGCTCGACCGGTCGATCACCCTCATGAACTGGACGTTGGTCCTCTTTGGGAAGAGCGGATGGATCTCGATGTCGGGCCCGTAGCGCCTCGCGAGCTCGGGCGAGAGCTCGTCGACTGGGATGACGCAATGGGGGTTGCCGATCGTCGCGGCGCAGAACGTGAACCTGCGCCCCTGTGCCTCGATCGACTCGCCGATCACCTCCCTTGCGGTTCCGGCCACCGGTATCCGGCGGCTGTCGAAGCTCACCGCGCCCATCGCTAAGGTTATCAGGCGCCCGCCTTCCGCAATCTCGGACCGGACGACGCCCCCGGGCGTCTCCAACGCGAACGACTGCGCCTTCACCCTCGACTGGTCCCAAAGGTAGCGCGAGAAGATCCTGAGCCCGTTGCCGGACTTCTCCGCCTCGGAGCCGTCGGGATTGAAGATTCGAAGGCCGAAATCCGCCCGTTCGGAGGGGAGGGGGCCCCAAAGGATCCCGTCCGACCCGACGCCAAAGTTCCGGTGGCAGATTACGCGGACCTGGGCCTCGCTCGGCCTCGTCCATAGCGGGAAGTCGGCCGGGTCGAGCACAATGTAGTCATTGCCCAGGGCATGGTACTTGTGGAACCGCATGCTATTTGTCCCCCTCGAGGATAAGGCGGTCGGAATAGCCGAAGAGGCCCCGGCGCTTGATCGTCTCGGCGACCGGCTTCGGGACCATCTCCTCCCAGGTGGCGTCCTTGTCCTTGATGCGGCGAAGCACCTCGCGCGAGAATATGTGCAGCGTGGCGGTGTCGAAGCCGACGATGCAGTCGATGTAGTGGTTCTCGATCAGGTGGTCGTAGAGGTTGGAGAGGTGGTCCACGATCTTTACGTTCTTCGCGGTGATCAGGACGCCGGAGCTGAACGCATTGGCCGGAGCGCTCTTCCCGCTTGCGCTCTGCGCGATGTAGATCTCGTAGGCCTCCTTGCTCATCGGATAGATGTAGAGCTTGACCGAATTCCGGAACAGGCGCCCGAACGACTCGAGGATCCCGCCCTCGAGGTTCTCGTAGTACTTCTCGTTGAAGATCTCGAGCAGGTTGTTGATTCCCATCGCGACGCCTATCATCTCCTTCGTGTATCGGCGGAAGTAGGATGTAAGCCGGTAGTACTCCGAGTAGTTCGAGATGAGGACCGTGTAGCCTATGTCTGCAAGGAGGTCGACCCGGGAAAGGAAGTCCTGCGCGTCGACTTCGCCCGCCACGAGCAGGTTGTTCATGGTGATCTCCATGAGGACAACCATGTCCTTCCCCTTGACGAGCGGCTCCTGAACGAACTGCGCCGTCGCGCAGTTGAGCATGTCGACGTGCACGTTGGTCACCGGCCTGAAGCTGCCCCTCTCGACGAGGATGGCCTTCTTGTGCAGCACCTCGGAGGGCTGGAGGACCTTGCCGCCCTGCCCGAACATGACCGCGTTCGTAAGGCCGAACTTGACCAGGTAGAGCGACATCAGCCGGTTGTCCACGTTCTCGAAGGCGGGGCCCGAGAACTGCAGCATGTCGATCTCGATCCGGTCGGTACCGAGGTTGTCGCTCAATGACTCGATCAGCTTGCCCAGGTCGTCCCTGTAATAGAGGGCGCCGTAGATGAAGTTCACGCCGACGATCCCCAGGGCCTGCTGCTGGAGCACGGCCACCTTGTCCCACATCCGGACGTGGATGACGATCTCGCTCGGCTCGCCCTTCGGCTCGGTCTGGAATCGGAATCCGAGCCATCCGTGGGGCTCGTTGGCGCCCATGTAGCTGCTTGTGGCGACGGTGTCGGCGAAGACGAAGAAGTTCGTCTGGTCGCCCCGCGTCGCGGAGAGGCGCTCCAGGAGAAGCTGGAACTCGTGGTCCATCATCAGCTTCAGACGCTCCTGGGAGACGTACCGCGGCGCCTTCCCGTAGATGGCGTCGCTGAAGACCATGTCGTACGCGGAGATCGACTTGGCGATCGTCCCCGAGGCCCCGCCGGCCTGGAAGAACTCGCGGGCCACCTCCTGGCCGGCCCCGATCTCCGCGAAAGTGCCGTACTTGGGCGCGTCGAGGTTAATCGTGAGCGCCTTCTGATCCGTGGTCAGGAGTTCCTTCTGCCCGTTCATGCCCGGAACATTGCCCCGGGTCACAAGGGGATGCAACCCGTTCCTGTGTAACTTCCCCGCATCGTCCGATTGGACTGGTGGACGGGCTGAAACAGGATAGTTTTCCGCTTCGCCATGAAGAACTTCATCACCTCGATGCTGGGAGCTTTCGTCGCCCTCGTAGTCTTCTCCACGGGCGCCTGCCTGCTCTTCATCTTTTTCATCGGGGCGATTATAGCCATGGGGCAGCAGAAGAAGGCCCCCGAGGTGACTTCGGGCTCGTACCTTGTCTTCGACCTTTCGTCCAACATCACCGACGCGCCGCCGCCCATCGACTTTGACGGTCTGTCGGCCGGGAGGAACGACATCCTTCAGCTGCGCTCCGTCACGAGGGCCATCAGGTTCGCCGCCCACGACAACAGGATTCGCGGCATGCTCCTCCTTGGAAACCTCTCACCCAGTGCGCTGGGCTCCGGCTTCGCCGCCCTACGGGAGGTGCGCGCCGCGCTCGGCGACTTCCGCGCCTCGGGGAAGCCCGTGGTGGCCTACTTCGATTACGCGGCCACCCGGGACTTCTACCTCGCCTCGGCGGCGACCGAGGTGGCCATAGACCCCTATGGGCTGATCTTCATGCCCGGCCTTGCGAGCCAGCCGGTCTTCCTAGCCGGCGCCTTCGAGAAATACGGGATCGGCATCCAGGTGACGCGCGTCGGCAAGTTCAAATCGTACGTCGAGCCGTTCACGAGGACGGACATGAGCCCGGAGAATCGCGAGCAGCTCCAGAAGCTGCTGGACGACGTCTGGGGAAGCCTGATCTCCGACATCGGGCGGTCGCGCGGCCTCACCGTCGAGGCGATCCAGGCGACCGTCGACGCGGAGGGCATCATCAAGCCCGCCGCCGCAGTCAAGGCGCGCCTTGTCGACAAGGTGGCATACCGCGACGAGATCATCGACCGGCTCAAGAAGGAGACCGGCATCACGTCGCCCACGGAGTCCTTCAGGCAGGTGCCGCTCAGCGTCTATGCCAGGACCGCGGTCCGGCCCCCCGTGCCTTCGGGTTACGGCCAGGTTGCCGTCGTGTACGCGGAGGGCGACATCGTCGACGGCGAGGGGGACTCCACCGAGGTCGGCGGCGCGAGGTTCGCGCGCGAGATCAGGAGCCTTCGCGAGGACTCCTCGGTAAAAGCGATCGTGCTGCGCGTGAACAGCCCCGGCGGGAGCGTTTCGGGGGCGGAGACGATCCAGAGGGAGCTTCGCCTCGCGAGCAAGGCCAAGCCCGTCATAGTGTCGATGGGATCGTACGCCGCGTCGGGGGGGTACTGGATCTCCGCCTACGGGAACCGCATCTTCGCGGAGCCCACCACCGTCACCGGCTCGATCGGCGTGTTCGGGATACAGTTCGACATCCAGAAGCTCGCGAACGACCACGGCGTCACCTTTGACGGCGTGAAGACCGGCAAGTTCGCGGGGTCCCTCACGATCGAGCGGCCAAAGACGGAGGAGGAGATGGCGGTGCTCCAGAGGATGGTGGACTGGATATACGGCCAGTTCGTCGCAAAGGTCGCCGAGGGGAGGAAGCTCAAGCCGAGCTTCGTCGAGGAGATAGCGCAGGGGCGGGTGTGGTCCGGCGCGGAGGCGAAGAAGCTCGGGCTTGTCGACGAGCTCGGCAGCCTGAACGACGCGATCAGGTACGCCGGCAAGCAGGCCGGCCTGGGGTCGAACTTCAGGGTGGTCGAGTACCCGAAGTCGAAGAACCTCTCCGAGGCGCTGGCGGAGATGCTCGGCAAGTATGAGCCCGCCAGGCTGCACGCGAGCCAGACGGGGCTCGTGGGCCAGATCGTCGGCGAGCTGGAGGGCGCGTTCGCCCGGCTGCGCGCGCTAAACGACCCGCGGGGAGTCTACGCAAGGATGCCGGTTGACATCTCGATCCGCTGAAGCGGCACGCCCTCCGCGCCATGAAGCACCGCATTTCGAGGGACTGCCCGGCAACAGCCATCCCGGCCGGCCATCCGGCGACGCTGGCCGCCGGTGAGGCGGTCGCAATCGTGCAGACGCTGGGCGGGAGCATCACGGTTCGGACGGACAGCGGGCTGTTCCGGATCTCAAGCGAGCATGCCGACGCGATCGAGGGCTACGAACGGTCCGGCGGGGACCCCGTCGCGGCCGGCGAGTTCAGCGAAAAGGCGGTCTGGGATGCGATGAGGACCTGCTTCGACCCCGAGATACCGGTGAATATCGTCGATCTCGGGCTGGTCTACGACCTGTCGATCGAGAGGACGCCCTCCGGGGCGAACGCGGTCGAGGTCAAGATGACGCTCACCGCGCCGGGGTGCGGCATGGGGCCCGTAATCGCCGAGGACGCCCGCAGGAAGATCGCGGAGCTTCCAAACGTCGAGAGGGCCAGGGTGCACATCGTCTGGGACCCGGCGTGGAACCCCCGCATGATCTCCGAGGACGGGCGCCGGGCGCTCGGCCTCGAATAGTCGGCGGGACTGCCCGCGCCGCCTAGGCCGTCACGGGCTCCAGAGCGCAGGCGCCGGCGTCCCCGGCGGGCGCTTCGCAGTTGGGCCGGGCGATGACGCCGGGATAGGGCTCGGGCGCGAACTCGCCGTCCGGCCGGGCCAGAAGGTGGCGGTCGCAGACCTCGAAGAGGCCGGACTCGGTCTCCGCGCGCCTCATGTCGCGGAGGAAGTCGCCGTTCCGGTCGACACCCTGGCCCACGAAATTCAGGTACTTCTTCATCTTGTTGACGTGCGCACGCTCGGGGAGCCCGGGAACCCGCGTCGATCGGTACAGCCGGTCGACGTATTCGCGGACGTCGGATAGCGACACGCGGCCCTGCGCACGCCCTGCGAAGCGCTCCCGGCACTGCCGGAAGATCCAGGGGTTGCGGATCGCGTGCCGCCCGATCATGACGCCATTGGCGCCGCTGTCGCGCACGATCTCGGCGGCCCTTGACGCCGACGTCACGTTGCCGTTTGCCAGCACGGGGCAGCGCGCGCGCGCCACCGCGTGGGCGATCCGGTCGTACCGGACGTCGCTCCGGTACATCTGGCGCACCGTGCGGCCGTGGACCGTCAGCAGGTCGACGCCGCTCGCGTTGACGATCCCGAGGATCCGGTCGAAGTTGAAATCGTCCTCGAAGCCTATGCGCATCTTCACGGTAAGGAGGCCGGGGACCGCATCCCTGAGCGCCGCGAGTATGGAGGCGATCCTGTCCGGCTCCCGGAGCAGCCCGCCGCCGACGTTCTTCCTGTAGACTTTTGGGGCGGGGCATCCCAGGTTCAGGTCGATTCCCGCTATGGGATGCCGGGCGAGCTCCGCCGCCGTCCGGACCAGGTGGGCGATGTCCTCGCCTATCAGCTGCGCGAACACGGGCCGCCCCGTGTCGTTCTCGTCGATGCTCCGCAGGATGTGCCGCTCAGGGCGGGACTGCGCGTGCACGCGGAAGAACTCCGTGAAGAAGTAATCGGGAGGCCCGTAGGCGGCGATCACCCGCATGAACGCGAGGTCCGTCACGTCCTGCATTGGGGCAAGCGCGGTGAGGGGCTGGCCCGCCACCAGGGGCGCCGGCAGCTGTCTTGCCGGGGTCAGGGGGATTCCTCCCCCGGCTCGTCCTCGGCCTGCTGCTTGCGCACCTGCTCGAGGATCTCGGACATGTCCTCGACGGCGTCGAAGACGGCGCGCGCGACATATATCGGGCGCTTCTGCTGCAAGGAGAGGACGATCGAGTCGCTCGGCCTCGCGTCGATCTCGACGATCTTCGTGCCGAGCTCGTTCTCCATGGTGAGGAGTATGCGCGCAAAGAAGGTCTTGTCCCGGGCGTCGTTGATCACGACGCGCTCGAGGCGGGTGCCCAGGCCGAGAAGGATGCTGCCGATCAGGTCGTGGGTCAGGGGCCGGTCCTTCTTCACGCCGTCGAGCGTCATCTGGATCGCGTTTCCCACCGAATGGTCGACGTAGATGACAAAGGTCTTCTCCTCGTTACCCAGGAAGATGGCGCAGCCATTGGGGGTGGGCATCACTCCCTTGATGGTCACGGCTACGACGTCGTTCTGCATGATTCGGAGTCCCGGCAGGGCCGGTTTCGCGGCAATGTGACGGGCGCCGGGGAAAAGGGCAAGCAGCTCGGACGGGGCTCCGCCGCCATCCCAGGGCCCATGGGGCCCGTCCGCCGCCGGTGCCGCAAGATGCCGGAAACCCCTAGCCGAAGCCGAGGAGGGCGATCCCCCACGAACGGGCCCGCTCAAGCACCGCCGGCTTGTCAAGAAGGATGACCCCCTTCGATTCCAGGGCCGCGGCGCGGATTCCCGACCCGTGCATCGTCTCGAGGGTCAGCATCCCGAAACAGGGCACGTCGAACCTGAAATCCTGGCGGGCCTTGACGGTCTTCACGAACAGGGCGTCGTCCGCCTTCAGGGATCCGGCGCGCCTGAGCATCTCGTCGGTGCCTTCAAAGGCCTCGACGGCGAGCACCGTGCCCTTTCGGACCACGCAGCCCTGGCCGATGTCGAGGCGGGCGCATTCCCGCGCGATGTGCACGCCGTGGTCGACGTACTCCCTGTCGATCGGGAACCGGCCCCCCGTCATGCAGCCCGGCGAGGCAAGGTGTTCGTCCAGGAACGCGCGCGCATCAAGAAGGCGGATGCCCAGCGCCTCGATCTCCTTCGCCACCGCCCCGAATATCGTCTCGGCGTTGCGGCGCTTGAGGGAGAGGAGGATCTGCGCCGCCTTAAGGTCCGGCTGCAGGCCGTGGAACAGGCGCCTGGGGGTCACCTGGCCCGCCATGAGGGCGCTGCCCGCCCCGAACTTCTCCAGAAGGCGGAGCGTCCTGCCCACCTGGCCGACGCGCACCGTGTGGCGGTCCCCTTCCGGGAACGAGGCGACGAGCTCGGGATCGGTCTCATCCTCGAACGCTATGAGCTTCAGCGGGACGCCCGCCCTGCGGACCGACCTCGCCACCAGCTTCGGGTAGATTCCCTGGCCCGCGATCAGGGCGATGGGGAGCTTTGGATCGAACGTCTCCGGGAGATACGCTGAAGGCGGCGTCGGCACGGACGATGGATTGCTAGGTCTGCGCGCCGTAGTATTTCTTGTAGCTCCTGTAGTACCGGTAGTTCGAGTAATACTCTATCCTCCGGGGCGACAGGCCGTTCAGGACGATTCCGAGGATCTCGTTCTTCCCATCCCTCAGGCCCTTGATGTAGAGCTTGATGTGCTTGCGGTAGGCGCGGTTGAAGCGGCAGACGTAGACGACCTCGTCCGCGCGCTCCGCGATCAGCATGGAATCGGACACCGCGCCCATGGGCGGCGAGTCTATCACAATGAGGTCGAAGCTCTTCTTCAGGTGCTCGAGCAGCCGCGGGAAGACCGGGTTCTCAAGGAGCTCGGTCGGGCTCTTGGACCTTCCGCCCGATGTGAGAAGCCAGAGGTTCACGCCCAGCTTGACGATTCCGAGGTGCGGGTTCGCGAGGACATCGCCGTCCAGGTGGGCGCCCTGCTCGAACCAGGATATGAGTCCTGCGGCGTTCTGCTGGCTGTAATGCCTGTGCAGCATCGGGCGCCGCAGGTCGCAGTCCATCAGGAGGGTCCTCTTCCCGTGGCGGGCGAAGCATGCCGCCAGGTTGCCCGAGATGAGGGTCTTGCCCTCCCCGGGAATCGTGCTCGTGACAAGGATCGCCTTCGGGAAGTCGAGCTTCGACTGGATCTTGACCGAGCTGTACAGGCTGAGGAAGGCCTCGTTGCCCGACTCGGTTTCCGACGCCGAATCGGGGAGGCCGAGCTGGCCGTCCCTCCCTCTCGAGTCCAGCTGAGGGATTATTCCAAGCAGGTGCGCGCCGATGAACGACTCAACGTCCCAGGCGCTCTTCACGCGGTCGTCGATGAAGCCCAGCCCGATCGCGACGCCGAGGAATACCAGGACCCCGAGCCCGACGCACGTGCGGGTGATCGCCGCTACATTCGGGGATATCGGCGAGGAGGGAACCTGCGCCCGGTCCAGCGGATGCAGCGAGATCTTGTCCAGGTTTTTGAACGTGGTGGTCTGGTTCAGGCGGTCAAGGATCTCCATGTAGTAGTTCTTCGCCACCGTGGCCCGGCTCTGGAGCGAGTTGTAGTCCACGCTGAGCGCACGCAGGCTGAGCTCCTCGGCCTCCTGCGCGGCATATTCCTTCTCGAGCGACCGCACGCTGTCCCGGGCGCTCGAAAGCCTGGTGTTCAGGTCCGCGATCGCCAGCTCGACGGCCTTGGCCAGCTCGGCCTTCGTGACCGCGATCTTGTTCGCGTTGTCGATGACCTTCGGGTGCTTCTCGAGGTAGCGCTCCATCAGGAGCGACTGGGTCTGCTCGGCATCGCTCAGCTGGGCCTTCAGGGTCGGCACTGCGCCGTGGGTCGCTATGTAGGAGATCTCGAGCAGGTCCCTGCCGCTCTTCTTGAACTCCGCGACCTGCTGGACGAGCGCCTCCACGTTCAGCATCTCGAGCCGGGCGTTCGTGAGCGCGGAGTTCACCGACTTCAGCCTGTCGGCGACGATGTCTATGCTCTTATCGAGCGAGACGAGGTTGTGCTGGCGCATATAATCCTGCAGCTGCTTCTCCGCGTCCTCGGCGTCCTTTCGCAGCTGCTCGGCCCGTCCCTTCAGGTAGTTCACGGCCTCCTCGTTCTTCCCCCCGACGCTCTCAAAAAGGTAGTCCATGAACTTCTCGACGTAGCGGTTGGCCACCAGCGCCGCCGCTGCCGGATCCTCGTGCCGCACCGAGATCGTGATGAGGTAGCTGTTGCGCAGGGGCTCGGCGTCGATGGACCCGAGCAGGACGGCGGGCGGCGGGGGAATGGACCCCGGCGGGAGATGATTGAGGGCGGCCCGCTGGAGGATCTTCTTCTCGTCGGTCGTGAAGGACTCTATCACGCTCGCCCGCAGGCGGTTGCTGTTGATGTCGTGGATGTATGTGTTCAGGTCGACCTCCGAGCGGACCGAGGGGTCCACGACACCCTGGCTCGTCACGACGGTCTCGGGTTTCTCGAACTGGAGGGAGGCGACGGCCTCGTAGACGGGCGTCTTTCGCGCCTGCCAGTAGAAGAAGCCGACTGCGGCGACGATGGCGAGCGGGAGCGCCACCCACACGCGCTCGCGAAGGATGATGTAGTAGTCCCTGAGAGTCCGGCGCTCGATCGGGGCCTCGTCGTCGAAGCCGTGGCCGGAGTGCCTGGGTCCTCTCGCTTGGGCGGTGTCGGCCATCGGACGTCCTCTCGCTGGTTCAGATGATCCGCTCAGGAACGTAGACTATGTCGTCCGGCTCCAGGAGCAGGGAGCTGTCCTCCCCGTTGGTCTTAACATTGCCCTTTCCCTTGATGAGGCTCTCGACGTCGATCGTCAGGATCTTCGTCGACCCATCCGGAAGGATCCGGGTGACGCGGACCGCCGTGCCCTGGGCGGTGTCCGTGAATCCGCCGGCCTTCGTGACGAGATCCAGCACGCTCAGCGTCGCCTCGACGGGAAGCTCGAAGCGGCCCGGGTTCTTCACCTGGCCCTGGATCGACACCTCCCGGGGGGCGTATTCGTCGACCGTGACCGTGACCTCGGGCTTGCGGAGGAAGCGGCCATCTTTGTAGGCGGCTTCGATGGTCCGCTCCGCCTGGCTAATCGTCTGCCCGTAGACCCGGACCTCCCCCACCAGCGGCAGGTTGACCGTCCCCTTGGCGTCGACCCTGCAGATCGTGGAGAGGTCGTCCTCCTGGAATATGCGGATGCTCAGCTTGTCGGTGGTCCGGATCTTGTAGGTCTGCGTCTTCTTGGAATTGCCGGAACCGGCGGCCCTGTCCGCCTGGGCGGAAACCGAGACGGCCGCGAGCAGCGCAGCGGCGACCATCAGGGATCTGAGGGCGGTGTTCACGGCGGGGGGTCTACCAATGCGACATCAGGGATAGGTTCACCTGGGATCGCGGAAACTCCGCATAAGCAAGAGTGGACCAGTTCCTGAAGTAAACATAATCGATCGAGATCTTCAAATGTTCGTTGATGGTGTAAAAGTAGGCGGCGCTAAAACTTATGAAGTTGTCAACCCGCCGAGTCCCGTAGGAGGTCACGATCCCCTCGGCGCCTAGGAACCGGTTCTGTCCCGCGGCGGCCTGCAGATTGCCACTGGCCCTTGAAGTAAATGAATCCTTGAAGGTTAGTCCAACTCTCGTCGAATCGATGGACTGCGCCTGCGCGGTTGTCGAGAAATCCCGGGACAGGTCGGCCGCCAGGCTCATCCGGCGGTTCATGTTCCACGTCATCGACCCGCTCGCGGTGAGGTCGTTGTACTGGCCGGCGCTGGAGCCGCCGTTGTCCGACCTGACCTGGTATCCGACCTGGAGCGATCCGTTGAACGGGCCGTAGACCCGCCCGTTCACGCCGACGGACAGCGAGTTGTCGATGTCGTCCGACGCGTTGGAAAGGCCGGAGTAACGGGCGCGGTAGTCGATGAAGAAATCCCGCTGGGAATCCAGCAGGTAGTAGAGGTAGAGGCTTCCCGTGTAAGTGGCCAGGTTGGTGAACAGCTGCTGGTTCTGGTAGGCGACGTAGCTGTAGTCAAAGGACCCGGAGATCGAATAGCGCTCGATGACGGGGTACTGGATGTTCAGGCTCACGTCGTAGTTCCACGATACATCGCGGGTGTTGACGTCCACATCCGCCCGGTTCTCCCGCTGCACATTCACGACGAGCGAGCCGGTCGTCCTTCCCGTCTGCTTCGTGAGCTCCGCCGTGAACTTCGGGTCCACGTAGTCCTGCTCCCTGAAATTCGCGTAGCGGGCGAACGTCAGCGACGCCGTCGCGTCGACCCCGATCAATCCCGCCCGGCGCGCGAACTCGGTTCCCAGGGAGCCCTCGAACAGCATGCTCCCGCCGCTCTGAGCGTTCGCGAACACGTTCGAGTCGTAGCCGATCTCGACCGAACCGTCCACGTAGAGACGGTCCCTCCCGTCCTCCAGCGACACCAGCGCCCGCGCACTAGACGGGGAGAAGGCAGTCGCCACCACGGCTGCGGCCGTGAGCAATCGGTTCTGCAAATTCATGGACTCCGTGCAGGCGAAGGGCGACCGGATTATCGGCTTGAAAGGTTTGCTGCGCTCACGGTCGGCTCGACCGGCGGGTTGACGGGCACGACGGGCACCGGGACGATGTCAAGCCCCGACCCGCCCGTCGACTCTCCGTCAAAAAGCGTGATGCGGCCATCGGAGTCGGCGGCCGCCTGCATCTCGAAATACACGAGCTTTCTTGCGGAGTCGGCGGCAATGACCCGCTCTTCCAGCCATATGCGCTGCCCCTCCAGGCGGCCGTCGGGTATGTCCTGGACCTCCACGATGTTCTCCTGGCCGGGCCTGCCCGGGCGTATGATGACCTGCTTGCCGCCGTCAATCTCGCGCGGGTTGTCCATCGGACCCGCCTGGATCGTGGCATCGCCGATGAGCAGCGAGATCTTCGTAATGTTGTCACCCACCTGGACGACGGCCTGCCGCCCGTGGACGAGCACGGTGCCAAGGGGCGACTCAAACTGCAGGGTGCTTCCCGCGGCCATCTTGCTCGTGGAGACCCCGACGACGCCGTAGTCGATGAACATGTCGGTGCGGGATATCGAGGGCTCGTCGTCCATGTCCGTGCGGTTGGGCCGGAAGGGCGCCTGGCTGAATCCGCGGATCTCGACGCGGGTGCTGACGTCGAAATAGACCCCGATGCCGTTTGATAGCACGATCGATGAGTTCGAGTTGGCCTTGGTCTCGATCGCCGCCCCGGGCGCCTTGAAGACCGACTTCTTCGAAAGGGCGCTCACCGCGTTGCCCACGGCGATCTGGGAGGTTCCCTCGGTGTCCGCGACGTAGATCTTGCTCGTCGGATTCCGGAGCGGGGCCTGCGCCTGCGCAACCGCGGCGGCGCAGAGCGCGGCCGAGGCGAAGCGCATAAACTTACGGGTGTTCTTCACGCACGGCCATGCTATCCCACCAGACGCCCCACGCAAGAGAGTATAATTGCTTAGGTTTGGGCCCGGTCCGCATTCAACCAATTGGACCGAAAGGACCTGCGGGGCGGCCTATGACACGACAAGGTTGAGGATCCGGCCTGGGACATAGACGACCTTTTTGATCGTCCGGTTGGCGAGGAACACCGACACCTTCTCGTCGGCCGTCGCGAGCGCGACCGCCTCCTCCTGCGAGATACCGACGGGGACCAGCCGGTCGCCCCGGTGCTTCCCGTTGACCTGGAAGACAAGCCGGACCTCCGCCGCGGAGATCTTGGCCGGGTCGAATTTCGGCCAGGGAGCGTCCGAGGCGAGCCCGGGGGCGCCCAGGCGGGACCAGATCTCCTCGGCGAAGTGGGGGGCGAAGGGGGCCAGGACTTGGATGAACGCCAGCACGGTCGCGCGGCTGACCTTCCCCTCCTTGTGCAACGCGTTCTCGAATATCATCATCTGCGAGATCGCGGTATTGAATCGCAGGGCGTCTATGTCGTCGCCGACCTTGCGGATCGTCTCGTGCAGCAGCTTCTGCAGCTCTGAGGAATCCTGCGCGCCGTCCGCGATCCTGGGGTTGGCGCGGCCATCGTCGCCGACGCAATCGCGCCAGACCTTCTGCAGGAAGCGGTGCACGCCCTCGATGCCCCTCGGGTTCCAGGGCTTCATCGCCTCGAGCGGGCCTAGGAACATGAGGTAGAGGCGAAGGCTGTCGGTCCCGTGGCTCCTGATGATCGCGTCCGGGCTCACCGCATTGCCGCCGCTCTTCGCCATCTTCTCGCCGTCCTCCCCGAGGATGAGGCCCTGGTGGAACAGCCTCGTGAACGGCTCGTCGTTGGGGACGGCGCCGATGTCGAACAGCACCTTGTGCCAGAAGCGGGCGTAGAGCAGGTGGAGCACCGCGTGCTCGGCGCCGCCCACATAGAGATCGGGCCCGCCCCAGCGGGCCAGCGCCTCGGGCGATGCGAACTGGCGGTCGTTGTGGGGATCGGTGAACCGCAGGTAGTACCAGCAGGATCCCGCCCACTGCGGCATCGTGTTCGTCTCGCGGCGGGCACGGACCCAGCTTTCGGCCCCCGGCCTCGGCCCGGCGCCCGGCACAGCCTTGCCCGTGGCGAAGTCGAACCAGATGTCGACCCAGCTTGGGACGTTCGCAAGCGCGCTCTCGCCGTTGCCGCTGGGCAGGTACGATTGGACGACGGGCAGCTCGAGCGGGAGCGCCGATTCGGGCAGCGGAAGCGCAAACCGGGCGGCGCCGTCCTGCACGAAAGAAACGGGCTCCGCCGGCAGGGCGCCGGCGAGGCGCGGCGCGGCCCTGCGGTAGTCCTCCTCGCCCACCCACACGATCGGAATCGGCTCGCCCCAGTAGCGCTGCCGGGAGAAGAGCCAGTCGCGCAGCTTGAAATTGACCGAATCCCTCGCGCAGCCCTTCGCGGCCAGGTCGTCCGTGATGCGCCGCTTGCCCTCGAGCCAGCCGAGGCCGGAGTACCCGCCCGAATGGACCAGGTTGCCGTCGCCCATGTAGGGAAGCTTTGCCGCCTGGCCGTCCGGGGAGGGGCCGGATGGCTCGATCACCGCGATGATGGGGAGCTTGTAGCGCGTCGCGAACTCGAAGTCGCGCTCGTCATGGGCGGGCACGGCCATGATCGCGCCCGTCCCGTAGCCCATGAGCACGTAGTCGGCTATCCAGACGGGGATTCGCGCGCCGTTCACGGGATTCACGGCGTATGAGCCCGTGAAGACCCCCGTCTTCTCCTTGGCGAGATCCGTGCGCTCGAGGTCGCTCTTCGAGGCGGCCCGCCTCCGGTAGTCCTCGACCTCGGCCCGCCTTTCGGGGGCCGTGAGGGGCCCGGCGAGGGCGTGCTCCGGCGCGAGCACCATGTAGGTGCAGCCGAAGAGCGTGTCGGGGCGGGTCGTGAAGACCCTCAGGCCGCCGAGCCCGGGGCCCTCCAGTCCGAAGACGATCTCGGCGCCCTCGCTCCTGCCTATCCACGCCGCCTGCATCCGTTTTGTGGAGTCGGGCCAGTCCAGGCCGTCCAGGCCCGAAAGCAGCCGGTCCGCGTAGGCGGTGATCCTGAGGACCCATTGGCGCAGGTTGCGGCGCTCGACGGGGAATCCGCCCACCTCGCTCTTCCCGTCGACCACCTCCTCGTTGGCGAGGACCGTACGCATCTCCGGGCACCACCAGACGGGGCGCTCGTCCACGTAGGCCAGGCCCTTCCTGAAGAGCTGGAGGAAGATCCACTGCGTCCAGCGGAAGTACCTGGGGTCGGTCGTGTCGATCTCGCGGTCCCAGTCGTAGGAGAAGCCGAGCTCCTTGATCTGCCGCCTGAAGTTAGCGATGTTGTTCTGGGTGTTCGCCGCAGGGTGGGTCCCGGTCTTCACCGCGTGCTGCTCGGCGGGCAGGCCGAAGGCGTCCCAGCCCATCGGGTGGAGCACGTCGAAGCCGCGGGCCCGCCTGTAGCGCGCGATGATGTCCGTCGCGGTGTAGCCCTCCGGATGGCCTATGTGCAGGCCCGTGCCGGAGGGGTAGGGGAACATGTCGAGCACGTAGAACTTCGGCTTGGACGGGTCCCCGGCCCTGAAGGGGCGATTGCTCTCCCAGAAAGATTGCCAGCGGCGCTCAATCTCCTGAAAGTTGTAATCTTTGCACTCAGTAACCATCGTTTGAAACCGCCCATTGTGAACCAATCATTCCGCCGGTCAATCTTGGCCGCCGTCCCGCTGCTCCTGGCCGCATTCGCGACCGAGGCCCGCGCCTCGATGAGCGGCGGGTTCGAGCGGCTGCTCGACTCCGTCGTCCGGATCGACGTGCGCGAGCTGAATTTCGAGGAGGGGGCGCGCAGGATCGACGCAAGCATCGGCTCGGGCGTGATCCTGTCGCAGGACGGCCTCATCCTCACCAACGCCCATGTCGCCGGGCCGAGGGCGGTCGAGATAAACGTGACCCTCTCCAGCCTGGAGCGGGTGGGCGCAAGGCTCGTCGGCTGGGACCACTGGACGGACCTGGCGCTCCTCAGGATCAACCTCGACGACGCCAAGCGGCGCGGGCTCGCGTTCAAGCACGCCGAATTCGGCGACAGCGAGCGCCTCTACGTGGGGCAGACCGTCTACGCCGTCGGCACGCCCCACGGGCTCACGCGGACGGTGACCCGCGGCATCATCTCGAACAACAACCGCTATTTCGAGGACACGGAGGGCGTCGACGGGTACGAGACCGGAAACTTCAACACCTGGCTCCAGACCGACGCCGCGATTAACCCGGGCAATTCCGGGGGCCCGCTCGTGACCGATGACGGCCGGGTCGTCGGGATCACCTCGCGCGCCTACCTCGGGGCAAACAACCTGGGGTTCGCCATCCCCTCGAGCATCGCAAGGCGGATCGTGGCGGCCCTGGTCCGCGACGGCTCGATCACGCGCAGCTACATCGGGATCGTGCCGAAGGCACTCCAGGACCTCGAGGGCTTCTACGACGTGGCGACGAACACCGGAATGCTGATTGACAGCGTGGAGTCGGGATCGCCCGCGGCCGGGGCCGGCCTCAGGGCCGGCGACATTATTCTGGCAATCAACGGCAAGAAGGTCGATGCCCGCTTCCCCGAGCAGCTGCCGCCCATTCAGAACATGATCGCGAGCCAGCCGGTGGGCTCCACGCTTGTGATCTCCTACAAGCGGGCCTCGAAGGAGGAGTCCGTGGCGCTCGTGACTGCCAGGCTTGAGAGCCGGATGGGCGAGGAATGGGTCTCCGACACGTGGGGAATAGGGGTAAGGAAGGTCTCCCGCGCGTTCGCCCGCGAGAACCAGCTCCAGGACGACACGGGGGTCCTCGTGATCGGGGTCCAGCGCGGATTCCCCGCGGATGTCGCCGGCCTTGCCAGGGGCGACATCATCACGAAGATCAACCAGAACCCGGTGCTCTCGCTCGACATTGTCAAGGCGGTCGACATGGCCTACGCGGTCAAGCCCGCGCCGACGCTCTTTGAGGTCCAGAGGGAGCGGCGCGTGTCTCTCGTCGTCCTAAAGCCGTGAAGCATGCAGCCCTCATAATCGCAGCCGCCGCCTGCCTAGCGGGGGCAAGGGCCCGCGCGGGCGGCCTGCCCGCCCTTTGGGAGGAGCGCGTCAAGTGCACCGTGGCCGTGGAGTACGTGACGGAGACGGAGCTCGAGCGCCGGCCCACGATCGCCTACGGCACGGTGGTTGATTCGGCCGGCACCATCATTCTCCCCTCCGCGGCCGTCGACCTGCGGATCGCCCCGCGGCAGATCAGGGATCTGAAGGTGCACCTCCCGGGGGATCCCGAGGGATACCCCGCGGAGTACCTCGGCCGCGACGCGTTCACGGGCTGGCATTTCATGCGGGCCAGCCCGGCTGTCCTGAACCGGCTCGTGCCTGTGACGGTGTTCAACGGGAAGGGAGAGCCCCGGGAACCGGGGCTCGCAGACGAGGTTTGGGGGATAGGGCTCCGGAACAAGGACGAGGATTTCACGCCCTACATCCTCCAGAGCCATGTTGCTCTAATCCAGATGCTTCCGCAGCGCACGGCGATCGCCCAGCAGGAGGTGGCGGGCCCGGGCCTGCCCGTCTTCGACCGGGAGGGCCGCTTCGTCGGCCTGGGCGCGAGCTCCTTCGGTCAGACCTTCCTCGAGTTCTCGGGCGCGGAAAGGGGCGGCGCCCCCATCATGCTCGTCAACCTCGAGGAGAGCAGCGCCTTCCTTGTCGCGGGAGAGGTGCTCCCGTACATCGGCCGCATCCCGAGGAACGTGTTCGGGCGCCCGCTTGCCTGGCTCGGCGCATACGGCCTCGAGCCGATGGACCGGGAGGTGGCGGCATTCCTCAAGCTCGAGTCGCAGTCAGGCGCGGTCGTCAGCGAGGTGCTCGAGGGTAGCCCCGCCGAGAAGGCCGGCATGAAGGCGCGCGACATCATCCTGGGCGTGGACGGCAAGCCGCTGCCGCGCTTCAGGCCGGACCGGGTCGTCGTCGACTACGTCGAGCGCCTCATCGCCGCCCGCGCGCCCGGCGACACGATGGTTCTCTCCGTGCTCCGCGGCTCGAGCCGCATGGAATTGAAGGCGTCGCTGGAGGAGGAGCCCCGCCTGGTCCGCGAGGCCGAACGGATGTACTTCGAGAAGATCGGGTTTACGGCCCGCGAATTCGTCTACGGCGACGCCATCGCGCGGCATTCGCGGGCGGACGAACCGAGCGGGGTGGTGGCGCACCTCGTCAAGCCGAACAGCCCTGCGGACATCGCCGGCCTGCGGCCCGACGACTGGGTCAAGGAAATAGACGGCTCGGCGATACCGAACTTTGCCGCGGCGGCGGCGAAGCTTTCGGAGATCGAGAAGGATCCCCACCGGGCGGAGACCGTGTTCCTCGTGAGCCGCGGCAGCGACACCGCCGTGCTCCGGATCAAGCTGCGCTAGCGGCCCGCCAAGAGGAGGCAATGTCCTCGCGAATCCTCGGGGAGTCGGGTCCGGCGGGTCCGTTTGCGCGGGCGGGCGACCCATGGGGCCCGAGCGCCGGCCCCAATTTGGAATTCGACATGCCGGGCAAGTGCGTGGAAAAGCTGCCCCAGGTGCAAAAGAACGGAGCATAGATTGATGCGCAACGCCCTCAACGCGCTTACCGATGAGCTGCGCCGCCTGAAGGCCTGCGGCGTCGACCGCGTCACCGTCTCCGAGAACGGGCTCGAGGCGCTCCGCCTGGCGGCGGCGAAACAGCCGCCGACCTCCACCCCTGAGGCGGTTCCCGCGCCGTCCGCGGCGCCGTCCGCCGCCAAGCCGCCCGAGGTTGTTCTGCCGGAAGGGGACAAGAGCGCCCGCTGGGCCGCCCTCCGCCAGCGGGTGCTCGACGATCCGGTCTGCAGGTCCAAGGTGCGGCCGGGCAAGAAGGTCGTGCTTGGGGTTGGGAGCCTGGACGCGGCGATCATGTTCGTCGGCGAGGCGCCCGGCGCCGAGGAGGAGATCCAGGGCGAGCCCTTCGTGGGGCCGGCGGGCCAGCTTCTCAACAGGATGATCGCCGGCATGGGCCTGTCTCGGGGCGATGTCTACATCGGGAACATCCTGAACTGGCGGCCGGACCTCCCGACGGGGCCGGACGGCGTCCAGGCCGGCAACCGGCCGCCCACCGAGAGCGAGATGGCCTATTGCCTTCCCTACCTTCGCGCGCAGGTCGATATCGTGGATCCCCGGCTGCTGGTGGCGCTCGGCGCCACCGCCGCCAAGGGGCTCCTGGGAACCCGCGCATTCGGCGCGCTGAGCGAGGTCCGCGGGCGCTGGCACGAATTAGGCGGGAGGCCCCTCATGGTCACCTACCACCCGAGCTACGTCCTGCGCAATCCGACGAACCGGACGAAAAGGCTGATCTGGGAAGATTTGCTCAAAGTCATGGAGCGCGCCAACCTGCCCGTATCGGAGAGACAGCGCCGATTCTTCCTGTGAACATGAGCCCGCGCCGCGCCATACTGCTTGCCGCATGCCTTGCCGCGGCCTGCTCCCGGGGCCATTCCGCCGAGGTGTTCGACTTCGAGGTCCTCCGCTACGACGCGAAGATGCTCGCGGCCAAGCCCTACGCGCCGAGGCCCAGCCCGGTCCCCGAGGCGCTGCTCAAGCTGAGCTACGACCAGTTCCGCGACATCCGCTTCAGGCCGGCCGAGTCTGTGTGGCGGCGCGAGCGGCTGCCCTTCGAGCTGCAGTTCTTCCATCCCGGATTCAACTTCGACCAGACCGTCCAGATCAACATCGTGCGCGGCAAGGCGGTCGAACCCGTTCCGTTCTCGCCGTCGCTGTTCGACTACGGGATGAACCGCGTCCCCTCGGTCCGCTCCACGATGGGGTTTGCGGGCCTGAGGATCCTGTACCCGCTCAACAAGCCGGGCGACGAGCTTGGTGCGTTCCTGGGCGCGAGCTATTTCCGGTTCCTTTGCCAGAGGGCGGTTTACGGCCTCTCGGCCCGGGGCCTTGCCATCAACACGGCGGAGCCGGGCGGCGAGGAGTTCCCCGTGTTTCGCGAATTCTGGGTGGAGCGTCCGCTCGCGGACTCGAAGACACTGACCGTGTACGCGCTTCTCGACGGGCCGAGCGCGACGGGGGCCTACCGCTTCTCGATCGCGCCCGGCGCCGAGACGGTGATCGAGGTCCACGAGGTCCTCTACTGCAGGCGCAACCCGGCTGTCCTCGGGATCGCTCCGCTGACCAGCATGTTCTGGCACGGGAAGAACACCAGCGTCAGCTACGACGACTTCCGGCCCGAGGTGCACGATTCAGACGGCCTGATGATCTACACCGGGGCGGGGGAATGGATATGGAGGCCCCTCGTCAATCCCGGCTCGATGCGGACCGCCTCCTTCTCGGACGAGAACCCGAGGGGATTCGGCCTGATCCAGCGCGACCGGAAGTTTGAGGACTATCAGGACCTCGAGGCCTTCTACCATCTTCGCCCCAGCGCATGGGTCGAGCCGGTCGGCCAGTGGGCCAAGGGCAGCGTGAGGCTGCTCGAGCTGAGCGCCCAGGACGAGTCGACCGACAACATCACGGCGTTCTGGGTGCCCGAATCGCTCCCGCCGGCGGGCGACCCCATCGAGTTCAGCTACAGGATCCGCTGGGCCATGGACCAGATCCACCCGCCGGCCGGCTTCGCGGCCGCAACGCGGATCGGTCGGACGAGGACGCACGAGCCGGACTTGGAGCGGTTCTTCGTCGATTTTGACGGCGCCTATCTCAGCAAGCAGGGCCCGGACCCCCTGATCGAGCCCGTTGTCACGGTTGGGGCGGGCGCCTCGCTCGTGAACTCGACAGTGCAGAAGAACCCCTTCAACGGCACGTGGCGGGTGGCGTTCGCGATTAGGCCTGACGGGACCGGGCGGCCTGTCGAGCTGCGCAGCTTCCTGCGAAAGCCGCCGCACGTGCTCACGGAGACGTGGAGCTACCTGTGGCAGCCGTGAGCCAGGCCCCGGGGGGGGCGCAGCAGCAGATCGCGCTTCCGGAGGCATTCCGCCCGAGGACGGGCACGATGGAGTCCTGGAACGCGGCGTATGTGCGCGTCGAGGATTACCTCAGGGCGCACCGCATCCACAACCGGCTCCACCAAAGCAGGCTGATCCAGATGGTCCTGGAGCGGGCGGCGAGGCGCCACGAGGAGAACCCCGCCCTGGATCCGACGACGATAGCGGCAGAGGAGACGGAGGCGCTCATGGAGGCGTGGTTCGCCGAGGTCCTCGAAGAGAAGGGGCAGCCGGGCGACAGGGTGGCCGTCGATGGCCGGGTGGCGCTTCTGCTGTGCGACGGGCCGGAGCGCTGGCCCTATGCGTTCCTCGACGAGGAGCACGTCCCGGCCGACTTCGTTCAGGCCATGAGGACCACCCATCTGAACGCGGGTCCCGACCTTGCCGTGTCCAGCATGGTTCCCCGGCCGATAGACCTCGGCCGGATCACGGAGGCGGCCGGCGAGACGCTCGAGCGGTTCGAGCGGTGGCCCATCCTTCGCGCCCTCCTCCTCTGGATGCTCTTCACCGCGGCGCTGGCGGGGATATTCTACCTCACGCGCTGAGGGCCGGACCATGCGGATCTTCATCACCGAGAACATGGACACGGCGCGCCTCAACCGGCGGAGGTTCCTCTTCTTCTCCGCGGTTTTCGGCCTCACGAGCCTTGCGACTTGGTTTGTGGCGGACCTCTATTGGAGGGACACCGAAGGCCTGACAGGCCTCGAGATAGCGCTGCTCGTGCTCTTCGTCCCGCTCTTCGCGCACATATCGGTCGGCTTCTGCACGGCGTTCGTCGGCTTTTACGTGATCAACCGCGGCGGCGACAGCTCGCGGATATCCGCGAGCCTGCCGAGCGACGCCAGGCCCGGCCTCGCTTCGACGGCCGTCGTGATGCCCATCTTCAACGAGGACGTCAGCCGGGTGTTCGAGGGGATCCGGGTGGTCTTCAGGTCGGTCCAGCAGACGGAGGGCGCGGACTATTTCGATTTCTTCCTCCTTAGCGACTCGAACGAGCCCAACCAGTGGATCCGCGAGGAGGTGGCCTGGGCCGAGCTCTGCAAGCAGGTCGGCGGGTTCGGGAAGATCTTCTACAGGAAGCGCAGGCAGGCGATCAACAAGAAGGCGGGCAATGTCGCCGACTTCCTCCGGCGGTGGGGAAAGAACTACAGGTACATGGTCGTGCTCGACGCGGATTCGATCATGACCGGCGAGGCGCTCGTCAGGCTCGTGTCGCTGATGGAGGCGAACCCGTCCGCGGGGATCATCCAGACGGCGCCCAGGATCGTCCGCGGCGAGTCGCTTTACTCGAGGCTCCAGGCGTTTGCCAACCGCCTCTACAGCCCCCTTTTCCTGGCGGGCCTCAACTACTGGCAGCAGCACGAGGGCAACTACTGGGGCCATAACGCGATACTCCGCGTGCAGCCGTTCATGGACCACTGCGCCCTTCCCGACCTGCCCGGGAACGAGCCCTTCGGAGGGCGGATTCTCTCTCACGACTTCGTGGAGGCCGCGCTGATGCGGAAGGCAGGCTGGGCGGTGTGGCTCGCGCACGACCTGGAGGGAAGCTACGAGGAGGGGCCGCCGTCATTGATCGAGAGCGCGAAGCGCGACCGGCGCTGGTGCCAGGGGAATCTGCAGCATGCGTGGCTCCTGACCGCGCGCGGCTTCCGGCCGGCCAACCGCTTTCACCTGCTGATGGGGATCATGGCCTACGTATCGTCGCCGCTCTGGCTTCTCTTCCTCCTCCTGAGCACGGTCGAGATGGTGGACAAGAGCGCCGTGGGCAACCGGGACGTGTACGGGGCCGCGGACACGACGTCGCTGTTCGGGTACACGGTCGCCGTGCCGGAGGCGCTGACACTCTTCTCCCTCACGATGCTCCTGCTCTTTCTCCCGAAGTTCGTGAGCGTGGTGGTCATGCTCGGGCGCCCGGCGGAGGTCGCGCTGTACGGGGGCCGGGGCAGGCTTGCGGCGAGCGCGATCTTCGAGACGGCGGGATCGATGCTCCTCGCCCCGGTAAACATGTTCTTCAACACAAAGTTCGTCCTCTTCACGCTGCTGGGGCAGGGCGTGGCCTGGGTTGCGCAGAAACGCGCGGCCGACACGGACGGGACGGACTGGCGGGAGGCGATCATCACACACGGGTTCCAAACCGTGTTCGGGCTCTTCTGGGGCGTCTCCTCGCTCATCCTCATCCCGGCCTACTTTGCGTGGCTCAGCCTCGCGCTCGCCGGGCTCGTCTGCTCGATCCCGCTTTCGATCTTCCTGAGCAAGGTGGGGTTCGGGCGGCGGGCCAGGGAGCTCGGGATATTCCTCACCCCCGAGGAGACGAGCCCGCCCGCAGACCTGGAGCTCCTGGAGCGCAACCTAGCCGAGTGCTACCGCCACCTGCCCCCTCTCGAGCCCCTCCGGTCCGACTACGGCCTCATGCAGGCGGTCCTCGACCCCTACATCAACGCGATGCACGTCGCGCTCCTCAGGCAGCGCCGGCCGAGCGCCGTGGCGCGGGAATGGTTCGCGAAGCTCCAGGCCCGGCTCCTGAGGGAGGGGCCCGGGAGATTCACGGCGAAGGAGAAGATGGCGCTCCTGCTCGACCCGCAGTCGATGATGCGGCTGCACCGCGAACTGTGGCGGCTGCCGTCCGAGTCGCTCGCCGACTGGTGGCGCCTGGCAATCAGGCAGTACAACGTGTTGGCCGCAGCGCCGACCACCGCGCTCTACAGGTAGGCCGCCGCGCAGCCCGTCAGGCCACCAGGGCGCGGAGTTCGGCCGCCGCCCGCCCGAACTCCGTCTCGCAGCTGGCGACAAGGGCCGCGACGCCGCCCAATCCCTCGTTCCGGGAAAGCGCCTCGAGGCGTTCGGCGACGCGCGAAAGCGCTACGGCGCCGACGTTCGCCGAGCTGCCCTTGATCGTGTGGGCCGCGCGCGTGAAAAGGGCGACGTCGCCCGACGCCAGGCTCGCCTTGAGGTCCTGGAGCCGCTTCGGCGTGTCCTCGATGTAGATGCCTACGATCTCCTTGAGGAACGCGCCGTTGTCATCCGGGTTGAGCTCCTTGAGGGTGGAGATGGCCTCGGGGTCGATTATGTTCGGGTCGGGCATGGGGTGTTGGGACGGGGGTTGTCGGGATCTCGGGTTCGATGGGCCGCCTTACGTCGCCCACTCGAACGACGTGTTCTGTTCGATCTCGGAGATGGTGGTCAGGCCCAGAAGGACCTTCTTGAGCCCGTCGTACCTCAGGGGCTTGTATCCGACCTTGGCCGCCGCGCGCGTGATCTCCTGGACGCTCCGCTCCTCGGAGATGAGCGCGCGGATCTCCTCCGTGATGAGCACGAGCTCATGGATCGCGACGCGGCCCTTGTACCCGGTTCCGCGGCATTTCGGGCATCCCCTCCCGCGGTAGAATTTGACGTCGGTCAGCCCCTCCTCCTTGAAATACTTGGTCAGCGTCTCCATCGTCGGGGTGTAGGCCTCCTTGCAGTTCTCGCAGATGCGCGCGGCCAGGCGCTGCGCGAGCACGCCAATGACGGACGGAGCCACCATGTAGGGCTCGACGCCGATCTCGATCAGGCGGGTGATGGCCTGGGGCGCCGAGTTGGTGTGCAGGGTCGCGAACACGATGTGCCCCGTTAGGGCGGCCTCCGTGGCGATCTTCGCGGTCTCAAGGTCGCGGATCTCGCCGATCAGGATCACGTCGGGATCCTGCCGCATGAGCGCCCTCAGGAGGTTGGCGAACTTGAGGTCGATCGTGGCGTTGACCTGGCTCTGGGTGACGCCCTCGAGCTGTATCTCGATCGGGTCCTCGATCGTGGAGATGTTCAGCTCCGGCTTGTTTATCTCGTGGAGGGCGGAGTAGAGGGTGGTCGTCTTCCCCGAGCCGGTCGGGCCCGTCACGAATATGATGCCGTTGGGATTCTGGATCAGCCGCCTGAACGGCTCCAGGATCGTCTGGGACATCATCATCTTCTCGAGCGTGATCATCGACTTCTTGCCCGACATTGCGAGGATGCGGATCACCGCCTTCTCGCCAAAGGCCGAGGGGATCGTCGAGACGCGGAAATTCGCCGTCTGGTTGCCGATCGGGAGCGAGAACCTCCCGTCCTGCGGTATGCGCGACTCGGCGATGTCCAGGTTGCACACGATCTTTATCCGGGAGATGAGCGCGCGGTGGAGCTTCCTGGAGAACACGACGACCTCTCGCAGGTTCCCGTCCACGCGGAAGCGGATCCTCGAGTTGATCTCCTGGGCCTCGATGTGGATGTCCGTCGCCCGCTCCCTCATCGCGTAGTACACGATCTCGTCCAGGATCTGTACCAGGGCGTTGTTCTCCGCGAGCTGCGCCAGCTTGTCGCCCGCGAGCTCCGGCTGGTCGAACAGGGTCGAGTGCTCGAGCTGCGCCAGGCTGTCCTCGAGGCGCTCCTCGTTGGAGTAGTGGATCGTGATCGCGTCCTCGACCTCCCTCGGCAGCGCGAAGACCGGGCTGACGGGGACCCGCGCGATCTGCCCGAGCCTCTTGACGGTCTCCTGCTCGTCGGGGGCCGCCATCGCCACGGTGAGAACGCCGTTGAAGATGTAGAGCCCGATCGACTTCGTCTTCTTGGCGACCTCGAGCGGGATCTTCTCGATCGCCTCGTCGGTAATGACCGAGACGAAGGGATCCACGTACGCGACATTCATCGTGTCCGCCCAGAACCGGCATCCGTCGTCCTTGCCGATCATCTTGGCGTCGATCATCGCCTGCACGAGCTCGGGGCTGTCCCCGTAGTGCTCGCCCATGCTGCGCAGCTCCGCGTGACCCACGAAGTTCGGGGTCTCCTTCATCCGGGCCAGGAACTTCTCAACCTTTTGGCTTAACACGGGTCGGTTTCTTCGCCTTGAACAGTTTGCCGATCTCGGCCTGGTCGAGCTTCTCCATCGCGAACATCGCCGAGCCCTTCTCGGCCTCGAGCTCCGCCAGCATCTCCGGGAGCGAGTATTTGACCTCGGTGAGCATGACCGTCCTGGGCGCCTCGGAGGCCTTGTCGGGTCGGGTGGAATCTGGATTGCTCATCGTCAGCTTTGGGGCGGGGGCTTCGTTTCGGGCGCGTCGGTTTCGAAGCACGTGTCGATCGTCTCGGCGAGGGCGCGCCCGATCTCCTCGAACGGCGCGTCCTTGCGGATGTAGTTGGCGGCCCCGTGGGTCGCGGACTCGTCCACGGTCTGCCGGTTCGCGAGCGATGTCAGCATGACTACGACACAGTCGGGATTGGCCCTCTTCAACGCCCGCAGCGTCTCGATTCCGTCCATCATGGGCATGTTGACATCGAGCAGAATGAGGTCGGGCCTCTCCTTCTCATAGACCTCGAGCGCCTCGTTTCCGTTCTTGGCCTCGAATATCCGGTTCACGCCAAGGTGCCGGAGAAGCAGCGATATGAACGTCCGGATGTGGGCCTCGTCGTCGACGATAAGGATGCTTCCGTTGAAATTCATTTGTGGCGGGGCAGGCGGACCACGAACTCGCAGCCGTGGCCCGGAATGTTGTCGGCGCCGATGGTGCCTCCGTGCGCCTCGACTATCTTTCGGCAGATGGCGAGGCCGAGGCCGGTGCTCTTCTCGCCGCCCGTCGGCTGCGCGGACAGGCGCCCGTAGTCCTTGAAGAGCTTGTGGCGCTCGTTGTCGGGAATGCCCGGCCCGTTGTCCTTCACCGAGAAGCCCGCGGAGGAATCATCCGCGTTTATCTGCACCGTGATCAGCGAGCCCCGGGGCGAGTACTTGACCGCGTTGTTGATGAGGTTGTCCACGACCTGCCGCATCTTGTTCCGGTCGACGTCAATCACCGGGTTCTTGGTCCTGTTCACCATCTCGATCAGCGTGTCCTTCTTTGCCGCCTCGATGCCGCTCAGGTGGACCGAGCGCTTGACGAGCTCCGCGATCTTCGTCGGCTCCTTCGCGAGCTTGAGATGGCCGGCCTCGATGGTCGCCACGTCGAGGAGCTCGTTCACGAGCTGGAGCATGGACTGGCTCGCGCCGTGTATCGTCTGGACAATCTCCATCTGCTCGTCGGTGAGGCTGCCGGCCGCTCTCTCGCTCATCAGCTCGGCCAGCCCGCGGATCGACGAAAGGGGGTTGCGCAGGTCGTGGGCGCACATTCCGAGGAACCGGTCCTTGGCCGCGTTTGCCTTGCTCAGCTGCTCGAGGAGCAGCTGGTTGCTCAGGTGCGTGCGGATCCGCGCGAGCACCTCCTTCGGCCGGAACGGCTTCGTCAGGTAGTCGACGCCGCCCGCGTCGAATCCCATAACGATGTCGTCCGCCTTGTTCTTCGCCGTGATGAAGATGACGGGCGCGCACGTCTCCCCGTAGGTCTTCTTGAGGGTCCGGCAGGTCTCGAACCCGTCGATCCCGGGCATCATGACGTCCAGGAGCACGAGATTGGGCCGGTACTCGGCGTAGACCTCGAGCGCCTGCTCGCCGGAGCTGGCCTCCGAGATCTCGAAGCCCTCGTGCCGGAGGATGCCCCCGATGATCTTTAGGTTCACCCGGTCGTCGTCCACAATCAGGACGCTGCGTCCCTTCAGATCGATGGACGGGGTTGGCTGTGAGTCATCCATTGATGTCCTTAGTGTCGTATAACACATCTCGCGCGGGTTTCAGGCCAGAGAAATACGTAATCCGACGATAGGCACCCTTTCCAAGACTTCACATCACAAAATCGAGATATGTTGATATTTAGCTTGCCTTACCCCCTTTCACACCGGTTCGCTGGTGCAGTTTCAGCCCATTTCAAATGTCAAAATCATTCGTATTTTCTTCCGAGTCCGTTGGGGAGGGCCATCCCGACAAGGTGGCGGATCTCATTTCGGACAGCGTTCTGGACGCCTGCCTGGCGCAGGATCCCGCGAGCCGAGTGGCATGCGAGACGCTCGTGAAATCAAACCAGGTGGTCATTGCCGGCGAGATCACAACCGCGGCAAAGATCAACTACGAGCAGGTGGTGCGCGAGGCGATTAGGGACATCGGCTACGTGAACGACGACGACGTTTTTCATTGCGACAAGGTGTTCATCCACAATTTGTTAACCCGCCAGTCGCCCGACATCGCCCAGGGCGTCGACGCGCGGGGGGCCGAGGGAAAGGCGACGGCGGAGCAGGGCGCAGGCGACCAGGGGCTCATGTTCGGCTACGCCTGCAACGAGACGCCCGAGATGATGCCGACCGCGATAATGTACGCGCACCGCCTCGGCCGCGAGCTCACAAAGCTGCGCAAGGCGGGCGTCGTCGGCTGGCTGCGCCCGGACGCCAAGTCGCAGGTTTCCATCCGCTACGTGAACGACCATCCGGTCAAGGTGGAGAACGTGGTCATCTCGACCCAGCACACCCCGAACGTTAAGCACGCCGACATCCGCGAATTCCTTATCGAATACGTGATCAGGAAGGTCATTCCCGCCAACATGATGGACGGCACGACCCAGTTTCTGATAAACCCCACCGGCCGCTTCGTGGTCGGAGGGCCCGAGGGCGATTCCGGCCTGACCGGGCGGAAGATTATCGTCGACACCTACGGCGGCTGGGGCCGCCACGGCGGCGGGGCGTTCTCGGGCAAGGATCCCTCGAAGGTCGACCGCTCGGCGGCTTACATGTGCCGCTGGGTCGCGAAGAACGTGGTCGCCTCGGGCCTCGCCGACATTTGCGAGCTGCAGGTCGCCTACGCGATCGGCTACCCCGAGCCCGTGAGCATCTGGGTGGACGCGATGGGTACCGCCAAGGTTCCCGAGGAAAGGATCAACCGCGCCGTCCAGAAGGTCTTCAGCTTCAAGCCGGCGAACATAATCAAGGAGCTCGACCTTCTCCGGCCGATCTACCGCTCCACGACAAACTACGGGCACTTCGGCAAGGCCGACCTGCCATGGGAGCAGATAAACAAGGTGAAGCAGCTCCTGGCCGCAGCCAAATGACCGCCCGCCCAACGACCGCCAAGCCCCTTCCGACCATGCCCACGATCGCAACCGCCGCCCGCAGCTCCCAGGACTACCACGTCAAGGACATCTCCCTCGCCGAATGGGGCCGAAACGAGATCGCCATAGCCGAGCACGAAATGCCCGGGCTGATGTCCGTGCGGAAGAAGTTCGGGGCCAAGAAGCCGCTCAAGGGGGTCCGCGTCACGGGCTCGCTCCACATGACGATACAGACCGCGGTCCTCATCGAGACCCTGGCGGAGCTCGGCGCCTCGGTCCGCTGGGCCTCGTGCAACATCTTCTCGACGCAGGATCACGCGGCGGCCGCGATAGCCAAGGCCGGGATCCCGGTCTTCGCGTGGAAGAGCGAGACGCTTGAGGAGTACTGGGGCCTCACATGGAGGGCCCTCAGCCATCCGGGCGGCAAGGGCCCGCAGCTCGTCGTCGACGACGGCGGCGATGCGACGCTCCTCCTCCACAAGGGTTTCGAGCTGGAGGAGGGAAGCGACTGGTCGGGCTCGCCCTCCGCATCCCACGAGGAGGAAGTCATCAAGGCCCTTCTCAAGAAGATCCATGCGGAGTCGCCGTACATCTTCCATGAGATGGTGAAGGACTGGCGCGGGGTTTCCGAGGAGACGACGACCGGCGTCCACAGGCTCTACCAGCTTCACGAGAAGGGGAAGCTGCTCGTCCCCGCGATCAACGTGAACGACTCCGTGACCAAGTCGAAGTTCGACAACCTGTACGGATGCCGCGAATCGCTCGCCGACGGGCTCAAGCGATCCACGGACGTGATGATTGCCGGCAAGGTCGCGGTCGTCTGCGGCTACGGCGACGTGGGCAAGGGTTGCGCGCATTCGCTCCGCAGCTTTGGCGCACGGGTCATCGTGACCGAGATAGACCCGATCAACGCGCTCCAGGCCGCCATGGAGGGCTTCGAGGTGAACACCGTCGAAAGCGCGCTCGCAGAGGCGGACATATACGTGACGACGACCGGCGACTGCGACGTCATCACCCTCGAGCACATGGAGGCGATGAAGGACCAGGCGATCGTCTGCAACATCGGCCACTTCGACAACGAGATCCAGGTCGACCGGCTCTTCAAGGCGCCCGGGGTGAAGCGCGTGACGATCAAGCCGCAGTACGATTCGTTCAGGCTCCCGAACGGACGCACCATCTACATCCTTGCCGAGGGGCGCCTCGTCAACCTCGGCTGCGGGACCGGCCACCCCTCGTTCGTCATGTCCAACAGCTTCACGAACCAGACCCTCGCCCAGATGGACCTCTGGAAGAACCGGGACACGTACAAGCCCGGAGTCTACCGGCTGCCGAAGCGCCTGGACGAGGAGGTCGCCCGGCTGCACCTCGAAAGGATTGGCGTGAAGCTGACCCGGCTGACAGAGAAACAATCCAGGTACCTCGGCGTGCCTGTCGACGGACCCTACAAGCCGGATCACTACCGCTACTGAGGCCCGGCAACGGCGCGCTTCGCCCTGCCGCCGGGGCGGGAGATGCCGCTCCGCTGCAGGGGGGGCGACCCTCGCTCCCCGCACCCGTCGCTCGGGCCGCCTTCAGTTCCGCAGCCGGCCTGACTTCGAGAACTCGGCCGCCGCCTCCCCGTCGTGGCCCTCCCTCTGCAGGGCCAGGCCCAGGTTGTAATGGGCGTCGGAGAAGCCGGGCGCCAGCTCCAGCGCCTTTCGGAGCTGGGCAATTGCCTCGTCCAGCCTGCCGGCACGGGTGAGGGCGATGCCGAGATTGTTGCGGAACGCGGGCGAGCCCGGCTGGAGCCGCACGGATTCCTCGTACTGGACCAGGGCTTCCGGAATCCTTCCCAGCCGGAGCAGGAGCGATCCGAGGCTGTTCCTTATTTCCGGGGTATCGGGCGCGATGCGCAGCGCCTCCTGGTGCTCGGCGACCGCCTCCTGCATGTCGCCTGCGTCGCTCAGCGCCCGGCCCAGGTTGAAATGGGCCTCCAGGAAATCCGGCTTCAGGCGGATCGCGGTCCGGTACTGGGCGATGGCCTCCGGGCGGCGGCCGAGCTCCACCTGCACATTGCCGAGATTGTTGTGGGCCTCGGGATTGTCCGGCCGGGCCCGGACGATCCGCTCGAACTGAGCGACCGCGTCAAGGTGGCGGCCGGCGCTGTCCAGGGCGATGCCAAGGCTGTTCTGGACATCCAGCCTGTCCGGCTGGAGCCGCAGGGCCGCCTTGAATTCCGAGATCGCATCTGGCAGGCGGCCGGGGACCTTCAAGAGCGCGGTCCCCAGATCGGCATGAACGTGCGCGTAGGCCGGATTGTCGGCGTTGCCCCGAAGCACGGTCTCCAGGTGCCCGATCCCCTCTGCAAGCCGCCCCGGGGTATTCACGAGGGCCCATCCGAGGTTCGCGTGGGCCTCGGTCATGCCGGGGTCCAGCCTCAGCGCAGTCTCAAACTCGGCGATCGCCTCGGCGGACCGCCCCGGGGCCTTTGAAAGGGCATTCCCAAGGTTGTTGTGGGCGTCCGCCTGATCGGGTTTCAGTCCGACGGCCTTCTCGAGGTGTGGGATCGCCTCATTCCACGAGCCCATCTCGGTCAAATATGCGCCGAGGTTGTTGTGGGCCATCCAGCACTCCGGGTTCTTGGCGATGGTGTCCGAGTAAAGGACGCCGACATTCCTGTACAGGACGCATTGGCGCCGGGTCAGGACAAGAAGGACCGCGAGCACCGAGGCTGCTGCGGCCGCGAGGGCGAATTTCGCTGCCGACCTCCGCGGCCCGACGAACCGCCGGACAATGCGCCGGGCGGCGCCGGTTGCGCCCCCGGCTGCCAGGGCGATCACTCCGAGGCACGGCAGGTACTGCCAGTGATCGGCCACGTAGGAGAAGATGAAAGGGTATACATTGAAGAACCCGAGCGCTGGGAGGAGAGAGCCGACGAAGAACAGCACCGCGATCAGCGGGGCCGGGCTCCAGCGCCTTATCCCATATAGGGCTGCGATCATCCCGGCCAGACCGGCGCAACCCAGGCTCCAGGACCAGTCGGAGGCGACCCGCCACCGCGGATAGATGAATGCAAGGTCTGCAGGCCAGAAGAGCTTGCCGAGGTAGAACCAGACTATTCTTCCGGCAAGGAAGCACCTCTCCACCGCGCTCAGGTCGTAGGCCTGCCCGCGCGCGCCAATATAGTTCCGCTCAACCCACTCCGTGAAGAGCCCTGCGCACACGCCGATGAACAGCCACGGAACGAGTGGAAGGACATCGCTCCGCCATGCCAGGCGCCCGCGGCGCCAGAAAAGCACAAGGAGCAGCGCCGCTGGCAGCGTCGCCGTGACCGACTTGCTGAGCAGGGCGAGCACGAAGAGACCCAGCGAGAGGGCGTACCAGCCCCGCTTTCGCTCCCGGTCAAAGCGCAGGTAGGCCAGGGCGGAGAGCAGGTAGAGGACCAGGGAGAGGGTGTTCTTCTGCTCGGACATCCAAGCCACCGACTCAACGCAGACGGGATGAAGGGCGAAGACGGCGGCTGCCAGCCACGCCGCCGCGGATGAAGCGCCCGGCCCGCCCGCTTCCGGTCGTATGCGCAGCAACGTGAGCGCGAAAAGGCACGCCGCGGTCGCGTGCAACCCGACATTGACCAGGTGATAACCAAGGACCGAGTCGCCCCAAATCCTGTGCTCCAGCCAAAAGGCGCTGTGAAGCAAAGGGTAGTACTGCTGTGTGGTCCCGATCCGGGACCATATCCTCCACAACCCCTCCGGGCTCCGCAGCGCCGGCGGCGTAATATGGGCGGCATCGTCCCATAGCATCCCTCCATTGAGGACTGGCCAGTATGCAGCCAGCGTCGCCCCGAATATCGCCAATATGGCGACAAGCGCGGCGAAACGCGAGGGCGCCTGTGGGGCGGGGGGAGGGACCGTGTCTGCCGATTGCATGCGTTACCTCTCGGCCTTGAAATCGCGGAGAATAGGCGGGCAGGCAATTGCCGCGCGGGCAAGGCCTAAGGCCGGAAAGGAATTTCGGCGAGCAGAAGTCATGTCAGGCTAACGCTGGCGGTGGCATTCGATGGCAGCGCGCTTTGGATTCTGACACGGTAGTTCTCTTACCCTGCAGGGTAGAAAAGACCACATCGTCACACCCGACAATCCGCCCATCCGGCGGGTTTGTGAGAGGCCCCCATACGCTCGGAAGCCATGTATCCGGTCCTCTGCTCCTTGTTCCTCGCAGTTGCGCTAGCAGCGCCCGCTCTTGGCGCCAGCGATCCCCTCCAACCTCCGCCGCGCGGGCGGCTGCCGGCTGCAGCAAACGTGCGATCGCGACAGATTGATTCGCCGTGTTCGGCGTCATTCCAGACTCTTCCCCAAACTAATCCGGAAGACCCGGTCTAACGACATTCTCCCATAGTGGTCGCCTACGCGAATGAAGGGAGATTCAAGCGGTGGTTTGCCGACGGAAGAGAATGAGTGTTAGGCACATCCTGTACCATTTGGATTACGGATCCGTGAAGCCAAACGCGTCCAAATTGGTAACATACTCGGCCCTACATAAGAACCCCGATGGTATGGGGGTTTCCGGGCTATGCCCCGAGGGCCCATCGAGAGGCCAGCCCAGTTTGTCAGAATGGCCGATGTTTGCCGACAGGATTTCCATCAAAGCACTGCTGTAAGGTGGTCAGCGGAAGGATGTTGCAACGACAGCGGACTTTTTTGCTCGAATTGGAAAAGACTGTAAGAGTCCCGAAGGATTCGTTCCAAGGGTCGCTCCTTGTGCCCACACGCATTCGGGTGAGGGGGGTATTCTATTTCGATCAGCGGCGAGAAAGTGCAGGGAGAAGCCGCAATGCTCGCATCGCCGGAGATTTGTATCTATAAAGAATTGTCCTATAACAAATTCAGCAGTTGAGGCCAACAGTAGCCTTTCGATCAAAGGATTTCGGCCCTTCCGGTACCTTAATTGTAATAACCGAATGATTACCGATGACGAAGGTATCTTAATCGCTCGGAGCAGGGATGGCGATTGGGAGGCTTTCGCAGCGCTCATCCGGCTTCACCAACGTATGATTCACGCCCTGACCTATCGTATGACCGGTTCAATTGCAGATGCGGAAGACTTGGCCCAAGAGACTTTCATCAGGGCATACCGAAGCTTGTACACATATCGGGGCACCGCAAAATTCTCGAGCTGGCTTTATCGAATTGCGCTCAACCTGTGCCTGCGCTGGAAAAGCATAGAACAACGTCGCCGCGGTTCGACTAACTGGGAGTGGGCAAGAACCGACAGTAATGATTCGTCGCAACACGCACGCAGTGAATGGATACAAGAGGCGATTGCGCTTTTGCCGCCGAAGCAGCGTGCCGCCGTAATTCTGACGGCATACGATGGCCTCACACATTCTGAAGCTGCGGACATCCTGGGTTGCCCCGTGAAAACACTGTCATGGCGTCTTTTTGCCGCGCGCCGTCGGCTCACAGAACTGCTCAAGGAAGAGGAGAAGGTGCCACCATGAACCAATTCGATCTTGATAGGCTCCTGCAGGAAGGCCGGGTGCCCGACCGTTCGGATGACTATTGGAACGGGTTTCCTGATTCGGTCATAAGACGTCTACGGATGGAGAGAATATCCCCGGCCCCGCACGAATTCTGGCGGCTGGCGACAGGCTCGGCCATTGCAGCAGTTTGCGGGTTGGCCCTCGGCTTCAGCATCTGGCATCGCACAGCAGCATCGAGTGACCGGTATAAGCCGTTATGGGATGGCCGAGTCGTGCAGGAATTGATGGCACAGTATTCAGGCCGCCTACAGGCAATCATCCAGGATGAAAACGGTCTGCACACTCAATTGTCGGAGGCTTCCGACGTTTCTGAATCCGACCCGATTTGGCTGGAAATTCGGGATGGGGCGGATCACCGGGTGATCGTGACATTCAGCGGACAACGCATCCGATGCGGAGGCAAGAATGTGATCGTGCTGTCCGATGTCGGAGGGCAAATCATGCTCGTCGGCGATGGCTTTTTTTGGTCGCCCCAGGTTGCTGCAGGGCTGGCGGACAAGGTCCAAATCCGGGCTGAACAATTCACGGGAAAGCGGACGGCATCGAAACCTCCTTCTTCATTATGAAATCGCTCTTTTATCTTCTGTCGATTCTGCCAGTGGCGGTCTTCTCCAGTCCCGTCGACGCGCCGAAGAGCATACGCGTAGCCGTGTTCGACTTCCAATCAGACGGAAGCGTCGATGATCAGCTTGGAATCAGGAATGCGGGAAAGAGCATTGCGAATCTGTTGGCCAACGATCTGTCCGGCCTTGCTCCACTGACCGTGATCGGTCGAGGGGCGATTCAGCAAGGGTCCGACCATTGGAAACTGGACCTTGTGAATCCAATCGCGCCTGCGGACGCTAAGCAGATAGGTCTGTCACTCGACGCGACCACGCTCGTAACTGGGCGAATCCTGAGAACTGGTGCGGAAACCATAATTGCGGCAAAGGTTGTCTCGGCTGAAACGGGGCAAACATTTGGGACAATGGTCAAAGGCGACCGATCGACACCGATCTTCGATCTGGTTTCCAAGCTGAGCACCCAGATAGGTAAGAGTGCTTTTGTCCAACAGGGGGTCGAATCACCGACATGGAGTCCGGCAGTGATTGTTGGAACCAAGAAGGGCGGTTCCATCTTTTCGCATGACGAGGTTGCCTGCGTCATGGCAATCGATGGAAGGGCTATTCCGGACGAGACTGGAAAATGGAACGAAAGGCAGCCGCTTCTCCCAGGGGCGCACGAAATCTTTGTTCACTATTATGACGGCACCTCCACCGCAGCGCATGACTTCTTCTTCAATGCGAAACCAGGCGCTTCCTATGTAGTAAGCTATGAACGCAAGGCGCGAGAAAACCCGAGGCTTTGGATTCAGGAACGGGATTCGCATCAACCGGTTACGAGCATAGCTGAAGCAAAGATGGGGGAGACATGGAGCGGGACCGACTTCTTTCAATCCGGGCCCTTCGGAATGTCGCCGGAGGGATATAATTCAAATTCTGTGCGCCCACCCGGCAAACGGTAGAGTTGATCGCGGACTTTTGGGAATGAGGCTGACGGCTGGGCGTGGTTCGTAGCCGCGACTTTCAGCCGCGCGGCGTCTCTGTCTGACGTTTGGAAGCCAGTGGGCGTGGACTTGTGGGTCTCCACGCAGTAAAAGGCATCCCCGGGGCTGCGTCGGCCACTTAAGAAGGTCCGAACATAGTTCCGCGGGGAACTGTCGCCTCGAACTGGCGATGATCGAACAATGCGGCCAGACGTGTGTTCTTCACCGAGAGAGTCTGGACGTGGCAGCGAATTCGGGGCCGATTTGAGCGAAGGGATTTCAATGCCAAGACTGTTTGAAATGGACATCGAGAAGGATCCGCGCACCAAGCAACGTGCGCAGCGGTAGCTCCTCGGCTAGGAATGACGGTACAAGAATGCCACTCGGTCTGGCCGGAGTTTACTTATGATGGGTTGATCCGCGAGGCTGAGCCCGTATGAATGGCGGCCAAGAAACCTGATACTAACAACGTGGACGCTGCGAACACCCTCCCGCCGCTTTTGGGCGGTGGCGAATTGCCGAATCATTCGACCATCAAATCGAAGGCGTTCACGTGCGCGTTCTTTCTATTCATGCCGTTGTTGTTCTGCCTTCAAGAATACCTGTTGGCAGTCCAAAAGAGCGGCGATTGGTCGATTAAAGAGGATTTCGGGTATGACTTTGCAGGCAATTATGTCGCCGGGATGATTTGCACCTGGATCCCGTGGATTGCGTTGTTGCGCGAACGCAAGGGCTGGAAAGGAATCCTGGTGGGGATCATTTTATGTTCGGGCATAGCTGTCCTTGAGAGCGGCCTCGCCTTCGGTTGTCTTCATCTAACGATGTATGAGGAGATTCCCAATTCCAACGGGTTGGCGTTTTTCTACCTCGGCCTCCTGGCCGTCTTTCTTATATTCAATTTTCGGAATCAGCGGTGGCGTGGAGGCCGGGAATCCAGATTCTCGATGCTGCAGGAGTTCTTAATGCTTATCGGTTGTATGCTTTGCTTCGTCCCTTTGGTTAACCTCAATGGTTGGGCGGACATTATCAGCCTTTGGAATCATACTTTGTTTGCATTTGTTTTTGCCGCGGTAGCGGTTCTATTTGCCATGCTCCGGTTGGGTGCGCAGCCGCAACCCATCCCAACCGGGGTGCCACTCGGCAGAGTAAGATGGCAGGCCAAGGGTCTGGTGAAGTCCGCAAGCAATCTTACCAATCTCGTGCTGCTGGTTACTGTGTTTAGCTGTTACTGCTCGCTGAGGTACGAGAAGGATCTCGACGACCTTGCCCGGATCCGCACGGCGTTTGTCGACGACCTCATGGCTCCCTGCATCTTTAACAATCAGGCCAAGGTTGAATATTCCGCCGATAAAGCCGTGGCTATTGGCGAAGGTTGGCTAGCCGAATGGAGGAAGTGTTCATCGGCCCAATCCGATTGGCCCAATGATTTGAAGGTGAAAGCGATTCGCCCGATCAAACACTCAGCGGGACAGTTCGACCCGTTCGGTCGCGGGCCATCGCAGCCAACGGTCGAGTTCTCAGTGACTATTCAGGAGACCAAAGACAATAAGACCTGGATAGGCACGACCGCCTTGAATTGGCCTATACAACACGTCGAGTCCGATCGTTCGCGCAATAGCGAGACTCTTGCAGCCGCCGAATCTTCGGTCAGCGGCCCGGCGAAGCCGAGTGATTTCTGGCGCATATTTCAGAGTTCGGAGAATGAAATCCTTGCCCATGCGGTCGACCTGCCAGGAGTAAACGTATCGCTCCCGACAAGGCTTGCCGCATGGCTCGGATTTCTCGCCGTCTGCCCATTGCTATGGTTCTTATCAGATCGGGCCCGGTTGCTGGCTTCTATACCAGATGACGGCGCTGAACACGAACAATGGATGCTATTCGATGCACAGGGTCGGCTGACCAAAGCCGTTTCCCTCCTGTGTATACTCGTGCTACTTTTGGCGCCTTGGATCCTCCTTGGTCTGGAGGTCCGGATCACGGATTTGCATATCGCAGCTTATGGGGCGACGCCGTTAGGTGCCCCTGCTGAGTTGTGGGCTGTCAGCATAACGATTATGACTTGTTTGGCATGGTTCACCACACGGATCGCTTTTAATGCCTGGCGTGATCTAAAAGCGTATTTCCGGTAGCAGCTGGCTTAGCGATCGGCTATCAACATGCCTGCAGGCGCTTACAACGTGGAAGCCTCTTACGTAAACAACACCAGGTGAGTTGCGCTTGCCGAGGTATGCGAATCATCCTCTAGCGGAACCCGCTTGGTCAATATCTTCACCCGGGCGTCGGTTGGCAGCGGAGGCAACTTGATGATCGCTTGGTTTGTTATCTCGGAAGGTAGCTCAAACAGCTGCTTGAGCGGTGAGACGGTCTCAGTTTGACATAGTATACAATTAGCTCCCGGTTTGTAAGCGGGCCCCCATGGCAAATCTCGGTGCTGCGCAGTTCCGTCCCCCTGTCATCCCTGCTGTAAATGCAGTTAAGATTGGAGGCGCGGGTCGGAATCGGAATAACCTCGACAGTTCGGACAGAGGGAGAAAATCCTTCGCCCTATATGGGGCAAGGACAATCCGGCCTAACCCGGGCCTACTCGGCTTAACTCTGTCAGTGGTTTTGCTGACAGTTTTACTGACAGTTGCCACTTGCTCTTAATGGATTAGGTTGGGGAGCCTGAGAAAAGCTTATTTCCGCCGAAAGCTCAAAACCTATGCTCCCGAATTGGGCTACCGCCTGCTTCGTGCTGTTTCTATTGCTTGGCGTGCCGCCATCGGCGTCCGCTTCCGAGGCGCCCGTCATTGCGCCTGTCCAGCCGACGGTTGAAAACGGGCGACTGAGCGCTTTGCGGGACGCTTTGTCCTCCGGCGTGACGGACGCCGAGGCGCAATTCTGGTCCGCGGTCGAAGGCGCCGGAACGCCGATAGTGGAGTCGACCGAGGTCCATCCCGGAGAGGCGCGCGTCACTTTCCTTTGGAAAGGCACTGCCGAAACCCGGAGCGTTAGGTTGATTTCGGGACCGCAGATAATCGACAAATTCAAGGACCTCGGATTCCAGCGTCTGGACGGCACAGATGTCTGGTTCCTCACATTGCATGTCCCCCGGGGATGGCGGGTAGGATATATGCTGGTCGAGAACGCCGAACAGCGCGGCTATCCCGAGGGCGGGGCGTGGATGGCCGCCGCAATAAACGATCCCCTCAATCGCTTACACACGGAGCAGGATGCCGCCGCCCCAAAGTCCTACTCGATTTTTGAGACGCCAGGCGCCCCTCCTGAGCCTTGGTTGCGCCGGCACCCGGGCGCGGCCGCCGGCGCAGTGACGACGCGGCAGTTGACGAGTGCGCGCCTCGGAACCGAGCGGACGGTAGACGTGTATGTACCCGTCAGATACGGCGTCGCGGGCGAGCGGCCAGCCGGGACCGTCTACCTCTTCGATGGCGACGACTACCTTCGGGACATGCGCATTGCCGACCTTCTCGACAACCTGATCGGCGAGCACCGTATCGCCCCGCTTGTCGCAGTGATGGTCCGCGCCTTGCCCGGCGACGCCCGCAACCGGGAGCTTAGTTGCGATCCGAACTTCACCGAATTTCTTGCTGCCGAACTCGTCCCATGGGTCAGGCACAATTACCCCGTCAGTGCAGACCCGCGTCGTACGATCGTTGGCGGCTATAGCTTAGGCGGACTTGAGGCGGCGTACGCTGCGAGCGTCCATCCCGAGCTCTTTGGCGCTGTATTGTCGCAATCCGGATCCTTTCAGTGGCGGCCCGCGTCGCCCGGGGCAGCGAACCTTTCGGAGCCCTGGATGGCAACGCAGTACGCGGCGGCTGGAACGCGGCAGGTCCGTTTTTTCCTAAGCGTAGGGCTCTACGAGCCGGGCCTGCAAGGCGGCCTGATCAACAACCGGCGCATGCGCGACGCTCTCCGAGCCCGCGGCTACGAACTCAAATACGAGGAGGTCGAGGGTCAGCACGACCCGATCAATTGGCGCCTGACGCTTCCCGACGGATTGATGTTCCTCGCGTCGCGGGAATAGAGGCCTCCTCGTACGACAAGCGTTGCCCGGTTGCAAGCGCGGGTCCGAATCGGACTAACCTCAACAACCCGGACAGAGGGAGAAAATCGTTCTCACTCTGAGGGGCAAGGAGAATCCAGGCTAACTCGGGGCTACTTACATTAACTCTGTCAGCACCGTTACTGACAGTTTTACTGACAGTGGGGGAGTACGTTCCTCACCAATCTGGAGGTGTGGGCAGAAGAGGACTTCTGGCTCAGATTAATTTCCGGTTTTCCCTTTATGAGCCAACTGACCTCCAGAAAAAGGAACACCGATTAGCGGATCAACGGGCTATCCCAGACGCGAAGCAGTAACTTCTTCAGCTCGGTGAAATGCCTGGGGCCGAGCTCGGTAGTCCACTCGCGCTCGATGACGCGCAGAACCTCGTGGATCTTTGCGTACGCCGCGTGTCCTCGTTTGGTTAGGCGGACCACTCGCGCGCGACCTTCATCCGGCGCGTTGAACCGGGCGATATACCCAGAATTTTCGAGGCTCCGAAGCAGCTGATTCATGGCCTGTTTGCTTATGCCGGCACGTTGAGCAAGCATGCCAGGGCGGACCCCATCCGGGCCAGGAAACTGCAGCACTGCCATATGCGGGAAGATAAGTTCTTTAAATCCCGCTGCATTAAGCTCTTTAATGATGCGCCGTTGGATGACCTGACCCGGAACGCGCAGCAAGGCGCCGATGAGCATCTCTTCAGTTTTAATGGAGCTCGACTCTTCGCTTGACATCATTAGTAAATGAAATTTACGTTCTGGCACAGTAAATAGAATTTACAACAAGGAACCCTGATGACCCAACAAACCGCAGGCGTCCAGATTAATCCTTCTGAAGAGGCTATTCACCTAGGGCCGCTCACGATTCGCTTTCTGATCACCAGCGAGAACTCGAATGGCACTATCGCGGCGTTTGAGGTTGTGGTGCCCGCCGCTCAGCGCTTGGCAGCTCCGGCCCACAGCCACAACCATTACGAAGAGACCATTTACGGCGTCGACGGAGTGCTGACCTGGACCGTCGACGGGAAAAAATTCGAGCTCGGACCGGGGCAAGCACTATGCATTCCACGCGGCGCCATTCATCGCTTCGACAACAATGGAATCCGTGCTGCGAAGGCACTCTGCCTGATTACACCGGCGGCCATCGGGCCGCAATATTTCCGCGAGGCTGCCGATGTAATCAATGCGGCGGGTGGCGGGCCTCCCGACCCCGCCAAGATGGCCGAAATAATGCGTCGACACGGCCTCACGCCAGCTCTGGCATAGGTCAGATCGTCTAGCAACCACGGCAGGGAACCCCAAGTTCAATTGCCGAGAGGCGCGAAAGGACTTCATCATGAATGACGACACACAAAGTATCGGAGTGGTAGGAACGACTAAGAAGCAAGGAGGCAGTTTGGCAGCACCGCCGTTTCAACCGATTCTGACGGATGCCGGCGGTGGGCACACCTTCACGATGCTTGGGACATCAATGCGTTTAATGACTAGAGCCGGCGATACTGGAGGACGGTATACCGTGTTCGAACAAGTTACGCCGCCGGGTTGGGGGCCGCCGCGTCACATGCACTCGCGGGAAGACGAGATCTTTTACATTCTAGCAGGTAGTTACGAATTGCATGTCGGCCATGAGCGTCGGACCGTTTCCGCTGGCGCCTCTGCGGTTTTGCCCCGCGGCATTCCGCATGGTTTTCGCAATGTGGCGTCTGCTCAAAGCCGGTTGCTGTGCATCATCGCTCCAGGCGGATTGGAGGAGTATTTCTTGGCGGTGGCAAGATGTTCGCCGCCCCCTAATCCCGGGCAACTGGTTGAACTGGCGCGAGCGTTCGGCCTGACTCTGCTACAGCCCGGAGCATAAGAGGAAGTGAAAATTCATAAACCGGGGTGCGAGTAACTGGGCGGTTGGTCGGCTCTCGGACTAACCTCAACAATCCGGACAGAGGGAGAAAATCCCACTTCCTCTGAGGGGCAAGGACAATCCAAGCTAACTTTGCGCTACTCGGCGTAACTCTGTCAGTGCCTTTACTGACAGTGAAATGTTGCTTGGATCAGGCTCCACCCTGCAGCACACATGGCATGTAGCCTGATATTGACAGGGTAAACCAATATGGGTTTACCTCTTAGCCATGGAGACGATCGCCACAAAGATTTCGCGCGAGACCAAGGCCCGGGCGGCAGCGGTGGCAAAGCGCCGGCGCCTGAGCCTTTCCGGTCTTTTGCGAAAAGCCTTGGAGAACGAGATCAGAATGGAGAAGCCCCGGACCTGGGGCGAACGCTTCGCGCTTTTGGAAGGCGCGGTCAAGCACACCCCAGGCAATCTTTCCGAGATTGAAGGCTTCGATTGATACGGTTCTCGACACAGGCCCCTTGGTCGCCTGGCTTTGCGAATTCGACCAGCACCACGGATGGTGCGCCAAGGTTTTTTCTCGACTGGCCCTGCCGGTTGTGACCTGCGAATCGGTCGTGGCCGAGGCGGCGCACCGCCTGCGAAAATACGGCTCTGGCGTGGAAAGTTTGTGCCTTTTGCTCGAATCGGGGGAACTCCGGGTTGATCCAGTTTCCGACCTACTCGCGGTCGTTCAATTTATGCGAAAATATGAGACGGATTTCGCGGATGCTTCGGTCGTATGGTTGAGCGAGCAATACCCCGGAGCAAAAGTGTTCACAGTCGACTTCACGGATTTCAAGGTCTACCGCCGCTTCAAGAACCAAGCCATTCCGCTGATCGAGAAATCCTGAAGATCAGGTCGGCGGGGTGCTTTCAGTGGCCGTGACGTCGCCCCTCTTCAGGATCTTTGCCGACGGCCATAGGATTCTTTATCTTCGAGCAGAAGAGAATCCATAAGGGCCGTTGGGCATAGGATAGACAATGCGGGACGCTCCAGGCGGGGACCGGATGCGCCGCGCAAGCGGCGCGCCGGCCTCGCCGGGGCGCCCCGGCTTTCCTTGTTAAACCTCGGTGTAATTGACAGCCAACAATGAGAGACGACCAGCACCGGTTTCTGGCGCTCACGGGGCAGCTGCCAGCTAGATTAACAGCTGAACAAGTTGGTTGGGTTGTGAATTGCCAGGCGCATGACGTTGCGGTACTCGTAAAGCGCAGGCTTCTTAAGCCGCTTGGTAATCCAGCTCCTAGAAGCATCAAATATTTCGCCACAGCAGAAGTACTGGAACTTGCAAAAGACGTGACGTGATTCCGGTTTTTCGCCCCGCTTGAAGTGTCGGTCTGGGCCAATAAAAAGGACTCAGACCATGAAGGGCAAAAGGCATACGACAGAGGAGAAGATCCGCATTCTGAGGGAAGCGGACACGGGTAAGAGCATCGTGGACATCTGCCGGGAGAAGAACATCTCGGACGTGACGTTCCACCGTTGGAAGCGGGAGTTCGGCCAAATGGACGTGAACGAGGCCAAGCGGCTGAAGCAGCTGGAGCGTGAGAACACGGAGCTGAAGAAGATGCTGGCCGACGCCATGCTGGGCAAGAAGGTCCTAGAGTACGCCCTCGAAAAAAATTGTGAGCCCGGGGCACAAGAAGCAGGTCGTGGAAGCGGCCATTAAAGATGGGGTGTGCTCCGGGCGGGCAGGATGCCGGATACTGAAGCTGTCACGGTCGGGCTACCGGTACCGTGCGGGCTTGCGATCGAGCCGGCAGAAGGAACTGGTGAAGCGGATCCACGCGCTCACCGACGAGAACCCGCGGTACGGGTATCGCCGGATCGCCGCATTGCTCAAGGAGGAGGGTTGGAACGTGGGCAAGCGCCAGGTGCGTCGCCTGCGCCGCTTAGAGGGGCTCAGGGTGCCGCCTACGAGGAGGAAAGTCCCTCGGCGGGGGCACTCCACTGGGCTGCCCACCAAAGCGACCCATAAGAACCATGTATGGACCTGGGACTTTACCGCCGACGCGACCGTCCGGGGCGGCGCCCTGAGGATGCTCAGAGTCCTCGATGAGCACACCCGCGAGTGCCACGTCCTGCAGGCCGACCGGGCCCTGAAATCCGGCGACGTCATCAACCTGGTGAAGGCCGCGATCGCACAGCACGGAGCCCCCGAGTACATCCGCTCCGACAACGGCTCGGAGTTTATCGCCAAGGAGCTCCAACGCTGGCTGGCCGACAACAAGATCAGGACCATCTACATCGAGCCAGGCAGCCCCTGGCAGAACGGCTTCGTGGATTCCTTCCACGGACGCTTCCGCGACGAGTGCCTCAACCGCGAGCAGCTCTGGACCCTGACCGAGGCACGCGTCGTCATCGAGGACTTCCGCATCAAATATAACCACAAGCGACCGCACAGCCGGCTCGGGTACCAAAGCCCGGCCCGTTACGCGGCGAGTCTATATCCATTCCTGGCTCCGGTCAGGCCCGCCGAGCCGGGCCTTCCCTCCGCCAGGGATGGACAACCAGCGTCAGGTGTATAAACATTAACCCATCCAGACCGACGCAGAGGGTGGAGCGAAAAGCTGAATCCGATCAGAGGGTTTTGCCGGTGTAGGTTCTTTACGAAGGATTGGTATTGGAACATTCGGGGATTTGTGAGGCCTTGCGCTCTGCTCTCATAGTTGGCTAAATCGAGCGGCAGCTCCGTCTAGATACACCTTACTTCTCCTAGCGGTACGACAATCGTCGGCGGTATCCCTAGGCGGAGGATCACCCTCACACTAACGTGCATACCAGATCATCGGACACGAAGCTTTCAATTGACGTGCCGTCCAGAATTCGGTCATGGAGATTCCTCTTCATTGGCTGCCTCGCATTGGCTGGGGACGCCGGCGGCGCGTCCATTCCGAATCCTCCGGATGGAACGAACATCACCATAACCGCGGTTGAGGATACGGCGCCGATCGACAGGTCGCGGTGGTTTGAGTTCAGAGACAATGTATTTGTGCTTCGTGTGAAATACGACGTGAGCTTCGAGAGGCAGAGGGCGATAGCCGCCGGCAGTGAGGTCACGGTTCCGGTCAAGGGGTTCACCGGGGAGCCCGTAACTGTGGAGGTCTATTCCCGCAACGGGATCCCCTTGCGGATCCATGGCAAGTTCCAATACAGGGCGGTGCGGGATGGCGTACCCGTGACGGTGCCTGGATTCCAGGTCGGCAGAGCCCGCGGAGCTCTGTTGCCTTTTCTCGAGAGTAACCTGCGCGTCCCCAAGGACGAGGTCGCCGTCTTCGTGACCTCGATGGTAAAGCCGGTGCCGCTTTCCCCAGACAGGTTCGGCTGGATCATCAACTATTGGAAACCCGCGCCCCGTCCATGGGTGGTTACCCCCCAGCAGATGCAGCGCCATGCGCTGGCCCTCAATGGGATCCTGGATTCGCAGAATGGAGCAATCCATTCGTGCCTCGATTTTACTTTAGACGAGGACATGGAGATGGACGAGACCCTCCAGGTCCGAAAGGTGCTGGCCGAGTGGTGGGGTATTCACTCCCGCGAGGAGCTTGTCGACATGCTGGTGAAGCTGCAGAACGGCGAACACGGTCACCGCAAGAAGTATTGGGAAATCCGCAAGAAGCTGCTTGAGGCGAAGATGGAGCATTACCTTGAGGTGATAAACCAGGAAGGTCCGGGAACTCCCGCGCAAAGGTTCATTGTGGCAACCCATCTGGGGCCGATGAGAGGAAACACACTGCCACTGACGGCCTGGGATTTTGGGCGTTACATTTTCCTTTGCAGGGCGGGATACAATGCACGGTGGCTAACTGAAGAGGAGGCGTGGTTCAGGATACTTCCCGCGGCACGTCTGCTTCAGGCCTCCTACTCCTCCTGGGATGAATTCGCCATGGACTACCTGCTTGGCCGTTATTTCTGGAATCCGGATATGGCGACGGAGAACGAGAGCGTTCGATACATCATTGGACTACTTGAAAACCCTGAAGGGGGCCTATGGGGGGTAATTCCTTGGGATGAAACCCTGGGCAATGGGCAAGTGATGAGGGACACGTATGCGTCCTCTGTTCTGAAAAGCTACAAGGATTCTGACGCGAACAGGGCCTCGAAGACGTACTCGCCGAAAGACGGGGAATTCATAATGAGATTGCGGACAGGCGAGGAGTAGGCGGGGTGCAGCCGGGAGTTTGTGAGGGCAGAGGAATGATTTGAGCGAGGCGTGCGTCTCGTTCGTAATCTTCGAGCGATGGTAACGTGACCTTGGCATTTCTCGAATAGGCTCGATGAACAGCCTTGCTGTTGTGCCCCAGAGCGAACTGAGCGAATCGTTCGGGATAGCCAGCCACTTTCGCCCGTTCCGCCCAGGCGTAACGGTAACTGTGCAATGTCACGCCCTTAATGCCGAGTGCAGCGCAGCGTTGCCTGAATTCATTGCCACGGTCCGTTGGTCGGACGGTTCGAAGATACGGGAATAGGGGCCCAAACTTGGGCAGCGTCGTTAGGACGGCCTCAACCTCGGCTCCAAATCGAATCTGCGGGGGTTGCTGGCTCCGCCAACGGGTCTTCTGGCGGACAAAGCAGATGATCCGGGCCGCCCAATCCACGTTTTCAGCTTGCAGGTGCGCCAAATCCGACTGCGAAGCCCCGATGTGCCACGCCAGCCGGTAGAAGGCCTTGCGCTCTGGGTTCTGTTCGCGGGCGACGATCCTGCAATGCTCCTCCCAAGTGATTGCGCGCTTGTCCCTGAATCGGACGGGAGGCCATTGACGCTTCGGGACCAAGGGCCAGGGGAGCCAGTTCATGTCCAAGCAGAAGTTGTGGAGTCGGCGCAGATAGACGTTGGTGGATACCGTCCCCGATTGAAGCACGGTTAACAGGACTTCGCCCCGCGTCTCGATGATGACCTTAGGCAGCAGGGGAGTGAAGGCTTTGTCTTTGGCCGCACGCTGCCAGCGTTCCCGGTTGGCCCCTCCCTTGCTAGCCGTGAGGGATTCGATGGCATCGCGCCAGGTGCGGGTGGTGATACCGTTGTCGGTGCCAGCGAGATAGGCCTTGGCGATCTGGAGGTTGAGGATCGGCTGGCGTTCGGCCTGGTTCTTGGCCGCGACAATCTGCCGCGCGGCGTCTTTGTCTGAGGTGTGGAGGCTGGTGCGTTTGGACGTATGCGTGTCCACGCAGTAGAAGGTATCCCCACGACTCCCCCGGCGACTTAGGCGGTAACGTGTCCTCATGGTTTTCTGTGCAACCACGAGGATAAATGAAACCGATCCCGATGAGTTAGCGGGTAGTTGGCGAGTTATCGGCAGTTACCCGGGGTGCTCACGGGGTAACAATGGTGGTGTCCGTTGTGGACCCCGAACCCCCAAGATCCTTGCTGCAAAGACAGTTACGATTGGAGGCGCGGGTCGGAATCGGCCATCTATCGCCGCGATTGCAGGGTCAAAATGGCGGATTCTCAGAGGGAACCAAGCGTAATCTGCCACTACTCGCCCACTACCGGATTTAACTCGTTTGGTGTCCGTTTTGGTGTCCGTCGTCGCATGGACTCTTTCCGAGCATGTAAACTAGGATCCGACGCCGTATGGCGAGGTTGACGCGCTGCGGTTCGCTCCACAGCATTGAGAATTCAACGAATCTCAAACTAGGGCCACCCAAGTTGGGAGTGAAATTGCGACTTTTCATTTCGGATAGGCTATGAGGTATCGCATCATTCTTCTGATTTCATGTTCGCTATCCCTTCTTGGGACGTCTGCCCGGACCGGAGAATCGGAGAATGTTCCAGTGGGAGAGCTAGGGAAACGCTATCAACTGGTTGGGAAACTGCATGTTCCGCTGGGAGCGGTGGTCAAAGTCGAGGGCGTAGTCGTAGACGGACCATTCAAGGGGAATGAAGGTGGGCCAAACCTCCGTATTCAACGTGTAGGCGGTCGGGCCACTCAGTCGGATATTCAGATTTGTGTTAAGGAATACTTCTACGAATGGGGCGCGAAGACGCTCTTTGGTGAAGTTGGACTCCCAAAACTGGAAAATGGAAAGACGTACGAAATGGAGGGATATGAGACAGGGGGTTACGAAGGCACCCCGGGTGAGGCATACGAAGAAGCCAATATCCATTTGCAGACTACCGGCTTTTATTTCTGGGAGGAACTTGTCGTATACAAGGCGAAAGAAATCGAGGCAGTTAGATTCCAGCCAGGAGATTTTGAGGGAGAGAAAGCTCTCTTGGGAGGGATTGCTCGCTCAGTTGGCAACACTTCTTATATGATGGGCAAAGATTGGTCTGTCATTGTTGTAACAAACCGTGCATGGCCCAGCGATATTGAGGGGAAAGAGATTGAGACACTCGGAATCTACAACCCTTCGGTGAATCCAAGGGAGTATACCTTGGTGGACGGCACCTGGCATCTGGTTAGACTTCAGGACCAACTGGGGCGAAAGGTGGAACTACGAGGTCGTGCTCGAAGTTTGAACGACGTGTGGTGGTTCCATTATCGCGGAGTGGATCTCTACGTGGAGAACATCGAGACGCTTCCGGGTTGGTCGGATGACTGCCACTGGCGTCCCATGGTAATTCGTGGAGTCCTTGAGAAGGCTCGCCTGCCAAGCCTTGATCAGATTTCGCTGAAGGCAAACCGCGACATGAAAGAGTATTTCATCGTACGGAAGCCCGAATGGGAGCCGCTCGATGCCCTCCTCAGCGTTGAGAGGCCATTTACTGAGCCAGAATAGACGCCCATCGATAGATGAAGCCGGTTCCGAAGAGTTAGCGGGTAGTCGGCGGGTTAGCGCCGGATACCCGTAGTGCTCACGGATTAGCTGAAATGGTGTCCGTCTTGGTGGCCGTTGCGGACACCGAACCCCCAAGATCCTTGCTGCAAAGACAGTTAAGATTGGAGGCGCGGGTCGGAATCGGACTAACCTCAACAATCCGGACAGAGGGAGAAAATCCTTCTCCCTCTGTGGGGCAAGGACAAACCAGGCTAACTATCGGCTACTCGGCATAACTCTGTCAGCACTTTTACTGACAGTTTCACTGACAGTGAGGGCTGAAGCGCATCTTGCAGCAGGGTGGCGCTGATCAGTATGCTTGTGCCTTATTGATATGCCTGAATTTTGCGAAGGGTGAAACATGTCGGAGCAACCGGGAGAGTTCTATGTACCGCCGCTCAAGAACGTGCGCCTTGTTGAATGCAGGGACTTCATAGCACTGGTGCCAGTGTCCGCCTACCGTGAATTCTTCGGTTACGGCAGAATCCAGGCGGCAGACATTCCGGTAAAGGAGGGGCTGCTGGCAACTCTGGTGAGCCGTTGCGCTAAAGATGAGGATGTGTGGATGGTGATGTCATGGAAGCGGTTCGACGACGGACATGAGGAATCCGGTCTGACCGAATACCTGTTCGACGGGGGAACCGAGAGCGATGCGCGGAAAGCGATGGCGCGAATGATACGTTTTTGCCGGATGACCAAGGAGGACCTGGAGGATCTGAGTGGGTGCCTCAAGGTAAAGGAGGAGGATATTGATTACATCGAAAACCGGTTCCCGAATTTTCAGGGTCCGGTGATTGGTCCCGGTACGATTGAGGCGAACGATCTTTATGAAGCTAGGTTGAAGGTCTTGGCGGGGCTACAGCCGAAGACGGTTAGCCTGATTCAGCAGGCGGATGCAATCGACGATTCGCAGGAACGGCGAAAGCTAGAACAAGAAGCGGTCAACGCATATTTCGCGGAGTTGGCGCATGATTGGACCGAGGAACAGGTTCTAGCGTGGCAACGTAACAACCCCATTGGGACGGAATGGATGTGCGAATTTGCCAGAGTAGTGCAGGAACCAGAGCGACGGATCGACCCAATCAACTACGAGCTGGCCTTCAACTGGCTGCGGCGAAACTACAATCTGCTGACAGCTGAAGAATTGTCGGATTTGATTCTGGTCGCGACGGGGCAACGTATGATGCCCAGCGCGCTAAAAAAGCGACGGGAACGTCTTGGGTTGACCACGAAGCGGTCAGCGGGGCCGAGGCCCAGAGAAAGTCAATAGTTTAGGACGGGTCGCGGGGGTGTCCCGTCCCAATCTCCTGACAGATTTCCTGCACGCGTCATTGTGGGCTCGTGCCTGCAATTCGAATCGAAAGAAAAACGCCACGGCTAGTGGAGGCAGCTTCCACCAGCAACGGGCGCAAGGCAGTCCACATCACAACGGCTGCGGCCGAGCCGGTGTGCCCTAAGGCGGCTGCTCTGGTCACCTGTCCAGTGGGAACAGAGGCATCAACGGACAAATCGTTGGTATATCCAACGGCGGAGACCGTGGCGCAGTCTATCGCGCAGTTAAGCCAAATCCTAAGAATGAAACAGCAGAATGCAGTCGAAAGCTTCCTGGCGGGCCGCCGCGTGGTCATCGCCAAGTTTGTAGCTCATCGCTACAAGGAAGTTCAGAACAAAGCAAAGAAGGTCGTCGGCATCGTGAACCTCTACGAAGTTCAATGTGCCGACGGGAAGGCTCCCACGGTCCAAACGTGGTGCCCTCGCAGCGTCCAGACGATCGACCAGGCTACCAAAGAATGCCCTTGCCAACTGAAGGACGGGCAAAAAGTGGTCGTCGAGTTCGACCTGATGGAGCCGAACACGTTCGACGCCAAGAACGGCGTGCTGATCCGTGCCGGTTCACTGCTGCCCTTGGAGTAGTTCGTAACCTGGTCACGCATAGCGACCCGGTGGGGTGGTGGCGGAGGGTTGGCCGGATGCGCGCCGTGAGGCGCGCGCCGGCCACCCCCGCCCCATCCTTGTCCGAGAGGTGTGTCCAGACACAAAGAAATCGGAGGTAAAACATGAACAGAGCGAGGAATCTTGAGCCAGGGGAGCGCCTTAAAGTCGCGCAGTTGCATATCGTCATGGGTGATTGGGTGCATTCACTGGCTCCTTGGCAGGTCATCTCCCATATGACCTTCAAATGGGAGGCTTCGATTCATTGGGCACAGCGATGCTATGAGAAGTTCATGCGGACGGAAATGCGGGGCGTTTCCTATTTTTACGCGTTGGAGCAGAATCCAGGACGAGACGGCTACCACGTTCACGCGCTGTGGTGCGATTGCCTGAACAAGGCGCGTCGGGACGTTTGGCGGACGTGGTTCAAGCGATACGGTCGGGCGCGGATTGAACCGGTCAACAGCCGTGACGACGTGGCCGACTACTGTGCCAAGTATGTGTCCAAGGAAGGATCTTGGTGGAATGTGAACTTGCTAGGGCAACGGCATCCAGATTTTGAGCACTTCAGACTTTCCAACGGGTAATATGAGGGACGACCAGCATCGGGTTCTTGCGCTTCTGGGGCAGCTTCCAGCCCGTCTGACGGCGGAGCAGGCTGCCTGGGTGCTGAATTGCCAGCCGCATGATGTGCCGGTTTTGGTGATGAGCCGGCTCCTAAAACCGTTGGGTAATCCGATGCCGAACAGCGTGAAGTATTTTGCTACGGCAGATATACTCGAACTTAGTAAAGACCGGACATGGCTGGCCAAGATCACGAATGCGATCGCTCAACACTGGAGGAAAAAGAACCTACGAAAGAAAATGCGTCTCATGGTCGATGCCTAAGCTTTAATACCTGAATTTACGCTATTTATTAGCTGCCAATGCCTAGCGTGATTGGATATGCCGAACGGTGTTTGGATATGGGAGAATTTGCGAAGATCCAGTTTTGCGAGAATTGAATTTTCTGTAAGTAAAACCCCTTAAGTGTGTTAACGATTTCTAAGTGTAAATCTGGTTCGGCATAATCATAGTTAGGCTGTTACTCACATGAAAAACTACCCCCTAGCGTTTGTGTTCATCGTTGCCGCCTTACGTATAACGGCGATCTATCTCGTCCTAAGTCGTATTTACACCGGCGTGTTATCCTTGGTAGTAATGCCGGGTAAAATGGCGTGGGCGTATTTGGGATATCAGCTCCGTGACGCAACGCTTCCCATCATACTCTCTCTTGTGCTCTGGTTCATAGCTCGCCCGATCGCGAAGCTGGTGTTGAAGGATTTCGATGATGCCTAACCAACACCTGAGGTGAGCCGTACAAGCCTTTTTATGTTAGGCATAGTTTGCCGCTGAGTGGCGAGTGGCGGCGGTGGAGGGCCTGGATATAGAGAGTCTCGTTGTAGGGCGTCTT